>BNJT01001109.1_pt1 | contig 369236 bp, 432 predicted proteins | sample 8540491 | NCBI WGS metagenome assembly BNJT01 (sample SAMD00202455, study PRJDB9452) | human saliva metagenome | host: Homo sapiens | reverse complement strand
CTTGCTCATGGTCTAGCCGAATATCCGTCTGAGCGGCAAGTCGGTCAGCTTCATCCAAGGCAGCTTGAATAAGAGTGCTCTCCTTAAGTAAGTCATCTTGTCGCTTCATGGTCTTCACTCCTTTAAGGCCAATCTACCATAAATAGGCATCCTAAACAAGTCATTTCAAGAGAAAAAGCAGGGACCGCGTCCCTGCTTGCTCATGCGATTAAAATTAGTCGTCCTTGCGGTCGTCTTCTACGGCAACTACTTGGCCAGATTGGGCATCTACCTTGACTTCAACATCGACGTCACCGTTCTTGTAGGTCAGGGTCCATACAGTTGCTTCCCCATCACGGTCTAATTCCCAATGATCTAGCTTCAAGTCCTTGACATCGGCTCCCGCTTCGGCAGCAGCTTTGATGTCCTTGAAGTCCTTCATCTTCTCTAAGTTAAGACCTTCCTCGCGACGTTCTACGCCACCTTGTTTTAGCCTTAACCAAGCTTTTGTTCTGACTTAGCAACTTCTGCGCCTGTGCCAGCATTAATCTTGAGTTCGTATTCATTTTCATCATCGACTGCTTCGAATTCTACCACATAGAATTTCAAGTCATCATCATACTTCAATTCCACAGTGGTTAAATCTTGCTTAGGATGTGCCTCACGGTAGAATTTGATGAATTCTTCAGCGGTCTTAGTAACTTGCTCATAAGTCGTTGCATTTTTGCTTAGTGGTCTCATTGCTGCTAGCATTGGCTGCTGTTGAGCTAGAATCTGAGCTAGAGCTTGAGGATTGAGCCAAAACGCTCGGAGCTAGGCTAGCAGTTAGGGAGAGGGCCACCAAGGCTGTTGTCAATTTTTTCTTCAGTGTCATAGTAAAGACCTCCTATACTTTTAACTTGTCTTTATAATAACACGACAATTGTAGAATGTCAACCTATAAACCAATTATTCTTCTGAAACTAACTTCTCAACCCACTCGGCATTGACCATGAGTTGTAGGTTGGACTCGTGCTGGGTCATGCGGTCACCCCAACGCTCTAAGATTAAATCATAGTGGTCTGGGTCGAAGGCGATGAAGGCCACAATGTCATCCTCATGCATGAGAATGAATTGCTTCTGCCCTGTCTCCCCATCCACATAGAACTGGACCCGCTCCACTTGGGCAGTCGGATACTGCTCTAGGAAGGTGGCCTGAAGGTAGTATTTCAAGAGCTCAATCACCCGGTCATCCAGGCCCGCCTCGAAAATAAAAATCTTCTCCCACAAATCACGCAATTCCGGCACAATGCGGAAGCGATAGCCCGCCTTACGTTGGACATAACCTTCCTCGCGGAAATAAATGGTCCGCAAGTCATGGGCAATCTGGACATGCTTTTCATGCTGAGGTTCATAGTAGACCATGAAGACACGCTTAGGGTCATGGTAGAGATAACCATAGTTGACGAAGGTGTCATAGCCACAGTTGTCACAGTGGAAAGCCAAGAGATCGGTCGACATGACTAGGGGCTTGAGTTCAGGGTTGGCGCTAATATTGATGCTGTCATAGGCCAGGAAATCTTGTGTATGGCTGCAGTTAGGACAAATCATGGGATAGGTATGGTGTCGGGTCATAAGGTCACTCCTTTATTTTTTCTTCCTATATATACCAAAAGATTCAGTTGCAAGCAACTGAATCTTAATGTTGACTTAACGGCCATTGGCAACATTGCCGTAGGTTTCAGTCAGAACAAACTCAGGGTTGCCTGCCTGATCTTCGACTGCAATGAGGCCTGCTTTTGGTGCGTAATAGAGGTAGATCGTGCCACTTGGCAATTCACGCGACACCTTGATGGTGTTCTCGTAACGCTTGCCATTGATGACATAGGTCATAGGATTGGCCACCACCGTGTTCTTAACCGACTTATCATAGCCGGTATAGTAGACCTTACCCACCGTCAAGTCGGCTGGCAGAATCAAGGCCCACTTATCGTCTTTTGGCTGCATCTGTGGTCCGCTTGTCTTCCACATCGCTATAGGTGTCAAAGTGCGCGAGTTCGTAGAGGCCATCTTGTCTAAGTTGGTAGACATAGCAGTTAGAGTTGGTCCCTTCCAGGACAGAAATTTGGAAAATGCCGTTGGCATCTGGCGAATATTCCATAATGACATCCCGGGCGCCGCCCTCTACCCCATTGCCCACATAATGGTAATTGACGAAATGAATATAGGGGGCACTCTCGGACCAGTCTGGTTTGGCATAGACTGGCTGCCCCATTCCCAATAGGAATAGAGCTAGCAGGCCTAACATGGCCCAGCCACGACGCGCTATTGATTGCTTCTTCCGCATCGTATTTCCCCCTTTTCGACAATGCTACTACTTTACTCTCTTTATTCTATCATAAATTCCGCCAAACGGAAGGAGTTTAGCAAGAATAAACTATGAATTTTTAATGAATGATAAAAACAAGAGCCTGGGACCAAGTCCCAAGCTCTTGTTAGGCTGTCAGGTAGACAGATTATATTTACTTTTAGCCTTGATGCGCTTAGCTCAATGGCTCTTCTTCATCCTTGCGTTTGCCGCTTGCGACTAGACCTAGGCCTGCTAATACAGCAAGCGCTGCTGCAGAGAAGAAGGACTGGTTGCTAGTCTCCCCAGTTGCTGGCAAGAGGCCTTGTTTCTTAGCATGGCAATCTGGGCATGGCACATAGCTTGGCGCAGGGTTAACTGCTGCGATATCAGCTAGGGCTTGGTCCAGCAGAGCTTGAACTTGAGCCTGGCTGGTGGCTTGGTCGATGGCATCCTTGGCTTTCTGAGCCAATTCCTCAACCTCCGCGATAGCCTTGGCCTTGTCAGCGTCATTCAAATCGGTGCGCGCCTTAAGGGCGTCAATCTTAGCCTTAGCGGCTGCATCGATAACTGCCTTGGCATCGGACTTGGTGTCAGAACTTGGGTTGAAGTCATTCATCCCGTCTAAACCAAGTTTGGTTGCGGCATCGACTTCCGCGTTGGTGGTCGCGGCATCGATGGCATCCTTAGCCTTGCTTGCAGCTTCTGCCAACTTAGCCTTTGGCCGCATCCTTCTCTTCTTGCGTCAAGTCGGTGCGAGCATCGATGGCGTCTGACTTAGCCTTGAGGGCTGCGTCAATGGCTGCCTTGGCTGTCGTCTTCTTGTCGGCACTTGGGTTGATGGCTGCGATGGCTGTTTCGCCCTTGCCTTGTTCGGTCGCTACATCCGCGTTGGTGGTTGCGGCGTCGATGGCATCCTTGGCTGCTTGCGCGGCATCGTCTACTTGCTTGATGGCTGCATCCTTCTCTTCGCGAGTTAAGGTGTTGTCAGCTTCGATGGCTGCCTTCTTAGCGTCGGCTGCCTTATCAACTTCTGCCTTAGCCTTCGGCTTAGCATCCGCTACTGGGTTCACTGCGTTAATCGCTGTTTCGCCCTTGCCTTGTTCGGTTGCTACATCCGCGTTGGTGGTTGCAGCGTCGATGGCGTCCTTAGCTGCTTGGGCGGCGTCGTTAACTTCCTTAATTGCTGCATCTTTCTCTTCGCGAGTTAAGGTGTTATCAGCTTCGATGGCTGCCTTCTTAGCGTCGGCTGCCTTATCAACTTCTGCCTTAGCCTTCGGCTTAGCATCCGCTACTGGGTTCACTGCGTTAATCGCTGTTTCGCCCTTTGCCTTGTTCAGTTGCTACATCGGCGTTAGTGATTGCCGCATCGATGGCGTCCTTAGCTGCTTGGGCGGCGTCGTTAACTTCCTTAATTGCTGCATCTTTCTCTTCGCGAGTTAAGGTGTTATCAGCTTCGATGGCTGCCTTCTTAGCGTCGGCTGCCTTATCAACTTCTGCCTTAGCCTTCGGCTTAGCATCCGCTACTGGGTTCACTGCGTTAATCGCTGTTTCGCCCTTGCCTTGTTCAGTTGCTACATCGGCGTTAGTGATTGCCGCATCGATGGCGTCCTTAGCTGCTTGAGCTGCGGCGTTCACTTCTTTGATAGCAGCATCCTTCTCTTCACGAGTTAGGGTGTTGTCAGCTTCAATCGCGGCCTTCTTAGCGTCAGCTGCTTTGTCAACCTCCGCTTTAGCTTTTGGCTTAGCGTCAGCTACTGGGTTGATCGCTGCAATGGCTATTTCACCCTTGCCTTGCTCTGTCGCTACATCCGCGTTAGTGGTTGCAGCATCGATGGCATCCTTAGCTGCTTGGGCTGCGTCATCTACTTGCTTGATAGCTGCATCCTTCTCTTCACGAGTTAGAGTGTTGTCAGCTTCAATGGCTGCCTTCTTAGCGTCGGCTGCTTTATCAACTTCGGCCTTAGCCTTAGGTTTCGCGTCCGCTACTGGGTTCACTGCGTTGATTGCTGTTTCACCCTTGCCTTGCTCGGTTGCTACATCCGCGTTAGTAGTTGCGGCATCAATGGCATCCTTAGCGGCTTTGCGCGGCGTCGTTAACTTCCTTAATTGCTGCATCTTTCTCTTCGCGAGTTAAGGTGTTGTCAGCTTCGATCGCGGCCTTCTTAGCGTCAGCTGCATCTTGCACCGCTTGCTTAGCTGCTGGCTTAGCATTTGGTGTTGGGTTGACGTCTGTGATGGCCTTGACGCCAGCGTCTTTTTCCGCGCCAACTTGGGCAGCAGTCGTCGCAGCATCAATCGCGTCCTTGGCTGCTTTAGCGGCATCATCCACTTGCTTAATAGCCGCATCTTTTTCTTCCTGAGTTAAATCAGGGCGACTTTGGATAGCGTCCTTCTTAAGCGTAGCTGCTGCATCGACAGCTGCTTTAGCATCTGTCTTAGTAACTGAAGCAGGGGTCACTGCGGCAATGGCTGCGAGGCCGTTGCCTTTGGCGTTGGTCACGTCACCGTTATTGCTTGCAGCATCGATAGCATCCTTAGCAGCTTGGGCTGCGTCATCCACTTGCTTGATGGCCGCGTCCTTCTCTTCACGAGTCAAATCAGGACGGTCTTCAATGGCTTGTTTCTTAGCATCAGCGGCTGCTTGAATTTCATCTTTGGCTGTTGGCTTAGCGACAGGTGTTGGGTTGACGGCATTGATTGCGTCCACGCCCTTGCCTCGCTCAGCAGTCACATCAGTGTTGTTGCTTGCAGCATCAACGGCATTCTTAGCGGTATCTGCTGACGCTTGTACTTGCGCCTTGGCTGCGTCTTTCTCTTCTTGAGTTAGACGATCATCGGCCTGGATGGCTGCCTTCTTAGCGTCGGCTGCATCTTGAATGGCTTGCTTAGCTGTTGGCTTAGCCACTGGACTTGGGTTGACTGCATTGATTGCGTCCACGCCGCTGTCCTTTTGAGCTTTAACTGCCTCGTTATCAGCCGCTTGGTCGATGGCGTCTTTGGCTGCTTGAGCAGCTGCGTCAACTTGAGCGATGGCATTCGCCTTCTCTTCGTCGGTCAAAGCGTCATTGGACTGGATGGCATTCTTCTTAGCTGTCGCTGCATCTTCGATGGCTTGTTTAGCTGCTGGCTTGGCCGATGGGGTTTGCGGCACATCGTTGATGGCTTGCGTGCCTTCGGTTTGCTTAGCAGTAACATCTTCATTGGTTGTCGCTGCGTCGATAGCATTCTTAGCCTTAGTTGCTTCAGCGTCCACCTTGGCCTTGGCTGCATCCTTCTCCTCACGAGTCAAAGCATTATCAGCTTCGATAGCTGCCTTCTTAGCATCGGCTGCTTGGTCGATTGCATTCTTAGCATCAGTTTTCGCGGTTGGTGTTTGTGGTACGGCGTTGATGGCTTGAGTGCCTTCGGTTTGCTTAGCAGTGACATCTTCATTTGTTGTCGCCGCGTCGATGGCATCTTTTGCCTTCTTGGCTTCCTCATCCACCTTAGCTTTAGCTGCATCCTTCTCTTGGCGAGTCAGAGTGTTGTCGGCCTCGATTGCTGCCTTCTTATCAGTTGCAGCTTGGTCGATGGCGTTCTTAGCATCAGTTTTCGCGGTTGGAGTTTGTGGTACGGCGTTGATGGCTTGAGTGCCCTCGGTTTGCTTAGCAGTTACATCCTCGTTGGTTGTCGCTGCATCGATGGCGTCTTTGGCCTTCTTAGCTTCCTCATCCACCTTAGCTTTTAGCAGCATCTTTTTCCTGACGAGTTAGAGCTGGATCGTTTTCAATCGCATTCTTCTTGTCAGTTGCAGCTTGATCTACTGCATTCTTGGCATCAGTCTTAGCGGTTGGCGTTTGCGGCACTGCGTTAATCGCGTCCTTACCAGCATCTTTCTGAGCTGTTACGTCCTCGTTGGTGGTTGCGGCATCGATGGCATCTTTTTGCCTTCTTGGCTTCCTCGTCCACCTTAGCTTTAGCAGCATCTTTTTTTCCCTGACGAGTTAGAGCTGGATCGTTCTCAATCGCATTCTTCTTGTCAGTAGCTGCTTGATCAATCGCGTTCTTGGCATCAGTTTTAGCCGTTGGCGTTTGTGGAACGGCGTTGATCGCGTCCTTACCAGCATCTTTCTGAGCTGTTACGTCCTCGTTGGTTGTCGCTGCATCGATGGCATCTTTTGCCTTCTTAGCTTCGTCATCCACCTTAGCTTTAGCCGCGTCTTTTTCCTGACGAGTTAAAGTGTTGTCGGCTTCGATTGCTGCCTTCTTGTCGTTAGCTGCTTGGTCAATCGCGTTCTTGGCATCAGTCTTCGCTGTTGGTGTTTGTGGGACGGCGTTGATTGCTTGAGTGCCGTCGTTTTGCTTAGCAGTGACATCCTCGTTAGTAGTTGCTGCATCGATGGCATCCTTAGCTTTCTTGGCTTCTTCATCCACTTTAGCTTTGGCTGCGTCCTTCTCTTGACGAGTTAGAGCTGCGTCGTTCTCGATTGCATTCTTCTTATCAGTTGCTGCTTGATCGATTGCGTTCTTGGCATCAGTTTTCGCTGTTGGCGTTTGTGGTACGGCGTTGATTGCGTCCTTGCCGGCGTCTTTCTGAGCTGTCACGTCCTCGTTGGTTGTCGCTGCATCGATGGCATCTTTTGCCTTCTTGGCTTCCTCATCCACCTTAGCTTTAGCTGCATCCTTCTCTTGGCGAGTCAGAGTGTTGTCGGCCTCGATTGCTGCCTTCTTATCAGTTGCAGCTTGGTCGATGGCGTTCTTAGCATCAGTTTTCGCTGTTGGAGTTTGTGGAACGGCGTTGATAGCTTGCGTACCCTCGGTTTGCTTAGCAGTTACATCCTCGTTGGTTGTTGCTGCATCGATGGCATCCTTAGCTTTCTTGGCTTCTTCGTCCACCTTAGCCTTAGCTGCTTCTTTTTCTTGACGAGTTAGAGCTGGGTCGTTTTCGATCGCAGTCTTCTTGTCAGTTGCAGCTTGGTCGATCGCGTTCTTGGCATCAGTTTTCGCTGTTGGCGTTTGTGGGACGGCGTTAATCGCGTCCTTGCCGGCGTCTTTCTGAGCTGTTACGTCCTCGTTAGTGGTTGCTGCATCGATGGCATCCTTAGCTTTCTTGGCTTCATCGTCAACCTTGGCCTTGGCTGCATCCTTCTCTTGACGAGTCAGGGTGTTGTCCGCCTCAATCGCTGCTTTCTTGTCGTTAGCTGCTTGGTCGATCGCGTTCTTAGCGTCGGTCTTAGCTGTTGGTGTTTGTGGAACGGCGTTGATGGCTTGGGTGCCTTCATTTTGTTTAGCAGTGACATCTTCGTTTGTTGTCGCTGCGTCGATAGCATCCTTAGCTTTCTTGGCTTCGTCATCCACCTTAGCTTTAGCTGCGTCTTTTTCCTGACGAGTTAAGGCTGGATCGTTCTCGATCGCATTCTTCTTATCAGTTGCAGCTTGGTCAATCGCGTTCTTGGCGTCGGTCTTAGCTGTTGGCGTTTGTGGAACAGCGTTGATTGCTTGGGTGCCGTCGTTTTGCTTTAGCTGTGACATCTTCATTTTGTTGTCGCTGCATCGATGGCATCCTTAGCTTTTTGGCTTCTTCGTCCACTTTTAGCCTTAGCTGCATCTTTTTCTTGACGAGTTAGAGTTGGATCATTCTCGATCGCATTCTTCTTGTCAGTTGCAGCTTGATCCACTGCATTCTTGGCATCAGTCTTAGCCGTTGGCGTTTGTGGAACGGCGTTAATCGCGTCTTTACCAGCATCTTTCTGAGCTGTTACGTCCTCGTTGGTTGTCGCTGCATCGATGGCATCTTTAGCTTTTTGGCTTCGTCGTCCACCTTAGCTTTGGCTGCATCTTTTTCTTGACGAGTTAGAGCTGCATCGTTCTCGATTGCATTCTTCTTGTCGTTAGCTGCTTGGTCAATCGCGTTCTTAGCGTCAGTCTTCGCAGTTGGCGTTTGTGGAACGGCGTTGATAGCTTGAGTGCCCTCGTCTTTCTTAGCAGTGACATCTTCATTTGTTGTCGCTGCATCGATAGCATCCTTAGCTTTCTTAGCTTCTTCGTCCACTTTAGCCTTAGCCGCGTCTTTTTCCTGACGAGTTAGAGCTGCGTCGTTCTCGATTGCATTCTTCTTATCAGTTGCAGCTTGATCGATTGCGTTCTTGGCATCAGTTTTCGCGGTCGGTGTTTGTGGAACGGCGTTAATCGCGTCCTTGCCGGCGTCTTTCTGAGCTGTCACGTCCTCGTTAGTGGTTGCTGCGTCGATGGCATCCTTAGCTTTCTTGGCTTCTTCGTCCACTTTCGCCTTGGCTGCATCCTTTTCTTGGCGAGTCAAGGTGTTGTCGGCCTCGATTGCTGCCTTCTTGTCGTTAGCTGCTTGATTGATTGCGTTCTTGGCGTCAGTCTTCGCTGTTGGCGTTTGTGGTACGGCGTTAATCGCGTCCTTACCAGCATCTTTCTGAGCTGTTACATCCTCGTTGGTTGTAGCTGCATCGATGGCATCTTTAGCTTTCTTGGCTTCTTCGTCCACCTTAGCTTTGGCCGCATCTTTTTCTTGACGAGTTAGAGCTGCATCGTTCTCGATCGCATTCTTCTTGTCAGTTGCAGCTTGATCTACTGCGTTCTTGGCGTCAGTTTTCGCTGTTGGCGTTTGTGGAACGGCGTTAATCGCGTCCTTACCAGCATCTTTCTGAGCTGTTACGTCCTCATCGCTTGTTGCCGCGTCAATGGCGTTTTTTTGGCCTTGGTTACTTTCTTGGTCAACTTTAGACTTGGCTGCATCCTTCTCTTGACGAGTGAGGGTGTTGTCAGCTTCGATGGCCGCTTTCTTAGCGTCAGCAGCTTGATCGATGGCATTCTTGGCATCCGTCTTAGCAGTTGGGGTTTGTTGGACATCATTGATTGCCTGAGTACCCTCATTCTGCTTAGCCGTCACGTCGTTATTAGTTGTCGCTGCATCGATGGCATCTTTTGCCTTCTTCGCTTCTTCGTCAACTTTGGCTTTAGCAGCATCTTTTTTTCTTGACGGGTCAAGTTAGGATCTTTCTCAATCGCATCTTTCTTCGCGTCTGCTGCTTGAGAAATCGCATTTTTTTGCGTCCGTCTTAGCTGTTGGCGTTTGTGGCACTGCGTTGATGGCGTCCTTACCAGCATCTTTCTGAGTTGTTACGTCCGCGTTGCTTGTTGCGGCATCGATAGCGTCCTTAGCCTTCTTAGCTTCGGCATCCACTTTCGCTTTGGCCGCGTCCTTCTCTTCACGAGTTAAAGCTGGATCGTTTTCGATGGCTGACTTCTTGTCAGTTGCTGCCTGATCCACTGCGTTCTTCGCGTCAGTCTTAGCTGTTGGCGTTTGTGGCACCGCGTTGATGGCGTCCTTACCAGCGTCTTTTTGAGCTGTTACGGCATCGTTGCTTGTCGCTGCGTCGATGGCATCCTTGGCCTTCTTCGCTTCTTCGTCCACTTTTGCTTTGGCTGCGTCTTTCTCTTCGCGAGTTAAAGCTGGATCATTTTCAATGGCTGACTTCTTGTCAGTTGCCGCTTGATCCACCGCATTCTTGGCATCAGTCTTCGCGGTTGGCGTTTGTGGTACCGCGTTGATAGCTTGCGTACCTTCAGTTTGCTTAGCTGTCACATCCGCATTAGATGTCGCCGCATCAATAGCATCTTTTGCCTTCTTCGCTTCTTCGTCCACTTTCGCTTTGGCCGCGTCCTTCTCTTCACGAGTTAAAGCTGGATCGTTTTCGATGGCTGACTTCTTATCAGTTGCTGCCTGATCCACTGCGTTCTTGGCGTCCGTCTTAGCTGTTGGCGTTTGTGGCACGTCATTGATGGCTTTGGCACCTTCGTTTTGCTTAGCTGTCACATCCGCATTGCTGGTTGCTGCATCGATGGCATTCTTAGCCTTAGTAGCTTCTGCATCAACTTTCGCTTTAGCTGCGTCCTTCTCTTCGCGAGTTAAAGTAGGATCATTTTCGATGGCTGACTTCTTGTCAGTTGCTGCTTGATCCACTGCGTTTTTGGCGTCCGTCTTAGCTGTCGGTGTTTGTGGCACTGCATTGATAGCTTGTGTACCTTCGTTTTGCTTAGCTGTTACGTCCCCGTTAGATGTTGCGGCATCGATGGCATCCTTGGCCTTCTTAGCTTCGGCATCCACTTTTGCTTTGGCTGCGTCTTTCTCTTCGCGAGTTAAAGCTGGATCATTTTCAATGGCTGACTTCTTGTCAGTTGCCGCTTGATCCACTGCATTCTTGGCATCAGTCTTCGCGGTTGGCGTTTGTGGTACCGCGTTGATAGCTTGCGTACCTTCAGTTTGCTTAGCTGTTACATCCGAGTTAGATGTCGCTGCGTCGATGGCATCTTTTGCTTTCTTAGCTTCGGCGTCTACCTTAGCTTTAGCTGCGTCTTTCTCTTCACGAGTTAAAGCTGGATCGTTTTCGATGGCTGACTTCTTGTCAGTTGCTGCTTGATCCACTGCGTTCTTCGCGTCAGTCTTAGCTGTTGGCGTTTGTGGCACGTCATTGATGGCTTGGGTGCCTTCGGTTTGCTTAGCCGTTACATCCGCATTGCTGGTTGCTGCATCGATGGCGTCTTTTGCTTTCTTCGCTTCGGCGTCTACCTTAGCTTTAGCTGCATCCTTCTCTTCACGAGTTAAAGCTGGATCATTTTCGATGGCTGACTTCTTATCAGTTGCTGCCTGATCCACTGCGTTCTTGGCGTCCGTCTTAGCCGTTGGCGTTTGTGGCACGTCATTGATGGCTTTGGCACCTTCGTTTTGCTTAGCCGTTACATCCGCATTGCTTGTCGCTGCATCGATGGCTTCTTTAGCCTTCTTCGCTTCTTCGTCAACTTTCGCTTTGGCAGCATCCTTCTCTTCGCGAGTTAAAGCCGGATCGTTTTCGATGGCTGCCTTCTTGTCTGTTGCTGCTTGATCTACCGCGTTCTTGGCATCTGTCTTAGCTGTTGGTGTTTGTGGCACATCATTGATGGCTTTGGTGCCTTCATTTTGCTTAGCTGTCACATCCGCGTTACTTGTTGCGGCATCGATGGCATTCTTAGCCTTTGTAGCTTCTGCGTCTACCTTGGCCTTGGCTGCATCTTTCTCTTCGCGAGTCAGGTTAGGGTCTTTCTCAATCGCGTCCTTCTTAGCGTCCGCTGCTTGAGTTACCGCGTTTTTAGCATCAGTCTTCGCTGTCGGGGTTTGTGGCACTGCATTGATGGCTTGCGTACCCTCGTTTTGCTTAGCCGTTACATCCGCATTAGAAGTCGCTGCATCAATGGCATTCTTAGCCTTTGTAGCTTCTGCGTCTACCTTGGCCTTGGCTGCATCCTTCTCTTCGCGAGTCAAGTTCGCATCGTTCTCGATGGTTGACTTCTTGTCAGTTGCCGCTTGATCCACTGCGTTTTTAGCGTCTGTTTTAGCTGTTGGCGTTTGTGGCACATCATTGATGGCTTTGGTACCTTCATTTTGCTTAGCTGTTACGTCCGCGTTGCTTGTCGCTGCGTCGATGGCATCCTTAGCTTTCTTCGCTTCGGCGTCTACTTTCGCCTTGGCAGCGTCCTTCTCTTCGCGAGTCAGGTTAGGATCTTTCTCAATCGCGTCCTTCTTAGCGTCCGCTGCTTGAGTGACTGCATTCTTGGCATCAGTTTTTGCTGTTGGCGTTTGTGGAACATCATTAATGGCTTTGGTGCCTTCGTTCTGCTTAGCCGTTACATCCGCATTGCTTGTCGCCGCATCGATGGCATTCTTAGCCTTAGTTGCTTCGGCGTCTACTTTCGCCTTCGCAGCATCCTTCTCTTCGCGAGTTAAGTTAGGGTCTTTCTCAATCGCGTCCTTCTTAGCGTCCGCTGCTTGAGTTACCGCGTTTTTCGCGTCTGTTTTTAGCAGTTGGTGTTTGTGGAACGGCGTTAATCGCGTTCTTACCAGCATCTTTCTGAGCCGTTACATCCGCGTTACTTGTTGCGGCATCGATGGCATTCTTAGCCTTTGTAGCTTCGGCGTCTACTTTCGCCTTAGCTGCATCCTTCTCTTCGCGAGTCAGGTTAGGGTCTTTCTCAATCGCGTCCTTCTTAGCGTCCGCTGCTTGAGTTACCGCGTTTTTAGCATCAGTCTTCGCTGTCGGGGTTTGTGGCACTGCATTGATGGCTTGCGTACCCTCGTTTTGCTTAGCCGTTACATCCGCATTGCTTGTCGCTGCATCGATAGCATCCTTAGCCTTCTTCGCTTCAGCGTCAACTTTCGCCTTGGCAGCGTCTTTCTCTTCACGAGTTAAGTTTGGATCATTCTCAATGGCATCTTTCTTAGCGTCCGCTGCTTGAGTTACCGCGTTCTTAGCATCAGTTTTAGCTGTTGGCGTTTGTGGCACTGCATTAATCGCGTTCTTACCAGCATCTTTCTGAGCTGTCACATCCGCATTACTTGTCGCTGCATCAATGGCATTCTTAGCCTTAGTCGCTTCAGCATCTACCTTAGCTTTAGCTGCATCCTTCTCTTCGCGAGTTAAGTTTGGATCGTTTTCGATGGCATCCTTCTTAGCGTCCGCTGCTTGAGTGACTGCATTCTTGGCATCAGTTTTAGCTTTAGGCGTTTGCGGAACGGCATTAATTGCTTGCGTACCTTCGTTCTGCTTAGCCGTCACGTCATCGTTGCTTGTCGCTGCATCAATGGCATTCTTAGCCTTAGTAGCTTCTGCATCCACTTTCGCCTTAGCTGCATCCTTCTCTTCGCGAGTTAAGTTAGGGTCTTTCTCAATCGCGTCCTTCTTAGCGTCCGCTGCTTGAGTTACCGCATTCTTCGCATCAGTTTTCGCAGTTGGCGTTTGTGGCACCGCATTGATTGCCTGCGTGCCTTCATTTTGCTTAGCCGTCACATCCGCGTTAGTAGTCGCGGCATCGATAGCTTGGCGCGCCTTGTTGGTTTCTTGATCCACCTTGGCGATGGCTGCGTCTTTTTCTTGACGGGTTAAGTTTGGATCGTTTTCGATGGCTTGCTTCTTAGCATCTGCGGCTTGTTCTACCGCTGCTTTGGCAGCATTCTTAGCCGCTGGTGTTTGTGGCACATTGTTAATGGCTTGGGTGCCTTGGGCTTGCTTAGCGGCTACATCCGCATTGCTGGTCGCATCATTGATGGCCTGACGCGCCTTGGCTGCTTCTTCATCAACCTTGCGGATAGCAGCTTCCTTCTCTTCCTGGGTCAAAGTCGTATCATTGTTGATCACGGCCTTCTTGTCAGTCGCCGCTTGATCCACTGCCGCAATGGCATTGAGCTTGGTGGTTGGGACGGCTGGCACATCGCTAATTTTTTTGGAGCCCTTGGTCCTTGGCCCGGTCTACGTCGGCCTTGGATCTTGAAGCGTCTACCGCTGCTTGAGCCTTGGCTGCTTCATCTTCCACTTGCTTAATGGCCGCTGCTTTCTCTTCTTGAGTCAAAGCATTGTTGGCTGTAATGGCTGCTTTCTTAGCATCTGCCGCATTCTGGATGGCTGCCTTGGCTGTATCTTTGGCACTTGGCTGGCTGTCATCTAGGGCTTTGATGGCTTGGATAGCTGCCTTACCTTGGTTGACGGCATTGTTGACATCGCCATTAGAACCAGCTCGATCAATGGCGGCCTTTGGCATCACGCGCGGCATCTTGAACTTTCTTGATGGCCGCTGCTTTCTCTTCATCTGTCAACTTAGTATTAGCCTGGAATTCTGCTTCTTTATCACGAGCCGCTTGGTCGATAGCATTCCGAGCGTCTGGTTTTACGACAGCTGTAGGATTAATCCCTTGAATTTGAGCCACACCATTATCTTTTGGCACCCGCAACTCCCGTATTGTTGCGTGCTTGGTTGACCGCGTCTTTGGCCGCTTGCGCCTTAGCCGTTAGGGTCTGCCAGGGCATTATTGCGCTCTTCGGTGGTCAAATCATTCCGACCCTGCAATTCTTGACGTTTGGCTTGTTCAGCCGCTTCAATAGCTGCAATGGCTTGCGCCTTCTGGGTCCCTTTGAGGATTAATGTTGTTAATAGCGGTTGTCCCGGCCGTCTTAGCCTGGTTAACCCCGTTATTGTCGTTAGCAGCTTGAACTTGAGTCTTGGCATTAGCCAAAGCTTGGTCTACCTGCTGGATGGCTTGCGCCTTCTCTTCATCCGTCAACTGATTATTGTTGTTGATGGCTTGACGCTTGGCTGCTGCTACTTGCTCTAAAGCTTGGTTGGCAGCTGGTTTTGCTTCTTGGTTGCGGATTAATGTCATTAATAGCCTTAACCCCATCACTGTCAGCCTTAGCCAAGGTTGCGTTGGTATGGTTCTGGTTAATGGCAGCTTCAGCCGCTGTTTGGGCAGCATCTACCTGACGCAGGGCATCGGCTTGTTCTTCGGCTGTTAGGTTGGCATTGTCGCGAATAGCCTGACGCTTAGCATCGGCTGCTTGGCGCACATGGCCCAAAGCCTCTGGGTACTTGGCTGCTGGCGTTGGTAAATTATTGACCGCATTCAGCCCTTGGTCGCGGGCGGTAGTCACGGCCTGGTTGTTGGCCGCGCTGGCAACCTTTGGCCTTTGCCGCATCGCGCGCAGTCCGTACCCTGATCCATGAAGGCTTGCTTCTCTTCACGAGTCAAATCTGGTCGTTGGCTGATTTCATTGATCTTGTTAACGGCGGCTTGTTCTAGGGCATCGTTAGCCGCTGGTTTAGCCACCGGCACAGGGTTGACCGCATTAATGTCTGAGGTCCCCTTGTTTTGGGCTGCATTACGAGCAGCCGTTGTCTTAGCCTGGTCAATACCAGCTAAAGCCGCATTCTTAGCTGCTTCTACCTTGGCTTTTTTTCGGCCGCCTTTTCTTCAGCGGTCAAATTATTGTTATTGTCGATGGCTGCGTTCTTGGCGTTTGCCGCATTATTAACGGCTGTCTTAGCCTCTTCACGAGGTAAAGTGAAGGCTACTTTGACTTGAACCGTGTTATTAGACAGCTTGTCCTGACTGTCGCGGGCCCGCAGGGTAACGGTGTATTCCCCTTCAACGCTTGGGTCGATGGCTGCAACTGTCTGTCCATTCTTGCTGTAGGAGACAATGTCGGCTTGGACAGGCGTCCCGTTGGTTTGACGTGCATCGTCTTCAAGGTCATTCACACGCACCATAGACTTGATGGTCGCGTCACTTATGGCTTGGTCAACATTAAGTGTTGTAGAAGGTGTTGTAACAGCAATGGTTGGAGCAGCGTTGGTCGCATTCCCTGAGGTCATGCGATGTTCAGGAACGACTTGTCCTGGAGTTGTATCGAGGGACAATCCGTAATGCTGCCACTACAGGCACGGTTTCAGGACCCAAGGGGCGATCTTTGCCTTTATATTTAAGAACTGTATCGCCAGCTTCCTTAATCTTGAACTCATCAGACGTTGTGATACGAATCCGTTGATAGCCGAATTGCGCACCTGGTAGCACTTCAATTTTCTTAATCAAATCAGGCTTGGCGGTGTCTTTTCTTAAGAAAGTCCCCCCGCCATGAACTTTCCATGCAGAAGTGATTGAATCACGAGTAATCGCTAACTGCGAACGGTTATCATCACTCCCAAATTTACCCTCTTGAGTTAAGTTAGCCTCTAAGGACATGAAGAGGGCATCGTGAGGGACGGCAAGTTCAATATTTTTTTGACCAGCAATCATCTTGCCATAACCTGAACGATTAGAGCTAGATAAATTGTTTTCTAAAAATTAAGAAGGTCCCAAGGTCCACAGTTTTTGCGCACCACAGCACTTTTCTTGACCGTTCATAATTTGGACAACTTCAATTGCTTTGCCCTTTCCAGTAATATACTGGCTATCGCGCATTGGCTTGAGCAGATTGATGGTCCAATTCCCCTGTCTATCAACACGGGTTGTTTGTACGCTATTGTCTTGCAAGGTGACTTTGATGGTCGCCCCTGGAATCCCGGTACCGGTAATAGTAGCATCAGTAGATGACAGTTTGTCTTCATATGTGCCATTTACGGTCGGCTCTGCAGTAGCTGCTGGTCTTGCTAAATCAGTGGTCACGTCATCCAAATAGGATTTGTATGTATCCCCACTTCGCTTGCCAGTGATAAGGACTCTGCCATCATCAGTGATTTCAATATTGCGCTCAGTCAGGCCGCGACCTGGGTTGAGGCGGATGTAGGCTGCCTTGAGGCGGCGTTTCTCATCGTTAGATAGGTTTTGTGGGTCCACCACTGGGATGGCGTTTGCGCCAGTTGGCTCGATTAGGTCAGTAAATTTACCGGTCCCGATCCCGCGCAGGCTAGTACCAGTTGGCATAGCTTGGCCTTGGTTGTTTGGCCGTGGCATGGAAGCTGTGGCTGGTTTTTCAACTGGCTTAACGGCATAACCTGGCGTCCGGCGGCTGTCATTGTCCCGGCTGGGTTTGAGGTTGGTCTGGCGGGTTTCGTCTGGCTTAGAAGGGTTCTCCTGGGATTGGCTAGACTGACTGCTTGAAGCTTCACTCGAGCTAGCGCTCTCTGAGGATTGGCTGCTCTCGCTACTTTGTGATTGAGCTTCAGAAGTCGCCAAAGAAGCCTGCTCACTAGAGCTGGATTCAAGAGACTCCTGGCTTGAGCTGGAAGCTTGGACTTCTGTAGCCTGAGCTTGCTCTGGGCCTTGGCTGGCTTCTGGTGCTGAGGTGCTAGTTTGGCTAGCAACTACTTGAGCAGCTTGGGCATTGTTGGAACCGAAGAGGATGAAGGACCCTACGGCTACGGAAGCAACCCCTACGCTAAGTTTCTTAATGGCATAGTGCGTGACTTTTTCTCCTTCACGCAAGCGGCGCAAATGAAAATTATTTTTTCCTAACATAGCTATCTCCTTATTTCATTCGTGATAATGGCTGTCTATCAAGGAAAAGCACTTACGGGGGGTGCCCTTCAGACAGAATCATACAAGCTATATATTAGCACAAATCCATAAGAAAACCTACACCAATTTGATAGAATTTCATATTCAAAATGAAATTTCATCATCCTTGCCTTTACTTATCAGATTTTTGTCTTCTCAAAAATGACATCCTTTGCGAACCGACCTCTAAAAACCCCAATACTATAGGCATCAGAAGCTTCACAAGCACTGTCTAACTTGTCGCTATTTTTATTGCTGAGCCCAACAAAAAATTGCCAACATTTTATGCCACTCTCCCATGCCCTCCTATCCGCCTGTCCGCCCACACAAAAAAGAGGATGGAAGCAAGCTTCCATCCTCTCGGCGCTGACTAGTCCTCGAAGACCACGTCGGTCTGTTGGGTCAGCATTTCTTTAATTTTTGGATAGTATTCGTGGAATTGAGCCTCACGGTCGCTGACGGGCTTGCCTTCGGCAACTTCCGCCATGTTCTGGAGGGCAATCATCCAGCTGGTCAAGTCCTTAGGACTGTGATCGTTAAGCTCAGCCAGCCACTCGGTGAAGATCAAAGTGGTCTTGCCAGGCTCTAACTCGTGCAGTTCGAAGGTGACAATGTTCAAGTCCCAGGTAAAGGACAAGTAGGCATTAGGCTCCACATCCAGAACCATCATGTCTTCATGGCCGCCTGTCTTATAGTTGAACTTGAGGCTAGCCCCTGTCTCCAGGCCTTGGAATTCTAGCTCTGGATACCAGGATTGTAGCTTGTCATTTTCCGTTAAGAGGGACCAAACTTGCTCCTTAGGCAAGTTGAAGACGCCGCTGAATTGGACGCTAACCCCTTGGTTTTCCTCGTGACCATGGTCGTGGCCACAGCCGCAAGCGCAGCCTGCATGGTCATGGGCGTGAGCGTGGTCATGATGGTGGTCATGGCCACAGCCACAAGAATGCTCGTGGTGGTGATGATCATGGCCACAACCGCAAGCATGCTCGTGGTGGTGATGATGGTCATGGCCGCAACCACAGCTATGGTCGTGGTCATGATGTTGACAGTGCTCGTGTTCACTCATAGGCCTTAAGCTCCTTTATTTAAACGTAGGTTTGTAGAATTGACGTCGGTCTAGCGGATAGATGGCCTCGGAGAAATTACCAGGCTCGACCTTGGCTAAGGCCGTCGCAATCATATTGAAGGTGGCATCCATATTGTCAATGTGATGGATGAGCTCGGCTTCTAACAGCTGAGGCGCCACCGGGCTACCATACTCTAACTTGCCATGGTGGGCTAGGACTACGTGCTTGAGCAGGAGGACTGGCTCAGAATCAGGGTCAAAGCCCAGTTCGGCACAGGCCCGGTCAATCAACTCGTCCACAATGACGATATGGCCCATCATCTTGCCCTTGAGGGTGTACTCGGTGGCAATGGCACCGGACAACTCGATGGTTTTACCCATATCATGTAGGATAATGCCGCCTAAGAGCAGGCTGGCATTGACCTCTGGGTAAATCTTGAGCAGGGCCCGCCCTACCTGCAACATGGAAATGGTGTGGTAGCTGAGGCCACCCGCTGGGGCGTGGTGGTTGCGCTTGGCTGCCGGATAGGAGAAGAAATCCTCCTTGGCATAGTTAAGAATCTTACGAACGATGCGGGCAATATGGGACTCGTGAATCTCCAGCAAAGCCTCATTGAGGGCTTCCTCCAGGGTTTCCTTCTTAATCCCGATATGTTCCACATAGAGGGTGGGATCATCAGGCTCGCCTGCATCAGCTAGGCGCAAGCTCTGAATCTTAATCTGCGGGGTCCCATTATAGGTGTCCCGCTCACCCTTGAGGAAGACTACCTTGCCGGCTTGATAGCGGGCAATTTCTTCCTCGGTGGCCGACCAGTACATGCCGTCCATGCTGCCAGAACGATCCTGGAAACGGAAGGCGATGAAGGGATTGCCATTGCGGGCTACCCGGATGTCGGCGGATTTAATGAGGACGAAGAGCGCGAAGCTCTCGCCATGGTTGAGGTCTAATAATTGGGTCATGCCGGTTCCTCCTCTGCTTGACTGACTTGAATGGCGTCCAAGTTCACAGCCTTTGCCCCGTCGAAGAAGTGGACGGCTTGTTGGTCAAAGGTGAAGAAGAGGACTTGAATGCGCTCCGAAATTTGGCCTAGGGACTTGGTACATGCTGGCCTTGCGATACTCGTCGAAGTTGACGAAGGCATCGTCGATCAAGATTGGCATCTTGACCATGGTCCGAACATTCTCAATGAAGGCAATCCGTAGGGCCACATAGAGTTGTTCCAGGGTCCCTTGGGACAGTTCATGCGGTTCAAAGTAGATGTCAGAGAACTGACGTACCTTGATGCCGTCTTTTTGGAGCTTGATCTGGGTGTAACGGCCGTAGCTGAGGGTCTCGAAGAGCACATCGGCTAGGGCGGTTCATCTCAGGCAGCGGATTGTCCAGCCCATGACGTAGGGGTGGCATAGATCAATTCCATGGCAATCCGCTTGCGACCCCATAGGGCCACCATATCCCGAACTTGGGTTTCCTTGTTGGCCAAGGCTTGGACCTTCTCTTGGTAGGTGCCGTCTTGTTCCAGGTGGTGGATTTCCACTTCCAGGTCGGCCCGCTCGCGGTGATGCGGTACTAGGCGTTCCTTGAGGGTCTCCAACTGGTGTTCCAGACGGTGGAAGTTTTCCAACAGGCTTTGCTTGTTTTGAACCTGGGTTAGGGCTTCTTCATAGCCTTCCATTTGCTCAGCGTAAAGGGCCCGTTTGGCGGTTAATTCTTCGATTAACTGGTTGGTTTCGACCTTTTGGAAGAAGTCCAGTTCATCTTGGGCATGGGTGTCCTTGAAGACTTGGCCAATCATGGCTTGACGCTCGGCAATGGCATCTTCTTGGGCCTTCATTTGTTGGGCCGCTTCATCTAGGCGGTCATCAATGACTTGGCCCCGCTCCATGGTCCGCACCAGGCTGACTTCTACGTCTTCGACATGGCGAATTTGTTGACGAACCGAATCGTCCACCAATGGGAAACGTTCGAAGAGGGGCTGCAAGAGGCTACGCCACTCGGTTAATTGCTGGGTCAGCTTATCCTTCTGAGCTTCCAAATCTTTCTTCTGATTCTCAGCGGCGAAGTATTGCTTAACCGGGTTGGCCTTGAGGATGAGCTCAGGATCTGCCGTTGGGTAGAAGCCCATGGCTGCCAACCAGCGGGATTGCTTGCTGGCTAAGTTCTTAAGCTCGGCTTCAATGGCTTCGATGGCTTCCTCACGTTGGTTAATCTGGGTACCCAAGACCTTGCTTTGTTCCAGGTATTGAATTTCCTTCTCGCGCAGGTCCTGAATCTTGTTGAGGACGGGACTATTATAGAAGGCCTGGTAGCGACGGCGGTTGGATTGGAAGATATAACCAATACTGAGGACCCCGACCACCAGGATCAGCACCCCTAACCAGAAGAGCAGGTTGGCGCCCTTGGTCATGTTCTGATAGAAGGCCAGGAAGAGCCCGCCGGCAAAGGCCAAAATACCAGGGAAATACTGGTTGAGGCTGGTTGCCTGCATGAGTTGGGCTTCTTCATTCATGCGCTGGTGCTCTAGGTGAACCACTTGTTGGCGCACAATGGCTGTATAGTTTTGTTGTTCCTTGCGTTGTTCCAAGTAGACCTTGCGCTCGGCCCTGAGGGCTTCTTCCTGCTTGAGCAAGTCTAGCTTGTCAGCTTGGAGGGCTAGCCCTTCTTCCAGCTTGGCGTCATAGGCAGGTCCCTGTTCAACCTTTTCAGGGAAGAACTGGCCTTGGTGGGCCAACTGGGTCATGAGCTCGCCCTGCTCTTGGATGCGGGCGGTCAACTGTTCAATGACGGTCTGGGTTTCCTTGGCCTTGGCGGTCTCGACTAACCATTTCTGGCGATCTTCCGCGTGGTTACGGGCCCAGTTGAGCTTGGTCAAGCTGCCTAGCTCACCCTTGAGGTTGCGAATCCGTTCTTCCAATTGGACGATTTGGATTTCGCTGGCCTGGTTGAGCTTGAGGGCATCGGAAATCTCCCGCACGGTCTGTTCAGACAGGGGCGTGAAGACCAGTTGCTCCAGCTCCCGCTTGGCAGCCCGGTCCTTGAGGTAGATGTCATAGAGGCCCACTAATTTGTCTTGGGCACGGATTTCCTTCTCCAGGTCCTTGATTTCTTGGTTGAGGCGGGCAATGGCTTCTTCCTCTTCCTGACGGCGACGGGTCAGCTCATCATAGGCCCCCCATCTGCAGATGGAGCACTTCCACTTGTTGGGCCAGTTCTTCATACTCGGCTAGGAGCACATTGAGAGGCCGGCTCTGGCCATTTGGCCGGTAGAGGTCATCGGTCTCCTTCTGATACTGCTTGGCAATCTTGAGGAATTGGTCGCTCCCCACGGTCCCGATACTCATGAAGTAATCATTGAGTTGATCGGCCCCGATATTGGCCAGCTCCTGCAGGTTCTGCAGGCTGAAGGCATAGAAGTTATCGAAGAGCTTCTCGTCCAAGCCCCCCAAGACCTCATCCAAGGTCTTAGCTGGCAACTCTTCCCCGTCGGTTCGCGTTACCCGTAGGGTCTTGCTGGTCCGCTCCACCCAAATATCACCAAAGTCGGTCTCGGTCAGGAGCATACGGCCCCCATAGGTCTCATGCTGCTTAGGTTCATAACGGTTCTGTTGGTTGACCCGACGCCGACGGCTTGGGAAACCAAAGAGCATGCTGCGGATAAAGGATTGTAAGGTGGACTTACCGGCTTCATTCTTACCATAGAAGAGTTGGAGTTGGTCGCCCAGTTCGAATTTCTGGTTGACCCATTTGCCGTAGCCATAAATCTCCAGTGTCTTAATCTTCATGAGCCGTCCCTCCTCTCCGGATGTCAGGTCCTCATCGTCAGCGTCAAAGCCCACGGCTTGAACCACCAACTGTTGGCCATTGTGAATGACCGAGTCCTTGAGCTCCTGGTCTTGGGTCAGATCGCCCAACCAGGTTCTGAGGGTGGCATTGCTGAAGAGAGGCTGCATGACGCGACCATAGAGGTCCCCGGTCTTCAAGGCCTGGCTAGCCTGGTCAAAGCTGTCCTTGAGGCTAGCATCGTATTGGAAAGGCTCGATGGCCACTTGGCTGACCGTTTTGCAAGCTGACCAGGGCCACAAATGGCGTGTTGACTACATCCGCTTGCAGGGGCCGCTAGCACCTCACCCGATTCTACCTGGCTGGCCAAGTTAGCCGGCAACTTCTCATAGTGGTCCAAGACCACGGTCACCAGTTGGGACTGGTTAGACGCTTCTGCCTCGGCTTGATAATTGCGTTGGATGCCTTCCAGGGCTTGGACTAGGTCTAGTTCATGCCAGTTAGAACGACATTCCAGATGGGCTTCCTGCCAAACAATAGGCGCCAGGGAAATAAACTGGGACTTGGCCGGTGTCTGTGGCTTGAGTTCTACGATGAAGGCCCCCTTGTCGCCCAGTTCCTTGCGGTGGCGACCCTGGATGGTGCCAGGATACTGAATCAGAGGCTGCTCCTTGAGCACTTGAGCCTGATGAATATGGCCCAAGGCCCAGTAGTCGTAGTTCTTGCTCAAGAGGCTTTCCAGGTCAAAGGGCGCATAGTGGTCGCCCGATTCTTGGCCGTGCAAGACCCCAATGGTGTAGGTAGTCTCATGCGGGTTAACTGGATAGCTGTCAATCATGCGGGCATCTACCCAACGTTTGGTATAGGAGAAGCCATAGCAGCGCACGGTCTGGTCGTCAGCAAGGGGGATATCGATGGCGGTCACTTCTTGGTCTTTGAAGAGGTGAACATTATCGGGATATGGGACCGACTGACACTCCATGCGTAGGTAGTCGTGATTACCGTGGCAGAGGACCACAGGAATCTTGGCAATATGAAGACGTTCTAGTTGCTTAAGGAAGAAATGTTGGGCCGTCACCGTCTGTTGCTCGGTGTCATAGATGTCACCGGCAATGACCATGAGGTCGACCGCTTGGTTAATGGCAATCGAGACACAACGCTCGAAGGCCTGGTAAGGAGATTGAATAAGGTGTTTGTAATGAGTGCAATTGCTTGGTGATCCCAGTAAAGGGACTATCGAGATGTAAATCTGCAATATGTAATAATTTCATCAAATTCTCCTTTCTTTAGGGATAGGTGGACTGAACATCACAGGGTCAAGCGGGGCAGTCCCACCCCTTGACACAAAAACAACTGGGAGCCGTCACCCTCAGGTGAGGCTGGGGCTTCCAGTTGGTGCCAGCCTATGCTTAGGCTTGTTGTTGATAGATTTCTTGTAAAGGCTTGGTGATGATGTTGTTGAGGTCGCGAATGATTTGATCCATACGGCGCTCGGCCTCAATCAAGCCTCTAATGTGATCATCTGCCATGATGCCCTTGGACAGTTCATCAATCTGCTTCATTTCTTCTTCGCCAATTGGATGGCCTTGAGCCTCACGTAGGCTGAGTGCTTGAACTTGCTTCTTGTAGCCCTCAAATAAGGTCTTAGAAGTTTCATCTGCTTCAATGCCTGCTAGGGGCTTGACGAATAGCGGCCACTTCTGGCAACTGACGAATTTCACGTTCTAATTGATTGGCTGTATCGTAGACATTTTGGTTAGACATGCGTCTATCTCCCTTCAAATTTCTTCATTCTTAGTGTATCACATCCAAGCCAAGCTCGGCTATTAATACTTTATTACTATTGAATTAAATCGGTTCTTCCCAGTCCTGGGCATCCAGCCACTGATTGACCAAATCCAGGTCAAAGCCCTTGCGGTAGAGGGACTCCTTAATCTTAAGGATTAAGGCCTTGCCCTCATGGCGTCGGCTCAGTTGGCGACGGGCCTTGCTGGCAGCTTGGTCAACCAAGTCTGCTTCATGGTCCAAGTCGGCCTCTGGCTGACAGTCTTCCAAGTAAGGCTGAATCATGGCCAGGCTGTAGCCCTTGGTCAGGAGATGCTCCTGGACCTTGCGCTTGAGCTGGCCAGCCGGCAGGCGGCGATGGGACTTGTAGAACTTTTCAATTAAGGTTTGGATATTTTCCTCCAGCAAATCCACTTCATAGGCTTCCAAGGCCTGGGCAATCTGACTGGCTGTCAGGCCCTTGTCTTGGAGCTTACGGCCGATCAGCTGGGGCCCCTTGCGCCCTACCCGGGCCTCGGTCAGGACCAGACTACGTCCATAGAGGGCATCATCCAGGTAACCCTGGCTGACTAGCCGGCCAATGACCCGACCCAAATAAGGTTCTAATTCTGCTAGAAAATCTTCCTTGGCTTCCAGGCTGTCCAGGTCCGCTTGCTTGAGGGCCTGGGCCTTGAGATAGTCATAGACCTCACCACTGGACTTAAGGGCCCGCGACAAGTGCTTGATGGCCCTGAGATAGAGGACTCTTCCTGCTCATAGTCACGAATGGTCTGACACTCTTCCGAGGTCAGGGGTCTGGCCCTTGGCCAGGTTGAACTTGACCAAGGTGCCCTCGGACACGCCCAGCCAGAAGCTGTCGTCCAGATAGACCGAGTAACGACTCTTGTCCTTCTTCTGTACTTCAATCCGGCTTACGCGCATGGGGCACCTCCTGGTCAAGTTGCTAGTATAGGCTGGTATTTGGCAAAATCGCCTGACTATTGGCCGACCGTGTAGCGATAGGCCAAGCCAGCTGGATTTTTCCTTAACGTAGGGAGACCAACAAGCTCGCAGCCTGGTCGCCACTTGGCGCCAAGGTCTCCACTAATTGTTTGGCTTGAAAGGCAAAGCGTTCTGCCGCCTCAGCGGATTCACAGTAGATGAAGTAGCTAGCTTGATCAGCAAGGCTTAGTTCAAAGACCAGGTCGTTCTTAGCAATTAAGCTACCTTGTGCAAATGTTAAAAACAGTTTCTTGATTATTCATGAGTTTATCCCTCACCTATTCTTAGAATGCCATACAGTCAGCGAGTGACGATGGGTCTTGCAAATGGTCTTGCTAAATGGTCTTACATTGCCCCGAAGGGACCATAGGTTACTAGAGGGACAGCCATGAGGCTCATAACCCTAGGTGACTTCACGCCCAAAAGATCCGCATCTTAATTCGATTCCCGGTCGGGGTATCGGCTAATCCCCTAACCCTGTCTCACGAAGTTCGCGCGGCATATTGCGACCCACCTTGTACATGGCTTCAATGACCTCATCGGCTGGAATCTGATTTTCAATTCCGGCCAGGGCCATATCGGCACAAATCAAGGCGTTGGTTGAACCGACCGTGTTGCGCTTAACGCAAGGCACTTCCACCAAACCTGCCACCGGGTCACAAACCAGACCCAGCAGGTTACCCAAGGCCATAGCGAAGGCATGGGCTGACTGGGCCGGGCTCCCGCCCATAATGGCCACCGCCGCGGCCGCCGCCATAGCGGAAGCCGAACCAACTTCAGCCTGACAGCCACCCGCCGCCCCTGAAATAAAGGCATTGTTGGCCGTTACCATGCCGAAGAGGGCTGCCACGAAGAGGAAGTTGAGCTTGTCTTCCTTGGACAGATGGTACTGTTCATGGATGGCAAAGAGCACTCCCGGCAAGGTCCCGCTGGCACCTGCCGTAGGGGTGGCACAGACCACACCCATGGCGGCATTGACCTCGTTGGTAGCCAAGGCCGCTTCCACCCCTACCAGGGTCATTTGCCCTGAGAGGGTTTTGCCTGCCTGGCGGTACTTGCGCATCTTGACGGCATTGCCGCCCGTTAAGCCGGTTGGTGAGAGACGCCTTCTCCGGTAATCCCTCGCTGGTAGGCATTTTCCATAGCTAAGAGGGCATCCGACATCTTATGGAGGACGGCTTCCCGGCTAGTCCGGTTAATCCGCATCTCCTGTTCAATCATAATCTCAGCCAGGGACAGGCCCGTTTCTTGGGCGTAATCCACAATGGCTTCAATCGATTCAAAAATTCCCATTTCTTTACCTCAACAATTGATAGCTGTCGACACAACTAGAGTAGAATTAAAGACTCCACATGGTCCATTTCTTCCATGGCATAGTAGAGACTCTGTGGAAAGTGGTGCTGGATCTCGAAATAAGACAGGTAACGTCCTTGGACTGCCTGGCTCAAGGTCTGCGTGACCACAATGCCTTCGGCCGCAAAGCGCGCCAAGAAGCTAGCCTCCGTCCCCGGACGGTCACTGATTAGGAGCAAGGCCGGCAAATAGCCTGTCGGCTCAATCAAGAAGCCCCCCAGCTCAATCAGGCGTAACTCCACCTTACCGCCGCCCACCGAAATCCCGACTAGGCGGGCAGTCTTGTGGTCGTTGATTAAGGTAATGTCAGCCGTATTGGGATGGTTATAAGGACTTGGCCCCTCCATCTCGATAAATTGCACCTTCATCCCCTGGTTGCGGGCGATATCCACTGAGTTGGGAACCCGATGGTCGTCATAAGAAAAGCCCAAAACGCCAGCGATGGTCGCAAAATCCGTTCCGTGTCCCAGATGCGTCTCCGCAAAGGACTCGTAGTAGCGGACGATAATCTCGGTTGGGCGGTCACGATAAATCTTCTGGGCCGCTGCCCCGATATTAATGGCGCCAGCCGTATGTGAAGAAGACGGTCCTACCATGACAGGGTCCAATCACGTCAAAACAGCTAGAATAGCTGGTATTTTTAGCTTGAATCTTGGCTTCCTGGCTCATGCTAGCACCGCTCCTCTCCATATGGCTTTGTCATCTCCTTATTATACACCCTCATGCCCCTGTTTTTCTAGCAAAAGCACTCAATTTTTCTGGCTTTTTTTAAGAAAATCTGGCGGCAAAAAACTGGCCCCCAGCAACTAGCCGGACTGGGCACATTGGTGTATAATCAATAGGGTATAGACATGTCAAGAAAGGGAGACCACGCGTGAAACAAGAATATAAGAAAATTGCCGAAGTCGCCGTCCTGGCCGGCCGCATCATGCTGGAAAGTCAGGCCGAGAGTTATCGGATTGAAGACACGGTCGAGCGCATCCTCAAGACTAGCCAATGCCAGACCACCGAAGTCTTCGCCAATACCACCGGCCTCTTCGTCACCTTAGACGACCCTAGCATCGAGCCCATTACCATCGTCCGCCGCATCAAGCACCGCGGCACCCACCTGCGTAAGATTCACCACGTCAACAATATTTCCCGCCAGCTGACCAAGGGCGAGATTAGCCTAGAAGAAGCTCGCGTCCGCCTGGAAAAGGTGGACGTCTCCGAGTACACCCTCTTCCACTTCGACCTGGCTGTCTTCTTCCTGGTGGTGTCCTTCGCCGTCCTCCTAGGTGGCTCCATCTGGGATATTGCCGTGTCGGGCCTGGCCGCTTTACTGGTTATTTTCGGTTACTGGCTACAAGGCAAGCTGGCCATGAATGCCCTCATGACCGGGACGGTCGCCACCTTCTTCCTGGGGGCGATCATGCCCTTTGTCTTGCTGGCAGTGCCCCAGCCCCATAATCTGGATATTATCATTATTTCCGCCCTCATGCCCCTCTTCCCCGGCACGGCCTTCACCAATGGGATTCGGGATACCCTCAAGGGCGACTACGTCTCCGGCCTGGCCAAGATTGCGGAAGCCTTGGTCATCGCCGTTAGCTTAGGGCTGGGTGTGGCCCTAGGACTCTTTGTATCGAATGGAGTGTTGAGCCTATGACCTGGATGTCCCTCTTTTCCCTCTGCTTCCAAACAGCCGGGGCCTATGTGGCCACCATTACGGCTGCCATCATGGTGGAAATCCCCCGCTCCCTCCTCTTCAAATGCGGTTGGGTGGGCGCTCTGGGCTATCTAATTTATCTCTTAGTCATGCCCGGCCACGGACCAGCTGTCGCCACTTTGGTGGCCGGTATCGGCATTGCCATTCTGTCCCAGCTCTTCGCCCGCAGCTTCCGGGCGCCGGTCACCATGTTCTACATTCCCGGCTTCTTCCCCTTAGTACCCGGGATTGGCGTCTACCGGACGGCCTTTTACTATATCAACGACAATCCGGCCCAAGCCAGCTACTATATGGTCCAGTCGGCCCTGATTGCTGGGGCCATTGCCCTGTCTATTTTCCTGGTGGATTCCTGCCTGGAAATCTACCACCATCTACGCAACCAAGCCAAAGCCAAGCGAAAGGAGCAATCCCATGGATAATTGGATCGACCTCAGCCTGCCGGTCGCTAGGACCCTCAAGGCCCATCCCGAAGTCAAAGAACTCCTCATTGACCTGGGCTTCAAGCCCCTAGGCAATCCCGTCATGCTCAAGACTGTGGGCGCGGTGACCAGCCTGGAAAGGGGCGCCAGCCTGATTGGCCTGGATCTACAGGTCCTCATTCAGGAGCTCCACCACAATGGCTACCTAGTCAAAGGAGTGGATGACCATGACCAATAGCAGTCGCGACCAACGCATTCAAGTCCTCAAGGACATCCTGCTCCGCCTCCACCATGGGGCCAGCCCCGACAGTGTGGAGGCCGACTTCCAGGCCCATTTTAGCGATGTGTCGCCAATCGAAGTCTCCCTCATGGAACACGAACTCATGAATGGCGACCACGGCGTGGGCTTCGAAGACGTGATGAAGCTCTGTACCGTCCACGCCAAGGTCATGGCCGCCGGCGTTCAGGGCAAAGAAGTGCCCGATAGCGAGCAGGAAGGCCATCCCGTCTGGCTCTTCAAGCAAGAAAACCTAGCCCTACAAGCGGGTCTCCACCGGATTCAGCGCCTGCTGGATGCCCTGGAGTCTGCGGAAAGCCAGGGCCAGGAACTAGATCCCGGCCTTCTGCGCGGCCTAACCCGCCAGTACCAGCTACTAGACCAATTCCAACGCCACTACCGCCGCAAGGAAGAACTCTTCTTCCCCATCATGGAGTCCTACGGCCACGACGCGCCCCCGAAGGTTATGTGGGGTGTGGACGACCAGATTCGGGATTTGTTCGGCCTGGCTAAGGAGGCATTGAAAGGGTTGGTGGACCATGCGGGGGATGCCTCAGTGGCCCAGGTCCTGGCCACCTACCAGGCCTTCGTCCAAGAATTCAAGGACATGATTTCCAAGGAAGAAGCCATCCTGATTCCCTTGCTGCTGTCCCTCTTCAGCGAGGACGACTGGCTGGCCATCGCCGAGGACAGCCCCGAGTTCAGCTATGCTATTATCCAGCCAGACAAGGGAGTGGACGCCAAGCCGGGTGAAGTTTGGCGAGCAAGGGGAAAATGGGGAGATGGCTGAAGCTGGGCGTGGGGATCAGGCTCCCCGGCCAAGCTGAGCAGCCCGCCCAATTGCCAGCTTCGGGCCAAAGGCAGCCACTGCCCGGCACCGACTCTTGGGCAAGCGCCGGCCAAGGCAGCAACCTGGCTGATGGCCCGGCCGCCGACTCGAGGCACCGGCCCAACTGTCAAGCAGGCCACCCACTCAGTCGCTGACTCAACTGCTAGCCTGGCGCCCAACTCCGAGGCCGACCTGCCCTTTGGCGGCGGCTACCTCAGCCTCAAGGAAGCCAATCTCATCCTCAACCACCTGCCCTTTGAGATTACCTTTATCGACAAGAACGACCTCTTCAAATACTTCAACACTTCTATCGCCATCGAGAACAAACTCTTTCCCCGGGTGCCCAGCGCTATCGGCCGACACGTGAAAATGTGCCACCCGCCCCGCAGTCTGGACATGGTCATGACCCTGATTGACGACCTTAAGCACAAGCGCCGGGCCAGCGAATCCATGTGGTTCCACCGCTCGGACGGCCGCTTTGCCTATGTGACCTATATCGGCGTCTTCGATGATCAGGACCAATACATGGGCGTGCTGGAATATGTTCACGACATCGCTCCCCTACTGGATTTGGGTCCAGACAAACGGGGGCTGGCACCTTTGGAGGGGAATGGGGAGCAAGCTAAAGACTAGACTTGCCCTGAAACGACAGGCCTAAGTCGCTCGCTATGACAGTCCTACCCGACTCAAAGCACTTGCTATGACGCAGGCAACGGACTCAAAGCCTTCACTAGGGCTCCAGCCCCGACTCAAACCCCACCCAAGACACATATCACCAACCAAAGGAGCTCACCCATGACACAAGTAACAGACTTTAGCGTGATGGCCCAAGACGGTCAGCCCTTTGCCTTGGAAGCCTACCGCGGCCAGGTGCTCTTAATTGTCAACACCGCCACCGGCTGTGGCTTCACGCCCCAATACCAAGGCCTGCAAGCCCTCTACGACCGCTACCGCGACCAAGGCTTCGCCGTCTTGGACTTCCCTTGCAACCAATTCAAGGGCCAAGCCCCTGGAACCGCTCAGGAAATCAATGACTTCTGTAGCCTCAACTACCAGACCACTTTCCCACGCTTTGCCAAGATAGAAGTTAACGGCGACCAGGCCGACCCGCTCTACACTTGGCTCAAGTCCCAAAAACGCGGTCGCATGGGCCGGCGCATCGAGTGGAACTTCGCCAAATTCCTGATTAACCGCCAGGGCCAAGTGGTCAAACGCTACTTTGCCACCACCAAGCCTGAACGCATCACCCGTGATATTGAGCGACTGTTGGGGAGAAGTAACAAGAAAAAAATTAGGCTGGCAACTACCAGAAATAAGGGCTGCTGCCCACTAGAAAGGATTGACCCTATGACCTATCGTTACCTCCTCTTCGACCCTAGACCACACCCTACTGGACTTCGATGCTAGCCAAGCACTTGCCCTTGAAGCCTTCTGCCAGGCCCACGACCTGGACTACAGCGACCAGCTTCTAGCTGACTACCACGCCCACAGCCACCGGCTCTGGCACCAGCTGGAATTGGGCCAACTGACCCTGGACCAACTCCTGGACCGCCGCTTCAAGGAATTTTTCCAGCCCCATCTGGATCACCTGGACGGCCGCAGCCTGGATGACCAGTACCGCGACCTTTTGGTCGTTCACAACCAAATCTTTCCCGGCGCCGACACCCTCTTGCTAGACTTGAAAAGCGCTGGCTACCAGCTGGTGGCCGCTACTAACGGCGTTTCCGACACCCAGCGCAAGCGTCTGGCTCAGGTTCAGTGGCTAGACCTCTTTGACCACTTAGCTATCTCAGGCGAACTGGGCCACAGCAAGCCAGACCCAGGTTTCTACCAGGCCATTTACAAGATGACTGGCGCCGACAACACTAGCGCCTACCCTCATGATTGGCGACCGCCTGCAAAGCGACATGCTAGGCGCCCACCAGGCCGGCATCGACAGCCTCTGGTACAATCCGCACCAAGCAGCCACCCCGGCCGACCTGCCTCTGACCTATCAAGTCCAGAATTATGCCGGAATTAGAAAATTTTTACTTTAAAAAGAAGGGGACTGTGGCTCCCCTTGTGCTTTTCTGCCCTGAGCCAGTGGTCCACTCGACGGAGTGGACCACTGGCTCAGCTTTGCCCTGTTTTGCGCCCTTTTTCCCAGGTTTTTCAGCAGAGCTAGTGGTCCACTCGACGGAGTGGACCACTAGCTCCTGGCGCTTGCCCTGTTTTGGGCTCTTTTCCCTATCTTCCTAGGCTAACTCCCAGCATTCTCCTCAATCTTTGCGGCTTTTTCCCAGTTTCCTAGGCTAGCTCCCGGCGCTCACCTAGTCTTGGCGGCGGGAGTCTAGTTCCTATATCTCTACTAAAGGTTTTTACTTCACAATTCACTTGAAGTATACTAGGTAAAAGTCCATTTCCTCTCCCACATCAGTTAGGAGGCTAGATCATGAAGTATCTCCACCCCACCTTGCTCTGTGTTTTATTAGCGGCGGTGACCTGGGCCATTCTGGCTCACAGCGACTGCCTACTCTGGCTCGTGGCAGCCACCCTACTTGAGGGAATTGCCTGTCTCTATTACTATGAACGGCGCAAATCCTAGCCCGCATCATTTTTTTCTTTAATTTTGCCTATAAGGTATGCTATAATAACGAAGGTATCGAGGCTTTGGCCTCAAATTCAACTGACAAAAGGAGCAGTAAGATGATTAGTGTAAGTGATTTAAAAGCAGGGATGACTTTCATCCTAGACGGTAAATTGTGGCGCGTATTGGAAATTTCCCACCACAAACCAGGGAAAGGTAACACCATCATGCGGATGAAAATCCGTGACGTCCGCAACAACTCTACCGTGGACACCACCATGCGTCCAGATGAAAAGGTAGAACGTGCCCACATCGACACCAAGACGTGCAATACCTCTACAGCCAAGACGGCACTGCTTTCTTCATGGACTTAGAAACTTATGACCAATACGAAATCGCAGAAGACGCTATCGAACGCGAATTGAAGTTCTTATTGGAAAATGCGGAGCTAAGATCCAATTCTACGGCAGCGAAGTAATCGAGGGTTCAACTCCCATCAACTGTTGTCCTCCAAGTAACCGAAACCCAACCTTCTATCAAAGGCGCTACCGTTTCTGGTTCTGGGAAACCTGCAACTATGGAAACTGGCTTAGTAGTCAACGTGCCAGACTTCATCGAAGCCGGCGAATACTTAGTCGTTAACACCGCTGAAGGTACTTACAGCGGCCGCGCTAACAAGTAAGCATAAAGAAGCCACTACCCTGAGGTAGTGGCGTTTTTTGTTGTGGCGTCATAAAAGAAACCCTCCTCCTCACCACATAAGGCCAAGAGGCTGGCCCTCTTTCCCCACCCCAGTAACAGCCTGGCCTCATGGCCAAAAGCGGGCCTGATGCTGGCCAGGATGGCTGGCGCATGAGCGGGGCTTGGAGCCTAGCGACTTAGCCCCGCCATAGCCAGGCAAGGCGGAAGACAGCCGCAGGCTGGCTGGAGCCGGTCCTGCACCTGGCCCCCGACTTTTGGCTTAATGAGGCCAGGCAGTCACGCACCGGCAGGCAGACACAAAAATAACCAGCCACCTCCCACAAAGGGCTAGGGCAGCTGGTCTTTTCATTATATCTATATTTATTGCCGTCAGGCGGGCAGAAACTAAGTAGCTTACTAACTCCCGCTACTTCTCTTTCTCCTTATCCTCCAAAATCTCAAAGCCATAACCACGGATATTGGCCCGCAGGAGGTCCAGGTACTGGCGGGTAATGGGGCTTGGCTCTACCTGTTGGGGCATGAGGTAGCCCAGGGTCATCATGTCGTCCACTTCCAGGGGAATGGCGATGATCTTGTCGTCGTTGAGCTCGCTGGAGATAATCCCTGAAGAAATGGTATAGCCGTTGAGCCCGACCATGAGGTTGAAGATGGTGGCCCGGTCGCTGACCTTGATGTGCATCTTGCGGTTGAGGGTACTCAAAATCTCTTCCGCAAAATAGAAGGAGTTCTCCTGGCCTTGCTCATAAGATAGGTAAGGATAGTCCTCTAGGGTCCCGTAACCCTAACCGAAGACTTCTGCGCCAAAGGATTGTCTCGGCAGACGAAGACGTGGGGCTTAGCCTTGAACAAAGGCGTGAACTTGAGCTTCTTCTCCTTGAAGAGCTTGGTCAGGACCTGGCGGTTGAACTTATTAAGGTAGAGAATGCCCAGGGAACTCTTGAAGGACATGACATCTTCCAGGATGTTCTGGGTCTCGGTCTCCCGCAGGGTGAACTGGTACTCTTCCGCATCTACCTGCTTAATCAAGTCCACAAAGGCATGGACCACGAAGGCGTAGTGTTGGGCAGACACTGAGAAGGCCTGCTTGCGGACGGTGTGTTGCTTGTATTTGGCTTCCATGAGCTTGACCTGATCCAGGATTTGGCGGGCATAAATCATAAACTCCCGGCCTTCATTGGTCAGGGAGACCCCAGACTTCTGGCGGACTAGCAGCTGCAGATCCATCTCCTGCTCTAATTCCTTAATGGCATTACTGAGGCTGGGCTGGGATAAGAAGAGGGCCTTGGCCGCTTCGTTAATAGAGCCCGATTCCACGATTTTCTCAAGATATTGCAGTTGTTGGATTCGCATCATAGTCACTCCCTTGAATTACTCCAGTATATTATAACCTAAAACTATAACCGTGTATACTTTTTTTCAATTATTCAAGAGGACCGTTTCCATGATAGGATAGACTTATCAATAAGGAGGTCGATTGCATGACAACATCGATTATTGGTTTCCCACGAATCGGGGAACACCGTGAATTAAAATTTGCTACTGAAAAATACTTCCGTAAGGAAATCAGCGCTGAAGAGCTTCAAGCAACCGCTAAGGAACTCCGCGCTAAACACTGGCGTCTAGCCCAAGAACGTGGCGTGGACCAAATCCCAAGTAATGACTTCTCCCTCTACGATACCTTCTTGGACACCGCTGTCCTCTTCAATATCGTTCCTGAGCAAGTGCAAGCCATTGACTTGAGCGAATTGGACAAGTACTTCGCCCTAGCCCGCGGCTACCAAGGGGAAAAAGGTGACGTACGCGCCCTCCCAATGAAAAAATGGTTCAACACCAACTACCACTATATTGTACCTAAATTCGAAGCTGGCACCCAAGTCAAGTTAGCCGGCCACAAGCTCTTCGATGAATTCCAAGAAGCTAAGGACTTAGGGCATTCACACTCGTCCAGTCTTAGTTGGGCCATTCACCCTCTTACGTCTGGCTGAATACGCTGAAGGCGTCAACCCAGTTCAATTCATCGAGCCTTTAGTGGCAGCCTACAAGGAAGTTTTTCCGTCGCTTGGCTGACTTAGGCGCGACTGACATCCAATTAGATGAGCCTGCCTTAGTTAAGGACATCTCTGAATTGGAATTGACCCTCTTCGACAAACTCTACCAAGGCTTATTAGCTGACAAGGCTGGCTTGTCCGTCCTCTTACAAACCTACTTTGGTGACGTGCGTGACGTATACAGCCACTTGGTACAATTACCAGTTGAAGCCATCGGTTTGGACTTCTTAGAAGGCCGCAAGACCTTAGAATTAGTCAAAGAACACGGCTTCCCAGCTGATAAGGTCCTCTATGCAGGGGTAGTTAACGGTAAGAACATCTGGCGTAACGACTACGCGAAGACCTTGGCCCTCTTGGAAGAAATTCCAGCCCAAAACGTGGTGCTATCTACTTCATGTTCCCTCCTCCACGTACCTTTCACTACGGCTAACGAAGAGTTTGCGCCTGAAATCTTGGCTCACTTCGCTTTCGCCGCTGAGAAATTAGACGAGTTACGTGAATTGGATGCTATCCGCGCTGGCCAAGGGGAAGAGTTCTTGGCAGCTAACAAGGCCCTCTTTGCGGCAGAACGTACCGTTCGCAATGCCGACTTGGCCGCTCAATTGGCTGGCTTAGACGACGCAGCCTTCACTCGCCAACCTGCTTTGGCTGAACGTGCTAAGGCCCAACATCAAGCCTTCAACTTACCAGTCTTACCTACCACTACTATCGGGAGCTTCCCACAAACACGCGAAGTTAAGGTTAACCGCGCGACCTTCCGTCGTGGCGAGAAGACTGAAGCAGAATACACGGCCTTCATCGAAGCTGAAATCGACGAATGGATCAAATGGCAAGAAGAAATCGGCCTGGACGTTCTGGTTCACGGTGAATTCGAGCGTAACGACATGGTGGAATACTTCGGTGAGAACCTGTCCGGTTACCTCTTCTCTAAGAACGGTTGGGTACAATCCTACGGAACTCGCGGCGTGAAGCCACCAATCATCTGGGGCGACGTTAAGCGTGAACGTCCAATCACCGTTAAATGGTCTGCATACGCGCAAGCCCAATCTGACCTACCTGTTAAAGGTATGTTAACCGGTCCGGTTACTATCCTCAACTGGTCCTTCCCTCGTGAAGACATCACCATCAAGGAATCTACTCTCCAAATTGCTTTAGCAATCCGTGAAGAAGTCCTTGACTTGGAAGCTGCTGGCATCCACATCATCCAAATCGACGAAGCTGCCCTCCGTGAGAAATTACCTTTGCGTAAGTCTGACTGGTACTCTGAATACCTAGACTGGGCTATTCCAGCCTTCCGCTTGGTTCACTCCGGCGTGGCACCAACGACTCAAATCCACACCCACATGTGCTACAGTGAATTCACTGACATCATCCCTGCTATTGAGCAATTAGATGCGGACGTGATTTCCTTCGAAGCATCCCGTTCTAACCTCCACATCTTGGACGAATTAGAACGCCAAAACTTCCAATTACAAGTAGGTCCTGGGGTTTACGACATTCACTCCCCTCGTGTCCCTTCTGTGGAAGAAATTGAACACACCATCCGCGCGATCTTGGCCAAAGTGCCAACTGAACGTGTCTGGATCAACCCAGACTGCGGTCTCAAGACGCGTGGTATTCCAGAAACTAAGGCTAGCTTGGTTAACTTAACCCAGGCTACCCGTAACATTCGAGAGGAGCTCTAACCCCTATGACACAGCCACCGGCACCCTTCCACCATCCATCCTTATCCTATGAAGTCTTTCCGCCCAACACCCAAGTGGGGGCGGAGCGACTGACCCATACCTTGAATGATTTGGCGGAACTCAAGCCGGACTTCATCAGTGTCACCTGCAGCAACCGCCAGCCTAATATTGAGGAAACCACCCTCAAGGTTGCCAATCACGTTCAGAACACCCTGCATATCCCCACCATCGCCCACCTGCCAGCTATGTACCTGAGCAAGGAGCGCGTGGCGGATAGCTTGGATTCTCTGGACCAACTGGGCATCCGTCGGGTCCTGGCCCTGCGCGGCGATATTTTGGAAGGCCTGGAGCCGGTTGGCGACTTCTCTTATGCGGAAGAGCTCATTCATTTCATTAAGGAAGGCAAGCCCCATTTCGACATTACGGCGGCCTGCTATCCGGAAGTCCATCCCGACGCACCTAATGCGGTCGCGGACATCCGCTTCCTTAAGCGCAAGGTAGACGCTGGCGTTGACCGCCTGATTACCCAACTCTTCTTCGATAATGATTGCTTCTATCATTTCCAGGAAAAAGTGCGCCCTGGCCAATATTGAAGTGCCAATCCTGGCAGGGTATCATGCCCATCGTCAACCGCAACCAAGCCCTGCGCCTGCTGACCACCTGTGAGACCACTAAGCTGCCTCGCAAGTTCAAAAGCCATCTTGGACAAGTACGAGCACGAGCCTCAAGCCCTGCGGGCAGCCGGCCCTAGCTTATGCCCTGGACCAAATTGTCGACCTGATCACCCAAGGCGCCGACAGGGATTCACCTCTATACCATGAACCAGTCGGACACCGCCCATTATATCGCGGACGCTGCTAAGGCCTTGTTTAAGTGAAAAATGAAATAGAAGAGCCAGCCCTAGGGGGCTGGCTCTTTTGACTTGTTGCCTTATGTTAGTTTTTTTATGTTCAGCTTCTTCTTTTTAATGCCTGAATTTCAGCGTCTAGCTTATTAGCCTTCTTCGTAAGATAAGCTAGATAAAGCGATAAAATTATTTGGACAATAAACAAGATAGTTAGGATAATTTTCATGATGATTGTCATGCGCGACCTATCACTGGAGCAATCACGCACGTATTCACCTCCAAGCTTGTGATAACACTAGTATACAACTTAAGCATTAGATTTTCCAATAGAAAGCTAACTTTATGATATGATCCTATTTATTCATCTCCATATCTGCTTATTTTTTCTTACAATTTTTTTGATGTGCTTTTAATTTCTTCATCGCCCAATCATAATGACTTGAAGTAGTGCTTACAAAATACGAACCAAGTACACTTCCTCCTACCCACTTATAGACATCTTTTGAAAACAATTCTTCGTTTGTAAATCTCTCAGCTAATTCTAAAATATCTTTATGGGATTTACGAAACATTTCTTTTGCATCTTCAAGAGAAGTATTTTGATGTTTTTTTCCAAAAACTCGACATTCATATCTCCATAAGTTTTTCCAATTATATGGAGCTGGAATAAAAGGTTTTTGCCACTCCCTTTAAATTTGTATCTACCCAATTCAAAAGAAGCTGGTGCCATTCATATAAATGGATCAAAATATCTCTTAGATTTTTATCTCTTTTCCAATGAGCCTCTTTCTTTTTTTCATCACTTGAAAAGTCAAAAGGTGTGTTTAATTCTTCGTCAGATAGCTTAGCAATTAATACATTCAACTTATCATAGTTTTCTTTCGCTGCAATCATTAAATCTTCTTTTTGTTCTTGGTCTTGGCATAATATTTCCTCCTACTTTTACGCTATATCTCAATATGGTTTTTGAGTTTTTCTTCTGATGTTCTATTCTTGTTGCTCAAATAGATTAAAAGATAAAAAAACTACCTCAAAAAGCCTTATTTAAAAGGGCTTTTTTTCCTTATTTTCCCACTATTTCTAATTCCGAGAAACTATTTGAATTAAAAAAAGAATGCTGATAAATCAACATTCTTTTTTTGTATTGTTTTAAAAGAAACTTGATATTCTGTCTGTTTAGCTACCAAAAAAAGCTACCAAATTTTTATTGGCTCCACTGTTTTTATATAATCAATTATATCCTGTTCGAGTTCGCTTTTCTATTCTTTACTAAGTCCCTTTAACCTCGTTTATTTCCATCAACATACCTGTGTCTTCAAATTATTTTTTATTTAATAGATAAATTGTAAAATATAGTGCAGAAAAGACAGATTTCTCAAAATTTAGAATCTGTCTTTCTTTTCTTAATATACTGTTCGTGTATGGACCAGTCCATTTGGAGCTTCAAATTCGTATTCTAAATAATCTTGATAGGTCCCTGGTGCAATCACTCCCCGCACATCTAATACGGCCGTTCCCGCCTGTCCCACAATTGAATCTGCTAACAGGCAGCAATTAGTAGACAGAACAAAATAAGATTTAAAACGCGAAGAAGTAAATTTATATAGCTCAGCCCCTAAATCATACTTCAATTTGTAGGCATAGGTCGGCTGACCGTCTTCTTGTAACCTACTAGGCGGATCCCAAGGTGTTAATAACTGATCAATCTCAGCTAGACGCTCCTCCACTGCCTGACTCTCTTCTTCAGTAAGGGATAGACTGTATCCAAACAGAGTCTTGTGACTCTCCTTTTTACATAGTTCGATGTATGGTTCCTTATCCACTTTAAAAAGTACGCCATCGCCAATCGTCCCAAACAGACGCTCTGAAAAGGGATCGTAACTTCCGTAAGAAATCACCGTCCCCTGGTAACAAATATCAACATGCCCAATGGCACCAAATAGGTTGCTATCAGAAGTATGAACTAAAATTTCTAATTCTCTTGCCTCTTCTTCTTTTTTCACCAGTCGATAAGGACCGCTATGGCCCGCCGAACTTCCTTTTTGAAGAAATTGGTTAAACCGTTTTAGCGATTTAGCTGGGATAAAAGCAGCAAAGATAACAGGTAGGCTAATACGAAAGCGACGTTTTAACTCCTGGCCTTGTTGGTCTTTATCAAATAAAATACCATCTCGAATATTAGAAATCCCCAACAAGACCAGATAAGTCCCCAAGATGATAAATTGAAAGTGCCCATCTGAACTAGGTCCCAAGACGCTTGCTATACCAATCCCCCCGTTCAAAAGAGCATCCAATAAATAGAACCAGCCTCCTTTTACACGATTGGCCTTGTAAAGCCAAAATGTAATGGCATAAATCAGAGCTGTTCCCAACTGGTAAGCTCCTAAACAAATTACAATCAAATCAACGGGTAAATTGGTCAATCGATTCAACCAACTCAAACTAACCGAAAGAAAAATTAACCAAATGGAATGGCTATAGGAAATAGACTTGCGACGCAACATAAAGCGCAGAAGAAAGCTTCCTAGTCCATCGACTAAAAAGTAAACAGCTAATAGGTCCAAGGAAAATTTGGTGAAACCAACACCGTTTCGAAAAATGAGGACCCCAAAAATGACGGCAAGAACCCCAAACAATAAAGTCCGTCTTCTTGCAACTTCTTCAACAGATAATTTTTTCACCGTAGCACCCTCCTTCATAGTTCAAAGGTCTTTACACAACTTATTTTACACTACCTAAATACTTCTTTATCAAGAAATATATTTCTAACTTTTTGTTCATCAGTTAATTCCACTTTTTCTAAGTAAATCTACAATATCATCCAATCCATCATTTCTACCTTGAAGTTTATCAAAAGTAACTCCAAATATTTCAGCTAGTTTTTTTACTGTTTCATCTTTTTGGATTCCTCCCTCCGTTTTCCCACCTAGCATATTGAGCTTGAGCTACACCTAACTTTTCAGCAACTTCTATTTGAGTGAGACCTGCATCCAGTCAGGGCTTTTTTTATATTGTCTTTTAACATTATAAAATTCCTTTCGCTTTTTCATTGACCTATAACCAAAAAGGTTGTATTATACTTATATAACCTTTTTGGTTATAATATGAAAACGTACAAAAAAATAGATGATACAAGCTAACTTATGAATATACAAAAAAACACCCCAGAAAGCTTTTACAAAGAGTTCTTAGGCTTTCGTTTAGAATCCATATAATTATACCAAAATGGTAATACAAAGTCCATGAAAAACGAAAAATGATTATGTTGAGGATATTATGAAATCTACACATTACGCAACAAAAGACAATGACACTCATTCTTTTTATTTGTCTAGTTTAGGGAAGCATCTGTTTTAATAAATGATGATGTATTTAACGACATTCGAGGCGAAGAAATTGAATTTAGACCATTTGAACTGCTCTCAAGTTTTTTAGACAAGTATTTAGCTAGTATATAAACTAATAAGATGGAGATTGGAGAACAAGTGCAAGGGCGCGGGCCGAAGGCAGAGCGCCCGAAGTTCTCCAAATTCTCCAACACAAAAGCTGGCGTTTCTAACAGCCAGCAAACCGATACACTTAAGACAACGTCCTAAGTAACGAGTCATTGGCAAAAATCAATAGTACCAACGAATTACGCATATTTTAAGCATAGAAAGGAGGCGTTACAGTTGAAAAATACCATTCAATCTCTACGAGAATATCAAAGTCAAGTAGATTTATCAAAACTAGAAAAATCTATTTATATCAGCATTGACCGATTAACAGTAATCTTTGATAGTGAGAACCAATCACTTAGACGAATATTTCGTGAATTACGAAAAATCACTCGATAATATAATTCAAGAATTTAGTATTCAAGAAAAATCTAAAAAGAAGACTATTTTACTCTTTATAAAACGATAAACGAAGATGGTATAAATCTAATTTTCTTTCAACTATCGGATTATGGTGGTTATCAAGTCATACGCCTAGACTTCAACCCAAACTCACTAATAGTGGGGCGCATATTTGTTTTCTCTGGGCATCATGTTCACCCTTGGTCGAAATTAGGTAGGTCTTAAAAGTTAAATTCTGAAAACCGTCTGTCTTGGTCCCATTATCTCTGACCGCTGCCGAATAAAGATTCATATCAAGATTATCTGGCAACTAAATTTTGTATTGCATTGATAATATGAACGACCTCCTCAACTTATATCTAACCCTCGGCCCCTATTAAAACCACTTTTCGAATAGTCTTTCCTTTAATATAGCTGGGTTTGTAGGGGAAAGGAAATGATAGAACTTGTATTAATTGTACTATTCACGAAATGGGTTGTAAAGGCATTCATATCTTGTATGCTTATCCGTATTCAATCAAGCTATGAAATACGCAAAAAAAATCGACCACCCTTTCCCGAGTGGTCGACTAATCAAACGTTTGATTATAGTGAGGCTGACTAAGCCTGGTTTGAGTTTGCTTCTTCTGAGCTACTACTGACTGCTTCTTCCGCCACTTCTTGGCTGGCTTCAGCAAGGTCTTCTGCCTTTTCCTGGACAGTTTGAGCACCTTCTGCGACCGCGTCCTTGGCGTCATCGGCTACTTCTGCGTGTGGCGATTGCCTATGTCGGGCTATATCGAAATATGCAGGATCTCAAAGATCTTCATGCCCTCAGTTTGCTCCGGCAAGTTTTGGAAGAAATAATATTCTGAGCATTCCCATTTTTCAGGGTTATAGATTAATAAGCGAGCCAGGTCCTGGTCAGTGTCACAGGAGAAGGTCAATTCCTGCATGGTGGCAGCCTCTGGGATAGCTCTTTTGAGCTCTAAGCAGAATCGTGCTGACAAGAAATCATCACTTCTTTGGAAGGATAAGGGAACGCCAATGGGGATCTGTTGCCAGCCAAAAGACTTGAGAATGTTGTCGTAGAAGCCCTGCCAAATGAATTGGTTCATCCCATCTACTCCACTCCACAAATAGAGGGGCGCGTATTGGTTTGTCTGGGCATCATGTTGGCCCTTGGTCGAAATCAGGTAGGCCTTAAAAGTTAAATCCTGGAAGCCATCTGTCTTGGTCCCATTCTCTCTGACTCGCTGCCGGATAAGATTCATATCAAAATCATCTGGCAACTGAATGTTGTATTGCATTGCTAGCATGGTCGTTCACCTCAACTTATATCTAACCTTCGGTCCCTATTATTATATCGCTTCTCCAATGGTCTGTCATTTAATCTAGCTGGGTGCCCTAGTTGATAGTCATGTCTTCCTAGTAAAAAAATCGACCACCCTTACCAGAGTGATCGACTAATCAAGTCTTTGATTATAGTGAGGCTGATTAAGCCTGGTTTGAGTTTGCTGCTTCTGAGCTACTACTGACTGCTTCTTGGACAACTTGGGCGCCATCTTGGGCAAGGTCCTTAGCCTCTAGAGCTAGCTCTTTTTGCGTCCTCAGTAGCCTCTTGGCCTGCCTCAGCCAGATCTTCTGCCGTTTCTTCAGCCACATGTGCTACTTCTTCCACAGCTTCTTCAGCCACTTTCTTAGCGTCATCAGCCCTTTCTTCAACAGCTTCAACACCGTCTGCTACTGCTTCTTCAGCTTGGTTCGCAGTTTCTTCGGCTACATCCTTGGACTGATCAGCTGTATCCTCGGCTGCATCTTTGGCCTGCTCAGCACCGCCACTAATGGCGTCCTTGGCCGCCTCAATGCCTTGGCCTACTTTGCCTGTCAGCGCAGCGATACCACTGCCAATCCCATCTTTGGCTTTTTCCAAGGTATGGGAGGCAAATTCGCCTGTGCTTTCAGCCATATGGGTTACATGATCTTGCAGACTGACAGAATCAGCTTCTTGCTTGGCTTGAGTCTTGACTTCAAGGACCTTGAGATTGACTTCAATCACGCTAAAGCCTGTCATGTTCCGAATGACATCGATCACTAAACGCTTGATGTCATGATATAAATCAGAAACGTTTTTCTTATATTCTGCAATGACATTTAAGTCTACACGCGCCTCTTCCTTACCAAGCACTAGCTTGACGCCACTGGTAAACTTATCGGTGTTGACAATCTTGCCCGCTAAGTTAGAGAAGAAGCCACCGTCAACTGCCAAGAGGCCGTCAACATTGGCTAGCGCCTGACCAATCTGCTTTTTGATCGCTTTGCGATTGTAAGACTTGCCAGCAGGACTTGGATTGAGTGTCTTATCTGATGTAGGTTGATTATTTGACATACCCTATCCCCTCTCTACTTTTTATTTGCGAGAATTTTGAAGATACCAACCAGCTACTGCGCCAGTTCCTACAAGCGCGACAACAAAGATGGTTCTGAAAAACCCGATATTCAAAAATGACAGTTGCCAAGCCAAGGCCAATGGCCCCTCCGAGAATAGGATAGGGTAGGTTTTTGATTTTCTTGATCATAAGACTTACCCCTAGTTCTCTAAGTTTTCTTGTGGCTGAGCTTCAAATGCTTGAGCTTTTTGACTAGTTTGCTCTGCTGCAGTATTCAAGACCTTCACATTGAGATAGATATTATGGTTCAAGCCCAAATAAGAATTGAGGCCGTTAATAATTTCCTTTTTGTAAAGCGTTTGTTCTATTGGCAACGTCTACCCCTTGGTTAATGTCACCCTTAAGGGTTACTTCACACTTTTTCTTGGTGAGTTTGACCTTAACTTTAGGGAGAAGCCATGTAAGAGGAGGCTGAAATAGCCGACTTCACATGGCTGACGATTGCTGATTTTTTTTAACTGTCAACCGTCCATTCGCCTCCGACAAGACCACTTGGGTGTAGTCTCGCGGATAGAAGAGGATGACAAGTATCGCAATGAGTGTCGCAATGGTCAGGACAAGGGATAACCAGAAGATAGCCTGGTTATAGTAGTACCCGAATGAAGACAGTTTGTTGAGGTACTCTCCTATCCAATCCAGATTGACATAGGACTGATTACGATACAAGTTAATGGAAAATAGAACAAGCGGTGGAATACACAGTAAGATGAGCAGAGATTTTTTAATTCGTGACATGATAGTCTCCCTATACTCTATTTAATGTTTGTGTACCTGCTTGTGTTTCCTCTGGGTTGCTTAAGCCTTTTTGCCAAGTAATGCAGATACGACTGCTACTACAACTACGGCACCTAATACAGATGGAATTAAAGCCATACCTGCAAGGCTAGGACCCCAAGACCCGAGGAAAAATTGACCAACAGAAGAACCTACTAAACCAGCAAGTACGTTAGCCACGATCCCCATTGAACCGCGTTTTTTAGTGAAGTTACCGGCTACTAAACCGATCAAGCCACCTACGATAATAGACCAGATCATGATATTGCTCCTTTCGTTCAGAATTGAAATGTAAGGACAACTTTCCGCCTTACATCTTCAACCTTAACACAGGATACTTTACAATGCAAGTTCAATATCCCTGTCGATTTTTTACCATTTTGACTATATGAGATTTCAATATTTAAAACTAATTTAATTAATTTCACAAGTTACCGTGCCAGAAATCAAGCTACAACTCATAATCTGATTGCCTTTATATCAGTTTATATGACATATTTACTTATATTGTTCTAATGACTGTTTGATTTTTTTATGTGAAGTCAAATTAGAAAAAAATCAGTCTTGAGACCGATTTTTAGCTAAAAGCACTTTCCAATCAAAATTTCCTGTGCTATACTTAGGTCATCAAATGAAAAGGAGGACATTAAAATGTCTGATTTATTGAAAAGATTTGTCTCAAAAAAAGCTGGCGAGTTCGGCGAAAAAAAGCCCTGGACGTAGCCGGTGATGTCTTTGAAAAAACCAAAGAAGTAGCAGGTAACGCCTTCGAAACCGCTAAAGATGTAGCGGGCGATGTTTTTGACAAAAGCCAAAAGAACTTGGTGGCGCAGCTAAAGACAAGGCTGAAGATGTAGCAGATGCTGCAGCTGACAAGGCTGAAGACGTTAAAGACGCGGCGGCTGACAAAGTTGAAGACGCTAAAGACGCGGCAGCTGACGTGGCTGAAGCGGCAGCTGACAAAGCTGAAGATGCTAAAGACGCGGTTCAAGACGCCGTTCAATAAGCTCTCAAGCATGATAAAAGGAGGCATATGCCTCCTTTTTGTGTCCTTGCCCTCCCCCATCTAGCGGCCTTTCACCCTAGCTGTCGTCTGGGCTTGCTGGCCGCCCGCATCTATCATGCCATTGAAGACCAAGTACGGGACGACCATTATAACTGCCTAACTAAGCGCCACTATACCAGCCCAATCAAACGCCTGGCTATTGTCACTGAGGCCAAGCAAGAACTCAAGCGTCAAGATTTATAAGTGCATGAAAAAAAGCCACCCGAAGGTGGCTTTTTTTGTTTAGCTGTTCTCGTGATTCCATAAAGCAAACTTGCTTGACAGCAAGCAAGGCTAAACTTAGCGGCTGTTGAACAAGATTGCCCCACTCCCTATGCCTGGCTCTCTTCTTTCCCTGCCGTCAAACCGCGCAAGGCCAGGAAGACTAGCACTGAGATTAGCGTGAAGAGGATCCAAGTCTTGCTGATGCCAATCAGATCTGACAGGTAGCCGTTGACGGTTAGGAGCAAGCTGGAAGCGAGGGCCTGTAAGGAATAGAAGGAAGACACCAGCGAGGTTCGCAGGTGATCCTGCTTGATCAGCTTTTCGTGGATATAGGTGATAATCAGCGTCCCATTAATGCCTACTAAGAAGACATGGAAGAGGAATAAGTAAGGGAAGACCGGCAGATAGAAAGCTAATGACCAGGAGGGTCACCACATCTAGCAGGAGGACCCGGTCGATTAAGCCCACCATATCCAGCTTCTTTTTCAAGAGGACTTTGCTGAGGAAGAGATTGGACAGGATGGTGGCGAGGCCAATCCCGATAATATAATAGCCCACGATGTATTCCTGCACGGCATCCCCCAGGATGACCTGCCACTGATTAGAAGGCCCCAGGTCCAAGACGGCCGGAATGGAAAACATGATAAAGTAGAGCAGGATGCGGCTGTCTTTGAGTGCTTCGAATAGGTTGACCACGGTTTCTCGGTAGACCTGCTTAATCTGGCCCCAGTGGTTCTGACGCTGGGCGTCGGCTTGAAGACATTTGGGCACCAGCTAGCACATAAACCAATAAGCCGATCAAGATGGCCGATGCCACATAGAAAGGAATGGCCGGGTTGTCTTTACCCAGAAATTGCGCGCCAACAAAGCCGGACAAGAGACCGAAGAAAGGCCCGATAATCTTGAGGTTAGAAAATACTTGCGCGATATCGTAAGGCGCCTTGGCTTCCTTGATTTCATTGACAATCCAAGACTGCAGGGTCCCAGAGCTGAGGGAGACGGCCAAGCCGGTTAAGACAGCCGTCAGGATCAAGACGACAATGTTGCGGGTCCCTGCCATGAAGAATAGCCCAATGGCCCGCAGGAGAAAGGACAGGGACATGACCCGCTTCTCCCGATAGAATCGACCAAGATCCCACTAGGAATCTCGGCAACCATGGTAGTGGCTGTAAAGGTAGCCAAGAGCAGGCCAATCTCGGTCATGGTGTAGCCCAGGTAGATCAAGAGCAGATAGGTCAAGGACACAAACATCTGCTCCGCGATGGTCTCCACCGTCATAATCAAATAAAAATTCTTAATTTTCCAATTCATGGGCTGCCTCCATCTGATGCCCTTGCCCTACTTGGGGATTGAGCTGGTAGGACTTACCGTAGTTGTCGCGGATAAGAAACTTGTAATCCACCAGGTATCTGCGCATGGTCGCGAAATCCTCGTAGACTTCCTTGATCCGCTCATTGAGTTCAGGCTCGGTGAATTCTTGGGCGTGTTGCTGCAAGTGTTGATAAATATATTGAAAGACTTCAAGTCTATTTTTTTGTTTGCGCGGCAGGACATAGAACTTACCATCTCTCATGTAGCGCGAAATACTCTCTTCAACCATGCTTTGGCCTCCTCTGTTCATTAAAATGTTGCTCGTCTCTATTCTATATGGCAATTTGCTAGATGGCAAGTCTAGGAAAAGAAACAGCCACCTTATGGTGGCTATTTTTTGTGGATTAGCTATGTAAAGGGGGGCTGTTTGTTTTTTAGCTGAGTAACGAGTGGCTATTTAATGGTTATTAGCTGAGTCAAGGGGGACTAGTTATTCTGTGATTGCTAAGTAAAGAGTGACGATTCTTTCTATATTAGCTGAGCAATTGGTTCACTCGATTCTGCACAGTCTGATAATCATACCCTGCTTCAGTCAACTCTCTCACTCTCTCTTCCCCGTTCCCGTACTCACCCCGTATCACATCCCAGGCTACCGCAGTGATCAGGTCATCACTAGGTGAAGTTTCTGCCGATGATGCGGGGGCGGTCTCTTGGCTGTCCTGGTCGTAGCGTGGTCTGGCATAACCTGCAATAGCCTCATGGTTCCAATCATAGTAGGCTCTGGCCACTCGCCCATTATAGTTGCCTTCTAGGGTGCTAATAGACTCATCAGCTTGGACGCGCTCGACAATGCCAATGTGGTCGACAGGGCCACCGTCGAAGTTGAAGATGACAATGTCCCCTGCCTGTGGCCATTCTTGGCCTAGCCAGATGCCTTGTTCCTGGAACCAGGCTAGGTGGCGTGGTACGCCACATTCTCGGCCAATGAGGTGGCTGAGGCCTGCTTCATCCCCGCAGACAGTGACGAAAATATCGCACCAGTCGTCTCCGTATTGAACGGCGTAGCCGACTGGGATAGGGCTGACTGAATTATAGGCATCTACCATAGCTAGGTGGTCGTCAGACCATTGGCTAGTACCCAGATAGCTCTGGGCTACTCTAATCAGTTTATCTGCCTGTCCCATGGTCGTCACCGCCCTTCTTCCAATAGTCTAGGCTAGACTTCTGAATGAGTGCGCCTAGGAAGACGGCGACTAGGTTAATGGTGGCCACTAGTTGGCTGGTAGGCGCCCAGCCATAGAGGTCACCTAGGGCCAGAAGCCAGGACGGCCAAGGCGGGCAGGAAGATTAGTACCAGCCACTTGAGCGCATCATAGTATTTGTTGTCTAAGTTCATTTGCTTACTTCCTTTCTTCTAACAGTGTTTCTATTTTGGTAATGCGCAGGTCCATTGAAGCTAAGCGGTCGTCAATGGTCTTGACCACTAGCTTATTAGCTTCAATCTCTAGCTGCATCTCATCTATGCGGAGGATGAGGCTCTGGATGGCAGTAATGAGGTTGACTAGCTTGCTAATCAGGGTGATCACTGCCACCGTTGCCGATGCCAAGCCTCCAATTTCTAATAAGCTCATCCGACTCATCTCCTTTCTTATATATGAATAAGGGACCCGCTCCTCGGGTCCCCTTCACCTACGGTGCTTAGTTTTCTGCCTTGTAAATTTCTTCTACGGACCGGGTTACCATGTTGGCGTTCTTGGCGCTAGCATATTGGTCGACGCTGTCCTTCTCGAAGATGTTCTTGGCCACGATGGTCTCCATAGCGGACTTGACCGTGTTGGCATCTAAGTTGTCCTTGGCGTGGGCTAGACTGATCTTCTTGGACTTGCCGTCAGCAGCCTTGAAGTTAAGGTCTAGCTTCTTGGTTGTTTTTACTTCTGCCATTGTGGGTGGCTCCTTTCTTCTAGTTTAGTGGGTAGGTGCTAGGCCTAGTTGTAGGCGTAGACTTCAGTGACTTTGGTTTCAGTGATTGGATGCTTAACCAGTGTCCCCACTGCGTCACGCACCGCTGTCACATCTTCAGTAGAGGCATTAGCCACCACATGACCTAGGCTGACGTTTTCCTTCTTCTTGTTTTCGTCGATTGAGGTCATTTGGAGGGTGCCCTTAACGAATGATCGTGCCATTGTATTTCGCTCCTTTGCTTTGATTTGTAGCTACATATATAAATAGGGTCTGAGCGCCCCCTTTCTACGTGCTCACTTAGACACAACTTGCCTATTGTAGAAAAGAATTATCGTGAGCCCGGCCTAGTTTCTGGCAAAGCTCACGGTTTTCTGCCCTTTTCCTCAGTTTCCGCCCCAGCCAGTGGTCCACTCGACGGAGTGGGCCACTAGCTCCTGGCAACCCCCCAGTTTCTGCCCTTTTCCTCAGTTTCTGACCCAGCCAGTGGTCCACTCGACGGAGTGGGCCACTAGCTCCCTGGCAACCCCCAGTTTCTGCCCTTTTCCTCAGTTTCTGACTCCAGCCAGTGGTCCACTCTCCAGAGTGGACCACTAGCTCTAGCAAAGCTCCCGATTCCTGCCCTTTTCCCCAGTTTCCAGCACAGCCAGTGGTCCACTCTCCAAAGTGGACCGCTGGCTCCTGACTTTTCTCCCTAATTTTGGCCTCAGCCCACAAAAAAAGCCTTCCCATAAGGGAAGGCTTTTTGCTTCTATCTAATCTACTGATTTCAGGGCTTCTAGCATGTCGACTTGGCGGAGTTGGCGGTTTACTAGCCAGCCTAGGGCGGCCAGGATCAGGAGGATGGCCACAACTGGGGTAAGGTAGACGGTCCAGGCGACATTTTGATTGAAGCGGACGAAGTCTGCACTAATGCGGCTGAGCAGGAAGCGGTGCAGGACCCAGCCGCCAGCCAAGCCAAACAAAATGCCGACTAGGGACAGGGCCACGGTTTCGCGGTAGATGTAGCGGGTGACTTCGCGATTGTGGAAGCCCAGAACCTTAATGGTAGACAGCTCCCGAATCCGCTCGGCTACGTTAATCGTCGTCAAATTATAGAGGATGACGGCGGCCAGCAGAACGGAAACCAGGGTCAGAATCTGCATGACCAGGGCCAGAGAATCGACTGTCACCTGGATTTGGTGGCGGATGCCGCTGTTTTGGATGACCGAACGGACGCCGCTCAAATCCATAAAGCGGGCGCTGACCTTAGCCAGGTCGCCTTTGGCTTCAGGCGTCAGCTGGACCAAATGGGCGTTGGCGGTCCAAGCCTTACCATAGGCGGCCTCATAGGCGGTCCGGCTCAGGTAGACATTGTGGCCGGCATAGAGCTCGACAATGCCCGCCACCTCTAAGCTAACCGGCTGACCGTCGGGGTCTTCCAGGGTCAGGCGGTCGCCCACCTTGAGGCCGGCCTTTTCCGCCATTTTCTGGCTAATCAGGGCGCCCCGGTCAGCTAGTTCCAGGCGCTTATGGCTATAGGCATCATAGAAATTCATGAGCTGGTCAAAGCCACCGTCAGGCGCCACCATAATGGTCAGCTCCTGCTGATCCTTGAAGCCAGGCAGCTGTTGGCGCCCCGTTTGCAGGTGGAGATCTAGTGTCTGGGCCAGGTCAGGCTCAGCCAAGGCAGCATCCAAGTCTTTTTTTCCTGGGAGGCATTGACATGCTGCTGCCGGGCCACAATCAGGTCATAGCCCACCAGCTGGTCAAATTGGCGCTCGGTGATGCCGGCCAAGGACGAGGAAATGCCCAGGCCCGCAAAGAGCAAGGCCACCGAGCCGGCCACGCCCAGGATGGTCATAAGCATGCGCTGCTTGTAGCGGAAGATGTTGCGGGCCGTCACCTTCTGGGTGAAGGTCAGGCGGCGCCAGAACCAGGTCACCCGCTCCAGCAAGATGCGGCTGCCGCGCGCCGGTGGCTTAGGCAGCAGGAGCTGGGCTGGCGTCTCAGCCAATTCGCGCCGGGCCACCCACCAAATAGGCAACAGGCTGGACAGGAAGGACAGGCCCAGGGCCAGAGCCGCTAGCTGCCAGTAGAAATGCAGCTGGATAGGCGGATAGGTCGAAGTGGCAAAGAGGGTATGGCCCAAGATATAAGGCAGGCCATAGGTCCCGGCCACAATGCCCAGCAAGGCCCCCAGGCCACTTGACAGGAGCCCATAGAGCAGGAACTTGGCCAGAATGTCGCTGGGACCATAGCCCAAGGCTTGCAGGAGGCCGGCCTTCAGCCTTTCCTCGCTCATAAAGCGGGTCATGGTGGTGAGGGTCACCAGGGCAGCCACCAGGTAGAGGACCACGGGGAAGATATTGCCCACATTGGCCATGCCCTCGGTCCGCAGCTTGCTGGTGTAGAACTCGACATCGCCCGGATAGGTCTGGCGGCTGTAAACCCGGTACTTAGGCGTTACCAGGCCGGCTAGGCTATCTCGAGCCTGGTCAAGGTCGGACTGGCCTTCCTTGAGGGAGGCTTGGGCCTCGGATTCTTTGCTGGCAAATTGAGCCTGCTGATCATCCAGCTCCTGGCGGGCAGAAGCCAGGGCTTCCTGGCCACTGCTGATTTCCTGGCTGGCCGACTCCAGGGCCTGGGCGCCGGCTTGGGCGGCTGCCGACTGGCTGTCGTATTGGGCCTGGCCGGCTTGGTATTGGGCCAAAGCCCCCTCATAGTTGGCAGCCTGACTGTTATATTGGACCTGACCCGAAGCCAGGGCCGCCTCACCTGCTTGGTAGCGGGCCAGCCCTTCTTGGTAGCTGCTATTGGCGGCCTGCCACTGGGCTTGGCCGGCTTCAAGTTGGCTTTTGGCGCTGGCCAGGGTCTGGGCTTGAGTAGCCAGGGCCTGGCGGGCGGTCTGAATATCAGGCAGGGTGTCCGGATCTTGGCCGGCTTGGCGCAGGGCCTCTTCTTGGGCGGTCAGGGCCTGCTGACCGGCGGCTAGTTTGGCTTGGCCCTCAGCCAAGGCCTGGCTCTGGCTGGCTAGGGTCTCGGCCTGGCTGTCCAGCTGGCTCTTGGCGGCGTCTAATTGGGACTTGGCTTGGGCCAGCTCCTGGGCCTTGGCCGTCAAATTGGCCTGGCCACTGGTTAGGGCGGCTGCCCCGCTTTCCAGTTGGGACTTGGCCTGGGCTAAGGCGGCTTAGGGCGCTGGCTAGCTGGCCTTGGCCCTGGGTCAGAGTTTCATCCTGGCTAGCCCATTGGCTGGCTGCCTGGTCCAAGGCAGACGACTGGTCCGCCCACTGGCTTTCAGCTGAAGCTAGCTGGCTGGAGCCTGAGGCCAGGGCTTCCGAGGCCGAATCTAGGTCGGACTGACCCTGGTCGATTTGGCTTTGGACCTGGGATTGGACTTGGGCCAGACGGGCGGCGCCGTTATCGGCTAGCATGGCCTCCAGCTCGCTCTGGTGCTGGTCCACTAATTGCCAGTAGCGGGCCTGATAGGCGTTGAGCCCGGCCAAATCGTCGTAGCGCAGGCGGGCTATGGTGTAGACCGGACTGTCAAAGTCCTGGGCCGTCACTACCCCGAAGCCAGCCAGGGTCCCACTGCCGGCCGTGGCAGGCCCGAAGAGGACCTGGTTGCCCAGCTCGCCCGAGTTGACGAAACCGGTAATGGTGAAAGTTGTTTGTTTGAGCATGGCCTTGGCATTGCCGGACTCCTTAAGGTTGACAGTGTCACCTAGCTGAAAGCGGCCCTGCAGACTACTTAAGAGGGCAATTTCCCCCGAGGCTTGAGGCAGGCGGCCGGCTACTAAATGATAGTGGGCCAAGTCCTGGGTCAGGCTGAAGATCCGCCAGGCTTCTGGCGTCTGGTCCAGCACCACGTCGGTCAGGTAGCCCCCTTCGACCTGGGCGCCCGACAGCTGGGCTAGCTCCTCCATGTCTGCTTGGGATAGGCCATAGTCGGACAGGACGGTCAGGTCCTGAAGCCGCAAGCCCTCTAGGGTAGGCGCTGGCGGTTTGGGTGATATCCGGCGGCGCCGCCTGCAAGCCCACCAGGGCAAAGGACCCCAGCATCATGAGGCAAACCATGGATAGGAAGCGCCCCTTGGTCTGACCAAGGCTACGCCAGAATTCTTTGAAAAGTGTTGACTTGGTCATGGGCTGACCTCCTTTTGGTGGGTGGGATGTTAGTTTTTTTCTGGGGAGCGGCTGGTGGCTGGCGTCGGTTGGGCAGTAAGTCGCTGGCAGGCTCAAGTCGCTTGCCCGACAGGCACCAATCACCAGCTCCGCAGAGCCAGCTGCCAGCCCTTTCCTTTCCCCGTCCCCTAGTACTCCAAGTCCCCAATATTTTTCGGCTGGTCGTTGACCGTAATCGACTGAATTTGGGCGTCGTGTAGGCGGATGACCCGGTCGGCGATAGGCGCCAGGGCCCCGTTGTGGGTGACAATAATGACCGTGGCTCCCTCCTGGCGGGACATGTCCTGAAGAATTTGCAGGACCTGCTTGCCAGTCTTATAGTCCAGGGCACCGGTCGGCTCGTCACAGAGCAGGAGCTTGGGCTTCTTGGCCAGGGCGCGGGCGATGGAGACACGTTGTTGCTCGCCCCCTGATAGCTGGGCCGGAAAATTATCCAGTCGGTGGCTGAGACCCACGGCGGCCAGGGCCTGATCTGGGTCCATGGCATGGGGCACGATTTCCGCGGCTAGCTCGACATTTTCCAGGGCGGTCAGATTGGGCACCAGATTATAGAACTGGAAGACGAAGCCCACGTCATAGCGGCGGTAGTCGGTCCGCTGGTGGCTGGTGTAGTCGGCGATGTTCTGGCCGTCAATCCAAATCTCCCCCTGGCTGGCCGTATCCATGCCCCCCAGAATGTTGAGCAGCGTGGATTTACCGGCGCCGGAAGCCCCCAGTATAATGACCAGCTCGCCCTGCTGGATGTCAAAATTCAGGTCTTTGTTAGCCGTAATTTGCCCCTGACCTGATGGAAAGAACTTGGAACAATTTTTTACTTCAATATAGGCCATGCGGTCACGTCCTTTCTCCTGTCCTGAAACTTAAATTGACAGGTGTTGATTTATGCCTGCCTTTATTATAGAATAGATGAAAAGCTAAAACAATGAGCAAAAATCAACAGAGTGTCTATTTAAGGAGGGCCTATGACTCAAAAAAACGCCAAACCCAAACCAAGACCGCCATCAAAACGGCCCCTAACCCAGCTCCTGCAGGAGGTAGGCTTCGAGCAGCTGACCGTCCGCCAACTCTGCCAGCGGGCCGGCATTAACCGCGGCACCTTCTACCTGCACTACCAGGACAAGTTCGACCTTATGGAGCAACTCAAGGAAGAGACCCTGAGCCAGCTGCGCACTTTCTTTATCGAAAATCAGGAGCACAATGTCCACCTCGTCCTGGTCCTAGAGTATATTAAGGAAAAATTACGACTTCATCTACGCCCTCTCCCAGAGCAACTACCTCAACTTCAAGGCCACCATCCGCGAATTCATGCTGCAACTCTTCCAGCGCGAAGACCCGGCCGATTTGCAGGCCTTTCTAGGGTCGCAACTTCCCTATTAATCAAAAAAATACGCCCTGGAATGCGTCCTCAGCCTAGTAGAGGGCATCATCAACCTCTGGGTCAGCAGCGGCGCCAAAAGAATCCCCCAAGAAATCCGCGATATCTTTGCAAAGGTGCTAGACTTTACTAACTGGTAAAGGGGTGGGTGGCGCGGAAAAAAAGGCTGAAACTGGGCAATTGCTCAGAAAAGGCGTGAGCTAGTGGTCCACTCTGGAGAGTGGTCCACTAGCTACCCGGAAAAAGGCAGAAATCCGGGCTTTTGCCCCGAAATAGTACGAGCTAGTGGTCCACTCTAAAGAGTGGACCACTGGCTGCCTGAGAAATGGCTGAAATCCGGGCTTTTGCCCCGAAATTGCGTGAGCTAGTGGTCCACTCTAAAGAGTGGACCACTGGCTACCCAGAAAAAGGCGGAAACCGGGCTTTTGACCCGAAATTGCGTGAGCTAGTGGTCCACTCTGGAGAGTGGACCACTGGCTGCCCGGAAAAAGGCAGAATTCCGGGCTTTTGACCCGAAATAGTACGAGCTAGTGGTCCACTCGGCGGAGTGGACCACTGGCTCTACCAGAATCTATCTTTTTATGAGGCCGGCGCCCTGCTCCCTTTTCCAAAACACAAAAGAAGCCCTGCCACTCGAATGGCAGGGCTGTTTTGCTGTTAACAGGGATTGTTTGCGGTGCTCGGTGTAGGCGATCCAGATGCCGGATACGATTAGGAGGCCGATGATGAAGAGGGAAAAGGATTGAGGAGGCTTCACCAGTGCTTGGTAGGCGGCGGCCATTACGGTCATAGCGAACGCCTGGCTCTTTAGATTCCTTAGCAGATTGGCTAGCGACTGAGCTTTGGTTGGTGGCTGAAGATTGGTTAGCACCTGATGCTTGGCTGGCTGCTGAAGATTGGTTGGCGCCAGATGCTTGGCTCGCGGCAGAAGACTGGTTAGCACCTGAAGCTTGGCTGGCTGCTGAAGACTGGCTGGCAGCAGCACCTTGGTTCGCAGCAGATGACTGGTTGGCGCCAGATGCTTGGCTCGCAGCTGGTGCCTTGCTTTCTTGGCTTTGGCTATTGGCAGCCTGACTAGACTGGCTTGCTTGACTAGCCTGCCCTGCTTGCCCGGCCGCCACAGCGGTCAGCACATAGTTGGAGCGGTAGACCTTGAAGGTGCCCAGGTTGGTTTGGACCTCTTCCTTGGCGTCTGGGTTGGTTTGGCCAACTTGTTGAGCTTGGCTGGCGTCGACTTTGTAGTCGGGATGGGCTTTGACGAAAGCTTGGGCCGCCATATCGAAGGGAGACTGGCTGGTCTCGCTGTTAACCAGGTAGTGGCTAGTTTCGGAGACTGCTTGCTTGTCATCTTGGACCTTAACCGTCATCAGTTGGGCATCTAAAAGAGGGTTGTGCTTAGGCAACTCGGTCACGGCGTAAGTCTTAGGGTTCTTGGGCATCCTCTACAGGCAGGCTGTCGGCAGCTTCCAAGACAAAGTTGGCTTCAAAAGTATGGCCGTCAAACTCGCCCTTGTCTGTGACATAGTGCTTCTTAGCCGTATCAGTCTTGATATTCTGAGGGACGCGCTCAATCTTATAAGTGCCCTTAAGCAAGTCATAGATTTGGTTGAAGGTCACGTCTCCTGAATTGACGCTGGTATAGTAGAGGGTCTTGTGGACCTTGCCGTCCTTGTCGACTAAATGAATCTTGACTAGCCCCTTCTCGGAAGCTGTCTCGTCCGCCTTAGGCATGAGGTTGACAACGGATAGGGTCTCTTGTGCTTGGGCAACCGGCACTGGTGCCAATGGCAAAGCCAGGCTCACGGCTGCTAATAATGTAATACTCTTTTTTTGATAATTGCTTTCATGTTAGGTCTCTCCTTTTTTTCTTTTTCTTGACTATAGTATAAGCCTTGGGCAAGCAAAATGGGGCAAAGTCATCAAAATCGATTAAAAATCATCGAATTTGATGTTTTGGACTAATTTGTCTAGTGGACTCCAAGATATTTATAATCTTTTACTCATATTTCGCTGACACTCCTTGTTGTTTTGATGAGATAACTATATAATAGAATCATAGAAAATAGTTCGAAGTCGTCATAAGTGATAGTTTTTTCATCATTTTCGATTGCAAAAGATCAAAAGCGATGTTCAAAACATCATTTTCGATGACAAGTCATCATTTTCGTAGTTTTAGTCATCATTTTCGCAGTTTTTGCATCTTTTTCTATGAAATCACCCGGTAGTTTAGGATGTATAGGAAGAAAATATGCCTACTTTATTAGGAGGTTCATTTTTATGGAATATCTTATCTTTAGCCTTAGTGAAACCTTTCATGCTCTAATTGGGATTCTATCTCAACGTAATCCTATCAAGCACAAAGTTTCTTCTCTTATATACGCCCTTCTAATTTTCGGGTTATATCACTTGACTGCGATCTACGGATATCCAACCTACATTGCTAATCTGCTAATTTTTGTTCTCTTAATTACAGGCTATATGGTAGAACCTGGCAACCAGTCCGATGACAAAATGCAGGGGGCAACTGTCTTCGCCACCCTGCCTTTTATTAACATCAAAGTTGACTCCTTTATCCAGCCCTTTATCTTCTCATTTATAAATTTGGATTCATTGGAGACGGAATTTTTATTTGTCTCATCTATCGTCGCTTATCATCATCTTTCTATTGACAAGAGCTGAACTCGCTGTGCTAAAGCGATGGCGTCTTCACTTCCATCGATTTACTTTCCTAATTATTCCAATAACGCTCTCTCTATATTTCTACTTATTTATTGATGAGCTAACCTTTAGTTTTACAGAACTTAATGAAGTAAGTTCTACAGCAGCGTCCGTACTTATTACGCCTTTCCTAGCCTTGCCAATTTTATGTATTATGTCCGTCCTCTTCCTCAACAATGCCCTTAACAAATCCCAAGAAGTCGCGCGTGAGAAGGAGCAATTCAAGGTTAGTCAGGCCTTTTCTAGCATGATGGCCGACCAATATCAGGAAATGCGTAAGTTCCGTCATGACTATAAGAATATCCTCCTGACCCTGGAAGGCTACATTCGCGACCAGGAATGGCAGGGGCTGGCGGACTATTTCCATCAACATATCCAACCTACTCAAGTCACGACCGACCAGCTGGGCCAAGAACTCAGTCGGCTGTCTAAGATTCAGAGTCCGGATGTCCGCAACCTGCTCTTCACTAAATTGGCCTTTGCCGGAACCAATGGCATTGACCTCAGTATTGAGGTGCCGGACGATATCCACCTCAATGTCGCGCGCAACCCTATCTACTTGGTCCGCATTATCGGGATTCTGCTGGACAATGCCATTGAAGCCCTAAGCAATCAGGAGGGCGGCAAGCTAGCCTTGGCGGTCTTCGAAGACCTTGGCGATGTTCACCTTATTATTGAAAATGACTGCCAAGAAGACCCAGGTGACCTCAACAAGCTCCTGGAAGCCGGCTACTCCACTAAGGGCAGTGGCCGAGGCTTGGGTCTGAGCAACGCCTTAGAATTAGCGCGAGAAAGTCAGTTCCAACTGACCACTCAGTTTGCTAACGAACGCTTCACCCAACATTTACTCATTCGGAAGGAGTTGCTAGTCCCATGACAGACTTCAAATTCCCAATCTATATTTGCGAGGACAACCCCAAGCAGCGTCAGTGGCTGGCGGATTTGATTGAACGCTATGTCATGATTGAAGATTATCCCATGGAATTGGCCTGCGTGACAGGTGACCCGGACAAGCTCCTGAATAGCTGGACGGATCGGCGAGGAAATGCCGTCTTCTTCCTGGATATTGACCTGCAACATGAGCTAAGTGGTATGGATATTGCGCGGCAGATCCGCCAATATGACGATGGTGCTAAGGTTATTTTCGTTACGACCAAGGAAGACTACCTGCCCCTGTCCTTGCGTTATAAGGTACAGGCTTTGGATTTCATTCCTAAGGATGACATGGACGACATGGCCCAACGCGTCAAGGAGTGCCTGGACACTATCAACAACTGGCGCAGTCTCAATGGCCAGGCCAAGCAAGTCTTCACCTTCAAGCAAGGTAAGAGCCAGATTAGCCTTAGCTACGATAAGATTCGCTTCTTCGCCACCCTACCCCAGGCCCATACCGTTGAGGTGGTCGGCGTCAATGCCCGCTATCAGTTCTACCATTCGATGAAAGAACTAGTCGACGAGTTGGCCGAACCCTTCATGGCCATTAGCCGCTCTGAAATTGTTAACCTGGACAAGGTGGTCAGCTACAATCCCATGCTGCACACCCTGACCGTGGAAGGCGGCTACTCCCTAGGTATCGCCCAACGCCAGTACGGCCGCGTCATCCGCGCCCTCAAGGTGCGGAATATCAAGCCCCAACTTCTCTAGGCAAATAAAGCAAAAGCACTGCGCTCCGCCAAGGGGTGCAGTGCTTTTTGTGTGGCTGCTGCCTTGTTTGGGGCGCGCCAGAAAAAGGCAGAATCTGGGATTTTGCCCCGAAATGGCGTGAGCCAGTGGTCCATTCTGGAGAGTGGTCCACTAGCTTCCCGGAAAAAGGCAGAAATCCGGCATTTGCCCCGAAATACCGTGAGCTAGTGGTCCACTTTCAAGAGTGGTCCACTAGCTACTCAGAAAAAGGCAGAAATCAGGCAAACCCCGAAATGAAGCGAGCCAGTGGTCCACTTTGGAGAGTGGACCACTGGCTTCCCGGAAAAAGGCAGAAATCAGGCAAAAGCCCCGAAATGAAGCGAGCTAGTGGTCCACTTTCAAGAGTGGTCCACTAGCTCTGGCGTAATCTATCTTTTTAGGAGGCCGGCGCCCTGCCCCCTTTTTCCAAAACACAAAAGAAGCCCTGCCATTCTAGCGGCAGGGCTGTTTGCTGTTAACAGGGATTGTTTGCGGTGTTCGGTGTAGGCGATCCAGATGCCGGATACGACCCTAATATGAACTCACTAATCAGCTGAGCATTGCTGATAAACATAATTTACTAGGTCCATTCCTCATATAAAGAATCTACTTCATCTAGTACCTTCTGTTCTCTAGTAGATATTTCTCTTTCAATATACTCTCTCTTTATTTTTTTGCCATAAAGCCAATATCTAGGAATAGGCGTAAAAGAGTATTTATCAGTGTCCCAATGTCTAAATTCTTTATATCATTAGTAAATGTACTTTTTAATAATGGTACTCGTTGAAGCCATTGCATTGGAAATTAACAATATTTTTTTCTAGTTCTAACTTCATATAAATCCCTATCTTCTCCTTCTTTTCTGAACATGCCATGTACTAAACCAATTATAGTATCAATAAACATTGACACAAAAAGCTGAAGAAGCAACAATTTTAAAAATCTCGCTTACCACATAAATAATCATATTGCTCACTATAGAGTCTACTTGCAAATTTCTCGTTGATAATCGGTAATATCGGCAAAAGGTAAACCCACTTTAGTGTACTCGTCTGATTTTAAATGTTGAGCTTGCGCAAATATTGCGGCTGGAAGATTTAAATAGTCAGCCTTTACAAAATCAATACTCTCTTTAAACATCTTACCTAAGGATACATTTTCGGCTGTTATAACCATTTTTTTACCCCCAGTAATTGGGTCTATTCGTGAAATCCTATTGGTTTGGAAAGTATTAAACGTAATGCAATCCGTTAAAATATTCGCCGTCCCAAAAAGCCAGCCAAGTATAGGATCATGCCCAAGGGTATACATCCGATGGTATTTTCCCCCCATGTTTATACCTAAATCCGCTGACCCTTTCGTAATATCATAAGGGACTGTCTGATATAGAATATTCATCCAACGACCAGTTCCGTGCTTTTCCAAGTGTTTATCTTTAAATTTATCATTGGCTTCCCGATGCGCCTTTTCTATGGACTTGTCATTGTGCGCCTTTCTTTTCGAGGAATCAAATCCTTGTCCATATTCGAACTTCTTGGCAATATAGGGAAATACTAAAGATTTTGTCACTTGGAGAGTAGTAGCAACGGCCAAAAAAGATAAATCAGTCTTATTTATTATACCTGTCTTCTTAGAGAACTGTCGATAAATCTCATCCAATTCAACCTCTGAAGCACGTATCTCTTCTTCTGTGAAGAAGATGTATTTTTAAGGAAATATAATGATACTTAGAAACCTTAATGTGATAGACTTTTTATATTGGAGAAAATAAATGATAAATAGAGGAATGTGACTTTTTGGGAGTTTAATCAGTTAAAAATCAGTTATGTATTAGGGGTTAGGTTTGAGTTGTATAAACTTGCAAAAATTTAAAAGAAGATGTAGAATATAAGAAAAATGTAAGAAATGGTGGGAAGAATGGAATATTATCAAGCTAGAATTTCCTTCGAGGCAGCTCAATATCTAGAAGAGATGAGACTTTATTATGAAGTGGTCACAGGTGGAAGTATATCAAAAGGTGAGTGTTTGAATCGAGCATATAGAGATTCTTTGAATATAGATGATTGGAAAAAAATCTATGATTCAAGAATATCAATCAAAAAGTCATTCAATTAGTGATTCTTCGAAATTATTAAAAGTTCAAATTACTGAGGATACCAAAAACGGAATTCAGCAGTTGAAATCAACTCTCCCATCAATACTGGGAGCAAGGTCTGTAACTATTGGAGTTTGTATCAGAGAAATGCTAAAAGCGGCTTATATTGTTACTCATAAAACAAATACAAATCAGATATTTAGTGAGGTTTCCGAAAAAATAAGGGAAAGTATTGATAGATTAAAGAATTGTAATGACAATGATGTCAGAGAGATAGCAGTTAGTCAATTTATTGAGTTAGAAAAAATAGTTAATAGTATAATCGGTTAAGGCTAGCTTAAACACTAGCCTTTTTTCTTACGTTTTTTCGTACAAAGTGTTGACAAACATCCAGTAGTGGGGTAGAATAGTTGTAAGAAAAAACGTAAGAAAAGAGAGAGGAGATGAAAGCAAGAGCCTCCCCAATAAGAATCAGAATAAAAATCGGAAATAGGAAATTCTATTTTACATTATTTTACAGAAAAGGATTGATAAAAAATGATTATAATCAAAGAAACGCTTGTCTTACAAGCACTACACACTCTAGAATTGAGAGCCAAAGCTTCTAAAATAGCTAGAAATCACGGATTACTACGTGGGACAACTGTTCATACTCTGGGACTGGCACAGCTCCTAAAAGATGAGGAAATCACGGAAACTTTCCAAGAGTTCTATATTTTTAAAGAAAAAGGAGAAATCAAAATGATTACAAGCAAAGCAAAAGCTTGTCTTACAAGCACTACGCACTCTAGAATTGAGAGCCAAAGCTTCTAAAATAGCTAGAAATCGCGGATTACTACGTGGGACAACTGTTTATACTCTGGAACTTGCACAGCTCCTAAAAGATGAGGGAATCACGGAAACTTTCCAAGAGTTCTATGCCCAAGCACTTGTGGCATTTTATGACTATGCCACAACTCATTTTCACATTAGAAATCCATCTATTTCTATGTTGGATGACCTTGTTCGTGGCAAGAGGATTTTATGGGACAACTACAAATAATTATGAGGGGAGGTTCACTCCTCCCCCCCTTTTTTGCATAGAGAAAACCACCAGTAATGCTGGTGGTTTTCTCTATGCAAATGAAGCGAGCTAGTGGTCCACTTTAAAGAGTGGTCCACTAGCTCTGGCTATTTAGGGCCAGCCGCTACCCCTCCCCTTTCAACAAGCCCTTCAAATCCCAGAGCTTGGTGGCTAGGCGGGTGCGGCGGTCGTCGTAGGAGCTGAGGCTTATGCCGAGTTGGCGGGCTTTGGCGGTGTCGGTCAGGCGCGGATCCAACAAAGAGTCAGAAAAGTCTGCCTCTTTATCAGACAGGCGCGACCGGGCAGCGGTCAAGAAGGCCTCCGCCCCTGACTAGTCTCCTGGGTCCCCGGCCTGCTGGGCTTGCCAGGCACCCGTCTCGCTCCGCTTCAAATCCTGGGCCAGCAAATCAGCCACCAGCTCCGAATCGGTCTCAGCCCCGCCACCATTTGCCAATAGTCCTAAGGGCTCACGACTGCGCCGGCGGCTAGCGGCCTGGGCCAAATCCCAGAGATAGTAGCGTAGGGCCGGCTTGATATAGCCAACGAATCGGCTGCGACTCTCTTCCTCTAGGGGCATGCCCTTAAATTTCCGGGCCAGGTCCCAGAGTTTGAGGTAGAGTTCCTGATGGAAGTCCTCATAGTCGGGATGGCCGCGGTAGTAACCTTGCGAATGTAATACATAGTGTATGACCCCACCATACTGTTCGACGAGCGCTGTTTGATCCAGCGTCTGGTCTTGTGTCAGCATGGTTTCACCTCTTGGAGCGCCGCCAGTCAGCCCACACTCCCCATCCTTATTTCACCCTAAGGGATGAGGCCAAGCCTGGGACAAGACTGGTCAGGCGCCATGATATTTGTGCTTAATCAGTCACCCTATTGGGGCGCGTCCTGTGTTAAACTAAGAATGACCCCACTAGTTCGACTGAACAACCGCTTGTTGACGCAGGCGGTTGTTTTATTATGTATGGAAAGGTCCGCCGGCTTGGAGCGACGGGACCTGATTTCCCCTCCTCATATTGGATGCCGAGGGTGCGCTAGGCCTTGCTGGCCTGCTGGCAGATGGTGCTAATATAGGCAAAGGGCTTCTTGGCCTGGCGGCGATGGGCCTGCTCGATGGCTTCAATGACGGGCCAGTAACCAATCTTATCCAGCCAGTTCCGAAATTGTAGGCTTTCCGCCCCAGTCATAGGTCCAAAGTAGCGCTCGTAGAAGGGCCGCAGCTTGGCCATGTCACGCTCCACCCGGACAAATTGGTCCATGGTCTGCTGGCTGACGCCCGCGTGGGACTGGCCTGTCTGACTGGTCAGGGACTGGGCCCGGGCTAGGGTCTGGCTGAGGCTCTGGTCTGGTAGGCTGATGGCTTGGCAAAAGGGCTGGGAGCTGGTGGTGTTGGTGGTGTTGGTGGAATTGGCTAGCGGCTGGCTGGAAGTTGGTGTGCTGGAGGAAGTTGATAGTGCTTGGTTGGAAGTTAGCGTGCTGGAGGAAGTGCCTAGCGCCTGGCTGGAACTTAGTGTGCTGCAGGTAGTTGGCGAGCTAGAGGAAACTGACGTGCTGGAAGAAGTAGCTGAACTGGCTGCCCAATCCCTAACCACCTCTTTTGCCGAGCTATCGCCCGACCCACTAGCCAATGATTTGCCGTCCGAATCAGAGTCCAGCTTGGACGCTGAATTATGATTCTGATTGTGATTATGACTCTGATTCTCTTTATGAATCTGATTGTCTTTCTGATTAGGATCTTGATTATGGTAGTCACTAGAGCCTAGGCGGGTTGAATCCCCATGAGTCTCCTGACTACCACCAAGCAGCTGCGTCTCCCTGGCTCAAAGCTGCCCAACTGCATCCCCTGGCTCAAACTAGTCACCCCTTCCCCCTCATGCCCTAACTCCTGGCGGCGCTTAAGTTCGGTGGCTAGGACCTCCTGGGACAGCTGGTCGATTAGGCGGTGGCTGTGCTCATAATAACTGGCTAGGTGCTGGAAGACCTTGACTAGGAGTTGGCTATCGCGGACATCTTCGGCCTGATTGCGTAGCAGGCGCTCGACCGGCTGGCCGCCTTTGACTAGGCTATAGGTGAGAAAGTCCAGAATGGCCACTTCCTGGGTCTGGTCGGAATAGGAGATGACCTGATAATCGTCTTGAAAGCGGGCCAGGAGTTGTCCCACCTGATCATCGTCCAGACTCATATCGAAGGCAATGACCCGCTTGGGCAGGGAATAGATGCCCAGCTGTGTCGACCGCGGACAGGTCATGAGATATAAGGGCAAAGAGCTTGTCCTGGGAGGAATAGCGCTCCATAACGTCTACTTGATTCCAGAAGCGGGTGTCGACGACGCGTTTGAGGCTCATAGGTCCTGCCCTCTCTCTCATTGCAGGCTTGAATGGCCTGACGCAGGGCAGTGGCAGGGTTGCCATTTGGCCCAGAAATCCAGGGCGGCTTGCTTGTCGCCTTGGCGAATCATGTCGAAGCGACTGACCTCGAACTGGAGTTTGAAGTCGCGTTGGGCCTGGTGGAAGAGTCGGTAACGCAGCCCTTCATTGAGATAGGCTGGGGCTTGAGGTCCGCCCAACCAGTCCCTCAGGCACTGACGGCGAATAGAGGCCAAACCTTCGGCGACGGCCGGTAGAATGACAGGTTCCGGCCGGCTGTCCAGAGCGGGACGGTCGCTGGCCAATTTCATTAGGGCCGCTAGGACCGTTTGGACATCTTGTGGTGACAGAGAATTTGCTTTGTTTGTGTTTTTTTATTAACATTTGTTGCCATATGAATTCCCCCTATAGGTGACAACTGTGCTTGCTATCGAGCGCCAGCCGCTTGGCTAGTTGAGGACGTGGCCACCGGGTCACGGCTCGATATCTTCTCTGAAATGATGGGGTCAGCCTTGAATGCTGTCTTCTGCCGCTTCAGGATGCTCACGCAACCATAGTTGGTGGTAGAAGATACGAACGAAGGCGTCATTATCCAGATTGAGACCCAGGGCCAAACGCAAGGCCACGCGTCGCCGCGGCTTATAGTGGCCACAGATAATCCGGTTCAAGAGGGAGCGGTCAATCCCATAACGTTGGGCCCGTTCCTTCTGGCTACCGTAGTCTGCCTCAATCAATTGAATCAAGAAGCCAGCATCATAATCCTCATCGCTGTTAGCACGATAGTCTGCCATTGTAATCCCTCCTTTCTGACTTGTATTACCTTTAAGAAAAGGTTTACATCTACATCATATTCCCATCTTCAAGAATTTTCAAGATGATTTTAATTATTTCCGGTAAAATCACACAACTTGTTAACTTTTGTTAACTGACTTTAGCTTGGGACCGGTACTAAGCGACATTATTTATGGGTACAAAAAGACGGGAAGCTAAACTTCCCTGTCTCTCTTGTATTTGTTAGTACCAGCCGTTGGCTTCCCAGAAGACTTTGGCTGCTTCCCAAGAACCGTAACGGTTCTTAACGTATTCGTCAGCGACGCGTTCTTGGTTCTCGATGGAGTAGTCACCGTTCAAGTACTCAGCCGTTAATTGGTAACGGCCGATGTAACGGCCTGATGGGTTAACCGCGTTGTAGTCACCACCGGATTCCTTCTGCGCAATCCATTCTTTGGCTGCGGATTGGATCCCTTGGTAGCCTGAGCTTGAGCTGGTGCTGGTAGTTTCTTCAGTCTTGCTTTCTTCAGCAGCTGGGGCAGCTTGCTCAGAAGATTCCTCGACTGCTGGTGCAGCTGGCGTCGCTGGCGCTTCTTCAACTGGCGCTGGTCTTTCAGCTACTGGAGCCGGCGTTTCAGCAACAGGAGCTGGGGGTTCTTCAAGAGAAACTGGCGCGTTGACTTCGCTAGCAGATTCTACTTGAGACTCAGATGATTGGCTTGCTTGCTCTTGGTCGCTAGCAGGCTCAGCAACTGGTTTGGCTTGTTCTTGAGCTTGGGCTGCGGCTTGTGCTTCTTGGAAAGCAGCGGCAGAAGCCGTTGGCGCTTGATGAACTTGAGTGACTGGTGACAAGTCAACTGGTTGTTGGCTTGCTTCAGCTAAAACTTCTTGTGGAACAGCTTCAGCGGCCACTTGTTGGTGAGTATCCGCTTGAACGGTTTCCACGTTACCTTGACGGTCGTCTAAGGTCACGGTGTTAGCGTTTGGGTTATAGTAGATGACAGACCCTGCAATAATCAAGTCTGGGTTGGCAATGCCGTTGAGACCGACTAAGGATTCTGTTGGCACATCTAAGGCCTGAGAAATGGTCCATAAGGTGTCGCCCCACTGTACCACATAGTATTGGGAGTTGGTTACAGAGTTGCGGACATGTTCAACCGTCCGTTGAACCCAGCCGGTTACAGACGCATTAGAATAATCTACGGCTAAGGCAGTTGCTTGTTGTGCTGCGAAACCTAATACGGTTAAGGCAGTCACCACTTTAAGTGTCTTCTTCATATAGATATCTCCTTTATACATCGCACACGCCCTCGGGCGCAGACGTTAAATTCTTTTAGTGGGCAGGCGCTGGACTTGCATAGCTAGAAGCAGCTTGATCTGCTAACCTAGGGAAAGCCGGACTTGCTCAAGCTCTGGAAAGCTAGGCTTGAACTTCCGAAACTCCTAAAAGCCGGGCTGACTAACCTAGACTTGCTTAAGCTAGAAGCAGCTTGACCCGCTAACCTAGGGAAAGCCGGACTTGCTGACCTAGCTAGGAAAAGCCGCCAAACTTGGCGCGGCCAGTGACCCTCCACCTCGTGTCACGTATCTATCATACCCTAATTTGCCGCCCCTGTGGGGAAAAATGCCCCAGATGTTAATCAGCTTTTAAAGGATCCCGCCCCAAGCTGACGCAAGTTTGTTATCTAGAGCGGAGATTGTAACCTGGCTGTAACTTTTTTTGGTGTGGGGCTGGGGGCTTTTTGGTTGCTGCCTTGGTCCTAGGGGAGCCAGTGGTCCACTCAACAAAGTGGACCACTGGCTCACGACTTTTCGAGGGCTTTTTGACCTGTTTTTCGGGACTAGCTCCCGGCTTTTCGGCAACTTTGCATTAGTTTCGGCCTTTCTCCTAGCCTTTCAAGCCGGCTTCCTGCCCTTTTCCTAGCTTCTCATCAACTTTTTTTATCTCGGGCTTTCATGCAAAATGGCCCCTTTTCGGGTATTTATATATGAAGAAACATTTGCACACCGAAAGGAGAATGCGGCATGCGACCGCCTACTTGGGATTTCTACTTCTATCAGCTGCTTAGTCAGCGCTTCGAACTGAATGATTCGGACCAACGAACGCTGGCCCGGCTGCGCAAAGGTTACGAGGGGGAGTGTCGGCTGGACGCCAGCATCCAGGCAGCCGGCTTGAACCCGATATATCTGCAGGATGTCTGGCTGCCTAGCCGGGAGGGGCTGGCGACTCGGGGCAGCCAGTTGGATGGGGTCCTGGTCTTGCCGGATTGCTTGTTGCTGCTAGAGGCCAAGCACTACTCAGGGCTCCTTCCGCTATCGAGGCAAAAAAAGTTTGCTCAATGATCGACCCTACCACCACAATTTAGTCAATCAACTTGAAAAATCATGTCGATGACTTGCGTCAATTTATCGAAAGTTTCCACCTACCACCCATTCCTATCCGGGCCCTGCTAATTTTCACAGACGACCAACTCGCCCTCGAGGGACGCCGGGCCATTTTTCTGACCTACGCCCAGTGGCTGGACCTGCTCGGACAGCTTACTAGCAGGCCGCCCCTGGCCAGCCAGTCCCTCTACCTCAGGGCGCTCAGCCCCTGGCAATTCCAAAACCCGCACCGGCCGCGTCAACTGGCGCCGGTCGAGGAGCAGTTACTGCGGCGGGGGCTGCTTTGTGGGAAATGTGGCTGGGGGCCGCTGGAACGAACGCGTTATAAGTGCAGCTGCCCCGCTTGTGCTTTCAGTGAAAAACAAGTCACGTTGCTACTTGCGGGCCCTCTATGAGTTTGCCCTCTTGCATTCTGACCAGCCCATCACAAGGCGGGCGGTGCTGGATTTCCTGGGAGAGGACGCCAATCCCAAGCTTGTGTCCAAGCTGCTGGCCCATTATGCTCAGCAGCAGGCCCACGGTCACGGCGCTAACGTGCCCTATGCCATCGCCCAGCCCCACCTCAAGCTGCATGGCTTGCTAGAAAATCCTGACCAGCCCGTGCAGATTCATTAGTCCGCTTGGAAAGGGAGCTAGTGGTATTCGGGCTCGTGGCTTTTACGGGGCTTCTGACTGGTTGCTGCCTTGTTCCCAGGAGCTAGTGGTCCACTCTCAAAAGTGGACCACTGGCTCACGACTTTTACTAGCTTTTGACCCGGTTTCGGCCCTTTCTCCAGGAGCTAGTGGTCCACTCTCAAAAGTGGTCCACTGGCTCACGACTTTTCGGGGTTTTTGGCCCAGTTTCCGCCCCATTCTAAGCAGCTAGTGGTCCACTCTTCAAAGTGGACCACTGGCTCATGGCTTTTCCTAGCTTTTTACTCAGTTTCGGCCCTTTTCCAGGCAGCTAGTGGTCCACTCTTTGGAGTGGACCACTGGCGCGCACCTTTTCCCAACTTTTGGCCAGGTTCCCGCCCTTTCTCAGGCAGCTAGTGGTCCACTCGACAAAGTGGATCACTAGCTCGCGCTTTTTCCCTAGCTTTTGGCCTGATTCCTGCCCTTTTTCCAGGAAGCTCGCGGCCCAGAGCCTATCCTAGCTTCTGCCCCAAGCCACACAAAAAGCCCGCACCGTAGTGCGGGCTTTTCCCTATTACTCAGTCACGTAAACCGGACGTAGGTTGATGGTACGGCCGAATGGCATGACTTCGAAGTTTTTAACGCGGGCTTTTAATAAGTAAGAAGTTGAAGATTGATAGATTGGCGCAGCGACTGCGTCTTGCTTAATACCGATGGTTTCGGCTTGGATTAAGGCTTGGCGACGCTTAGCTGGGTCGTTGGCGTATTCGTTGCGGGCTTGCTCCACTAGTTTGTCGTATTCTGCATTGGAATATTTCGCGAAGTTAATGCCGCCGCCAGTCTTGTACTGCTCAATAAAGTTGAGGGCATCTTGATAGTCTGGCGCCCAAGTCCCGTAGAAGATATCAAAGTCAGATTGACGTTGGAACTCTAGACGGTTCTTGAGGGGCACGCTGGAAATGGTCAGCTTGAGACCTGGCAAGTTGGCTTCTAATTGGGCCTGTAAGAACTCAGCTGTCCGCTTGGACAAGCCAACGTCAGAGGTCAGCAATTGCAATTCAATGGTGTCCTTGCCTAGGGCCGCTTTGGCCTTAGCCCAGTCAGCTTGGGCTGCTTCCAAGTTATACTCTAACATTGGGCCAGCCGCTGTTTGGTAGTCCTCGCCTGCCTCGTTGACGTCGAAGTCCTTAGGCACTTGGTTGTTGAGGACCTGGGAGCCGTCTTGGATGACGGAATCCGCATAGACTTGCTTGTCGAAAGCTTGGGCAATGGCGCGACGTAAGTCGGCATTAGCGGTCGCTTCCCGTTGAGTGTTGAAGCTGAGGTAACCGATGGTGGCTTTAGAAGCGGTATGGAAATCATCAGCCCCAGTGTATTCTTGGACAAATTGGTCAGTCAAAGTGGTGTAGTCCAACTGGCCCGCATCGAAGAGGTCGGCACCAGTGGAGTTTTCTTTGATAACTTGAACTTGGACATCCTTAAGGTAAACGTTGGCCGCATCCCAGTAGTTGTCGTTCTTGACCAATTTCCACTCCAGGTTGGTCCCGTTCCAGTCTTGAATAGTGAAAGGACCGTTGGTCACGACATTGTCAGCGCTAGTCCCTGTACTTGTCGCCCTTGGCGCTGTGAACCGCCTTGCTGACAGGGCATGTAGCGGCTACCGGACAAGAGTTTTGGCAGGTATGGCGCTGGGTATTCTAAGGTCACTTCCAGGGTCTTGTCGTCTAAGGCCTTGACCCCTAATTCGGAGACTTCTTTTTCGCCTTTGCGGACTGCGGCTGCGTTCTTGAAGACGTCAACCGATTGGACGCTGGCGCCAGACTTAGGATCGGCCAGACGTTGGTAGCTGTACTCGAAGTCGGCCGCCGTCACCGGGCTGCCGTCGCTCCATTTGAGGCCGTCACGCAAGGTAAAGGTGTAGGGTCAAGCCGTCGTCTGAGACTTTGACGGATTCAGCTTGGCCGAACTCCACTTCGGTCCCGTTCTTCACCCGGTAAAGGCCTTCGAAGACCTGACCGATCATGTCAGAACTTGGGACGTCATTGTAGAGGGCGCTGTCCAAAGTAGCCAGCTCCCCTTGGGTCGCGATGCTGAGCTTTTTGCTCCACAGAGGCGTCAACGCCAGCTGGTTGGGCAAAGCTTGTCACAGGGCCAGCTACAAAGCTAGCCAGTAAAGTCGCCACAAGGGCGGAACGTTTCAATGCTTTTTAATTTCATTAAAGAACCTCCTATTGGGTTTTCATTCTAATCATCATGAGAATATTCTAGCCCTTTTGCCGCCAATAGTCAATCATTTAGTTTCTATGACGGGTTATAGGGCTCAGCTATAGTGGAAAGGCGGGCTTCTTACTAGGTTTCTGCCCCCTCCCGGGGAGCTAGTGGTCCACTCTTCAGAGTGGGCCACTGGCTCGCACCTTTTCAGGGTTTTTGTCCCAGTTGCCGCCCCTTACCAGGGAGCTAGTGGTCCACTCTTCAAAGTGGACCACTGGCTCACACCTTTTCCAGGCTTTTGACCCGGTTTCGGCCTTTTCCCAGGGAGCTAGTGGTCCACTCGCCAGAGTGGTCCACTGGCTCACACCTTTCCGGGCTTTTGACCATGTTTCCGCCCTTTCTCAGGGAGCTAGTGGTCCACTCGCCAGAGTAGACCACTGGCTCGCGCCTTTTCCAGGCTTTTGACCTGGTTTCCGCCTCCTCCCGGGGAGCTAGTGGTCCACTCGCCAGAGTGGACCACTGGCTCACGCCTTTTCCGGGCTTTTGTCCCAGTTTCTGCCTTATCCCGGGGAGCTAGTGGTCCACTCTTCAAAGTGGACCACTGGCTCGCGCCTTTTCCAGGCTTTTGACTCGGTTTCTGCCTCCTCTCAGGGAGCTAGTGGTCCACTCTCCGGAGTGGACCACTGGCTCACGGCTGTTCGGGGTATCTGTCTCGGTTTCCGCCTCCTCACAGGGAGCTAGTGGTCCACTCTCCAAAGTGGACCACTGGCTCGCGCCTTTTCCGGGTTTTTGACCCGATTTCTGAGTCAAGTCCAAAATCCTGTGTAAAAAAATATGTAGACTGTCCTATAGCTTATTTGCGTTTGGTGAAGTTGACCAGGAAGGGGCGCGCATTGGCCTGCCAAGCATCGTTTAGATCAATGAGGATGGCGCCAATTAATCGCTCAGCAGAAGCGACATTAGGATAGACGCCAATGACCTTGTCTCGCCGTCTGATTTTCACGGTTCAAACGTTCGACAGAATTAGTCGTCCGCAAGTTGGGATGATAAATCTCAGGCTCCATCATAAACTGAACGGCATCTTCAAAGCCCTCGTCTAAAACCTTTAAGGCCTTCTGATAGCGAGGATTGTCCGCGACAGAAGCCTCAAAAGCTTCCTTAAGCCGTCTTGCATGTTCGGCGGTGGGCGCTTGGAAAATGGCCTTCAACTTCGCGCGTGCTTCGAAACTCCCTTTTTCTGGGAATGGTCTCGACAATGTTGGACAAGAAATGAAAGACGCAACGTTGCCAAGGGACGCCGACAAAACAGTGCTGGATGGCTGCTCTGAGGCCGGAATGAGCGTCTGAAATAATCAGGGTGGGCTGGCTCAAACCACGGGCTCGCAGGGACTGAAGGAAGGTCAGCCAAGCCTCCTTGCTTTCTTCTTCTGACACCCAAAAGCCAATGATTTCGCGCTTGTTGGCCTCGTTAACGCCTTGCGCTAGGTAGACCGCCTTGGACACCACACGCCCCTCTTCGCGCACCTTAATGTAAAGGGCATCGAGGTAGAGGTAGCGAAAGTGACTGTGGGTCAGGGTCCGGTTTTTGAAGGCTTCAATCTCAGGATCTAGCCGCTTCATGACATCTGACACAAAGGACTTGGAGACCGTCTCGCCACACAATTCTTGAACAATCTTAGTAACTTTGCGTGTTGAGACACCGTTGACTACCATTTCCATCATGGAGAGCAGGAAGGCCTGTTCGTTGCGCTGATAGCGTTCAAAGAGCTCGGTTTTAAACTCGCCAGAACGCGTGCGTGGGACTTGTAATTTAAGGGTATGGATAAGGTCCATTGGCGTTCATAGTAACCGTTGCGATAGTCTTGGCGTTGGTCGGAGCGCTCATGGGGAGCGGCTTGGATGAACTGGTGGCGTTCTTCTTCCATGTAGGCATTGAAGACGGTAATGGCCAGCGACTTCATAAGTGTGTTCATATCACTGTTTAAAACTGCCTCTGTTAATTCTTCAAGTTTTAGGTTAATATTAAGGTAAGTCATGGTAATCTCCTCTTTCAATGTTTTCCGACAACTACATTGTACCAGAGATTACCTGGCTTTTTCTTTTTACACAATTATAGGGACTTAATCGATTTCTGCCTCCTCCCAGGCAGCTAGTGGTCCACTCTCTAAAGTGGTCCACTGGCTCACATCTTTTCCTAGCTTCTGGCCTGATTTCCGCACTTTTCCCAGGAGCTAGTGGTCCACTCTCCGGAGTGGACCACTAGCTCGCGCCTTTTCGGTGCTTCTGCCCCAATCCTCTCCGCACAAAAAGCCCGGGCTAGGCCGGGCTGTCACAATTCCTAAAATTGCTTGAAGCGGTCTTGGCGTTGGGCCAGACGCTCTTGGGCCGTTTTTTGGCCTAGCTTCTTAAATTCGCGCTTGATCAAGTGGCTGAGGCGCTCTAAGAGGACGTCATTTTCCACTGGCTTGGAATTATAGGTCTCAGGCACGATGCGGTCGATGACTTTCAAGTCCAAGAGTTCAGTCGCGGTCAATTTCATCATGTCGGCAGCCTTGCCGGCTTGCTTGGCGTCTTTCCACAAGATGGAAGCGAAGCCTTCAGGCGACAAGATAGAATAAATGGCGTTCTCTAGCATCCAGACTTGGTCGGCTAGGGCCAGGGCAATGGCACCGCCGCTGCCGCCCTCGCCTAGGGATAATAGCGATAGTCGGCACGGTCAGTTCACTCATGAGCAGCAAGGAAGAGGCAATGGCTTCCCCGATCCCATTTTCCTCGGACTCAGGCGAACAGAAGGCGCCGGCCGTGTTAATGAGGGTCAGGATAGGCCGGCCGAATTTTTTTCAGCCTGCTTCATCAGACGCTGGGCCTTGCGGTAGCCAGCAGGACTGGCTGAACCGAAGTTGCGCTTGATGTTTTCCTTGGTGGTCTTGCCCTTTTGAATGCCGATGATGGTCATGGGCTGGTCGTCCACCATGCCTACGCCGCCGATAATGGCCGCGTCATCGCCCATAATGCGGTCGCCGTGGCACTCGATAAAGTCGTCGCCACAGAGGGCGCCGATTACATCCGAGGTGGAGATACGCTTAATGTCGCGGGCTTTTTGGACAATTTGATAAGCCTTCATTCAGCCTTCCCTCCCTCGTGAATGGTCAAGAGTTGCGCCAGCATCCGCTTTTGGCGGTCGCGGGGCACAATTTGGTCGATAAAGCCATAGCCTAGGACGGTCTCAGCCGCCTGGAAATCATCAGGCAAAGGCTTGCGCAGGGTCTGCTCGATGACCCGTTTGCCGGCAAAGCCGACGGTGGCATCGGGTTCAGCCAAGATCATATCGCCCTGCATGGCGAAGCTGGCCGTGACCCCACCGGTCGTCGGATGGGTCAGGACGGCACAGTAGAAGCCGCCGGCCGCTGAATGACGGGCTACGGCTTGGCTGACCTTGGCCATTTGCATAAGGGACAGAATGCCTTCCTGCATGCGGGCCCCACCAGAAGCGATATAGAGCACCACCGGCAGGCCTTGGGCCGTCGCCAGGTCAAAGAGTTGAACCAGCTTCTCACCTACGGCCGTCCCCATGGAAGCCATGACGAAGCGGCTATCCATGACGCCTAGGGCCAAGGCATGGCCATCTAGGCGGGCTGTCCCGGTCACGATGGCCTCCTTAAGGCCGGTCGCTTCCTGCAGCTTGGCTAATTTTTTTCAGAATACTTAGGAAAAACCCTAGCGGATTGTCATTCCAGAGATCAGCGTTGATTTCTTGGAAGCTGCCCTCATCCACTAACCAGTCAATTCGTTCCATAGCCGGAAATGGCAAATGGTGGTGGCAGTGCATGCAGCAGTAGTCCTCAGGCTTCTGCTTGGTGAAGTAGACCTTGTGGCACTTAGGACAGCGGGCCATCAAATCATCTGGGATTTGGGCGACCTTATCCGAATATTTTGCTACGGCGTCCGCATTCAGTTGAATGGTTTTATTACGACGAAATAATGCCATTTACTAGGCCTCCTCTGTTGCTTCAGCCTCTTTCTGGAAGTCCAGCCAGGCTGGCATGAAGCTTTCTTCTAACCACTTGGTGTGGTATTCATCCGCTTGGATGTGGGAATCCGCCACCATGGCTTCTAGCAGTTCCACGTTGGTGACCAGTCCATCCACGGCCACCTCATAGAGGGCCCGCTCCATGAGTCGGAAGGCCGCCTCACGACTTGGTTGGTGGACAATGATTTTTGCAATCATGGAATCATAGAAAGGTGGCAAGGTGTATTGAGGATAGATCCCTGACTCCACCCGCAAGCCCATACCGCCAGACGGCAGGACTAGCTGCTTGATATGGCCAGCAGCCGGACGGAATTGGTGGAGGGGATCTTCCGCGTTCAAGCGGCACTCAATGGCAAACCCTGACAAGACGATGTCCTCTTGTTGATAAGACAGGGGCTGCCCCATGGCGATTTTGATCTGTTCTTGGACGATGTCGACCCCGGTAATCATCTCGGTGACCGGATGTTCCACTTGCAGACGGGTGTTCATTTCCATGAAGTAGAACTCGCCGTTGTCAGCCAAGAGGAACTCGATGGTCCCGGCATTGGTGTAGCCAATGGCCGAAGCGGCCTTAACGGCTGCCCCACAGATGGCCTGACGAGTGTCCTCATCTAGGCAGACAGCGGGCGCAAACTCAATGACCTTCTGGTTATTACGTTGCAGGGAGCAGTCCCGTTCACCCAGGTGGATGACATGGCCATGCTCGTCGCCCAGAAGTTGGACTTCGATATGGCGGGCTGGGTAGATGATTTTTCTCGATATAGAGATCTTGGTTACCGTAGACCGACTGGGTTTCATTCTGGGCTTGGAGGAAGAGGGCTTCAAAAATCCTTAGGATCTTCCACCCGGCGCATGCCCTTACCGCCCCCACCGTCGGCTGCCTTGATAATCAAGGGGAAGCCAATCTTTTGGGCGATGGCATGGGCTTCTTCTAAGCTATGCACCAAGCCGTCGGAACCTGGCGTGATGGGCACCCCGGCTGCCTTCATGGTGTTGCGGGCATTTTGCTTGTTCCCCATGGCTTCGATAATATGGCTCTTAGGGCCAATGAACTTGATATTGACCTCTTCACAGAGGGCAACGAAATCGCTACGCTCGGATAAGAAGCCGTAACCTGGGTGGATGGCGTCAGCCCCCGTCACCATGGCAGCGGACAGAATGGCCACTGGGTTGGCGTAGGAGTCTAAGCCCTTGGCAGGCCCGATACAGATGGCTTCATCCGCTAATTGGGTATGAAGGGCCTCCCGGTCTGCCTCGCTATAGACCGCCACCGACGTAATATTCATTTCGCGCAGGGCCCGAATGATTCGGACTGCAATCTCACCACGGTTGGCGACTAACACTTTTTTAAACATATTATTTTGCTCCGATAATGAAGGTCATTTCTGCTTCTGCTACTTTCTTATCGCCAACGAAAGCTTGGCCGTAACCAATCCCGGCGTTCTTACGCAATTTGACGATGTCTACTTGGAGACGGAGGACGTCACCAGGTACCACTTTTTGACGGAATTTTACCTTGTTCAAGCCACCTAGGTAAGCAGTCTTGCCTTGGAAACCTTCCATTTGCAAGAGAGGGATTGAACCTGCTTGGGCTAAAGCTTCGCAGATGTAAACACCTGGTAAAACAGGCTCGCCTGGGAAGTGACCTTGGAAGACTTGTTCGTTGATGGTCACGTTCTTACGGCAAACGATTTTTTCACCTGGAATCAACTCATCCACAGCGTCGATGAAGAAGATTGGGTAACGGTTAGGGATAATGTCCATTACTTGTTGAGCAGTTAATAAAGTCATGTTTATTCCTCTTTTCTTTTGGGGGGTGATGTTTCAATCAGATTAGCTAATGCGGAAGAGGGCTTGGCCGTATTCCACGATGTTTTCATTTTCAACTAAGATAGCAGAGACCACGCCGTCTTGAGGGGCCACAATCTCATTCATGAGCTTCATGGCTTCAATCAAGCAGAGGACTTGGCCCTTCTTGACGCTGTCCCCTACTTGGACGTAAGGATCCGCATCAGGGTTAGCTTGTAGGTAGACCACTCCTACCATAGGGGCTGGCACGTCCTTACCAGCGGCTTCTGGCGCTGGCGCAGGAGCTGCAGGCGCTTCTACTACTTCAGGCACCGCCACAGGGGGCTGGGGCCGCCAAGCTAGCTGGGGCTGTTAGGGCAGCCGATTCGGTCACATCGGTCACCACGACTGGGGCTGGTCCTGCCACTTGTGGCACTTCCTTAGCCAAGAGCAGACGCTCATTGTCATTGGTGAATTCGAAGTAGGCCAGGCTAGACTGGTCCAGTTTGTCGATTAATTTGACGAGTTCTTCATATTGCATGCTTACTTACCATCCCATCGTTTGAAGGCGAGGACCGCATTGTGACCGCCAAAGCCCAGGGAGTTAGACAGGGCAACTTGGATGTCTTGTTGGCGTCCATGGCCTGGGACATAGTCCAGGTCACAGCCTTCTTCTGGATTTTTCTAGACCAAGGGTCGCAGGTACGAAACCTTCTTCCAAGGCCTTAACGCAGACAATGGCTTCTACCCCACCGGCACCACCTAAGAGGTGACCGAAGTGGCCCTTAGAGCTGGATACAGCCACTTTGTAAGCTGCATCGCCCAAAGCATACTTGATGGCTTGGGTTTCGCCCTTGTCATTGGTTGGCGTGCTGGTCCCGTGGGCATTGATATAGTCCACGTCTTCAGCACTGAGCCCGGCCATCGCCAAGGCTTGCTTGATACATTCACCGGCGCCAGACCCGTCTGGGGTTGGAGCGGTCATGTGGTAGGCGTCTGAGTTAGCCCCGTAACCCACTAATTCCGCATAGATGTGGGCACCACGAGCTTGGGCAGACTCCAGAGATTCCAGGAAGAGGACACCGGCCCCTTCACCCATAACGAAGCCATCGCGGTCCTTGTCAAAAGGACGGGAAGCAGTGGCTGGGTCTTGGTTGGTAGACAAGGCTGTCAAGGCTGCGAAGCCGCCAATCCCGATTTCACAGATGGTAGCTTCTGCCCCACCTGCCAAGCAGGCATCCAAGAGGCCTGTCTTGATCTTGAGGAAGGCTTCCCCAATGGAGTTAGTGGCAGAGGCACAGGCTGTGACGATGTCCAAGCTTGGGCCCTTAATGCCTAACTTCATGGAAATATTACCAGAAGCCATGTTCCCGATGGTCAGTGGTACGAAGAGTGGCGGAATACGTTTAGCGCCCTTTTTCAATCATTTTACGGATGCCTTTTTCGATTTCGATTAAGCCCCCGATCCCAGAGCTGACTAAGACCCCTACCCGGTGGGCATTGTCTTCAATCTGGTAGCCTGAGTCTTTGACTGCTTCTACTGATGCTACTACGGCATATTGGGAGAAGAAGTCCATCCGTTGGGTTTCCCTGACGGTCTAAAACCGGACTTGGGTCGAAGTCTTTGACTTCGCCGGCCACAGAGACGCTAGAGCCACTGTGGTCGAATTTAGTGATAGGCGCGATACCGCCCTTGTCATGGCGCATGCTGTCCCAGAATGCGGCGACATTGTTACCAATTGGGGAGACAGTCCCCAAACCTGTTACGACAACTCGTTGCATAATTACCTCCTGTAGTGCGGGTCTAGGAATCAGACCTTAGATGTGCAAGCCACCGTTAACTTCGATGACTTGGCCTGTGATGTAGTCATTGTCGATTAAGAAGTCGACAGTTTTAGCGATATGTTCCACTTGGCCAAAGCGTTTGAGTGGGATTTGGCCTAACATGGCTTCCTTGACGCGATCAGATAATTGATCGGTCATGTCAGTTTCGATAAAGCCTGGCGCGATGGCGTTGACGGTGATGCCACGGCTAGCCACTTCGCGAGCTAGGGACTTGGTCAAACCAATCATACCCGCCTTAGAGGCAGCATAGTTGACCTGACCCGCATTCCCCATGACCCCTACAACGGAAGTCATGTTGATAATGCGGCCGCCCTTTTGCTTCAAGAGACGTGGGGTCAAGTGACGGCACATGTTGAAGCAGCCGTTCAAGTTGGTTTGGATGACGGCGTTGAAGTCTTCTTCGCTCATGCGCATAACCAAACCATCGCGGGTAATACCGGCATTGTTGACCAATACGTCTACTTGGACGCCTTGGTCATAGAGGTCGTCCACTAATTGCTTGGCCACGTCGAATTGGCTGATGTCGCCAGTCGCTTGTAAGACTGGTTGCTCATAGCCGTCAAATTGGGCTAAGATTTCAGGGGCAATGGGACTACGGCTGTTCAAGATGACACGGTGGCCTTTAGCCGCTAAGTGGTGGGCAATGGCTAGGCCAATCCCGCGGGAGCTGCCCGTAATCAAACAGGTTAAGGTCATTTATTCTTCCTCCGTTAAAAAGTTTTTGAGGGCGTCGAGGTCTTCGACTTTGTCCAGGACTTGTACCTTGAGGGGCAGGCCTTCGCGTTTGAGCAGGCCAGCTAAGGTATTGCCGGGACCGATTTGAACTAGGTGAGTCACACCTTCTTCAACCAATTTATCAATGGTTTGCTTCCAGTAAACTGGCTCAACAAGATGTCGAACAAGTACTTGGGAGAGGCTTTCAGGCTGATGAAGGTCTAGCGTGGTGTTACTGATGACGGGCACGTCCCCCCTTGCTTAAAGGTCACTTTCTCCAGGGCTTGGGCCATGGCTTCTTGGGCATTGGCCATCAAGGGACTATGGAAAGGTCCTTCGACTTTGAGGGGGATGACTTTCTTGTAGCCGGCAGCTTTGGCGATTTCCTTGAAGCGCTCAACCGCCGCAATGGTCCCAGCCACGATGATTTGGGCTGAAGAGTTGATATTGGCAATGTAGAGCGGCTCTTGATCGGCCACTTGGGCTACCAAGGCTTGACATTCTTCATAAGGCACACCCATAACCGCCGCCATTTGGCATGGACTGTCGCTGGCTAGGCTTCGCATTGTCTGGACATGAGTTCGCCACGTTCCTGCAATAAGGCAAAGGCACTGGCTTGGTCTAGGGCACCACTGGCAACCAGGGCGGAATATTCACCTAGGCTCAATCCAGCCATATAGCTTACAGGAGGTAACAAGTCTTGGATGCTGCGGTAGATAGCTAGGCTGGTCGACGTGATAGCGACTTGGGCATAGCGGGTCTGGCCGAAGCGTTCAGGTTCTTGTTGGATCCATTCTCTTAAGGGCCAACCGGTCACCGCTTCTGCCTGCTCATAGACAGCGCTGGCTTGGGGAAATTGACGGTCAAAGTCCATTCCCATGCCCGCATAGTGGGCACCCTGGCCATTAAAGATAAGTGCTAGTTTCATACACTGACTCCTATCCTCAGTTATAGTTCGTTTTGTTTGCGATCATAATATAAAAGGCCCGAAGGCCAGAGCTCACTCCTAAGAGGGATAAAGTCAGAGCAAGCTCTTTGGTTCGCCTACTGACCAGCTAGGGGGTGCCGGCCAGCAGGAAAGGAAATATCAATTATTGATTAACCAAGTCAAGCTTAGCTTGAATGGTCTGACGGCATTCTGCCAAGTATTCTTGGATGATGTCGTGACAGGATTGTTCCTTAGAGACCAAACCAGCAATCTGGCCGGCCATGAGAGAACCTGTCTTAACATCACCTTCAACTACCGCACGACGGAGGGCGCCTTTACCGATTTTTGTTCAATCGTTCAAAGTCTGGCTCTGCCTTGCTGGTTTCTTCTTTTTTTCCCGCTTGCAGGTATTCAGTGGTTAAGGCATTACGCAAGACCCGTACTGGGTGGCCGGTAATTTGACCAGTCACGACGGTTTCGATGTCTTTGGCCTTAATGATGGCTTGCTTGAAGTTGTCATGAGCGTTAGACTCATGCGCTACGACAAAGCGAGTCCCCACTTGAACCGCGGAAGCCCCCAACATGAAGGCTGCTGCCATGGCACGTCCGTCCCCAATCCCGCCGGCAGCGATGACTGGGATATTTACGGCATCCACCACTTGAGGAACCAAGGCCATGGTAGTCAGTTTGCCGATGTGGCCCCCTGCTTCCATACCTTCGACGACCACTGCTTTGGCGCCGATGCGTTCCATACGTTTGGCCAAGGCCACAGACGCTACTACTGGAATCAGGCTAATGCCCGCTTCTTCGAAGCGCTGCATGTATTTACTTGGGTTCCCTGCACCAGTGGTAATGATTTTGACGCCAGATGCGATTAAGTAGTCTACCACTTCTTCCACATGTGGGTTCAATAACATTACATTGACAGCGAAAGGTTTGTCGGTTTTGGCAAACATTGCCTCTACCTTAGCGCGAACTGTGTCCACGTTGTCGTGACCAGTCCCGATTACCCCTAAAGCCGCCTGCATTTGATACCGCGCTTGCTAAATCAGCGTCTGCTACCCAAGCCATTGCGCCTTGAACAATTGGATATTCAATGTTTAATAACTCCGTAATAGCTGTTTTCATACCTTCAGTCCTAACTTTAAGAAAAATTGATTATAAAGAGTCGATGTAGTTTACTAAGTCTTGAACAGTCTTCAAGTTTTTGGTCAGTGTCGATGGTGATGTCTAATTCATCTTCGATTTCGCTGATGATTTGGAATACGTCTAAGCTGTCAGCTTTCAAGTCGTTTTCGAAGTCGGTAGTTAATTGTACTTCTGCTTCGTCGATCCCTAATTGGTTGGCAATAATTGCTTGTACTTTTTCAAATGTCATAATAATGATCCTCCATTAAATAGATAATATTTTTTTTGATTCTTAGATGGAAAGGTGTAGGTGACCCCAGGCTAAGCCAGCACCGAAGCCACTTAGGATAATGGACTGCGTTCCATCCAGTCGCAATCGCCCGTCACGAACCAGTTGGTCTAGGAGAATTGGGATAGAGCCTGCTGAGGTGTTAGCCGCTTGGGCAATATTGGCAGGCACCTTGCTTTCTTCTAAGGACAACTTGTCCGCAATCAGATTTAACAAGCGTTGGTTCGCTTGGTGACAAATCAAATAGTCAATATCAAAAATCATTCTGCTCAATAAAGTTTGCTAGGGTTTTGATGACGGTTCGTTTGACGAAATTGAAGACGTCACGCCCTTGCATTTGCATAGCCCACTGACCATCGGACGCTTCATGGACCTCAATGGCCGCGCCCCCTGTTCCTTGGGCAAAGAGTTGACTGGCATAGCCGCTGAGTTCTTGACCATCATGTTGAATCAAGACAGCCCCCGCCCCATCACCGAACAAGACGGCAGTGGTACGGTCTGTCAGATCCACAATCTGACTCATCTTCTCAGCACCGATGACTAGGGTGTAACCTTGGGTCTGGCTAGCTGCCAGGCGGTTGGCTACTTCCATCGCCATTACAAAACCAGAACAGGCGCCGTTGAGGTCAAAGCCCCAAGCTCCTTCCGCCCCAATCATGGCTTGCACTTGGCAGGCAATGGATGGGGTCGCAGCCTTAGCCGACATGGTTGCGACGACAATATGACGAATTTGGCTGACAATGTCAGGGGATAAATTCTTCAATAATTGCTTGGCCGCCTCACTCGCCATCATCGCGACGGTTTCGTGCTCAGCTGCGAAGTAACGTTGGTGGATCCCTGTCCGTTGGACAATCCACTCGTCACTGGATTCTAGTTGATAAGCATTGATTAACTGGTCGTTGGACCAGGCTTGTCCAGGTAAATAAGCACCTGTTGCAATAATACGACTCATCTTACTCTCCTAATCGTTGTTTAGCGTTGTCCAAGAAACAATGTAAATTACGTAGGCCCTTAACTAGGGTGGCCGCCTCTTCAGGCTCCATGCCGTTTAAGGTCTCGGATACCATATTCAAGTGGAACTTGCGGTGGATCCGATAGAGTAATTTACCCCGCTTAGTTAGCTTGAGTAGCACCACCCGGCGATCGCTGGGTGAGGACACACGCTCAACATAGCCTTTTTTTACTAAGTTTTGGATGGACACTGACAGAGTCCCCATGGTGATGGCAATTTTCTTAGCCACCTCCGAAGAGCTCAAATTGCCGCCCAAACCAATGGCTTCAATCGTATGCATTTCCTTGATTGATAAATCCGAAAACTCACTCATCTTGAGCGAAGTTTCTTCAATTAACAGAATTTCATTAAAGATAGAGACCAAAAAATTCGTTCATTTCCAAAAATGGTCGAATGGTCCACTCACTATCACCCTTTAACTTATTTTTGAATATCAAACTATTTGATAATCAAAAGTTTATCGAAAGTCTGCTCATCTGTCAACACATGTGCTAGGCCCTGACAAGGTTTATGGACCGCTACCCTTGATAAATCAGTCATGGTCGCGTTTGCAGGATTTTTTTGTCATCTTCTTGTTGCCTTGGCGAAAGAAAGTGACTGAAAAGCCCTTACCTTGGGGCTGGGCCGGGCTTGAGGGCTTGTGACTTGTAGCTAGCAATCTAAACAAGGGGAAAGCGCTGATTTTGAGGGAGCTAGTGGTCCACTTCCTCGAGTGGACCACTGGCTCCACTGTTTTTGCCGGAAACCAGGGGAAAGCGACGATTTTATGTGAGCTAGTGGTCCACTTTCTTGAGTGGACCACTGGCTCCGCTGTTTTTGCCGGAAACCAGGGGAAAGCGACGATTTTATGTGAGCTAGTGGTCCACTCTCCCGAGTGGACCACTGGCTCCGCTGTTTTTGCCGGAAATCAGGAGAAAGCGCCAATTTTGTGGGAGCTAGTGGTCCACTTCCTTGAGTGGACCACTGGCTCCTTTGATTTTGCCGGAAATCAGGGGAAAGCGACCTTTTTGGAGTGAGCTAGTGGTCCACTTTCTCGACTGGACCACTGGCTCCTTTGATTTTGCCGGAAATCAGGGGAAAGCGACCTTTTGGTCTGAGCTAGTGGTCCACTCTCCCGAGTGGTCCACTGGCTCCTCTGTTTTTGCTGGAAACCAGGGAAAAGCGCCGGTTTTGTCTGAGCTAGTGGTCCACTTTCCCGAGTGGACCACTGGCTCCTTTGATTGTACGGAGAAGACTACCATCATTGCTGGTGGTTTTCTCCATACAAAAAAGCCAACAAGACTGGCTTGCTGGCTAGTTATAAGGCTTGAGAACTTATTGGGGTAGGCGCTCCCACTGGGCCTTAACCAGGTCGCCTTGCTGGCTGTAGTGGACGCCCATGCTGGTGTCCCCTGACTCGGGTGCCGTCCCACTAATGGCCGCTAGGACCTGACCCGAAGATAGGTCAACTAGATACCATTTCTGGCTAGACTTGTCTTGGCCGATCAGGGCCGTTTTCTGGGTGCCCTGGTCATTAAAGGCCGTCACCTGGCGCATAGCCTGGTAGTCCTTGAAGTCGATCAGCTTGTCCTTGGCCCGTAAGTGCAAGGCATAACCGGACTGGGTCTGATAGAGGGTGGCGGACCGGGTCAGCGACCATGCCTGCTTAATGCCGGTCAGGCGCTCTTCTTCCCCAATCCAGAGAGCTGATTGCCCTCTGGCCCTTCCAGACGGCCACTCTCCCCCATTTGATCTAGGCCGGACAAGTCCAGGCTAAAACTCGGAATGGAAATAGGGTCATAGCTAATGACGGCCAACTTACCGACATCGACTGCTGGCTTGCGTGGTGGAATAGGATGGCTAGGCCCCGAACCGTTAAAGCGGCCGAAGAGGGCTGCCAGTAAAAAGGCAAGCCCCGCAAGAACCAGGCGCCACATAGGCCAATAAGGCAGGCGGAAGCCCTGCTTGCTCTTCTTAAGCAAATGAGTCAGGCCATATTGCTGGGCCAGTTGCTTGACCCGCTTGCGCTTGCGGCGATTCTGGGTCAGGACTAGGCGGGTCAGGGCCAGGTCTAATTCTTCTTCCTGGTGATGCTGGCCAATTTGCGCCATGAGGGCTTGGTTGGTCATGAGCCCTTCTAGGTCCTGGTCATCCAGGAAGCCTCTGAGCGGCGCCAAGAGTTGCTGGATGTCAACTTGATAGTCTAGGGTTAAAGTCCATGGAGGGCTGGTAGTCTGCTGGCTCTTGGTCGTCCTCCAGCTCCTCCTGACGGAAAAAGGTCCTGCTCGGGCTCTTCCAATTCAGAGAAAATCGGGTCGTCAGCCTCTAACTCGTCCAAGTCCCCCAAAGAACTGTCAGACTGGCTGTCCTGCCAACTGAGGTTGCCCGGTTGGCGACCTTCCTCTGCTTGGTCCTGCCAGTTGAGGCTGCCACTTTGGCGGCCTTCCTCGGCTTGGTCCTGCCAGTTAAGGCTGCCGCTTTGGCGACTGTCCTCTGGCTGATCCTGCCAACTAAGACTAGCGGATTGGCGGGTCTCTTCAGCTTGATCTTGCCAGCTTAAATGACCGTCGCTGGCTGGCTCCTGGTCTTGCGGCGCTGACCAGGACAGGGACTGGCTGCTGGTGCTGTCCTCTGGCCCCTGATTGGCGTCCGACCAGTCTAAGTTGGTTTCAGACTTAGGCGTCGTTTGCTTAGGGGCCTGCCACTGGGACTGGGTCTGGCCACTTGGGCCGGCCGCCTGGCTAGGCTTTTGGTCAGCCGACTGGGCTGGCCCCTGATCTGATGGCTTGGCCTTAGACTGCTCGCCGGCATGAGTGGGCTGGCGGCCGGCTTTGCTAGTGGCGCTTGGGCCATTGCTTGCTGACTGGTTGCCAGCGTCAGAAGGCTGGCTGGCCGCTTTAGGGTCACGGCCACCAGCAAAGTCGGCCCCCGCCCCCCTGCTTTCTTGGGCTGCTAAATCAGTCGCCCGCTTGAGGGCCTCTTGGTAGGCTGCCTGTAGGGCCTGGAATTCTTCCGGATGGTCCTCAGGGTGGTAGAGCTTAACTTGTTGGGCATAGGCCCGCTTAATAGCCTTCTTATCCGAAGTTGGTCCGGCTAGTCCTAAGACTTGCCAGGGCATCTTAGCCATGGGCATCTTCCCCTTTCTCAGAGTCCGTCTCCTCATTGAGGAATTCCATGACGGTCCGGTCCAGTTCGGCTTCTAATTCTTGGTCCCAATCCGAATCCTGATCCCAGTCAGAGTCCACATCCCGGAAGATGTCGCCCATGCCGGCATCCAAGCCCCACTCTAGATGGTCTAGGTAGTCATTGGTTGAATCTACTAACTGCCGCTTCTTGAGCAGGTTGTTCTGATAACGGGCAAAGAGGCGGGAGAAGCGCATGAGAGTCAGTTGCAAGTCTTGCTGTTGCTCCAGGTTCAACTCTTGATAGAGACGCAAGGCCCGTTCAAAGAGGGCATCCCGCTCTGGTTGGCTAGCCAATTGTAGGGCCAGCTCCTTAATTTCCTTATGGGCCTTATCCGTGGCATCCACCGCTACCAGGCTCTTGTTAGGGCCCAGCTTGTAGGTCTTAACTTCATCGGTGGCCACGGTCTTGATTTCCACATAGAGGATAGAGTTGATGTCATAGGAATAGGTGACCGCAAAGGACTGGTCGTCGACATTGCTAGGCACCGGCAACTGGACCTCGCCCAGGAAGAGATTGTCCTTGGCATACATGGCCTCCCCCTGGTAGACCTTGAAACGAATAGTTGGCTGATCCTTGCGGACCGGCGAATAAATCTGGGTCTTGCTGCTTGGCAGAACGGAGTTGCGCGCAATCAGGACGTCGGACAATTCCTTGTCCTCATCCACATAGTTGTGAACCGAAGTAGACAGGGAGAAAGGACAAATGTCGGTTACCACCAAGTCCTTGACCTCTTGGGCCCGGGTCTTGATACCGATATACTGACCTAAACCAAGGGCCACTAGCTCATCCATCTTCTGACCGCTAACGACTGGCAGGTTAAGTAGGCGCTTGAGGTAGTCATTGACCACCGGCATGTAGGAAGAACCCCCAACTAGAATGAGACGGTCTAGTTCGGCCGCGCTAAACTTACTTTTCCACAATGGCCTTGCGGATGACCTCCCGCATGCGTTTGAAGAGGGGCTGGCTGATTTCAGCCAATAATTCATTGGTAATCTTGTATTCGTGGGACTTGCCTTCCAGTTGAACCTGCATATTGACTGACTCGAATTCAGACAATTGCTTCTTAACCCGCTCCGCCGCCAAGAGCAGAGAGTTGCGGGTCCGGCGATTGAGGGCTTCAAAGTTAGTCCCGGCCTTGCGGCAAACATACTGGGCAATGAGCCGGTCGAAGTCGCTACCGCCTAGGTGGTTGTCCCCAGCGATGGCCGCAATGGAGATGACATTTTCGAAGCAGTCCACCACGGACACGTCCAGGGTCCCGCCCCCAAAGTCGAAGACCACGAAGGTCTCGAAGTCATCTGCCTCGTGACAGGCAATAGCTGCTGCAGACGGCTCATTAATGAGACGTTCTACCTTGAGACCTAGCAATTCGCCCGCCTTCTTAGTGGCTTGGCGTTGCTCCGCGTTGAAGTAAGCCGGCACACTAATGACCAGCTCGGTCACCTTCTGACCTAGAAAGGCCTCGGCGTCTGCCACCAACTGCTTGAGGACACAGGCTGACAATTCTTCCGGCTGGAAGGCCCGTTTGGACAGGGTAATTTGGCGGTTGGCCCCCATATGGAGCTTGAAGAGTTGGGCGGTGTCTTGAGGATGGGTCACTAATTTCTCCCGGGCAATCTTGCCGACTTGGATTTCCGACCCGTCATAGTAGACCACACTAGGGGTCAGATATTCCCCAAAACTATTAGGAATCATGCGAACTTGCCCTTCACTATAGGCCACCGCCAAACTGTTGGTAGTACCTAAGTCAATACCGATAACTGTCATAATACTTACTCCTTTTCACGCGATTGGAATCTGGCCAGCAAAGCCCCCACAAGGTAGGGAACTAGTGTCAGGGCCATGACCCACCAGATAATGATGGGCACCTGCCAGAAGGCACCTTGATAGAATCGCCAAGCCACCAGCAAGGCCGAGACGCTGATCAGGTAGCTGACCTGGTTAATCAGGTAGCGCCCCGCTGGCTTCTTGACCGGGTCTAGTTTGGCGTTGACATATAAATAGAAGCTACTTAATAAAAAGATAGAGAAGTTGGGCTGGCTCATGTGCAAGAACCAGGCAAGCAGGGTCACTAGGACCAGGCCGGCCAGGATCAGGTAGAGGATGGGTTGGCCCGCATCATAGACCTGATTCTTGAAGTGGAAGGCCCCCATTCCCAGCCCCCGTTGGGCCAAGAGCAGGACCGCCACTAAGACCATGAGCAGGCCAAAAGTCCAACCAAAGGTCGGCAACCAGGTCTCTTGCCAGACCGCCAAGACGCCCAAGACCAGAGTCGCCAGATAGAGACCGGCCAGAGGCAGACTGGACAGGGCCAGATAGCGGTAGCCCCGGCCATCCAAGTAATGAGGGAAGTGGCCCCAGTTATTGACCGTACTATACTGTAATTCAAAGCAATAGCAGACTAAGGCGTTGCTGGCCACCAAGGGCAGCCAGACGGCATAGGCTTGGGGCCAAATCACAATCCCCAACCAGATTAAAATCTGTAAGCCAAAGCAAGACAGACTACCAAAGGTCGTAATGAGACCTGCTAGCAGCATGCGGCGGTTGGTTGGATACCAAGACTTGCCCACCAGCTCTTCCCAGCGCTGATTGACCCGCTGGCCAAGGGCTTGGGTCAGGTCTGGGTCGCCCTTGAGGCTGGGGACATAGCCGATGAGGGTGTAGAGCACCCGTTTATTTTCTAATGATTCCAGGGGTAGTTGCTGGAGGGCCAGTAGGGAAGTCTTCCTGGGGCACCTGCCAGTCCTTATGGGCTTGGTCGACTAAAAGTTGCTGCCAGGCTGACCAGTCATTGAATTGGGCTTTGACCCCTTCTAGATTCTGGGCCAGTCGGTTATGAGCCACCTGCTGGCTGAATTGACCCGACAGGCCAGATGCCATCCAGGCTTCCAGGTCAAAAGTCAGTCCAGTCTGTCCCTGTCTCCTCAGATGAGTCATCCAAATCATTAAACAAGCTAGCGATGTCCTGGCTGGCACCCTTTGACTGAGGGCCCATTGATAGGCCGCCTCTAGTTGGGCCAGGGCCTGGGCATCCTCCTGCCACTCCTCATAGCGTTGGCGATAGGCTGCCTCTAGGACCGCCTCATCCTCTGTGGGACCCTCTAGGCCCAATATTTCATATGCTAACATTTTGTCGCCCCCTCCGTCGCGCGGTCATATTTTCCTGCTTGATTTTCGTGCTTCTATTGTACTACAGATTGAGCCCGGTTGAAAGTTAGGGCCTTTTCTTGGGCAAGGTGAGCCTGGGTCTGCTATACTAGAGCTAAGAATCCATAAGGAGGAATTAGTATGGTATTAGGCAATTTATTCCAAGGCCTTTCCGGCAATATGAGCGAGGTTTCCAAGGACAGCTTGGCCAAGGACTACGGCCACCTCTTAATTGAAAAGGAGGAAATCCAGGCGGGCTATGCCCTCATTCGGGACCTGGTTATCTTCACCAATATCCGCATTCTCTTTGTCGACCGCCAAGGCACCACTGGCAAGAAGGCCCGCTATAAGACTATCTTCCTCATGAACATTATTAATGTCGAGTTGGAAACAGCTGGCGCCATGCTGGATGACAGCGAACTGACCATTGAGTACCTGGACAACATCCACCTCAAGGCCCACAGCGAAAGCCGCCAGACCCTGACCCTAGAATTCCCCAAACGCTATGACATGGGCCCCCTCTACACTATGTTAATGAAGCTGGCCTATGAGAATCGGCTACGGGCGAATGGGTAGAGAGTGGCATATAGTAGCTAATCAACTATTATTTAGCAAGTCAGTGACAAAAAAACTGGAAATAGGTTATCATTATAAGGGACTTATTTTTCGGTTTTTGCCCTGTTATAAAAATGAAGTGCAACAAAAAAAGACATGTTCATCTGATATGCTAGAGTTGCGAAAAATCAGTATAAAGGAAGATGAGCATGTCCACTCATTATTCTGCCACAAATCAATCATACAAACACTTATCTGAAGCTGAGCGAGGGGAAATAAAAAATTTTTCCAAACTATTTAGAAAAAAACATCTAAATAGTTCTTGTATATAGAATGGAAAGGTGTATAATTCTATTTAGAAAAACATCTAAATAGAAAGTGAAGTATATCAATATGTCAAATAAGAGAACAATCCTTCTTTTTGTGGTCTTGGCTTACGGCCTTGCTTGGATAATATGGTTGGCACTATGGCTAAGTGGTGTCGGTCTTAATTCTCCATGGAATCAGCTTGCTAGTACTGTGGCCATGTGGATGCCTGCGCTTGCAGTCTTTATTTTAGGGAAAATCACGAATCAACCTAGTGGAATCAAATCTAAATTAGTTGTGAATCTCAAGAGCAACTGGCGCTTTTACTTACTAGCTATCTGGTTACCAGCAGTCATCAGTTTTTTAGGAGCAGGACTTTATTTTCTTGTATTTCCTAGCAATTTCAGCCTTGGTTTGGAACCTATTCAAGCCATCTTACAAGAAAAAGGTGTCTCTCAATCAACCATTCCCTTATCTTCCTTGGCCTTGATTCAAATCCTAGCTAGTTTGACCTACGCTCCTTTTCTTAATAGTTTCTTTGCATTGGGAGAGGAAATTGGTTGGCGTGGCTATCTTTACCCAGCTCTAAGAGGACGCTTTTCAAGAGTCCAGACTCATGTCTTGCTTGGTCTCATTTGGAGTCTTTGGCATCTACCAATCAATTTGCAAGGCTATAATTATGGAATATCTTATTTTGCTTATCCTGTTTTGGGAGTTGTCGCCATGTTTCTATTTTGTTTTAGCCTAGGAATATTGTTAAGCTGGTTGTTGGCAAAGACAGGCTCTATCTGGGCTTCAGCACTATTTCATGGGGCAATCAATGCAACTGCAGGTCTTGGGTTACTCTTTCAATTACCAGGAGAAAAAGTTTCAGGCCTCTTGATTTTAGGCCCGTCACCGGCTGGAATGCTATCAGTTCTACCATGCTTATTCCTAGCCTTGCTAATATTACAAAGGGAAAGGAAGAACCATGAGTTTTGCAAACAGCTTTAAAGCCTTATCTCACCCAGTTAGGAGAGAGATTTTGAATTTACTCAAAACAGGTAGATTATCTGCAGGAGAAATTGCCAGTTATTTCGAGTTGACGGGTGCAACGATTTCACATCATCTTACGATTTTGAAAGCAGCTGATTTGATTCATGAAATGAAAGAGAAAAACTTTATTTACTATGAGTTAAATACATCGGTTTTAGAGGATATAATGGTTTGGTTAGCAGATCTGAAAGGAAATCATTTTGATGAAGATAAAAATCAATAAGAAATTGGTATTATTTACGAGCATTCTCATCCTACTACCTTCCCTTGTAGGTTGTGTTTTCTGGTATCAATTACCAGAGGAGATGCCCACTCATTTTAATCTACTGGGTCAAGCAGATGGATACAATCATAAAATGTTTGCTATCTTTGGATTACCGACTCTCATGCTTTTGATGCATTGGCTGCTTCTATTTATAATGATTAAGGATCCTAAATCTAGCAATATCAGTTCAAAAAAATACAACTTTTAATTTACTGGATTATTCCTTTTGTATCTTGTCTATCGATGATTTCTATCTTCGGAGAATCTTTGGGTTATTCCATGATGAGTGGGCTACTAGCTCAGATTTTTATGGGAGTCGTGATGATTGTAATTGGAAATTATCTACCAAAAACACACCGAAATTATACAATCGGTATTCGACTACCGTGGACCTTGGAGAATGATCAAAACTGGAGAAAAACGCATCGCCTAGCTGGAAAAATTTGGGTATTAGGAGGATTGTTATTGTTTCTAAATTCCTTTGTGCAACTATATGTTTACTGGGTATTCTTCTTGACACTTTTCTTTGTAGTGATAATTCCTAGTGCCTATTCTTATCAATTATCAAAATTAGAATCTTGAAACAGGTATTTGAGTCATTAGTTAGAGATGTTGGTCTGATATGCGTAATTCCCCAGCGTATGGTTTGAAAAATCAAGTTCATTCCTTTATAAAAAAGAATGATTTACAAAAAGAAAAAAATGAATGAAATGTTACTCATATAAACCTCTTTATCGCAGAGTGCGACAATGGTGCTTTGCTCACCTATTTCTACATTGACGGAATAGAAGTTGATAGCAAACAGGTTGGTTTGGGCATGGATGGTTCTCTCTATGTTCCAGATACAAAAGCAAATGTTGGCAAGCATAAAGTACATGCCGTCCAATATAAGGATAACGATAAAGCAAAAGGCCTAGTCTTTAATAGAGTCCATGAATTTGAGATAAAAGAAAAATAAAGAAACTCCACTAGCCTTTGTTAGCTAGTGGAGTTTCTTTCATTCTTATACTGTGTAATTTTTGTGCACACCAAGTGGCACATGCAATATCACTTGCAGACAAAAAGCCCGTTAAGACGGGCTTTTTGAATAGCTAAAATCAGGTAAAACCTACCTATACATCCCAGGAGGGATTCGAACCCCCGACCGTTCGCTTAGAAGGCGAATGCTCTATCCAGCTGAGCTACTGAGACATGATGTATTCGCAAGTCGAATACCTATCTATTTTACGGCATGGGACAGCCTTTGTCAAGGTCTGTCAGGCCTGGGCAGGCCCCTTTTTCTTGGCTGGCAGATTAGCTAGCTTGGCCCTAAGCCGAGGCCTCGCAAGCGCCCCTTCCCGGTCGGTTCTTTTTCTTTTACTTAACTTGAGTCCTGGCCGCCCCTCCTCAGCCAACTCCCAAGTCCAAAGCCCCAGCCCACACAAAAAGAGACCAGGACCGCAGTCCTAGTCTCCTATTTGTTAAAGCATTATGCTTGGGCGGTTGCTTTGGCAACGGCTTCAGCTACCAAGGCTTCTACTTCATCAACAGTGGTGCACTCGTTGATGGCTTTGTCAGCCAAGGCTTTCATTTCTTGAGAGTCCAACTTGGTTAAGAGGGAACGCGTCTTCAAGATAGAAGTCGCTGACATAGAGAACTCGTCTAAGCCCATTCCTAAGAGGAGTGGCACAGCCGTTTGGTCCCCAGCCATTTCCCCACACATCCCAGTCCATTTGCCTTCAGCATGCGATGCGTCGATGACGTGCTTGATCAAGGTCAAGATAGATGGGTTGTAAGGTTGGTAGAGGTAAGAGACTTGCTCGTTCATCCGGTCCGCCGCCATGGTGTATTGGATCAAGTCGTTGGTCCCGATAGAGAAGAAGTCTACTTCCTTAGCAAATTGGTGAGCCAAGACAGCCGCAGCAGGAATCTCAATCATGATCCCGACTTGGATGCCGTCGGCTACTGCCACGCCTTCAGCGACTAATTCAGCTTTGACTTCTTCGTAGAAGGACTTAGCTGAACGGAATTCGCTCAAGGTCGCGATCATTGGGAACATAATCCGTAGGTTGCCGTGAACAGACGCGCGTAAGAGAGCCCGCAATTGGGTCTTGAACATGTCGCGTTGGTCCAAGGAAATCCGGATAGCCCGGTAACCCAAGAATGGGTTCATTTCGTGTGGTAATTCCAAGTATGGTAACTCTTTGTCACCACCGATATCCATGGTACGTACCACTACTGGCTTGCCAGCCATTGATTCCAATACGGCCTTGTAAGCTTCGTATTGTTCATCTTCAGTTGGGAAATCAGCAGAGTCCATGTAAAGGAACTCAGTCCGGTAGAGACCGACTGCTTCCCCACCGTTAGCCAAGACACCGGCTACGTCTTTTGGCGTCCCGATGTTGGCAGCCAATTCCACGTGTTTGCCGTCTTTGGTTACGGATGGTGCAGAGACCAGTTTCGCCCATTCTGCTTTTTGGTCAGCGAAGGCTTGGGCTTTTTGGCGGTATTCCGCTACTTCCGCTTCGCTAGGGTTGACAAGTACTTTTACCTTCTAAGGCGTCGACAATGAGTAAGTCGCCATCCTTAACCACTTGGGTTACTTCCTTGGTCCCGACAATAGCAGGGATTTCCAGAGAGCGCGCCATAATGGCTGAGTGAGACGTGCGTCCGCCAATATTTGTTACAAAGGCCCGAACGTATTTCTTGTTCAATTGCGCCGTGTCACTTGGAGTCAAGTCATGGGCAATGACAATGGCTTCTTCAGAGATGGTAGCTGGACTTGGTAACTTAACGCCTAAGAGAGCGGCAAGTACGCGTTCAGATACGTCTTTGATGTCGGCTGCACGCTCTTGCATGTATGGGTTGTCTTCCATTGATTTGAACAATTGGATGAACATGCCACTTACATCGCGCAAGGCTGCTTCCGCATTTACCTTTTCGTTACGGATAGTATTTTTGATTTGGTCAGTTAATTCTGGGTCGCCTAATACCAACAAGTGAGCTTCAAAGACCTGTGCCTCGTGTTCGCCTAAAGCGTCTAATGCCAAGTCACGAATGGCAGTGATCTCTTCTTTGGCTTGAGCCAAGGCAGCATCCAAACGCGCAACTTCGGCGTCAGTGTCTGCTACGGCTACTCGCTCAAAGCTCAAATCTGGCTCCGTTAATAAATAAGCAGGAGCGATGGCAATCCCATCACTCGCTGCAATACCCGCTAAGTAAGTCATTACTCAGCCAAGCCTTCTTTTTTTCATAGTTTCAGTTACTGCTTCAAGCGCTTCTTTTTCGTCAGCACCTTCTGCTGTAATGGTTACGTCAGCGCCTTGGCCTACGCCTAATGACATAACACCCATGATGGATTTCAAGTTAACAGATTTACCTTTGTATTCTAAGTTTAAATCAGCAGAGAATTTGCTTGCAGTTTGTACCAACAAAGTCGCTGGACGTGCGTGAATCCCTGTTTCAGCTACAACGTGAAATTCTTTCTTTTTCCATATCAAAAAAACTCCTTTGAAAAAATAGTTTAGAAGATGAGGATGTAATGGCGATTACATCTCTTCACGTACTAGGATAACATTTTTTTCCCGATAGAACAACCGTCTAGCATGAAAAAATGACCCTAAAGACGAAAATTTTTTAAACGCTTTCCTAATTTAGCCCCGTCCTAGCCGCTTTTTATCATGAAAATGTCTCTTTGCGGTTTTTTTCTAGAAATTCCCCTATATTTTTAGCTTGAAAAGGCTTATAATAGACTTAAAGGAGGGTCTCGTATGAAAATGATTGACGTCACCAATAGTCATTATGACTTGGTCACTAAACAGCTAGAATGTTCGGACGCATCCATTGTTAAGGTCTACACCCTAGGTCCTACAACCGTCTTCTATTCAGCTGCCCCAACCCACAAGAACATCATCGTCATCAATAAGAACCGCCCTGTGCGCGCCAAGGAAATTGATTTTGCCATTGCCAAACTCTTCCAGCAAAACAACCGCGACAATGTCGAAATCCTAGAGGCCCACAACTTTGTCGAGTTAGAACTCCGCCTATAAGCAGGCGGTTTTTTTCTTATAAAAAATAAAAAATAAGAGACTGAAAGGCCAACTTTCAGTCTCTTTTGCTTCTATATATTACTTATTCTTTAGGAGCTGGCGAATATCTTCTAGGGAAGTCCGGCGCAAGAGGCGGCCGTTCTCGAAGACTGGCAGCAAGAGGTTGTCGCAGCCTGCCAAGCTTTCGCGGGTATGGCCGTCTTCATAGGTCAGCTGACCTTGGTCATTGCGGTAGACTCGCACCCGGCCTTTTTGGGACTTTTTGGTGCCACCCTTGTCGGTCTTAGGCGCCTTGAAGATGGCCTTTTCCTGGCCGTCGATGACCACAGAGGTGGCCTTGAGGGCGAAGCCGAAGGAGTCCCGCGTCATGGATTGATAGGACCGGCTGCCAATCCCAAAGACCACGTTGGAGCTAGCAAAACCCTTGGCTGCCAAGCGCTCTAAAATCAGTTGGGCCCGTTCCAGGGTAATGGAGTCACCATAGATAGCCCCGATATGCGAATCCAAGACCTTGTAGCCCAAGTCATTGACCTGGCCGCCAAAGGTATCCCAGAGGCACTCAATCAGCCCTTTTTCTTCTGGCGTTTGGCCCTTGCCAAATTCTTGGACCGTCCCGCAAAGGATGTCTTCTGGCACGCCAGAGTCAGGCCGGATGACCAGGCGACCATCACGTCCCAGAATGACTGACTTAAGGGCTGGCAGGTATTCCCCTACCACGCGCCAGAAGTCCCAGCTATCGCTAACCACGCTGACAAAGCCCTTAGGATAGACATCCGTCAACAGGTGGCGGAAGAGTTCTTGCTCGCTATCCTCGCCATAGGCACACATGACACTGTGCTCAGTAGCCGGAATACTCATAATAATGGGCGCCTTTCACAGTCAGCCTCATAGTATTCTTCGTGGAAGCAACCGGCTGGAATGGTGTCAGAGCCCAAGAAGCTAAGCAAATGAGCCGCGCCTGACACGGTCGAGGTCATTTCGGAACTCATGCCCCGCATACCGAAGTCATGGGCTTGGAAGTCCACGCCTTCGACGCCACCTGTGGTTTGCAGGCTGAAGCTTTCTAGAATCCGGCGGTAGCCATCGGCTACAGTGGCGCTAGTCATCGGCAACCAGAGGGTGTTGAGCATGGCGGTTTCCAGGTAGCTAGACAACCAGAAGAAGTCCGGATGGGTATTCTCAATGGTCAAGACTGGGACCTTGATGGGTGCCCGGGTCCCCTCTGCTAGGGCAGAGATTTTAATCGGTAGATAACCCAGGTCGTGTAGAGCCTCCAAATGGGCCACAGGCACTGGGTCCAAGCCTAGGGAGTGCTTAACGAAGCGTTGATAGTCGGCGATGACTTGACGCTTAGGCTTTTTGGAAGAAGCCCTCATTGAAGCGTCGGATCAAGTATTCCTTGATATAGTATTGGATCCCGAAGACCACCACATGCTGGCTAAATTGAGCCCGTTCATTGGAACGTGGGGTCAAGACTGAATAAACATTCTCGGTCTTGGCTGGGTATTGTTCCCGGTGGGAGAGTTTGTAGAAATCTGCTAAGAGGGTAACTGGCGTATTCATAGGCCTGGCTCCTTTCCATGAGCAAGTGATTAAAGTAATTTTTTCAATTCAATGTCTGGGTACTTGTCCTTGAACCAATTTTCAGCAAAGGCGTTCTCGAACAAGAAGACTGGCTGACCGAAGCGGTCCTTAGCCAAGAGGTTACGGCTGGAAGACATGTTAGGGTTGAGGTCCTTCTCGTCAATCCAACGGGCAATCTTGTTGCCAATTGGGGTCATGTCCACTTCCGCATTGTACTCATGCAGGAGGCGGTACTGGAAGACTTCAAATTGTAGCTGACCCACGGCCCCGATAATGTATTCTTCGGTGTGGTAGGTCTTGTAGAGCTGGATGGCCCCTTCTTGGACCAGCTGCTCAATCCCCTTGTGGAAGGACTTCTGCTTCATAACGTTCTTAGGCGTTACCTTCATGAAGAGTTCCGGTGTAAACTGTGGCAGTGGCTTGAATTGCAGACCGGCATTGCCCGTGTAGAGGGTGTCGCCAATCTGTAGGTTGCCTGTATCATAGAGACCAATAATGTCCCCGGCCACGGCTTCTTGCACTTCTTCCCGGGTATCGGCCATGAATTGGGTGGTGTGGGCCATGCGGATGGTCCGCTTGGTCCGGTTGAGGGTCACGTTCATGCCCTGCTCGAATTTACCTGAGCAGATACGGACAAAAGGCGATCCGGTCGCGGTGGGCTGGGTTCATGTTGGCCTGAATCTTGAAGATAAAGCCAGTAAAGCGTTCATCGGTTGGCTGGACCACCAGATCTCCTTCGGCTTCTACGGCCGCTGGCGCTGGCGCCAAATCCACAAAAGGCATCGAAGAAGGTCTGGACCCCGAAACCTGTTAAGGCTGACCCGAAGAATACAGGCGTCAACTTACCCCGGTTAATGAGCTCGCGGTCGAAGGCATTCCCGCTTCTAACAAGAGTTGGGCATCTTCCATGGCTTGAGAATAGATAGAGGATTGCTTGAAGGCATGGTCGCCTTGAGCTTCCCCGTCTTCATCTAGAGGAATATAGCTGTCCTCTTCCCCGTCTAGACCGCGTAATTCCACCCGGTTATTGTAGAGGTCGTAGAGGCCTAGCAAGTTTTTCCCCCATACCCATTGGCCAGTTCATAGGATGAGGCATCAATGCCTAGGGACTTCTTCCAGTTCCGCCACCAATTCTAGGGGCTCCCGACCGTCCCGGTCCAACTTGTTCATGAAGGTGAAGATGGGAATACCACGCATGGAGCAGACTTCGAAGAGTTTCTTGGTCTGAGGCTCAATCCCCTTCCCTGAGTCCACCACCATGACCGCGGCATCCACCGCCATCAGGGTCCGGTAGGTATCTTCCGAGAAGTCCTCGTGCCCTGGGGTATCCAGAATATTGACTTGATAGCCATCATAGTCCACCTGCATAACCGAAGAAGTGACGGAGATGCCCCGTTGCTTCTCGATTTCCATCCAGTCGGACTTGGCGAATTTCTTAGATTGCTTCCCCTTGGCCTTGACCGTCCCGGCTTCCCGGATAGCTCCCGAGAAGAGCAGGAGTTGCTCGGTGATGGTCGTCTTCCCCGCGTCCGGGTGAGAAATAATGGCAAAGGTCCGGCGCTTGGCTACTTGACTTGTTAAACTCATGTTAGGCTCCTTCTTAGTAAGCAAAAGCCCGTGGTTGGTTGACACGGGACTTGAGGCTTATGATTGTTTCTTCTTGTGTTTGGGTTTTAAAAGGGACGAGCTTGCGGTCAGCATCGCTGACTGAGCTGGAGGACTCTTCCCCTACGGGCGCTTCTTCATAGACTTGATCAGACCCGACAACTTTCTTGACTGCTTGGAACTGAGAGGAGGCGTCGTCCTCCTGGTCTTGCTTATCTTTGGCAGATGTTGATGACGCGTTCGATTGGGGCGCCTCTTGATTAGGCTCGACCGTCATCACTTCCTGGATTAATTTCTTCAATTCTTGCTTCTCTTCTTCAGTCAGGCTGCCGTCTTGTAAGAGGTGGCTTAAATCTTCCCGACCCTTAAGGCTAAAGCCGTCGTCGGCCACATATTCCTGAAGCTGGATGTTGAAGCGATTGACTTCCTTCTCTGGATAGAGGGCATCAAAGTCCGTGTCTTTGAGGATGGCTTCATACTGTGACAAGATAGTCATCATTTGGGCCTTCATCTCATTGAGCTGGTCCTTAAGTTGGGCCCCACCTTCCACCAAGTCATGGCTGTAGGCGGCAGAACTCTTCCTTGTATTGGACCACTTGTTGGTTGGTCTGATCGACTAGGCGTTGGGCCTCTTCCGTAGATTCTTGGACAATCTGGTTACCTGTGCGGCGGGCATCCACAATCCCATCCTTAAGGGCTTGTTCCATGTCCTGGTATTTGACCATGTCTGCTTGCAGTTTGGTCACTTGTGCTTGGATGTCAGCGACTTGCTTTTCGAGCTCACTGATTCGCTGATCCTTGGATTCAATGACGCGTTCTACCTGACTACGATTGTAGCCGAAGAAGCTTAATCCAATATGGGTTACTTGACTCATATGGGTCACCTTTCTACTCATTCTAACTGTCCCTATTAGTTTATCAAAAAAACGGCGCCTTGGCATCCCTTTTTGATAATTTTTTTCACTATTTTGCCCCTAAATGAAAGGCCTGTTCGATATTGACCGGCGTCTGGCTGTTAAGCAAGACCAGCAACTTGATGCGAGCCTTGACCCCACTCAAGCCCTGAGTGAAAAATCACGCCAGCTTGGCGCAGCTGCTTGCCGCCCCCTTCATAGTCATAGACATCTTCCGTAATGCCGTTGAAGGCCCGCGATACCATGACCACTGGCAGGCCGGCGGCCATGACCTTCTTAAGGCCAGCTAAGCTAGCCGGCGGTAGGTTGCCTGCCCCTGGGCCTTCAATGACTAGGCCGCTATAGGCGCCTGAGTCCGCAATGTGGTCAAACAAATCAGACGTCATACCTGAGTAGGCCTTGAGCAGGGCTACTTGCTTGGTAAGGCTTTGGAGCTCATAGTGCTCGGTATGAATTAACTTCTGGAAGTAGAGAACCTGGTTCTTAGACACAATCCCATTGGGGCCAAAGGTTGGCGTCTGGAAGGTGGCCACATTGGTAGTGTGGGTCTTGGTCACATAGGTAGCCGTGTGAATTTCCTCGTTCATGACCACCATGACCCCCTTGCCCCGCGACTGGTCGGCAACGGCGGTGACGATGGCCGACCGCAAATTGGCCAGGCCATCCGAGCCCATTTCATTGCTGGAACGCATGGCTCCGGTAATGATGACCGGAATGTCCAGATTCAGAGTCAACTCCAGGAAATAAGCCGTCTCTTCCAAGGTGTCGGTCCCGTGGGTAATAACCACCCCATCGAAATCCTCCTGGTGGGCCTCAATCCAGTTCTTGAGTTCCAACATATGCTGGGGCGTCACATGAGGTGACGGCAGGTGGAAGAAGTCAATGATGGTTAGGTCAGCCAAGGAACGGAAGAGATTGCCCTCCTGGCTAAGCGGATTGGTGGATGATGGCGAGACCTTACCCGTGGTCTGGTCCTCACTCATGGAGATGGTTCCCCCTGTATTTAATATGGCAATCCGTTTCATCCCTTGCCTCCCTCCTTTGGATCTAATCGGCTATACAATACTTGCACCCCTTATTGTAACATGAATGCCCCCCCAGTGTCTGTAACAAATTCCCTACAAAATAGCCGACTCAAGGCTAAAAAAAGAGGCCCTGGGGCCTCTTTGGCGTCTATTAATCGACGTAGCGGTCTAAGATTGGCTTCAAGTACTTGTCTACTAGGAAGACCCCTAGGCAGGCCACTAAATGTTGGATAGGGCTACGCTGAGGAAGGTTGGCCAGAAAGGTGCCCCCGCTGCCAACATGATGACGCTAGAGACGACCACCCCACACCAGAGGCCATAAGCCAGGGCTTTGACATAGTTGGATTTGAAGAGACGGTTGAAGACATAGAGACTGACCGTCTGAATGAGGAAGCCCCCTAAAATATCCAGCCAGCCAAAGGGACTGGGGATATTGGCAATCATGACCCCCAGAATCAAACCCGGCGCCAGTTGTGGCTTAAGGAAAGGCACACCCATCAACAGGGTGGAAATTCTGAGTTGCAGAATACCACTGGAAATGGGGTTGATATAGGTGAGGGCCACATAGAGGGCACCCAAGACAGTATTTTGTAAGATTAAACGTAATTTTTTATTGGTCATAAGTTTCAAACACTCCATTTGCTTCAAAGGCTTTGCGACGATCGATACAGGTCCCACACTGGCCACAAGGTGGCTGACTGCCTGCGTAGCAACTATAGGTCAGATGGTAAGGGACGCCCAGCTCCAGGCCCAGCTTGACAATGTCGGCCTTAGTCATCTGGCCAAAGGGTGTCTCCAGGCGGACCTTGCCCCCAGTCCCCAGACGCACGGCCTGGTCCATGGCCGCAACGAAATCAGGCGAACAATCCGGGTAGATAACGCCCGAATCATCCAAGTGGGCACCAAAGTAGAGGGCATCAGCCCCCAGCTGCATGGCTAGAGAGGTTAGGATAGCAATAAAGACCCCGTTACGGAACTCTACCTCCGTATTGGGTGCTTCCTGGTCCGCATAATCTCCCTGGCTAGCCACCAAGTTATTGGCCGCATTGAGGGCCGAATGGCTGCCAGCAAATATCGATGCTAGATCAAGAATTCGGTGGTCCACCCCATAATGTTGGGCAACCGCCTTAGCCGCCGCTAGTTCCGCCTGGGCATGTTGCTGGTTATAGGCAATAGAGACTGCCACCACCTGGGAATCTCGGCTTAGGGCTAGGGCCAAGGCGGTGGAAGAGTCTACCCCACCACTTAAGAGAACACATTTCATGGCGTCACCTAACGATTATCCACGGTCTCAGGATAGAGATCGTGATTAGCCAAACGATTCCAGGCTACCTGCTCCCAAGGCGTCCCTGGCTTGCCATAGTTACAGTAAGGATCAATGGAAATGCCGCCACGTGGCGTGAACTTGCCCCAGACTTCAATGTATTTAGGATCCATCAAGGCAATCAAGTCCTTCATGATAATGTTCATGCAGTCTTCATGGAAATCCCCGTGGTTACGGAAGCTGAACAAATAGAGTTTGAGCGACTTGCTCTCCACCATTTGGGCACCCGGAACATAGGAGATGTAGAGGGTGGCAAAGTCTGGCTGGCCCGTAATGGGACAGAGCGAAGTAAACTCTGGGCAGTTGAACTTGACGAAGTAGTCATTGCCTTGGTGCTTGTTTGGGAAGGTCTCTAAAACCTCTGGCGCATAATCATCGCGGTATTGGGTCCCCTGACTACCCTAGGTGGCTGACAGAACCCATTTCTTGTGCTTGACGCATAATATATTCCTTCTTTCTGGACTCACAAAAAGAGCCCCCATAGGCACACTAGGGCCTATGAGGCATGATCATTTCTTAGTTAAATGAGTCCCTAGTTTTTGTTTATAGACAGGATGGTTACGAACTGTCTGAGGGCTATTATAGCACAATTGGCCTAGGAGACCAAGTAGAAATTGAAGCCCTAGCGGGAGATAGGCTTGGCCATCCGAAAACTTCAGGCACGTGCCCTGCTCTAGTTACCCGAAGCCAACTGGAGCAGATGGTCCAAGTAGTTGCCCTTATGGGACTGGAGCTTTTGTCTGATGCTGGCCACTTGATCCGGCTGGTCCGTAATGATGGCATCGACCGGTTTTTGCAGGTATTTACGAATTTTTTTCGTTGTCATTAATGGTCCAGACATAGACGGCCTTGCCCTGGTCGTGGGCTTGGTCAGCCAGGTAGTCCTGATAGGAGAAGTCCTCGATGACGAAGAAGTCTACTTGATTGTCGCCAAAGCCCCCTAGTTGGATGGGAATGACATATCCGGTCTCGATTTCTGGCGCCAGCCGCTCAATTTCTTCCATGACCTTGAGGTCCAAGGACATGGTCTTATACTGGGTCTCCACGCCCAGCTGGCGCATCTTGTCGATAAAGATCTGCGCGTAATTATTGGGCTCGCCCCCGTGAGGCTTGAGCTCGACTAGGAGCTTGACGCCCAGTTCTTTGGCTCGTTTGACATAGGCGTCAAAGGAAGGAATGGTGGCCTCCAGGCCGTCCTGGTGCACGGTCAGGCCCTCTACTTCCGCCAGGGTCATATCCTGAACCCGGCGGTCAAGGCCAGCCAGACGCTTGAGGTTATAGTCGTGCATGACCACAAACTGCAAATCCTTGGTCAGCAGAATATCCATCTCTACCTGGTCTACCCCTTGGGCAGCCGCCGCTTCTAGGGCGGGAATGGTATTCTCCACACCCTCGGCCACATAGCCCCGATGGGCCACAACCTGCTGTTTAGTGTTAAGCCCACTGCTAAAGACTTCAAAGGCCGCCGAGCCATAGGCCATGGCCCCCAGCAAGGCGAGCAAGAGGTAGAAGCGCCAACCGCGTTTGCCCTTGGCCTGGGCTAGCAAGTAAGGCTGACTTTCCAAAGGCCGCCCCAGGAAAAATCAAGAGAATGGACATGACGCCCACCTTGGTGAAGAGGCCAAAGGCAAAGTTGACGCCCCGATAGAGGGTCAGGACGCCGGCCTGGAACCAGAGATTATCGCCCTTTGTATTGATTAGGAAGGCTAAGCTGGCACCTAGAATAATAAATAGAAAGCCCAAGATAGCCAGGATTACTTCAAAGCCCAGCAAGGCGCCCACTAGCTTGCGCTTGCCCTGGCGCGTGGCCTGCCAACTCATTTTAAGCGATTGGGAGAAGGCCTGGTCGCCAATGACCATGAGGGGAACCGTGTAAATCAGACGCAGGTTGAGATAGGATAGGGACTAGAAAAAAACCAGCCCCACCATAACCGTCCCCATGGGGGGTCTTCATCAATTCACCCGTAATGAATTCCGGCACATAAATGCCCTCCGTCAGACTGGACTCGAGGACCCAGCCACTGACTGGCAAGGTAATGAGCAAATAGCCAAAAAAACTCACAAAGTCCAACCCGGTCAAGGATTTGAGCCGGCCCAGGGAATGGGTCAGCAAGCCTCGATAGGACAGGCGTTTGCCCTGGCGACAGGCATCAATCACATAGGCTATGGCCGACAGTTCCAGGTAGAAGAGCAAGGCGAAGACCGCCCCCAGCACCAGCAGAATACCAATAGAGAGCGGGTTAGCCAGCAGATGACTAATATTGTTCTTGTCCAGATTGGTCTGGTCGGCCGCAATCAGAGCCAGCCGGAAGAGATAGACCAGCAGCCCGGCCCCTAGCCCACTGACTAGGGAATTGCAGAGCCGTCCCCATGGACAGCAGGACCAAGGCATGGCGCCTAATCAAGTTCAGGGTCTGGCGGATGGGTTTTTCTTGTTTTAGAGTATCTGGCATGATAATTCCTTTCGATTTTCCTTACTAGGGAACTTATTACTTCAGCTGCTTTAGTCTACCATATTTCTGTGCCCGATAATAGATAGCATTTATTAATCAAGAGAATAAAGTTTAGAATTCTTGCTAGATGTTTTAAGATTCTTGCTGAATTATAATTTCAGTATATACATAGATCCTTATTCATGATAAATTCACAATGTGTTTTCAATGTGCTTTTAGCCATTCAAACATATTTATAGCTTTCTCAATTTATATTTACTAGGGGGATTATCACTTTGAAAGAAAGTTACTTTGACGGAGGCCTTTTAAGTTTAATTGGCTGGTACATTCTCGGCATTCTCATTACCTTCTTTACTTTTGGAATCTGCTATCCTTGGGCCTTATGTATGATTTATGGATGGAAAAATCAATCATACGGTGATTGAGGACGCCGTTTACGTTTCACCGGGAACGCCTGGAGCCTATTCGGACATTGGATTATTTGGCTCTTACTTTCCTTTATTACTTTAGGGATCTACCTCTTCTGGGTAGGCATTGCTTTAGAAAAATGGAAAGTCAAAAATACTGAATTTGCTAACTAACTTATAGATAAAATAGCGAGAGAAAGCTTTAAAAGAAAAGCATGAAGGGACTAGATTTAGACTCTAGTCCCTTCATGCTTATTTATGTCTATATAACAGTTAATGAACCTTAGCCCAAGTAAGCCTTCATGGTCCACAAGTGCTTGTCGTAGACAGCCTTCATGCCAATCAAGAGGTCTTGGCTGACTTCGTCGATGTCAGAACGAATGGCTGCTTCCAATTGGTTCTTGAAGAGCTCGAAGTCGGCAACTGTTTCTTCGACCATTTGGCGCGCTGATTTTTCAGTCGTGTAAGGCGCTTCCTTGATGGTTGCCAAGGCTAAGAATTCACCTAAAGTTGAGACTGGCTTGCCACCAATCATGAGGATGCGCTCTGCTACTTCGTCAAATTGTTCGTGAACTTCGTTATATTGCGTTTCGAAAAGTTCGTGCAATTTGTAGAAGTCTTGGCCCTTTACATAGAAGTGGTGTTGATGCAATTTCGCATATAAAACACCTAAGTTGGCTGTGATTTCGTTAAGACGTTGAACGGTTGACATAATCAAACACTCCTTTACTTTTTTGATAGGATGACCCTATCTATCTACCATTATAGACCTCTCAGATAGCAAAGCAAGGAATATGCACTTTTTATTGAGAATAATATAAACTTAGGTCTAGTTATTAGAAGAATAGGCTGAGTAAGGCCAAGAAAGGCAAGCCGCCCTGTTTGACTAGAATGGCCTTGTCGCTAGTGACTGCCCCATAGGCCGCCACCACCAGAATGTTGATCAGCAAGACCAGGGCCAACTCCTTAGGCGCCGAGGCAAAGTAAGCCGCGTAGAGCAAGGCCGCGCCAATAAAGCCATTATAGACCCCTTGATTTTTCATGAGGGTATTGAACTTGGACTCTGCCAGCTGCTCCCGACTAATAGAGAAAACCCGGCTAGTAGCTTGCGAAGTCGTCGCCACCGTCTCCAAATACATAATATAGAAGAAAAAGCAAGGCTGATAAAGTTATGAGAATCTTTGAAATAATGGACATAGTGTTGCTCCTTTAAGTTGCTTGATTAGTAACCTTGTCAGTATAAGAAGAGAGCCCCGAACTTGTCAAGCCTCCAGCTCGGGACGGAGCTTCTGCCACTCCCCCAGATACTGGCCATTTCCCGGCCTTTCCGACCCAGCTAGTGGTCCACTCGACAAAGTGGACCACTGGCTCTGCCTCTTTCCCCAGTTTCCAACCCTTTTTCCAGCCTTTCTGCCCTAGCTAGTGGTCCACTGGCTCTGCTACTTTCCCCAGTTTCCGGCCCTTTTTCCCGCCTCTCCGCCCCAGCTAGTGGTCCACTCTTCAAAGTGGTCCACTGGCTCTGCTACTTTCCCCAGTTTCCGGCCCTTTCCCGGCCTTTCCACCCCAGCTAGTGGTCCACTCTCCAAAGTGGACCACTGGCTCTACCTCTTTCCCTGTTTCCGGCCTTTTCCCAGCTTTTTCGACCTAGCTAGTGGTCCACTCTCCAGAGTGGACCACTGGCTCGCTCATTTTCCCCAGTTTCCAGTCAAGTCCAAAAATCCTGTGTAAAAATATGTAGGCTGTCCTATAGCTTATTTGCGTTTGGTGAAGTTGACCAGGAAGGGGCGCGCATTGGCCTGCCAAGCATCGTTTAGATCAATGAGGATGGCGCCAATTAGCCGCTCAGCAGAAGCGACATTAGGATAGACGCCAATGACCTTGTCTCGCCGTCTGATTTCACGGTTCAAACGTTCGACAGAATTAGTCGTCCGCAAGTTGGGATGATAAATCTCAGGCTCCATCATAAACTGAACGGCATCTTCAAAGCCCTCGTCTAAAACCTTTAAGGCCTTCTGATAGCGAGGATTGTCCGCGACAGAAGCCTCAAAATCTTCCTTAAGCCGCCTTGCATGTTCGGCGGTGGGTGCTTGGAAAATGGCCTTCAACTTCGCGCGTGCTTCGAAACTCCCTTTTCTAGGAATGGTCTCGACAATGTTGGACAAGAAATGAAAGACGCAACGTTGCCAAGGGACGCCGACAAAACAGTGCTGGATGGCTGCTCTGAGGCCGGAATGAGCGTCTGAAATAATCAGGGTGGGCTGGCTCAAACCACGGGCTCGCAGGGACTGAAGGAAGGTCAGCCAAGCCTCCTTGCTTTCTTCTTCTGACACCCAAAAGCCAATGATTTCGCGCTTGTTGGCCTCGTTAACGCCTTGCGCTAGGTAGACCGCCTTGGACACCACACGGCCCTCTTCGCGCACCTTAATGTAAAGGGCATCGAGGTAGAGGTAGCGGAAGTGGCTGTGGGTCAGGGTCCGATTTTTGAAAGCTTCAATCTCAGGATCTAGCCGCTTCATAACGTCTGACACAAAGGACTTGGAAACCGTCTCGCCACACAGTTCTTGCACGATTTTAGTGACTTTGCGTGTTGAGACCCCATTGACCACCATTTCCATCATGGAAAGCAGGAAGGCCTGTTCGTTGCGCTGGTAACGTTCAAAGAGCTCGGTTTTGAACTCGCCAGAGCGCGTGCGTGGGACTTGTAATTTAAGGGTGCCGATGGATAGCGTCCATTGGCGTTCATAGTAACCATTGCGATAGTCTTGGCGCTGGTCTGAGCGTTCATGGGGAGCGGCTTGGATGAACTGGTGGCGTTCTTCTTCCATGTAGGCATTGAAGACGGTAATGGCCAGCGACTTCATAAGTGTGTTCATATCACTGTTTAAAACTGCCTCTGTTAATTCTTCAAGTTTTAGGTTAATATTAAGGTAAGTCATGGTAATCTCCTCTTTCAATGTTTTCCGACAACTACATTGTACCAGAGATTACCTGGCTTTTTCTTTTTACACAATTATAGGGACTTAATCCAGTTTCCGGCCCTTTCCCGGCCTTTTTCACCCTGAGCTAGTGGTCCACTCGACAAAGTGGACCACTAGCTCTACTTTCCCTCAGTTTCCAGCCATTTTCCGGCCTTTCCAACCCAGCTAGTGGTCCACTCTTCAGAGTGGACCACTGGCTCTCGGCGTCGGGCATTCTCTCTGGGCTCTCTTCCCCAGAACCAAGAAAAAGACCAGCCCCATAGAGCTAGTCTCCCTCCTTCACCCAACTACTTAGCAGCCAGGACATATTTAGTTTGCGCCAAGGCTGCTTGTAAGCTGGCTTGGTCTACTTGACCGGTGACGGTCACGCTTTTGCTGGCTAGGTCGGTGGTGACGGCTTGGACGCCGGCTACCTGGCTAAGCAAGTTCTCAATATTTTTGGCACAGCCGCCACATTTCATAGCATCTACCAGATAAGTTTTTTCCATTATAATCTCTCCTTTTAAACTTAAGCCTTAAAACGACGCAGGCGCAAGGCATTGACAATGACTGAGACGGAGCTGAAGCTCATGGCCGCGCCCGCCAACATTGGGTTGAGGAGCGGCCCGCCAAAGAGGTGCAAGACCCCCATAGCTACTGGAATGCCTAGCACATTGTAGGCAAAGGCCCAGAATAGGTTTTCCTTAATATTGCGGATGGTGGCCTGACTGAGTTTGATGGCAGTCGCCACGCTAGTCAGGTCAGAGCCCATGAGGACCATGTCGGCCGACTCAATGGCCACGTCCGTCCCCCGGCCAATGGCCAAGCCCACATCTGCCTGAGCCAGAGCAGGCGCATCATTGATGCCGTCCCCTACCATGGCTACCTTGAGTCCCTTAGCCTGCAAATCAGCCACTACCTGCGCCTTGTCAGCAGGCAGAACGTCACTAATGACTTGGTCAATGCCAGCTTCTGCAGCCAAAGCCTGCGCCGTCTTGGCATTGTCGCCCGTCAACATAATAACCTGCAAGCCCATGGCCTTGAGGCGGCGGACAGCCTCCGGACTGGTCGCCTTGAGCGGGTCGGCTACCGCAATCAGGCCTAGGAGCTCATGCTCATTGGCCACATAAATTGGCGTCTTGCCCCCAGCCGCCAAAGCCGCCGCCTGATCTTCTGCCTGACCCAAATCCAGCCCCTGCTCTTGCATGAGCCGTCGGTTACCCAGGTAATAAGTCGCCTGATCTAGCCGGACTTGAATCCCCGACCCGGTCAGTGATTGGAAGTCAGTCACTTCAGGCAAAGCCAGCTCCCGCTCACGGGCCCCGGCCACAATGGCCTGACCCAGTGGGTGCTCAGAGTTAACTTCAGCTGCAGCCGCCAAGGCTAGTAACTGATCTGGCGTCCAGCCAGTCAGAGGCAGGACATCGGTCACTTGGGGTTGGCCTTGGGTCAGGGTCCCCGTCTTATCCAAGACTACGGCGTCCACTTGGTGGGCCATTTCCAGAGCGGTCCCGGACTTAATCAGGATGCCCTGCTCGGCCCCTTTACCGGTCCCCACCATAATGGCCGTCGGTGTCGCCAGACCCAGCGCACATGGGCAGGCAATGACCAGGACTGCAATGCTAATGGTCAAGGCAAAGGCCCAGGACTGGCCGCCAATCAGGTACCAGGCCAGACCAGCCACTAGAGCCAAGGTCATAACTACCGGCACGAAGACAGCCGAAACCCGGTCAGCCAATTGGGCAATTGGCGCCTTAGAACCTTGGGCTGCTTGAACTAAATGAATAATCTGCGCCAAGGTGGTGTCTTGGCCCACTTTATTGGTTTCAACAATTAAAGACCCCTGCTGGTTGAGGCTGGCGCCCACCACTTGGTCGCCTACCTTTTTAGCAACCGGCAGGCTCTCACCGGTCAACATGGACTCGTCCACCCAGGATTGGCCCTCCACTACGCGGCCGTCGACCGGAATCTTTTGTCCAGGTCGCACCCGAACTAGGTCGCCCACTTGAACTTGGTCCAGTGGCAGGGTCACTTCCTGGCCTTCTCGTAAGACCTGAGCCTCTTGAGGGCGCTAGCTTAATCAGGGCCTGAATGGCAGCTGAGGTCTGGCCCTTGGACCGGGCTTCGAAATATTTACCCAGTGTTACCAGGGTCAAGATGACGCCGGCTGACTCATAATAGAGAGACATGGCCGCATGGTGGTCGCCCAACCAGACCTGAATGCTACTATAGAGGCTATAGGCTACCGCCGCACTCGTTCCCAGGGCCACCAGAGAATCCATATTAGGATGCCCTTTGACCAAATGCTTGAAGCCATTCAGGAAGAAGGACCGCCCCAGCCAGAGAATAGGCAGGGTCAAGGCCAGTTGTAGACTAACAAAGAGCTGGCCACCCCCGCGATGGCTGAGCCAAGTTGGTAGGGTCAGTCCCACCATTTCGGCCATGGCTAGAAAGAGCAGGGGCAGGGCGAAAATGGCCGACAGCCAGAAACGACGCCAGAGGGCTGCTTGGTGGCTGGCCTTGGCTTGGGCCGCCTGATCCGCCTCTTGCTGGATTTGGGCCTGGCTGGCCCCAGCTTGATCTGCTAGGACCTGGGCTTGATAGCCGGCCTCTGCCACGGTTTGGCAAATTATTTCTTCATTAATAGCGCCTAGCTGGTAGGTCACCGACAGGACTTCAGTGGCCAGATTGACGCTAGCCTCGCTGACTCCTGGCAGGTTGCCGACAGCAGACTCAATATTGGCCGCGCAGGAGGCACAGGACATGCCGGTCAGGGCAAAGTTTTGCGTCACTTGGGGCAGGGACCAAATCATAACCGGCCGCCTGGACCGCTGCCTGCAAGTCTAGGGGGCTGACACTCCCTTCTGTCTCCAGGCTGACTTTTTCAGTTGCTAAATTCACTTGTGCTGACTTGACGCCCGTCACGGCCTGCAGGGCCACTTCTACGGCATGGGCGCAGGAAGCGCAAGACAGCCTTGAATCGCATATTCTTGTGACATGGTCATCACCTTCCTTAATCTCATTTTTTTAGGATTACAAGCGTAATCCTCATTTCTAGTATAACACCTTAGATTACATTTGTAAACCCCTCTTTTTTTCTCAGACTTAAGACCGATTTTTACTATTTATAACAGAATATCTCTTGACGCATTATACTATGTGTCGTATAGTATAGGTGTAGAAAGGAAGAACGCCTATGGAAGCTCAACTCAAGCGTGGCCTTTTGGAAGTCTGTGTATTGGCCGCCCTGCGCCAAGAAGACTCCTACGGCTACAAAATTGTCAAAGATGTGTCGGAATACATTCCGATCTCCGAATCCACTCTCTACCCCATCCTCAAGCGACTAGAAGCCAACCAGGCGGTGGCTGCCTACTCGATTGAGCATAAGGGACGCCTACGCAAGTACTACCGCCTGACTCATGTCGGCCACAGTCAAATCCAGAACTTTCTCCAGGACTGGGACGCCGTCATGAAAGCCTACCACTTTATCCTAGGAGATGATCGACATGAATAGATACGACTTCAAACACCAACTAGCCCGGCGCTTGTCCGGCCTACCCGAGGAAGAACTGGCCACCACCCTGTCCTTCTTCGACGAAATGATTGATGACCGCCTAGACGAAGGCATGACCGAGGACCAAGCCGTGGCGGACTTGGGGGATTTAGATGAAATTGCCAACCGGATTCTAGCGGAAATGTCGCCCTTTGAGCGGGTCAAACAAAAACTCAAACCCAAACGTCCTATTTCGGGTGGCCAATGGGTCCTGATTGCCCTGACCTTCCCCATCTGGTTACCACTTATTATCACGGTGGGGGCCATTGGCTTTGCCTTGGTATTGGTGATGGCAGCCCTACTCTTCGCCTTCTATGTCACGGTCTTTGTCCTTATTTTCGGCGGTGCATTCATAGCGGTGACCAGTCCTTTCACCTCAGCTTTCAACCTAGTTAATGCCCTCTTTAACTTTGGGGCAGGTCTTTCCCTAGTCGGTCTAGGCCTCCTATTCTTGCCATGGGCCCAACGCGGCTTCCGCAATCTCAACCATCGACTGCGCTGGATTCACTCTCGTCGCGACTAGACTCACCTAGAAAGGAGCTTATTTATGAAAAACCTGACTAAAATCGCCATTTTACTCATTATCATTGGCCTCTTGTCCATTGGGACGGCCTTCGCCCTATCGGGTGGCGACCTGACCCGCTTCAGTATGGCCGGAACGCCAGAGAACAAGCAATACCAAGCCTCAGCTAGCGATGTGACCGAGTTGGTTGTCAATGCTTCGATTGCTGATGTGACCGTCACAGGCGCTGACCAATCCGACATCAAAATTGACTATACCGAAGATCGCAGCATCAACTATAACATCAAGCAAGAAGGCTCCCGCCTGATTATGCAATCCAAGGGCCAGTTCTTCTTCTTCAATTTCTGGGTCCTTCAACCCCTTCGGCATTTTCAATTCCCACAAGATTAACATTACGGTTCCTAAGGAGCTGGCCGCCAAAGTGGACGTCAAGTCTTCGACTGGATCCATCACCGTCCGCGACCTTAACCTCAAGGACAACCTCAAGCTCGACGATTCGACTGGCGACATCCAGCTAGAAAAGGTTAAGGCTAGCAAGGACATTAACGTCTCTGCCTCAACGGGTAAGATTAGCCTTGACCAGGTTTCCGGCCAAAACTTTGACCTATCCGCTTCAACCGGGTGATATCCGCACCAAGCAAACCCAGGCTAGTGGCACGACCTTCAAGGCCAATAGTTCAACTGGGGAAGTAGATATTCAGGACTTGAATGACGTGCCAGGCATTGAACTCTCCTCCTCAACGGGTGATATTAAGGCCACGATTCAAGGCAAACGCAAGGACTATCAAATCGACACCAAGACCATGGAACGTAAAAACCAAGAAAACGAAGGCGCCAGCAAGAAATTCAAGGCCCACTCGTCAACTGGGAATGTTAACGTCCAATTCTCGGAATAATCGAGATAGAAAAAAAGAGACCCTAGGGTCTCTTTTTTTGTCTGCCAGATTCTGCCTTGTTCTGGCTTGGCTGAGGCGACTGCTATAGGCAAAGTTAGGCCCTTAGGGCGGAACGGCTCCAGCCAGCCTGCGGCTGTCTTCCGCCTTGTCGGTCTATGGTGGCCTAAGTCTCGAAATAAGATATAAGAAAAGAGGCCCTAGAGCCTCTTTTTTTGTCTACCTACTTTTGCCATGTTTTGGCTTGGCCGCGGTTGCCGCTCTAGGGCAAAGTAGGCCCTTGTCGCGGGACCGGCTCCAGCCAGCCTAGGGCTGTCTTCCGCCTTGGCGGTCTATGGTGGTCTAAGTCGCTACGCTCCAAGGCCACTCATACGCCCGCCATCCTCATGCCACAAGGGCTACTTTTGCCCCGCAGCCGCCTTGCCAAGCCTAGGGGGCTAAAAGATTTTATGTAGGCAACATGATTTATCTGTCTATCTGACTTCAAATCCTATTTTTCTAAAGAATTTAACGAAAGTACTTAACTCTATCAATCCCCAAAATAGGCTTTTAGAAGTGCTACTTGTTCTTGATCCAGCATCTCTTGCCCGTCTATTAGTTTATTTAGGGCTTCAAGGGACACGCCAGAATTCTCACTCAGGCGCTTGAGGTAGTCCGCCCCTTTGCTTTGTAGTTTTATCCGAATCAATTCCGCATAGTAGTCATTGGTCACCTTAAGAACAGTGGCTTCATCCTGAACGTCGATAGTGTCACTCAGCAAGTCAAAAAACGGTCTGCAAATTCAAGAGGCCCGCTAAATTACGAATGACCTGCTTAATTTGGCGCAAGATATAATCATTTTCAACAAACATAACGCTTCCTCCTTTTGACTGATAATTCTGCTTACACCCTTATTATAGCCCTCTAAAACAAAAATAAATAGGCCTACTTCATTTAAATACAGGCTTTGCCGACTATTTTTTCATCCTAACTTCAACACCAACTTAAGGAAATTAGGGCGACCAAAGACTTGCGCCAGGGGCCCAATTTTTAACGCTAGTCCCCAGCCTTGGCCAGGTCGGGTGCGGGCAAAGTGGCCCTTGTGGCCTACAGGATGGCGGACGTATGAGTGGCCTTGGGCGTTAGCGACTTAGGCCACCATAGACCGCTAAGGCGGAAGACTCGCCCGGCGAGGCTAGAGCCAGTCCCGCCACAAGGGCTCTACTTTGCCTCAGCAACCGACCAGACCAAGGCAGACCGAGGCAGACACAAAAAAAGACAGAGGTCCTTCAGACCTCTGTCCTCCACCAGCTATCGCTTGTCTTATTTACCGAATGACTTAACGCGATCTTGGTCAGCCATGTATTCCTTGTCGCCAGCTGGCGCTACCACGCTACCGAATGGTGCTTGAGCACGTAATTTCCAAGTAGATGGGATATTGTATTTAGCGGCTACTTTTTCGTCTACTAATGGGTTGTAGTGTTGCACGTTCATGCCGATGTTTTGTTCAGCCAATGCCAACCATACAGCGTATAAGTTAATCCCGTGGGCTTGTTCTGACCAGATTGGGAAGTTGTCAGCGTAGAGTGGGAAGTTAGCTTGTAAGCCTTCTACCACTTCTTGGTCTTCGAAGAAGAGGATGGTCCCAGCCCCTGCTGCAAAACTTGCTAAACGACCTTTTGTCCCTTCAAAAGCTTCCGCTGGCGTTACCTTTTCAAGTTCGCTGTAAGCAATCTCGTTCCAGAAGTCTTCAGACTCTTTGCCGAATAAGATAACGGCACGGCTAGATTGAGAGTTGAAAGCAGATGGTGCTTCTTTCATAGCTTTTTCTACGATTTCAACCAGGGCATCGTTAGAAACTGGCAGTTCCTTACCGAGTGCGTAGATTGAACGACGTTTTGCTTGTAATTGGTTAAAGTTTGACATATTAATTACCTCTATTCTTTCTATTTTTTTATTTTCTCATCCCCAAGGGATATTTAATTTACTTAGATTATTGAGCGCTTTTGCGCAATGGCCTTTTCTAAATCATCCACCACATCTTGCATGGTGATACGCTTGAGTTCATTTTCCATGGCCGCTTGGATCTGTATCAATTTGCCATCCACCGCTTGGTGAATATTGCGGCCTACCGGACAGTCCTGATGTGGGTTAGGATGGAAATTAAAGAGCCCCTCCTTGTCAACACTGTCTACCGTGACATAGATATCATAAAAAGTGATGGCATCCAGGGGCTTGGCCAAGCGTGACCCCCCACTGCCTTGACGCGACTCGATAATGCCAGCCGCCTTCAAGCCCGATAGGACCGACCGGACGACCACGGGATTGACCTGAATGCTCTCCGCTAGGAAGTTACTGGTTACGCGCAGCTGGTCTTGTCTCAAATAGATGACGGCCAATGAATGGATTGCAATGGTAAAGCGACTTGATATTTGCATAGACTCACATCCTATTTCTTACTTTCTGACCATGGTTGTGACGACTTAAGGCTGCTTAAGCAACCGTCTGCCTGGTTTACCATTGGCTACTGGGACAACTCTTTAATCTACCCTCCTTTATTGTCAAATGCTAACTTGTAACTTTACGCGTTACAAGTTTATATTTAAAGCTTATCACCCACTCTTTTATTTGTCAACCCTCTTGTCTTAGAATTTTTTGGGGGCTTATTTTCTTGATATAGCGCCATTCCTAGCCAAACAGACTAGCTTAGAGCGAGTGCGGGGGCAAAAGATTTTGAGTCCTGCACCTTAGCCCCTCCCATTTGCCCTAAGCATAAACACGAACGAGGCCTTTTTTTCTTGGCCCCGGCCATTCGTTTTTTAGCCACAAGGCCTGACATTTCTGTTATAATCATAGCAGAAGCCCCTTGCAAGGGCTGGCCATTACCAAGCATTCTAGGAGGACCGCTAATCCATGACCCATTTATCTGATATTGAAATCGCCAACTCTGTTACCCCTCGTCCCATCGAAGACATCGCGGCTTCCGTGGGCTTAAAACCCGAGCAGCTCTTCCGCTACGGCCATCACATCGCCAAAGTGGACCTGGCTTCCTTACCCAAAGAAGCAAGCAAGCCAGGCAAACTGGTCCTGGTGACTGCCATCACGCCAACACCAGCCGGTGAAGGTAAGACTACGACCTCAGTAGGGCTGGCTGATGCCCTCAGCTTAATCGGCAAGAAGGCTGCCATCGCCCTACGCGAACCATCCCTAGGCCCAGTCTTTGGGGTCAAAGGGGGCGCCGCTGGGGGTGGCTATGCCCAAGTCATTCCTATGGAAGATATCAACCTACACTTTACCGGGGACTTCCATGCCATCGGCGCGGCCAACAACCTGCTGGCGGCTATGCTGGACAACCACATCCACCACGGCAATGCCCTAGGCATCGACAGCCGTCGCATCACCTGGAAACGGGTAGTCGATATGAACGACCGCCAGTTGCGTCATATCGTCAACGGCCTCCAAAGGCAAGATTAACGGGGTGCCACGCGAAGACGGCTACGACATCACCGTCGCTTCTGAAATCATGGCTGTCCTCTGCTTGGCGACCAGCCTGTCCGACCTCAAGGAGCGCCTGGCCCGCATCATCGTGGCCTATACCTTCGACGGTCGTCCCGTGACGGCCGCTGACCTCAAGGCCGAGGGCGCCATGGCCACCCTGCTCAAGAACGCCATCAACCCTAACCTGGTTCAAACCCTGGAAGGCACGCCTGCCTTTGTCCACGGCGGGCCATTCGCTAACATCGCCCACGGCTGTAACTCCGTTCTAGCTACCAAGCTGGCCCTGCGCCAAGCCGATTATGTGGTCACCGAGGCTGGCTTCGGGGCTGACCTAGGGGCGGAGAAATTCCTAGACATCAAGTGCCGTCTGGCTGACTTAGAGCCAGACGCAGTCGTACTGGTTGCCACCATCCGAGCTCTCAAGATGCACGGCGGCGTACCTAAGACTGACTTAGGTCCTGAAAACGTGGAAGCCGTCAAAGCTGGCTTGCCTAACTTGGACAAGCACTTGGCGACCATCCAAGAAGCCTTTGGCCTGCCAGTGGTGGTAGCTATCAACAAGTTCCCAACCGACACCGAGGCTGAACTCGAGGCCGTCTACCAAGCCTGCCAAGCGCGTGGCGTCGACGTGTCCATCTCCGATGTTTGGGGCCAAGGCGGGGCCGGCGGTCGCGATTTGGCTGAGAAAGTGGTGGCTCTGACGGAGGCAGCTAAGGACTTCCGCTACATCTACGATCTGGAAGATTCCATCCAAGACAAGATCACCAAGATCGTCCAAAAGGTCTACGGTGGCGCAGGCATCAGCCTGACCCCAGCGGCCAAGCGTGAGCTCAAGGAGTTAGAAGATCTTGGCTTCGGCCAACTGCCAATCTGTATGGCTAAGACCCAGTACTCCTTCTCCGACAATGCTAGCCTGATTGGGGCACCTAAGAACTTCACCGTCACCATTAAGAAACTCAAGGTTTCGGCCGGTGCCGGCTTCATCGTGGCCTTGACTGGTGACATCATGACCATGCCAGGTCTGCCTAAATCCCCTGCCGCTGAACGTATCGATATTGATGCCGACGGCAAGGTGACCGGCCTCTTCTAATCGAATAAACAAGCAAAGAGCCCCTGCCCAATGGCAGAGGCTCTCTTTTTATTGCTTTTGTAAACTTGGCAAATAATGCAGCAAGGCGTGGGCCACACCGTCTTCTTCATTAGATAGGGTCACATAGTCGGCCTGGGCCTTAATGGCCTCACTGGCGTTGGCCATGACCACCGCCTGACCGACCACTTGGAACATGGCCAGGTCATTGGTCCCATCGCCAAAGGCCATGAGTTCCTGACGGGTCAGCCCTTCACGCTCCTGAATATACTGGATGCCTAGAGACTTCTGAGCCAGACGCGGCGTCACTTCCAGATAAGGAATGCTGGTCTGGTAGAGACCAATTTCGGCTTCTGGATAGGCTGCTGGCAGATAGGCTTTGACGGCTTCCATGAGTTCATGGTCGAAGGTTACCAGCATAAGCTTGAAAACCTTGCGCCAAGGGGCCTGGAAGAAGTCCTCATAGTCCACCAGGACATAATCTAGGCCAGTCAAGTTCTGCTCATAGGCCACGCAGTCATCATAGCGGTCCACAAACCAGGTCTGGTCGTCGAAGACACTAATGCTGAGGTCAGGATAGCGCCCTCTTAAATCCAGGACCAGGGTCTTGGCTAATTCATAGTCCAAGCGGACCTCATGGATGACCTGGTAGCCCTCGGGACTGGCCTGGAAGATATAACCGCCATTGAAGCCCACATGGACATCATGGAGTCCTAGTTGATCGATAGCCTCCCGCATTTCCATAGGCGAGCGGGCCGAGACTAGGGTCAGAGGCAGGCCAACTTGACCAATGACCTGGGCCGTCTCCGGGCTAATGCGGCCGTCCTCCCGCAGAATGGTTCCATCCATATCGGAAAAAAGATGTCTAATCATGGTTGCCTCCTTGCTAGCTTGTGCTTACTAGTACTCCGCCTTAGCAAAGTATTCCTTGAGCTCGTCAATGGCAATTTCCAAGTCTACTTCTTCTGCCTTCTTGGGCAGGCGTAACTCTAGGACTTGCCAGTTAGCCAGGGACACAATCAGATAGCGAATCTTCTGCAGTCTGCCCCACCAGTTGCGTTGGTGGCGGTTAGGCTCAGCAGGCCGCATATTCTGGTCGGGCTCTTCCCAGTTAATATCGAAGTCCAGGGTCAGAATATCATTGAAATGCCAGACCTCTAGTCCATCGCCCCAGAAAATCAGATGGTTCTGATAGACCATGCAGGTAATCTCCGGCCACTCCCGGTCGGGCTGGAAGTCATCGCTTTCCACTTGGGGATAGTTTTGGACCAGGTAGTGCCAGCCCTCCTTATTGTGGCGGCGAATCAGCCAGCATTGGCGGATTAGCCAGAGCAAGCGGGCAATTAGAAGCGAACCAAAAAAATTAAAAAGTGGGACGCGCACAAGAAACATTAAGATTAGGCTGAATAGGCAACGGGCAATGGCCCCATAGCGCGAGCGGAGGCCTAGGCCATAGATGCGGTGCCTCGGGAAATGACTATTAGGAAGGGGACCTGGTGGGGTAGCTTTTTGCGACATAGTTTACTCCTTAGTTTGACAATCTAATGCTAAGCGCTCTTCTAGGTAGGCAATCTTAGCGAAGTCTTTGTGGTTATTTTGATCATTGCGATAGGAATCCTGGGAGGAGGCCCGGTAGATAGCCAGATACTGGCTCATAGTAGGTAAATAGAAGCGAACCCCCTGACAGTCTTCCAGGGGTAGGTCCTCCAAGGCCACGCCGGCAAAGTCTGGCAAAGTATCCAGAGCGCCAAACTCTACTGAGCCGGCAGGTCCTTGGAATTCATGCTCGTGGCGGTCTACCAAGACATAGCCCAGGTCCTCCATGAGTCCTTCAAGCAGCTCAAAGTCATAGATACGTAAGTGGTCAGGCGCCTCCCACCCCCGCGGATCACCCGGCACATGAATGTCCAGGTCGCGCGCCTGCCAGGAGCGGCCCGTCCGAACTTCCAGACCGACCGACCCCATCAAGAGGGGTACAAGGCCCCGCTCATTAAGGGCTCTAGCAATGCTTAAAAAGGCTTCGAATAAGGGACTAGTCATCAACTCACTTGGCTCCCTTCTTAGAGGCTGGCCGCTTGGGCTTGAATTTTATCTAGGAAGGCCGCAATTTTTTCAGGCTTGCTGCCACGCACATAGGCTAATTGGCTTTGTTTGACTGGCTTAATGCCCACCATGCGCAGAATATGGCGAGCTAAAACGCGACCATAATCCTGCATGAAGAGGCGGGCGAAGAAGCCTACTGTATCGTGGGTGGTAATGACCCAGCCCGTTCGGCCCTTCAATAGGGCTTGAGGGATTGGATTATCACTATAATCATAGGCAAAGCCCTTAACCAAAACACGATCAACAAAGCCCTTGAGCACGGCAGGCATGCCGCCCCACCAAATAGGATAGATGAAGATTAGATGGTCAGCCCAAGTTACCAAGTCACGATAAGGAGCCATTTGCGGGTCCTTGTCTAAATCGCGACGTTTATGGTCTTGATCGAAGACTAGGCAGGGATCAAAGCCCTTTTCCTTGTGCTCTAGGTAGAGATCCAGGGTCTTGACCTCATGGCGGCCCTCCAGCCCAGCCTGCACTCGAGCTAGGATTTGGGCATTGAGACCTTGATGATTTGGGTAGGCATAAACAATTAAGACTTTCATGGTCATAACCTCCTTATGATTTATGCGGTATTAGTCGCTTTGCTCCTCCTCGGCCAAGAGACGTTGGAAGCCATACTCGTAGAGGTAGCTGGCCAGACGGGTTAGGACGACAGGACGCTGGGCGATTTCGGCCTGAACTCGGACCATGGCATCCACTGAGACCTGGAGGCGCAAGGTGGCCTGGCGGTAGCGCCAGTGGTTATAGACATTCATAGCCACTAGGAAGACTAGGCAGAGCGAAGTCAGATTCCAGACAAACTGATCTGGACTTAGCGCCAGGAGCCCCGTCAGCATGGTCTTTAAAAAAGGCCAGGCCTGGTCCAAATGACCATTAAAGAATTCCACCACTAGGACTAAGAGGACGAAGCCCAAGACAAAGATCAGACCATCTGTTAGGGTGTCGAAGAGCGCCAGGAGAGACTGGACGACCTTCTTAGTCGTCAGACCACTTAGGTCCTGCTTAATCAGCTCCTGGTAGCGATCGTAGTCGCGCTCAGTCAGGTCAGCCTCTTCTCGCTCTAGCTGAAGGACCAGCTTGTCCCTGTCCTCTGGACTCAGTTTCCTGACATTGCTTGGCTCCATCTTAACACCTCCTTGATAGCTCTATTATAGCACAAAGGCAATTAGCCCCCAAGTCCTCCCCCTTATCCTTGATTTATGTGGTCAGAATTATTAAAATGATAGATGAAAGAGTACACTGTAAAGGATTTGACTTCGATTATGCAACTGCTTGAAGGCGTCTATGCCCCCCACCAACACAAAAAACTCAAAGACATCCTCTTCCTGGTCATTGGCATCCTGCTCTTTAGTGTCTATGCCGGCCTCTTAGTGCCTTATAACGGTATCGGGGCTAGTGGCACCATCGGGATTGGGCTCATTATGCAAAAAGTATTTTGGCATTCCCATCGGGACCACCCAATTAGCCCTCAATGTCCCCCTCTTCTACATTGCCTACAAGTATATCGGCAAGCAGTTTCTTCTATTAACTGGCGCGACTATCTTCGCCTCCTCCTTCCTCATTAACAACCTACCCAATATAGTGGCGCCAGTCGAACTGCACGATTCCCTAGTGGCTGCCATCTTCTGTGGGATTATCTCGGGGATTGCCATGAGCTTCCTGCTGATTGCGGGTGCTTCAACAGGCGGGACCGATATTACCGGTAAATTCCTGGCCAAGCGCTTCAAATGGAGCATCCCGACGGTCTTCCTTATGCAGGACATCCTGGTCTACAGCTTGATCTGGCTGACCTTCGATATTCAACACGTCATGTATGCCCTGATTATGAGCTTCGTCCGTAACCAGACCATGAAGAACATCCAACGCTTCTTCTCGGCCTATATCCAATGTTCCATTATCTGTCTCAATCCGCAAGAAGTCGTGTCCGCCATCAACTCCCGTCTGGGCCGGGGCTCGACCATTATTGAAGTGGAGGGTGGCTATTCCCACCAGAAACAATACATGATTATTCTCATTATTCAGCAAAACGAGCTGCATACCCTTAAGAAAATCATCGCCCAAACCAGTCCCAAGTCCTTCATCACCATTACCAACATCAACAACATCTTGGGCAACTTCAAGGAACACTCCTACGAATTATAAGGCAAGAAAAGGCTGGCACCCAGAGCGGGATGCCAGCCTTTTTTGTCTACTTAATTTTAGTCTTAAGCCAAGAGTTCTTCAAAGTCCATGCCACTAGAATTCTTATCGAACTGGCTGTTATAGAGGTCAGCATAGAAGCCGCCTTGAGCCATGAGCTCTTGGTGGTTACCTTGTTCGATAATGCGACCTTCCTGCATGACCAGAATATAGTCAGCATTTTTAATAGTCGACAGACGGTGGGCGATAACGAAGGAAGTCCGCCCCTCCATAAGGGTATCCATGGCCTGCTGAATCAGTTCTTCGGTCCGGGTATCCACCGAGGAAGTGGCCTCGTCCAAGATCAGCAGTGGCGCATCCTTAAGCAAGGCGCGGGCAATGGTCATGAGCTGCTTTTGCCCGACCGACAAGGTGACCGTGTCATCCAGGACCGTGTCGTAGCCCTTAGGCAGGGTCATGATATAGTGGTGGACGCCAGCCGCCTTGGCTGCCTCGACCACCTGGTCGTCACTAATGCCAGTCTGGTTGAAGATGAGGTTTTCCTTGATGGTCCCTTCAAAGAGCCAGGTATCCTGCAGGACCATGGCGAAGGCATCATGGACTTCCGACCGCTTCATTTGGGCCAGGTCTACGCCATCAATGGCGATGGTCCCCTGGTTGATTTCATAGAACTTCATAAGTAGGTTAACAATGGTGGTCTTACCTGCCCCGGTCGGCCCTACAATGGCAATCTTCTTACCAGGACGGGCTTGGGCCGTAAAGTCATTAATGATGGTCTTATCAGGCGAGTAACCGAAGGTGACCTGGTCGAAGGTGACCTGGCCCTTAATGTCGGTCAAGGCCTGTGGCAGGTCGTGGTCATCCGCCATTTCTTCTTCATTAAGAAATTCGGAAACCCGACTCATGGCTGCCCCCGCTTGTTGTAGGGAAGTCATGCCTTGGGCCAGTTGGGAAATGGGTTGGGCGAAGATCCGCACATAGACCATAAAGGCCACGATGGTCCCCATAGTCACGCCACTGCCCTCCTGCAGGGCCAAGATAGCCCCAACAATAATGACTAAGACATAGGCGAAGTTACCGATGAAAATCATCAGCGGCATCATAATGCCCGAGATAAATTGAGACTTCCAGATGCTGTCATGGAGTTGGCCATTGAGCTTGGCGAACTGGTCCAAAGACTCCGGCACGGCATTATAGCTGGTGACCACATTGTGTCCAGAATAAGTTTCCTCGACGAAGCCATTAACGGCCGCCAAGTTGACTTGTTGGGCCTTGAAGAAAGCCTTGGGCCCGCATGCCGATAAACATAATCAGGATAAAGCCCACGAAGACGGAAATCACCGTCACCAGCGAGAGGATAACATTGGCAGTGAACATCATAATCAGGACTGCGATAATCATGATAACTGAAGAAATCACATTGGCCAGACTCTGGTTAAGGGATTGACCGACGGTGTCCACGTCGTTGGTCACCCGTGACAGGGTATCCCCCTTGGGAATGACTATCGAAGTAGGCTAAGGGTAGACGGTTAATCTTAGTGGCGATGGCCCGACGCAGACGTTGGGACAGGCGCTGAATCATGGTGGTGATAATGAAACCTTGTAGGTAGTTAATCACCGCCCCGAAGGCGTAAAGCCCGGCCAGCAAGAAACCCACAGCTGAGATGGCCTTGAGATCCATCTTGCCTGACATGCCCTGGCCAATTAAGTTAGTCATTTCTTCCAACTTACGTGGCCCGTAGACCGTTATCATACTGGAAATAGTCGCCCTATCAGAGCCAAGACCAAGGGCAGTTGAAAGCCTTGAATATAAGGTTTGATTCCCTTAAAGAGGGATGGTTTGGATGTCTTATTGGCCATCTTCTAATTCCTCCTTGGATAATTGAGAGTAAGCAATTTCGCGATAGACTGAGTTGTCCTTGAGCAATTCCTTGTGGGTCCCTTGACCGACCACCCGACCTTGGTCTAGGACCAGAATCAAGTCTGCCTCCATAATGGTGGAAATCCGTTGGGCCACAATCAACTTGGTCATGTGGGCCGTCTCCTTGGTCAAAAGCCTGACGTAAGATGCGGTCGGTCTTATAGTCCAAGGCTGAGAAGGAATCGTCGAAGATCAAGATTTCTGGCTTACGCGCCAGAGCCCGGGCAATGGCCAGACGTTGACGTTGACCACCCGAGAAGTTGGTCCCGCCCTGAGCCACATGCTCGGCTAGGCCGCCTTCCTTGGCCTCCACAAAGTCCTTGGCTTGGGCCAATTCAAGGGCCTGCCACATCTTGGCTTCCGTCAGTGGGCTTTCTAAGCTATCCCCCATGTCCAGGTTGGACTGGATGTCACCCTGAGAAGAGGACGGCCTTTTTGGGGAATATAGCCTACCCGCTTGCGCAGTTCGCTTAAGTCGTAGTCGGCCACGTTGACGCCGTCGACCAGAATCTGGCCTTCTGACACATCATAGAAGCGTGGAATCAGGTTAACCAGGGTGGATTTACCTGAACCGGTTGAGCCGATAAAGGCCACGGTTTGGCCAGCTTGGGCCTGGAAGGATACGTCTTGAATGACCGGCTCGGCTTCTGGTGCATAGCGGAAGGTCACATTTTGGAAGGTGACTTGGCCCTTGAGACTTGGGTCTGGAGACTTGCCCTGGGCTGGAGAATGAATGCTAGGTTCTAGTTCTAGGACTTCATTAATCCGGCCTGCAGAGACCAAGCTACGTGGCAGGATGAAGAAGATAATCCCCATTAAGAGGAAGCCGATGACAATCTGCATGGCATAGGACATGAATACAATCATGTCACTGAAGAGGCCCACCTTGTCCATCATGCTAGCCGAGGCAATGAGATAGGCCCCAATCCAATAGATGGCCAGGGTCAAACCAGAGGAAATCCCCGACATGATAGGGTTGAAGATAGCCATGAGGTTGTTGACGAAGAGGTTGAGTCGGGTCACTTCATTGTTAGTGGCTTCGAACTTGGCATCTTGGTAGTCCTCAGCATTGTAGGCCCGAATGACCCGAATCCCCATCAGGCTCTCGCGGGTAACGGCATTGAGCTTATCGGTTAATTTCTGAATAACTGCTTGCTTAGGAAAGGCCAAGGTCATGAGGACTACGGTCATTAAAATGTTGATTAAGACCGCTACCCCCACTGCCCAAAGCCAGGCCTCGGACTTGCCCACAATCTTGGTCATGGCCCAAATAGCCATAATAGGACCGCGAACGATGACCTGGAGGCCCATGGTAATCAGCAGCTGAATCTGGCTGATGTCATTAGTGGTCCGGGTCAAGAGAGAGGGAATGCTGAAGCGTTTGATTTCAGCATCCGAATAGCTGAGGACCTGGCTATAAATGTCCGACCGCAAACGGGTGGTATAGCTAGCAGCCAAGCGGGCAGATAGGTAACCCACCATGACTAGGCTGGCGAAAAGCTAGCCAGGGATAGGCCCTAACATGAGGGCGCCAGGACCCATTAACTGGTCTAGGCCCACGCCAGGTGTTTGTAAGAGGGTGGCCACTTCCTTCATATAACTTGGAACTTCTAAGTCCAAGTAGACGGCTAGGAAGATGAAGGCCACGGTAAGACCCACCATGCCCCATTCACGGGCGCTGAGTCGCTTAATTAATTTAAACATGGTCTACTCCTTTGTATTCAATATGTTCCAGATTTTGCGTCAAGTGGCGGATTACCCGATGGAAGACTGCCAGATCTTGCTCACTGAGTCCTTCCAGCAATTGGTCGTGGATGGTGGTCAAGAAATGACCGACCTGGGCTTGCTTGACTAGGCCTTGCTCGGTCAGGGTCACATACTTGCGCCGCTTATCGCGGGGATCCGGCTTAATATCAATCAGCTGATTCTTCTCCATACGCTTGAAGAGCTGGCTAGCCACAGGTTTGGAGATTTTCATTTTCTCTGCTACTTCCATCATGGTAACCGGCCGCTCTTGGTGGTGGAAGAGATAGGTTACTACCCGTCCCTGGGGACCGGCTAACCAGTCCATTCCAGCTTCCTTGGCCAGGTTCTGGGCTTGATTTTTAAGGCGATGGCTGAAGACCACCGTGTCATGGATACAACCTTCCATTGGCATCCCTCCTTGAATAGTTATCATGCTAACTATTCTAGCATAGGCCCAAGCCCTTGGCAAGTTCCAGCCCTCTCGACAAAACTTTAGAAATACTTTAGAATTGCTTGAGAGATATTTGATTTTTTTGGTCCTATACTAAGAATTATCAAGGAGCCAAGCTCCTAATCAGCAGAAAGGACGTGTTCAACATGACCCCCATCCTGACTACCCAGTCCCTGACTAAAAACTATGCCTCAGGGGCGGCCCTGACCCAGGTCAGCCTCAGCCTAGAAGAAGGCGACATCTACGGCTTAATCGGCCAAAACGGGGCCGGTAAAACGACCCTACTCAAGCTTATTACCAGACTCATTCACCCTAGCTCCGGTAGCGTCTCCCTCTTCGGCTCTAGTAACGACCGGGAGTGGAGCCAGGCCCTGACTCGAGTGGGTGCCGTCATCGAGTCGCCAGCCGCCTTCCCTAATCTGTCGGCCTACGAGAACCTGCGCTACCAAGCCACCCTACTCTGCCTGCCCCACGCCGAGCAAGTCATCCAAGAGACCCTGGAATTGATTGACCTCCAGAATGCCGGTCGCAAGCCCTTCAAGGACTTCTCTCTGGGCATGAAGCAACGCCTGGCCATCGGTCTGGCTATCTTGGCCAAGCCCGACCTGGTCATTTTAGATGAGCCGGTCAATGGTCTAGACCCCATCGGCATTAGCGACTTGCGCGCCCTCCTCCTCCGCCTCAACCGCGAGCTGGGCATGACCATGATTATTTCCAGCCACATCCTAAGCGAGCTCCAGCAGCTAGCTAGTCGCTTTGGCTTTATCAAAAACGGACGGCTAATTAAGGAAATCTCCAAGGCCGAATTCGATAGCCTGTCCGAAGACTATATTGTCCTTAAGACCCATGCGGTGGAAGCTGCCAGCCGTCTGCTAGAAAGCCAGTTCAGCTATCCCTTCAAGGTGGTGGCCGAGACGGGTGAAATCCATGTCTTCGCACCTGCCAACCAGTTGTCGGCCGTCAACACCGCCCTGGTGCAAGGCCAAGTGGCCCTGGATGAGATTTATTATGCCAAGCAGAACCTAGAAAACTACTTCACCCAATTGATTCACGAGGAGGATGCTCACCATGTTAGCCATTCTTAAAGCCGATTTCCGTCGTCTGCTTCATTCCAAGGGTTTCTGGACCATGGAAATCCTGCTCCTGGCCTTCAACTTCCTCATTGTCCTCCTAGCTCATCCTACCGTCCTCAAGTTTATCTCGGGCCTCCAAGGAGTCACCGGCACCGAGGGCCTGGAGCAGCTGAGATTGGACGGCTTGACCGCCGTCAGCCAGGCCATTGAGAGTGGAGCTGGTATTCAGATCTTTATGCTCTTTTTGACCCTCTACTTGGTGGGGCCTGAACTCAACCACCAACTCTATAAAAATTCTCTATCCGCCGGCATCTCCCGCTTCAGCTACTACTTCAATAAATGGCTGATGATTTTCCTCTTAACCGGCTTCAACCTCTTCCTCTACACCAGCACCCGCTATCTATATGCCAGTCTCTTCCTGGATATGTCGGGTCTAAGTCCCGAGGTGCTTGGACGAGGAGTCCAAGTCCTCCTGCTTCAATGGCTCTTCATCCAATTCTGGGTGGCCGTCATTCTGACCCTCCTCCACTTGACCCACTCTATTCCTATCAGCCTAGTCTTTTTCTTCCTCTTCGGGTCCCTTCCGCCAACTATCTGGCCCTGCTCCTGCCAAAAATCACCTGGCTGCGCTACGTCGATGTGGAAGCCAACTTCGCCCTCCTATCAGATCCCAACCTAGCCCTGGCCGTGGGCCTGTCACTGATTCTAAGCGCCAGCTTCGGCTGCCCTAGGTTATCAGATTTTCAAAAGACGTGACTTATAAAGCCACAAAAATAAGCCAGTCCATCAGTTTGCATACTGACGGGCTGGCTTTTTGCTATCTCAATGGTAGGCTGACGCAAACGGAAAAATCTAAGTCTTGACTGCTTAGGGTCAGCTGGCCTCCTAGTAATTGAACCAGTTGTTGACTAATATAAAGCCCCAGGCCAGAAGAAGACTCGACTTCTGACAGGTTTTCTGAATAGAAGCGTTTGGTCAAGTAGCGGACCTGTTGGATGGGCTGGGCCATTTGATTATCAAGGACAATTTGCAGCTGGTCGGCTTGGAGCCTCAGGCTAATTCGCCCCTGGCCCTTACCATGCTTAAGCAAGTTGCCTAGCAGGTTCTGCAAGACCCTCACCAGGAGTTCTGGGTCGGTTTCTAGCCAGATAGGACCTGGCGCCAGGTCCAAATCGACCCTAAGTCCCGCCCTTTGGAAGGATTCATAGTAGGTCAAGGCCGTCTCCAACAAGAGCTGATGGACATCCACGCGCGCAAAGCTTGGCTTGACCTCATGCTCCAAGACCCGACGATAGTCCAAGAGGGCCTCAAGCCGGCCCGAGACCTGTTTGAGTTGTTGGTGGACCTTTTCCAAGGTCTGGACATCGGGCAGCTCTTGGGCTTTGACCTGCTTAAGGGCCTGCTGGGTATAACCCGACGCAATGGTGAGCGGGGTCCGGATATCGTGAGCAATATTGCTGATGGCCTGGTCCAAATCCCGCCGCTCCTGTTGGCTGGTGAGCCGCTCGGCTTCCTGGTCCTTGAAGACTTCTTGGACAGCCTGGCTCAAGTCCACTAAAGTTCGACTCTGCTGGCTGAGACGCAGGCGCCCTTGGGATTTGGTCTGGCGCTTGGTCTCAATCTGCCGGGTCAGCTGGCGGACGGTGTAAGTTTGATGAAATAAATAGAGGATGGTCCCTAGCAGACAGAGGCCTAGGCCCAAGATAATTCCCAACATTAGGTCGCCTCCCCTCCTGGCCGGACGCCTTGAGCTAGGCGGACCCCCAGACCCCAGACTGTCTCAATATAATCCTGGCTATCATCCAGCTGGCTGATTTTCTTGCGCAGGTTGGACAGGTGAGTGTTAAGGGTATTGTCGCCCGGAATGAAGGCATCCTGCCAGACCAATTCATAGAGCAGCTCCTTGGTAAAAAAATCCGCTGGGGCTCGCCTAATAAGGTGGTTAGGATGCCAAACTCCTTTTTAGACAGGCGGACCGCTTGGCCCTCGCGACTGATTTCAAAGCTATCAGGTTTGAGTTGTAACTGGCCTAGGCTGGTAATCGCCTGACTTGGCTGACTGCTAGCGCCCGCCTCATGGCCGGCTGTCCGCAACTGGACGGCCACCCGGGCATAGAGCTCCTCGAAGTCGAAGGGCTTGACCATGTAGTCATTGGCCCCAGCCAGCAGCATCTGACTAATCAGCTTCTTGTCCCCCAAGGCCGTCAGCATAATAACCGGCACCTGGCTAAAGGCCCGAATGGCCTCTAGGACCGCCTGACCGTTCATGCCCGGCAACATATAGTCCAGCAGGACCAAATCCACCGGCTGGGACTGGCAGTAAAGCAGCCCCTCGGTCCCGGCAAAGGCGGAGACCAGCTCATGTTCCTGGCCCAGGGACTGCTTAATCAGGGCATGGATGTCCTGGTTATCTTCGATAATCAATAGGCGTGCCATAGCGGCCTCCTTTCGTGCGGGTCTTGTTAAAGATTAGTCTTGGCTTGGAGCCGGACTTTCAGCTTGTGGGTCTGCTTGGTCTTGTGATTCAGGTGTATGAGTTGCCGGCACTTGAGCTACGTCAACTTCTGATTCAGCAGGTTCAACTTCAGGCGTCACTTCTTCAGCCACTTCTGCTACAGGTTCTTCTGCAACTGCCTCTAGTGCTTGACCTTGGTCACCCTCAACTGGCGCCCCTTCTAAGACTGGCGCTAGCTCTTGTTCCGGCTTCTTAAGCAAGTAAACTTGACCGGCAAAAATCAAGCCAACTACCACTACTAGACGAACCAATTCTACGTCATCTGTGGCAGGTGAACGCAAGGATAAGATCCAGCCCTACTAAGAGAGGCAGATAGATTTTCCAAGTAGCAAAAGCCACCCAAGAATTCAGGCTTTCTCTTAAAGCTCAGCAAGAGAATGCCCAGATAGTAAACAGCCAGGCCGGTATAGCTTAGGCCCACAATATGACTGATGCGCACATAAGGGGTCATAAAGCCACCCAAGGCGATCATGACCAGACTCAAGCCAATCATAATCACATAGTGGCTGTAAATAAAGCCAGCAGCTGACTGGTCGGCCCCTTGCGGCACCCGGTCGATTTGAACCTTATAGTGGAGAATGAGGCAGGCAACGAGGATGAGGCCTAGTAAGGTGGTCGTCTCCAGAGATAGGAAGGTACCCAAGCTGAGGACAACCAAGCCGGCTGAGTACATCATGGTCATGAGTGAAGTGCGGTCCTTTCAACCGGTCGAAGTCCAGGGCTGGCACTTGGCGGTCACGCAAAAAGTAAAATGGCGCCAACCAGCCAGCTAGAATTGCTACTACCAAAGCAGCGACGCCCCATTCATAAGACAACTTGGTGCCCAGCAGGAGCAAGACCCCTTGAGCCAAGAAAAATCAAGGCATGAGCTAGCAGCAAAGTATTTGTTCTGGTCGTCCTGGGCCTTGAGCCATTGAAGGCCGTAACGTAGGGCCAAACTGAGGCTGAGGAAGGCCAGACCTGCTGACAAGAGGACCCAACTATCCTTCCAAGAAGCCGTATTGCCTTTAAAGAGGAAGAGGAAGACAGTCATATCGAAGAAATGACAGACATAGTCCAGGGGCCCTTCCTTCAGGTAACGATTGTTGTAAGCGGATTGGCTGAACCAGACATAGAGAATGACCGACAGGGTCAGGGCAAAACGCCAGATCAGGTTGGTCTCCAGAGGATACTTGGTGATATCTGCTAACATATAGAGCAGAGTGAACAGGCCGGTAACAAAAAAACAAAAATCATAAAAAAATTTCTAAAAACTGAAACGCGTTTGGTTTCTAACATGGCATTCACCTCATTTTATTAATTGGTCTTGAGATACTTGAGTCGAAGTAAACAGGGATTCCATTCATCCCAGAGATCCGGGAAGATTTCTATGGCCTCATAGCCACAAGCCTGGTAGAAGGCATTGGTGGCATCATAAGCCCTCATAGTGACCCGGGGCCACGGTCTTGACCTGCAGATAATGATAGCCCTGGCTGATCGCATAGTCTTCAGCCGCCGCCATGAGCTGGCGGCCCTAGTCCCTGGCCCTGATAAGCCTTGAGGACGCCCATGCAGTGAATTTCCAGGCAGACAGGGGAAGTTTCTTGAAGGGTCACAAAGCCCCAGCCCTCCCCTGCTTGAAAGCAGACCCGGTCGCTGGCCTGGTCAATGTATTCCTGGGTGGAGTCTGGCAGACCAAACCATTCAGGCAGGTCGGCCAAGACCTTAGCCACTAGTTGTGAGCGGTCTTGACCTGCTTCCACTACTTGAATCATGCCTTGTCCCCCTTTGGCTTCTTCTTGGGCTTAGAGGCCGGCAATTCCGGCCACATGGCTTCAAACAAGTCCAGGACATAGCCTGGTCGCTCTAGGTCCTCCACCTCAATCATGGGCTTGGCGCCCGGATAAGGAAATGACATTGGGCTTGCTTTGGCTAGATAGGATAGGGCGGCAGGCACCGGCTTGACTAGCAGGCGGTTATCGTAGAGGCCGCCCACTAATTTGCCTTGATAGTAGAGCAGGTACTCGCCCATCATGGCCCTACTGGTAACCCGCTGGTCATGCTGGCAAAGGTCTAGGATAAAGGCTAGATAATCCGGACTGGTGGCCATCTTAGTCCCCTCCCTTCAGATAGTCCTTAAGGTAGGTCAGGTTGCCATAGGCTTCTAGGTCCAGGGGCTCAGTCGTCAAGACCATTCCTCGTCCGGCCGGGTCACTTGGGACTTGGAAGGCCAAACCTAGACGGCCAGGCTCTTCTCCCGGTGCCCAGGCGATGTAGAGGGTCTTGAGATAGCCGTAAGTGGCATCCTCGGACTGGAGGACGGTCTGGGCATAAGCATACCAGTCGCCGACCTTATAGAGTTGGTTGAGGATTTGGTCCAGATAGTCCTGGCTGACCTGCCGGCTGTCTGGCACCAAATGGGGCAAGAGCCGTAGTTCCACGCTATCTTCGGCGATAGTAGCTAGGTCAATCTTGACTGCCCCCCAAACTTCTGAGTCCTTCTAACACCTTATCCCTCCTCTGTCTGATCCTTGGCTTGTTCCAAGGCCTGGAATTTGGCCTTCATGGTTGGGTTCTTGCGGGTCAGCTTCTTAACACTGACATCGTCCAGCTTGTTGTTGGCCAGGCGCAGCTGGTTCTCGCTGGTCAACAGAGCCGTCTTCACGGCCTCCATACGCTTGATGGCCTTGTCGATTTCCTCGATGGCTTTGGCGAAGTTGTTGCTGGCTGAGTTATAGTTTTTAGCGAAGGCTAGTTTGAAGGCGTTGAGGTCTTCTTCAAAAATGGGTAATGTCAATATTCTGCTCCCGCATCTGGGCCAGTTCCTGCTTGTAGTGGAGGGCATTCATGGCCGCATTGCGCAGGAGGGTAATCATAGGCAGGAAGAATTGGGGCCGAATGACATACATCTTGTCGTAGACATAGGACACATCTACGATTCCGCTATTATAGAGCTCATTGTCGGCTTCTAGTAGGCTAACCAAAATGGCATACTCGCAGCCCTTCTCCCGCCGGTCCTTGTCTAACTCCTTGAAGAATTGTTCATTCTTCTTCTTGCTGGCGGTCTCGTCGCCTTCGTTCTTCATCTCAAACATAATGGAGAGGATTTCGACACCCTGGTCGTCATACTCGCGGTAGATATAGTCTCCCTTAGAACCCGTTCGGGCATCATTGTCCTTGCCGAACTGGGCCTTAGGAAACATGCCCATGCGGTTGCGGTTGAATTCATACTCGCAGTGTTGCTCCAGGCTCTCGCCAATCATCTTGGTGGACTGCTTGGCCTTGAAGTCCTTGTAAAACTCGATGGTTTCATCCTTCTTGCGCAGCTCCAATTCGTACTTCTCTTGATCAGCCTTGCGGGACAGCTGGGCTTCCTTCTCCTGTAAGGCCAGCTGGTTGGCGACCGCATCGCGTTCCTTCTCCAACTGAGTCTTGGCCGTTTGCAGGGCTTGTTGGTGCTCCAACTGGGCCTGCTTGAGTTGGAATTCCAGGGCTTGAATGGCCTGGTCCTTGGCCGTCAACTGGCCCTGGAGGGCAGTCTCAGTTTCCTTTTGAATCAGGGCCTTCTCGGTCTCAAATTGTTGGATTTGATGTTGCAGCTGGCTCAGTTCCTGGTCCTTCTGGGCCCGCAAAGCCTGCTCCTGGTTCTGATAGCGTTGCTCGGCCAAGTCTAGGGCCTGATGGAGGCGCGCCTGCACTTCGGCATCGAATTCAGCAGTCCGCACCTGGGCCAGCAACTCGCTATATTGGGTTTCATTTAATGGTAAAGTGGGTCCCGCAATGGGGACACTGGATTTCTTTCATATAAAAACGGGGACTCCTTTTCATCACTTTGTCCTCTCTATTATAACAAAAAAAGCCCCCGGCTTGTAGTGGGAGCTAGGCTTGACCAAGAGGTGCTTGCCTATGATTCGTGAATTGTAAGCGCCAAACTTGGAAAGGGCTTGGCGTCAGTTTAGTGAGGCCTCAACCTCTGGCTTTGCTTAGCCAATCTTGGCTAGGGAGCAGGGACCGGCTTCAGCCAGCCTGCAGCCTTGCTGGTCTATGGGTGGCCTAAGTCGCTCGCCCAAGGCCACTCATAGCCAAAATCTGGGCTAGAGATTAGCGCAGGCCGCCAGTTGACAATCAAGCGAGACTAAAAAAATGCGCTATCACTACAGCAAACTGTCTAAGTTTTAATTATTTTTAGCTTCTTCCACATAGCTATGGAAGAGATAAGCATAGTGATCATATTGATCCGGATAGCCCTTGCGCAAGTTACGCAGGAAAGCCCGTTTGACCGGCGTCGTATAACGGAAATGAATGTAGAAGAGAGCAATAAGCCCTGCACCAGACAAGCCGACAAGTGATGAGAGGGACAGACCCAAAAACTCGACACCCTGGCTTGCTAAAGTATAAAACCCCTGCCGCTGCAAACAGGACCGCCATGAATAATAATGACCCACTTAAAGTTCTTGTCTAGGCGCGCCTGCACCTCTGCTAATTCTAGAATCACACCTTGTAACTCGACATCTGTATAGACTCCCTCACGTAGGTTACGCGCCGCGTCACGAGAGAGTACTGTCCGTGTTGCCATCTAATCATCCTTTCTAGTCAACATAGATTAGCCTAACTATATCACTCTTTACATTCGGATTCAAGGCAAGCCCTCTTGCCTGATTCATTGAATCCTCTAAATGACTATGATACAATGGGACAAATATAGCGATACCCACTCACTAGGAGCAAGCAAATGAACTACCAGCATTATTTTTTCGACTTTGATGGCACCCTGGCTGATTCCAAGAAATGTGTCATTCAAGCCGTACAGGAAGCCTTCCGGCGCAAGGGTTTGACCCAACCCTCTCCGCAAGTAATCCTTAACTTCATGGGCATTCCCATCGAAGCCTCTTTCCCACAAATGAGTGACCAATCCTTAAGCCCTGAGCAGCTTGAAGACTTATTTGCTGACTTCCGTTCCGCCATGGTGGCCTATGAACCAGAGGGGCTGGAAGTCTATCCTCATATCCATCAAGTCCTAGAACAACTCCAAGCGCAAGGCCGCCACTTATACATCGTGACCAGCAAAGCTGGAACGGCCCTAGAACGAAATCTGCATTTGCTTAACTTAAACCACTACTTCACGGATAAGATTAGCTCCGACCAAGTCAGCCACTACAAGCCTCATCCCGAAAGTCTCCTAACCTTACTTGAACGCCACCAGCTCGACCCAGCCCACTGCCTTATGATTGGGGATGCAACTTTCGACATTGACATGGGAAATGCGGCCGGGGTGGCCACCTGCGCTGTCACTTGGGGTAGCCATGACCGAGCGCAACTTTTGTCCTCCAAGCCCCTTCATGTGGTTGAGTCGGCGCTGACTTACTGACCATCTAATAAAAATACAGGCATCACTGTCAAGATGCCTGTATTTTTTTACGTCTATCCCTTCTAAAGGCCTCTAAACAGCATTTGCCGCATCTGAGACAGCTCGGGCTCCTGCAGTCGCACTGAGTCATCCGTCATTTCCTCAAATGGTACCCACCAGACGGGCCCGCGCCCCTGGTGACCGTAGGTCCCCATATCGCCGGAGCGACGTGGGAATAGATGCCAGTGCAGGTGGGCATCGCCATTGCCTAGCAATTCGACATTCATCTTCTCTGCCCTCAAAGGCCTTGGCCACCGCTTCTTGGACCTGACTCATTTCAGCTAGGAAGGCTAACCTAGTCTCAGGGTCTAAGTCATGTAGCTCCCGCACATGCTGCTTGGCTAGGGAAGAGCGTATAGCCCTTGAAGTATTGGTGGTCCCCCAAGACCACATAGCCAGTGGACAGTTCCTTAACTAGGTAAGGATTGCTGCCTTCCTTAATCATCTCGATTCGTTGACAAATTAAACACATGGTCTGGGCTCCTTTACTACACTATTTGCTTTGACCCGATTATAGCATAAGTCACTCTCCCATTCAAAAAAAGCGCCCTAAGGGCGCTTTTTCTCTTCTAATCCTCCAGCACTTCCAGCTCAAAGCGCATGCCGCCCTCGATGGCATAGAAGTCATGGGCAATATGGTAGTTTTCCAGCAGGTTATGGACCATATAGAGACCCAAGCCGGTCCCCTTATTGCCCTGCTGGTCGCTGTCCTGGTGACTAAAAATGTCATAGGCTGACTGAAGGGCTTGCTCAGACATAGGCTGACATGGATTGTCAATTCTTAGCTTCTGCCCCTTCACGATAGATGCGGATGGAGCCGCCGGGTGTGGAGTAGCGGACCGCATTGCTCATGAGGTTGGAGAAGACCTTGCGGAAGGCTGACTCACTCATAGCCAGGGTGGCCTGGTCGAGTTGGCAGTCAATCTGCAAGTGCTGAGCCTGTGCCAGGACTTCATAGTCAGCCAGCACCTGTGGCACAATGGTCGCCACATCTAGTGGCCCGGTCTCAGCCTGCCACTCTTGCAGCTTGGAGAGTTCCAGGATTTCCTTGACTAGGCCAGACAATTGGTCGACTTTCAGCATGGCCTCATCCAAATAAGTGTCCCGGTCGGCATACTTGCCTACCTTCCAACGCATATTTTCTAGCATAATGCGCAGACCCGCCAAGGGCGTCTTGAGTTCGTGGGAAGCACTGCGCAGGAAGTCGACCTTGAGCTTCTCAACTCTACCATGCGCTGGTTCTTCTCTTCCAATTCATCAATAACGGCTAGGGAGATGGCCGTAGAGCTCGTTGATTTGTCGCTCCATCATGCCCAGCTCGTCTTGGCGGATATTAGCAAAGAAAGGCCGTCCGGTCCAACTGCTTCATGCGCCCGGTCATGGCCGCCATGCGGCTGAGAGGGCCGAGACAGGCTGCGGGCGTAGACATAGGCTACCACCACTGCCAAAGCCACCGAGCCCCCTAGGGACATAGGCAGTAAGGTCAGGGTCACCCGCGTGGCCTGGCGGACCACTTCGGTAGTGGCAACAAACTGAACTAGCAGGCGTTTCTTATCCCGCGTCACCACTTCCCGCTCTTCGATAATGACCGAGTTCTGGTCACTGTCCTGATTATAGTTGAGGTTACGGCCGAGTGTCTTGGTATAGCTAGAGCCTTGAGGGCTGCATAAAGGCTGTAATACCCTCGTTCTTAGCATAGACTTCCAGGGCTGTCTCCACTTCTTCTTCATCGACTTCGGCCAGGTTTTGGACCATGGCATCGGCCTTGTGGCTCAAGTCGGTCTGGCGATCGTTGAGATAGAAATGGGGAAAGACCAAATAAATGGAGAGATGGGCCACTGCCACCAAGGCTAGCAAGATGGAGATGGTCCAGATAAAAATTTTCGGAAATAAACTTAGTCGTTTCATTTTAGCTCCAATTTATAGCCCACATTTTTGACCGTGACAATACAATCCAATCCTAAGTTTTTGCGCAATTGCTTGATATAGACGTCCACTACCCGGTCAAAGGGTGGATCATCCTGATTAGCCCAGACATGGTCGAGAATTTGCGCCCGACTGAGGACTTGGCCTTGGTGGTCCAGCAAGAGCTTGAGAACTGCCAGCTCCTTAGGCTTGGTATCCGCCACTTCCCCCTTATAAGTCGCTTCATAGCTGGAGAAGTTGACCTTACTGTCCTTGTATTCCCAGATGTCAAACTCGCCATAATGTCGCTTAAGCAAGGCTTCAATGCGCTTAGCCAGCAGGGCTAGGGAGAAAGGCTTCTGAATATAGCCATCCACCAGCAAGTCGAAGGTCTTAATTTGGGCTTCTTCATCAGCTACCGCTGTCAACATGAGAACCGGCACTGTACTGGTTTTACGGATTTCTGCTAAGACTTCAAAGCCATTTTTCTTAGGCATCATAATATCTAAGAGGACCAAATCCACAGATACCTCCCCAAAGAGGTCCAGGGCTTCTTGGCCATCAGCCGCCTCCCAAACAAAGTAACCTTGACTGCGGAGAAATTCGCTGACTCCTTCGCGGATGGCTGCTTCGTCTTCTACAATCATCAGATTCATGGGCGCACTTCCTTTCACATTAAAATCTTAAGTCAATTATACCACAGAAAGTAGGATTAGCCTGCGCAAACCCTACTTTCCATGGTAAAAAATATTATGGACTTCCTAGCCTACACTTGAACCAAATTCTGAACATTATCTACAAATGGAAGTCCTTAGGTGGAGAATAAAGGGGTATCTAGAACCCCTCATAGGCCGGTCAAGGCGTCATTGCTTGGACTGAGTGACGAGAGTATGTAAGTGACAATGACGGCAACTTGGCCGGTCTATGAGGAGTCCTCGATAACGAGAACTCACCCCTTGTTTGGCCTTTGGCCTATTGATGGTCGGCCAAGAGCGATTTAGGTTGCTTACGCATGAGGGTAATGGAAGCTAGGAGTACAGCTACCAGGATGACCACCAAGCCTAAGGCTACTACCCAAACCATATCCATGGCTTGTACTTGGACGGATAATTCGGTCAAGGTCTTGTTGAAGCTATCAATAGCCGCCCCGCCTCCAAGCGTGGTGTTCTTAGCTTCCGCTGCCAATTGTTGACCGATGCTTTGGTTGACGCTGCCAAGAATGGTATTCCCTACCCATTGGCTGACAGGTCCACCTAGGGAGGAAGGCCCCCTACAAAGCTTGCCAGGCTGACCATGAGGACTTCAACTAGGAATTGAGCCAAGATTTGTGGCTTGGTCATACCCTAGGGAGAGACGAATCCCCATTTCTTTACGACGACCGTTCATCCAGAGGAAGAGGATCAACATGAGGACGACACCTGAGAAGATCAGGCTACCCAAGAGTAACTTGTCGGTCATGCCATAGACTAAACCAATTGATTTTTGCAAGGATGGGAAGTTTTGGCTGCTCTTAACCAAGCTATAAGCCCGCCAGTTAATGGACAACTTCTTAGCTTCAGACATAATCTTGTCTAAGTCATGGTTACCATCGACGAAGAAGCTAGCATCTTGATAGATAGCTGTCTCGTCGGTATAACCATAGAGCTTTTTGCGTGGTCCCTAAGTCGGTCAGCAGGTTGTTTTGGTAGAGTTCTTGGATGGCCGTTACCCCACCCTTGTTCTTTCCCGCTGAAGGTCCCCTACGATCGTAACTTCAGTCGTTTCATTGGCTTGCTTTTCATTATCGGCATCATAGATGTTGGACTTGAGCTTGAGCGTGTCCCCTACCTTGAGGCCGTTCTTCTTAGCAAATTCTTCGTGGACCATGGCCACGTTCTTGTCCTCAGGCTTAATGTGACGGCCTTCAACTAGCTTGAAGGTTTCGGCACTAAAGCGATCGTCCAAGGAAGAGTCATTGGTCCCAGTCAACATAGCTGCCTTACCGAAGCGACGTTGACGGTCGGCATCAATTCGTGGCAGGCCATCTTGGGAAACCAGTTCCTTGTCGACTAAGTCGGCCACAATCCCCATACGTTTGACTACTTGGCTAATGCCATCTAGGCCTTGAATGGCCGCGATGTCCTTACCACGCAAGTTCCCACTCCCGCGGTTGGTCCCTTGGTTGTTACGGCGATCGATTTCCATCGAGAAGGAAGAGCTGATGCCCTTGAAGGTTTCTTTGGAGGCCACGTCGGTTGCCCGCTTAACAGCCAAACTACTTAAGGAAACAGTGGACATGACTAAGAGAATAAGGAAGATAATCAGAGTCTTAAATTTTTTACGCCAGACATAGGCCCAAGCATTATTCAATAAACGCATTGTGCTTCCCCCTCTCTACTTCACTTTATGTCCGTTAGCTGCTTTCAGCTTACCATTACTGAGTTCTAGAACCGTATCGGCTGCCTCTGCTACTTGCGGGCTGTGCGTCACGACGATGACACATTTGCCTCGTTCATGGGCAGCTTGACGTAAAATGTCGATGATTTCTTGGGCGGTCCCTTCGTCCAAGTTACCGGTTGGTTCGTCAGCTAAGATGATTGGCGCCTCGCTGGCCAAGGCCCGGGCGATAGCCACCCGTTGTTGTTGACCACCAGATAACTTGAGGGACGTTACGATGAATTAAGTCTTGGCCCAAGCCTAGTTGTAAGAGCAAGTCTTCGCTAGCTTCCGCATTGGCTAGGCGCACATTTTTCTAGTGGCGTCAAGTAGTCAATCAGGTTGTAGTTTTGGAAGACCAAGCAAATATTGTGGCGGCGGTGGGCGCTATAGGATTCTTGGGCAATGTCCTTGCCTTGGAAGAGGACTTTACCTTTGGTTGGGCTATCTAAGCCTGCCAAGAGGGATAAGAAGGTCGACTTACCAGCTCCAGATTTACCCACCACGGCATAGAAGGTGCCAGCATCAAATTTTGCGTCTAATTCCTTGAGGACACTCTCTTGTGCCCCTTCATAACGATAGTAAATGTTGTCTAATTTCAATAATGTCATCATGATCACTTCCTTAACTGAGTTGTCCTAGGATTTCCTTAGGTTTTTTGGTTAGAATTAAGCCGGCACAAGCCATGACCGCCACTACTATAATAATGAGGACCACGCCATAACTTGTTGCGACTAGGCCGGCCTGCCAAGTTGGCGCGGCGGCAGCGAAGAGTTTGCGGACCTGGTCTGGCAGGTCATTGGAGACTAAGAGGCTGGAGAAGAAACTGTTAGCCAGTGGATAGGCTACTGCGGCTGCGATGGCCCAGGCCCCAATGGATAGGCCCCAGAGCTCTAGCAGGATTTGACCAATGATCTGGCCCTTGGAAATCCCAATGGAGAGCAGAATGCCGAATTCATGCACCCGTTCCCGCAAGCAGAAGAGCAAGACTAGGAAGAGGGTAATCACACTGACCAATAAGACCGCGCCAGTCATGATGGTCATGAGGGACTTGAAGCTAGCGATAGGAGCTGCCACCTGTTCAAAGGCTTGACTGTTGGCTGTCAATTGAGTTTGGTCCCAATCCAGCGACAAGGCCTTAACGCGGCTAATAACTTGGTCTAGTTCCTTAGGATTTTTCACCCGATACTGAGCCAGACGCACTTGATAGTCGTCTGCTTGCCGCCCGTAGAGGGCCTGACTGCTAGCATAATCGGTATAGAGCCGGTTTTCGGTCAAATCGGAGCTGAGACCGGTGAAGGTCTCACTGCGTTTACCGCTATAAATCCCGACAATCTCAAATTCCTTGGCTTCCCCATCCTTGGCTTCCCCACCTTCGGTTAGTTGGGTGCCCTTGAGGCTAATCTTATCGCCTAGCTGGAGCTTGTTGGCTTCGGCAAAGGCCTCGTGGACCATGACCTTGTCTTTGTCATCTGGCGTCAAGTGGCGCCCTTGGCTAAGGGTCAAGGCCCCGCTAGCAAAATCTAAATCGGTCTGACTGTCTTGGCGACCTTGAATGGATAAGAGCTGATTAAAGATATCGTCGCCTTGGTCACGTTGCACGGCTTGTTGGGCCTGAATGACTTGGCCGGACTCAAACTTGGCCAGCCCTTCTGATTGATACTGAACATCTGCTACCCCTTCTACTTGAGCCACTTGACTGATGTCCGACTCTTTCATACCTGCCTGCAAGCCCTGACCTTGGAGCTGGAATCCCGCATTGGAGAGGGATAGGAGTTTATCTTGAACTTGTTGGGTACTAATCTGAATCGCGAAAACAGCTAAGACAGCGGTCGTGATCAGAGATAAGATGAGGAAAAGCAGCCCTACTCTGACTCGCTTACGGCTGACATAGGCCCAAGCACGCTGATACCATTTCATACGAGTCACTTCCTTTCTGCTGATTAAGAACTAACTATAGTATGCAACCCCTGTGTGAAGTTGATATGAAATTGTGAAATAAATTTTTGTCTTCTTCAATAAATGAAAAAACAGCCCCTGACCTGGCTTGAGAACAGGATAAGGGCTGGGTTTTGGAGAGGTTGGCCGATGGTAAAATAACTATTTTATATTTTTCTATCACTGAGCCACCTAACGTAAAAACCACCCCCCATCAGTTCAGCCGCTGATGGGGGGTGGTTTTTATAATAGAGGCTTAGACTTAGTTGCTTGAAGTCGTTTCGTCTTTCTGATCGCTTGCTGCATCAGCTTTTGAGCTGGACGAAGACTGGGATGAGCTTTGGTCTGAGGATGAGGAGGCCTCGCTTGCCTTGTCCTCTTCAAAGTTAGTCACTGGCAGGCTCTTATCCTTGTCGGCGTCTTCTAAGACTTCGGAGGTGAAGGACTTGTTGCTCTCCAAGATGCTTGGACCGCCATCTTCCCCGGCTTGGGTAATGGCCTTATACTTGTCGCCTACGCGGGTGTCAACCTTGCCATTGAACTGGGCGTGAGCTAGCTCGATGGCTTGTTTAGCTAAGATAGCTGGTGCGAAAAGCGGTTCTGCTGGATCATCCCCACCGAAGACAGCGTTGGTCTTGGATAGGCGAGCAATGATATCTGACACTTGTTCCCGCAAGTCATAAGACAATGGCTTGTCTTGGACGTGTTGGGTCAAGAAGTAGAGATGCTTCATGGCTTCAACCCCAGGACGGTCGTTAGCGTCCTTGAGGGCGGCCACATAGGCTGCTAAACGGCTTAAGCCCACCGCGTCTTGTGCTTCGATGGCCTTGTTGGCTTGTTCCCGCAATTGGTCAGCGGTCACTCCATAGTTGGTCAAGTTAAGCTCGCTAATAGCCTTGAGGATGCTCTCATGTTGGGCATTCAATTTGGCCAGACGTTCGGACAGTTTGTCACTATTGTCTTCAATTTGGAAGATGTAGCGGGCCGCAAAGCGATCTAAGAGTTGGAGGAAGCCTTGGGTCGAATTGCCCTTGTCCTTGAGGCTTTCTTCAATGTCTTGCAAGCCAGCTTCAATCCGGGCTAGCGCTACTTCTTGGCCGGCTAGACGTTGGCTAGCGACTTGGCGCAGGGTGGCGATGTAGGCTTTGACTGTCGTCTCATCCAAATCCCCTGGCACATGGATGCTTGGCAGGCTGGCCAATTTGTTGGCTACATAAGCCTTGGCCCCTTCCACATTGCGGATGCGGATATTGTGGCTGTGGTCGCCATGTGGCACCTCAAAGTAGCCATCGCGAATGCGAATAATACGCTGAGGAATCCCCATGCGTTTAGCAAGGCCTGCTAATTCGCGGGCAAAGCGTAACTCAGGGTCAATGCTTGGATCCTGACTAGGGACTTCCAAGGTCCAGAGTGGGACTACCCAAGGATGGATGTGCGACTTGTCTTGGCCTTGTTCCGTATTTGGAAGGCAAAGACTTGACCCCGATAGTTGCCTGCATCATCATAGACGGCCTGCAACTTGATAGTGTCCCGCTCTACCCCATAGGCATAGCTGATGTAATCCAGATGCCCTTGAATCTCAGGAGAATCTAAGGTCAAGAGGGAAGTCGGCCCTTGTGGCGTGCTTGGTTGTTCTGGCTGGCTCGGAGCCGGACTTGGACTAGCGGGCTGATCCACCGGCAGACTTGGCGTCGCTGGTTGACTTGGTCGGGTCAATTGATCAGCTGGATGACTTGGTGCCACAGGCTGGCTTGGGCTGGCTGGCCGGCTAGCAACTGGCCCATTTGGTCTTGGGCTGACTGGCTCATCATCGAAGGACAGATTGCCTAAGCCTTGACCGCAATCCAAGACATCGTGGAAATGGTCGCCGTGAGGAATCCGCACTAGGCGGCAGCCCCCTGGTGTGTGGGCATTAGGTACGGTTGGCGCATTGGCCAAGTCCCGTTTGGAGATAAAGTGGAAATGGTCGCCGTGACGGACTACATAACCATCCGCATTCTCTTCGACAATATCGGCTGGGTTAAAGACATAATTATCGCCCCCACCCCTTCTTGAGCTGCTAGCCCCTGCTTGGTCCTGGTCTTCATAGATGGCGTCCACTGGTGGCTTACCATAGACAAAGTGATAGTGGTTGCCGTGTTTCTTAAGGTAACCGTTGGAAAAGACCTTACCCACGATGACCTTTTGTTTACCCATTTTTTCCTTGAATTCTAGCTCCAGCTTATCCAAAGCCAAGGATTCTTTTTCGGATTGGGCTGCGGCCAAATCGCTAGATAATTGCCCCTTGTCGCTTTCTGCTTGGGACATGGCCGTTTGGGCCTCTTGCAAACGGGCTTGAGATTGACTGAGATCTTGGTTAAGGCCCCACAAACCGGCCCCGGCGCTTAAAAGAATGGCGCCATTAATCCCCCATAATAGGATGCGTTTTTTAGTCATGAATGATGACTCCTTTATATATAATGGTAATTCTTACGTTTAGCATCTTACACCCAATCGTAATGATTGTCAATAGTATAATGAAAAAATATTGCACTGCTTGTTAAATAGTGTGCCAGCATCAAAAAAGCCCCCTGCTATGAGGGAGCTGGGTTATTAGATTTAGGAAATTCCGACCATATCTAAGTAGAGTTGGTGGGCATAGCTGTCGGTCATGCCTGAGATGAAGTCTGTGGCCAAGAGCAGGCGCAGGTAGAGCTTCTCTAATTCCGACTTACCTTGCGCAAAGTAATGGTAGGACCGCTTCTGGCTCTCGGAAATAATACCAATTTTCTTAAGGTCCACATAGTCCAACGACGCGCAGTATCGTAGGCTACAAGTGGTGGCACGAAGCTATCCAGCAAATAGGTCAGGGTCGAATAGCCCGCTATTTCCAGGCGTAAAATGGACTTGTGGTCATAAATCCGCTCTTCAGAAATAGACCGCAGTTGATGATAGAGTGGCGCCACATCCGAGTCTTTGAAGAGGTCAAAGTCGTAGGTCCCGGCCATCAAGTCAGCATAATGGGTCACGAAGGACTGGGTGGCGCCGGCAATTAGGACATTGCGCAGGTGCTCGAAGAAACGGTTGATGCTGAAGATTTCTTCATCAATAGTTTCCAGAATGTGAACCACCTGACGTGAAGCCTGGCTGTCCTGGGCTGACTGCTTAAGGCTAGCTAGCAGATCCGCCTTGACCATAGCGAAGGTCAGCACCCCCTTGCCCAGGGCGTCTTCCATATCGGCCACCAGATAGGCAATATCATCAGCCGCTTCTAGGATAAAGGTCAGCGGATGGCGTTGGCTACCCGCCCCCGTTTGGCTGGTAATGGCTTGGAAGAGGTCGGCCTCCGCATGGAAATAGCCCACCTTCTTATGGGTAATGGCGCAGGTCTTAGGCTGGTGAGAAGCCCGCGTGTATTTGAGAATGGTATTGAGGGTAGCCACAGTTAAATCCAGGCCATCAAAGCTACCCTTGAAGTCGTGGAGCTTGGCTGCAATCCGCAGGGCCTGGGCATTCCCTTCAAAATGATAAAGGTCATGGACATAGTCACTGGCCAGAAAGTCCTGGGCCAGTTGGGGATCCAACTGCTCACTCAGAATGGCTGGCAGGCGCTTCTTGAACCACTGGCGGATAATATCCTCCCCAAAGTGACCATAAGGCGGATTGCCAATATCGTGCAAGAGACTAGCACACTCGACAATACGGGCAATGTCGGCCTGACGGACAATAAATTCCTGCTGGCTGACGGCCAGCTCTGAATCGGCCACGCCTTCTAGTTGATCGGCCAGACTAAGGGCAATCTCCGAGACCAGGGTCCGGCCAATCATGGCCACCTCCAGGGAATGCGTCAGGCGCGTATGAATAAAGTCCATGCGCTCCAGGGGAAAGACCTGGGTCTTGTCCTGCAGCCGCCGGAAAGACGGGCTGGTCACAATTCGTTTGTAGTCATCATCAAATTCATTACGATGCTGGGTCGCGCTACCCGATAGACGGGCAGTAGATAAAAGATCTGTCCATTGCATAAGCCGGACCTCCTTGTCTGCTGGCTGGGGTTGTTGGGGGGTAAAGTGTTCAATGGGCGTCAGCCAGCCTATTTTGCTTCCTTATTATAACAAATTCTCAAGCCGTCATAAAGAAAGACACCCGAGGGGGTGTCTTGGGTTTAAGTATTTGTGCAACTAGGCTATATGAAATTTTTATTGGTCTAAGGCCTCTCTCAAGGATTCGATTGTGGAGTAGCTTGCTACTGATGGATCATGCGCAATACGTCTACTTTCATCGATTGCTTGGGCGGTGAGTGACTTGCCTTTTCGCCTTAAATCCTGAGACGCTTGCTGATTTAGCTGGTCTGAATGACCAAGTATATCTTTATGGTCGTGGTTTTTATTGCTCATAGCAACCTCCTAATAAATAGAACCATTTTTTGAGACTTATAGAAGCTCGTGACAACTTAGTTGTTATCCTTCAAAAATTCGCCAATTCCTGCCGCAATTTCTTCGGGCGCATAATCATGCACATAATGCCCCACATCCAAGCGTTTAATGGTCGCATTAGGCACTTGCCCAAAGCTATCTTGCGCCATTTGGTACCAAGCCTCACTTGAGAAGCTAGTCCCACTTGCATTAGACACATAGAGTAAAATAGGGACGCTTGGCAGAGACTTGTCTAGGACTTGCTTGGCATTGCTGGCTGACATTTCAAGTTCATTGCCAATAGCAGTCGTCAAGGCCTGCTTATAAAAAAGTGCCTTGTAATTCGCTATTTCTGCTTGCGTCAGATGGCCTGATTCAAGGGCAGGAGCTGCCTTCTCTGCACGATAAAGAAAAACGCCCATAGCCTAGTTCAAGTAAAATTTTCCCTACCTTAACTACAAAAGTTGGGAACCTTTACTTTGTCATAGCTTTGTGGCATGGCCATATCGAGGCCAACAATAGCAGAAACTTTCTGCCGGATGCTCTTGGGCCCAGTAGAGAGCCTCTAAGCCAGCCATGGAATGAGCCACTAGAACATAAGGGCCTTGAATACCAGACGCTTCTAGTGCTTGACGTGTCTGTCTATTCACGGTTTCTAAATCTCTAGGGACTATCCCCATCATCACTAAAACCATAACCTAGTCGCTCGACTATGACAATGCGATAATCCGGAGCTAATTGCGTCGTCAGCGCCTTAAAGTCCAAAAATAGGCGATGTTGTGCCCCTCCAGCTAACAAAACCAGTGTCTTGCTACCCGAACCAGCCACATAGACATTTAACTGCTTACCCTCAACCTCAACACGATTACCAATCGGCGATATATCATTAGCTTCTCTAGATAGGGCAAGACGATGATTAAGATAGACACCTAATGTAACTAGCACTATAGCTAAAAGCACATAAGCTAATAGTTTTCTTAGAACTTGCCAAAATCTCATCAGCTAGCCTCCTCTACTTTTAATCACATGCTTACCCTACCACTTGAACAGGACTAGGTCAATAGATAAGAAAAATAAGATTAAGGCCAGCTACCTAAATAGCTGGCCTTACTAATTTGATAAATCTTCTAGTCATCCACGCCCAGAATCTCGTTGATGTTGTTCTTATAGAGAATAGCCTTAGCCCCGTAGACTGCTTGGATGCCGCCTTGGACTTCTAAGACATCCACGGCACCGATGGCCTTGAGGGTTGGCTTGTCGACCTTGCCTGAATCTTTGACTGATACACGCAAGCGAGTGATGCAGGCGTCGACGTCTTCAATGTTTTCAGGACCACCTAGGGCTTCAATGATTCTCACTGAATCTTGCTTGAGGCTGTCCTTGGTATCGACCACTGGCTTGGCATCCTCGTCCAAATCCTCTTCCAGACGACCTGGCGTTGGCACGTTGAATTTGGTGATGAACCAGCGGAAGACCACATAGTAGAGGCCGGCCCAGATTAAGCCAAATGGAATTTGTAAGAGCCAGTTGGTCTTGTCATTCCCTTGCAGAATCCCGAAGAGGGAGAAGTCGATGACCCCACCAGAGAAGGTATTCCCGATGGAAATATTGAGGATGTCGGCGATGAAGAAGCTGACCCCATCCAGGAAGGAGTGAATCACATAGAGGAAAGGACTCACGAAGAGGAACATATACTCGATTGGTTCCGTAATCCCGGTGATAAAGCTGGTCAAGGCAACCCCGAAGAAGAGACCTGCATATTTCTTACGACGGTCTTTTGGCACCAAGTGGTACATGGCCAAGCAGGCAGCTGGCAAACCGAACATCATAGTTGAGAAGCGCCCAGCGAAGAAGCGAGTTCCTTCGGTGAAGAGACCAGTATGGTTTGGATCTGCCAATTGGGCGAAGAAGATTTTTTGTGCCCCGGCTACGGTTTGACCCGCAACTTGAGCTACCCCACCCAACTCCGTGTACCAGAACATTGGGTAGATCATGTGGTGTAAGCCGACTGCCCCACAGAGACGCATGAGGAAGCCGTAGAGGAAGGTCCCAAACGGACCCGCTTGGGAAATGTAGTCCCCAGTTGATACCAGCCATTGTTGGAATGGTGGCCAGATTAGGAAGAAGACGCCCCCTAAGAAGATTGAGGCAAAAGATGTCACGATAGGCACAAAGCGGGAGCCCCCGAAGAAGCCCAAGACCTGTGGCAATTGAATATTATGATAGCGATTATGGAGCCAAACCGCACAGGCACCGACCGCAATGGCGCCAATGACCCCAGTGTCGATGGCAGAACCCTCCGCCATATAGAGTTTAACTAAGGCACCGATGGTGGCTTTCATGACCAGGTAACCGGTCACCCCAGCTAGGGCTGCCGTCCCCTTGTCGCGCTTGGCAAGGCCGATACAGAGGCCCACACAGAGCAGGAGGGACAGGTTGGCGAAGACAATTTCGCCGGCCGAACTCATGACTTGGAAAATAGCTTGTAGGCTTGGATTATTCAATAGGGGATAGGTCGCCACCGTGGTCGGATTAGACAAGGCGCCCCCAATCCCCAGTAATAGCCCGGCTGCCGGCAGAATGGCAATCGGCAGCATAAAGGCTTTCCCGATTTTTTGTAACAACTTAAACATGGTACAAAGACCTCCTTTGATTGTTAGGTGCTTCAGAAGTCTCGCATCGGAATCCTCCTGACTCACTCCTGTGGTCCCCCTTTTAGGGGACTCGCGGCCCTTCCTGGCCTGGCTACCTCCTTTCCTGGTCTGACATAATCTTGCATAAGTTGCGATGCGAATGCGCAGGGTTATCTGTAACCCTTTACAAGTTAATTATAATCGGATTGTAAGGAAATTTCAACTTGGAGGGAGACTTGACTGACACTCCACACAAGTATATACTTAGTATATACATTAAGAGAGGTGATTTTATGGAGTCACAAACACAATACCGGACCACACTATCCCAATGGGGTAATTCTAAGGCCGTCCGCCTACCTGCTGCCATTCTCAAAAAGTTAAATCTATTGGACAATCAAACCCTTCTGATCTCTGTCGAGGATAACAGCATTCGCCTAAGTCCTGAGCAAAAAGCAAGCTTCCACCATCCATGAGTTGTTTGCTGAATGGGATCAAGACGGCGTTCGAGATGGCGAACTTGATTGGGGGTCAGGCGAAAGGTCAGGAACTAGAATGGTAATCAGACAAGGCGATATTTTCTACGTTGACTTCAACCCCAGCAAGGGACACGAGCAGAAGCATCGTCGCCCGGCTCTCGCTCTAAGCCATAGCCTCCTGACTAAATTCAGTGGCTTGACCATCGTGGCCCCCATCACCACCACTAGTCGCAACTTTCCCACCTATCATGAGCTGACTAGCACCCGCACCATTCAGGGCAAGGTCATGCTAGACCAGACCATCGCCCTAGACTTGGCGGCGCGAGGTGTCGCTAAGGTAGAGGAAAGACTATCCCAAGAAGAATTGAAACTCATCTTGGATAAGTATAAGTTGCTGTTTGATATGGAAGATTAGGAATACACAAAACGCCATGGCTCGGTATGATTACCTAGCCATGGCGTTTGCTTGGTTTAATGCGACTTAAGGTCCATAAACAAATGGGCTTGATCCTGAAGACCATGTCCTAGGCGGATAATCCGCAGCTTTTGTTCTTTGGGGTATGGCGCATAGTAGACAATATAGTGACCAATGATTTTCCGTCGAATGCCTATAGCTGGCAAATAGGGATTGCGCACCCGCTCCCCGCTTTCTGGGAAAACTAGCAAGTTTTTCAAACACTCATGGAGTGCATCAAGAAACTTTTTAGCAGCTTGCTGATTCTTAAGTTCCTTGGTCAGATAGTTCAGAATCACTTCTAAATCTTCTTCTGCCTTCTGAGTGAACTCATAACTATAGGTCATAACGCTCCCTCATATCCGCGATAAGGGACTCCCCGTCTCTTAGACGCTGCTCTCGAATATCTTCCAGCCCTTGAAATAGAAATTTTGCTTCTTCCATTTGGCGGAGGGTCTTCTCATAGTATTCAATGTCCATGACAACTAGTCGCCCGTAGCCATTCTTAGTTACGAAGACTGGGCCTTGTTCCTCTTGGCAATACGCTTCAACTGCCACTGTGTTTTTAAATCGCGCATGGGAATAATTTTCATCAACGCCACCTCCTTGAATGGCTATATTATACCATAAATTTAGACACATATATAGTCATTTATAGCAAAAGGCCCCCTCAACTGATCATAAGGGGACCTTTTCTTATTATAACTGATAGACCATAATGTGTTCATTTATTTCCTTGTTAAAGCCAGTCTCTTCAAAGCCTAGATCTAGCAAAATCTTCTTCATAGGCTCGTTACCGTCAACATAGTCGGCTACTACCTTGGTCATCTGGGCTTGCTCTTTGGCCATTGCTAGCACTGCCTCGATGGTTTGGCGGCCGTAGCCCTTGCCTTGGTAACGCTGGTCAATCAGGAAGCGCCAAATAAAGACCTGCTGCTCCTCTGTATCCAACTCATACATAATGAAGCCAACTAAATCCTCATCCGCATAAACGGCTTTGGGATAGGCAATGCCTTCGTCACGGTAAAACCAAGCATCTGCCAAGGAGCGGACGACAGGAGACACAAATTTGGCTGCTTCTTGCTCAGGAGAAATCTTGAGCTCTAGCACCTGGAAATAATTATCGCCTGTTATATCTCTTAAGGTAACGGACATACTTGTCTCCTTCCTACCTTATTTAACTAAGTCACTCAAGAGATAGGCATCCACCAAGCGCTCGGTCGCCGCCACAGAGTCGACATGGGTCCGCTCATAGGAATGGCTAGACTCGATACCGGCACCACAGAGGGCGTGCTTGACTTCGGCACCCGCTCTCATAGCGGCCGAGGCGTCGGAGCCATAGAATGGGTAGATGTCTAATTTGTAAGGAATGTCCTTAGCCTTAGCAAGCTCCACCAGGTGTTGGCGGAATTCATAGTGGTAAGGGCCGCTGGCGTCCTTGACGCAGATAGAGACGGTGTACTCGTCGGTCTGCTGGTCATCCCCCATGGCGCCCATGTCGACCGCCAGGTACTCAACCGCTTTGTCTGATAGGCTAGAGTTGGCCCCATGCCCTACTTCCTCGAAGACCGAGAAGGCAAATTGGGTTGTCACCGGCAGGGTAATGCCCTCTTCCTTGTAACGACGCACCAAGTTAAGCAGGATAGCGGCGGACACCTTGTCATCAAGGAAGCGCGACTTAATGAAGCCGGTGTCAGTGATGGTGGTACGTGGGTCGAAGGAGACAAAGTCGCCCACTTCAATGCCTAGGGCGCGGGTTTCTTTCTCATTGGTGACCTTGGCGTCTAGGCGAACTTCCATGTTGTCTTGAGTCCGCTCAGCCGTCCCCGCATCGCGGTAGACGTGGGTCGAAGTCTGGTGAATGAGAATGGTCCCAGACACGGTCTTGCCGGTGGCCGCCACATGGACGGTACAGTTCTCCCCTTCGATCATGTTCCAAGGAAAGCCGCCCACCTTGTCCAGCTTGAGCCGGCCGTCGCCCTTGACCGCGCGCACCATGGCCCCCAAGGTGTCAACGTGAGCCGTCACAATACGGTGGTGGTCATCGTCCTGGCCAGGCACCGTCACATGTACGATTCCTTTTGAAGTGCGCACCGGTTGGTAGCCCATTTTTCCAAAGTCGATACCAAATAGTCCTGAACGCCGCGCGTGTAACCCGTAGGCGACGCGATAGCTAGAAGTTCTTGCAGATAACTTAAGGTTGGATTCATCCTAATGCCCCCTTGAAATTTGTTTACCCCTTCATTATAACACAAGTTTGGATAGCCGCCCTATCTTTTTGCGTGGCAAATGGGGCGGGTGCCCGCAGTCACGTCGTGTTGGACTTCCAACACGACATCGCTCCCCTCCAATGCGACCTGGCGCACGCTTTTGACCCACTTTCTGCTCAAAAAACAGCTTCACAGCCGCTGCCACGTCGCGTTGGAACCCCATCGCGACATGGCACTCACCCAATGCGACGTGGCGCCCACTTTTGACCCACTTTCTGCTCAAAAACCAAGCTCCTGGCGTCAGCCACGTCGCGTTGGACTCCCAAAACGACATCGCGCCCCTCCAATACGACGTGGCGCCCACTTTTGACCCCTTTTCTGCACGAAATCCAGGCTCACTGCCACAGCCACGTCGCGTTGGAGCCCCATCGCGACATCGCTCCCCTCCAATGCGACGTGGCGCCCACTTTTGGCCCCTTTTCTGCACGAAATCCAGGCTCCCTGCCGTAGCATACAAAAAGCCCCCCGCAGGCCTGCATTCGGCATCTAAATCAACAGGAAGAAGCCTTGATTTACAAGGCTTTTTTGCTTGTCTATAACTGATTTGCCCCATCATTTGCCCCACTTTTAAATCTATCTTTTCTTTTTGAATCAAATTACATCTTAACAAATAGTGTAAAGCCAGTTACTTTTGCTTTGATGCCATACAATATTTTCATGTAGAGAAGACAAATTTTATCTTCTCTTTTTATTTTCATGAATCAGACTGAAACTTCCAAGTTGTCTATTTATTTTATTGACATTTTTTATAAAAAGAGGTACAATAACTTTAATATCAAACTATACTATATCGGAGGTATTGAAATGAAATTTTCTAATCGTTTACTGCTATTCCTTGCAGGAGTTGTTTTTGCCCTTTTAGGACTTTTCCTATTTACAAACCCAGTAGCTAATCTTGTTGCTTACAGCTGGTGGATTGCATTTGGTTTACTGGTTGCTTCTATAGCAGATATTTTAGGCTATTTCTCTGCACCAAAAGAGCTTCGCTCACCTGTTTATCTTTTCCAAGGGTTTGTTAGTCTTCTCTTAGCTCTTTACCTCGTTGCTTATGGCTTTGTGACCCTGCCGGTCGTCATTCCGACCATTGTAGGAATTTGGTTAATTGTAGAAGCCATTATTGCCTTCATTAAAGGCAATCGTCTAGGATTGATTTTCCCTATTATTGGTAGCAATATCACGTGGGTAGCCTTGCTTGCATTTTTACTAGGTCTAGTTATTCTGTTCAATCCAGTGGCTACAAGTGTCTTTGTCGTTTATGTCAATGCCTTTGCATTTTTAGTTACTGGCTTCACCTACATTATTGAGGCCTTTCGTAAATAGTCTAGTTGCTATTTCTATCGCATTCAAAAAGCTGGGAAATCATATTCTCAGCTTTTTCGTCTCTTTAACTATCACTTTTTCGCATCCCATTCTGCGTAGAATTGCTCCAAGTATTCTTCCAAAAAGTGATGGCATAGCGCTCTGGCATTCGATAATCTGCAATAATAACCGGTCGAGAACGGGGCATCGACTCAATCATACCGAAAAAAAAAGAGCGAATGTTATCTGCAAAAAGAAAGCTTGGATTTTTTGCGATTTCAACAAAAAAAGCACTGTTTGTACTGACCCCAAAAAGTTAGACAAATAATTTAAGTGAAGGATTTAGTTCTGTATTGCACAGGACTAAGCCCTTTTTAGTTTTACCTTAATTCGTTTGTTGTTGTAGTACTCATTGTAGTCAACAATAGCTTGTTCCAATTGGTTAAGTGATTTAAATGTTTTCTCATAACCATAAAACATCTCAGACTTAAGAATACCAAAGAAGGATTCCATCATACCGTTGTCTGGTATGATGATGAAAGAGTACGGAACAGCCGATAGTCCTCAAAAAATTGCTTTTATGAACATCACTTTGGGAAGTATCATTTTCGGCGTACTCGTCATTCTTGGCACCTATATGATTGCAAAAGAAAGAAAAGCAAAGCGAAATATAACGTGTGAAAAGGAGTGAAAACTCCTTTTCTTTTTGCGAACCAGACTGAAACTTCCAAATTGTCTATTTATTTTATTGACACTACGAGCAACAGCGTAATGCGTGACATGCTTCTTCTATATCAGAATTGGACTCTTTCAGGCTGCTGTTCTAGCAAATAATCCTCTTAGCCTTAATCATAGAAATTCATTTTTGTTCATTTTTACATGACCCAGACTAGAAAATATTCAACACCTGACTGGGATTTATTTTAATGGGTTTTAACCTTTCTTGGTTAGATAAAAAAGAAGAACCATACAGTATAGAATCTGTATGGTTCTTTGCCCTACTTTTGGCCCATTTTGAAATAATTATATTTAATAACGCTCCAAGCATCTTCTAGAAATCACTTATATTTCGACATTTTTGATTATTTTCAATATGAAATTCTTACAGATTCATGCAGGGGGCTAGATGGCTTAAGGTCTTGGACTTTGAACCGGTTCGTTGTATTGGTCAAAGGTGATTTTACCTTGAATACGGTAGGTGCCTGCTAAATAGTTCAAGTGACGCGTTTTGCCCTCTTCAATAGTAAAGACCATGTCCACTTCAAGGCTCTGAAGTCGGAAGTCCTTATCTACTTGGTAATTAAACTTAGGCTTGCTGGCAAAGAAAGCTTCGAAAGCATCCTCGTTAAAGATGTAGCGAATGAGTTCCGTGCTAATCTCTTTGGAGTCGGTTGGGTGGTCCGATTGATAAGCCCCATAAACCGCAGCTGCACTTAATAGATTCCACGCAGCTTCGTGGTCGCGGTAAACCTTCTTACCATCTACATCCTCTCTCAGACGCAACTCGTAGCCATTCTCTAGCTCCTTAACCTCGTAAATCTCTGAATATAAGGCGATTTCTTCAGGCGTATAGAATTGATCCAAGCTACGTAATTGCTTAAGCGAGTCTTGAAATTCCTGAACTTCAGTCTTGATATCTAGACTTCTGACCTCTTCTTCATGGTTCTCCTTGCCATGAAGCTGCCCGTCTTTGACAGAGGCAACTAAGTGGTAGTCGCCCAAGAAACTGCCCAAATCAAAAGAGCCAAATCCGGACGCCTGGTCCAAATCTACACTTGCTTCAAAATGGCCGCCTGTGAGGACATCTTCCTCCTGGCTTGGGAGCGTATTGCTTATCTTCCACTCACCCTTAGTATGCACCGTCTGGGTGTTGACCAACTTCTTCATGGTCCCGTTCAGTAATTGGTCCAATGACGGAGCTTGCGCACTAACGCTTGCAGGCGCCACCCCACCAGCCCCAGCCAAAAGGCCGCCAGCCATGGCCAGCAGGCTTAATTTTTTAAACCATTTCATCTACTTTCCTCCTCAAATGTCCTAAGGCTTTTCTACTGACACAGCTTGGTCATATTGGTCCAAGTCCGCTTCCAATTTGACATGGAAGATTCCTGTTAAGCCAGAGAATAGATCCATCCCCTGGTCAATACTAAACTGAAAATCAATCGTAACATGGGTCACACGGAAATCCTTGTCCGTCTGTACCAGAATCTTTGGCTTACGAGCCATGAAAGCACCAAAGGCCTCTTCATTTAGGACATAGTCAATGAAGCTCGCAAAATCGCCATAGATGTTAGGGTTGCTAGTCTCCAGCAGCAATTGGTGCAAGGCCTCTTGCTTGACCTGGTCCCATAACTGCTGATAGTCACGATAGAGTTGCTTACCATCAATGGTTTCTGATAATTGCAAGAGGTAACCCTGATCTTCTTGGACACTCTGGACATACTTAGCTAGCTCCCCACTGTCTTGAGGCGAAATCCAAGTCTCCACCTGACGCAAGTTCTCCAAGTCTGACTTCCAACTTGGCACTTGAGACTTGAGGTCAATTGGCTCCAACTCCTTACCGTCTGCCTTACCATATAAGTAGCCATCTAGTAAAGCTAACTTAACTTTGCTTGCCCCGGGAAACTTAGCCAAGCCAAACTCGGCCTTGCCCGCCATTTTATCTAAGTCAAAGCTTGCATCTAACTCGCTTTTTAGCACGGTCTGTGTATGATTCTCTTCAAGATCACTGTGGGTCATGGAAACTTTGAGCTTAGTGTGGACGCTTTTGCTTTGGAGGCTAGTCTTAATGACCCGGTTTACCAGCTCATCAGTGGTTATGTCTTGAGCCTGCACACTCGGTGCGCCAACACCCCATAACACAGTCGCAGTCAGGCTTAAGAGCCCTAGTTTCTTCCATCCTTTATTCTTCATTTAAAACTCCCTTCTAGTTTTCCGGTTCTAATTCAATACCCTTGGCTCGCAAATTAGCTAAGCACTCGGCTAGGTAAGCCGAGTCATGCTCCGCATAAATAGGAGACTCCAGTGGCTGAGCTTGGATTTGGCTAGCTTCATAGGCTGGCATAACTTTGCCACGGTAGCTGGGCTCCCACCACTGGTCGTCCGGCCGGTAGCCCCGACGGACCATTTCCTCCATGATCAGGCGGTGGTAGGCATAGAGCTTGTAGGGCGAATGTTCAAAGACATAGTTAACCACACTGTGGGGCTTGCCCCAACCCTTACCCCGCAAGGCCGCACACTCACGATGCTGACCTAGCAGCTGTTGTCTTGGCAACTTGTCAATCAAGGCTTGATGCCATAATCTCATGTAAGGCCCTCCTTCTTGCTTTCCCTTACTATAGCATATTCTGAGCCTAAGGAAAAGCTTACAAAAAATGACTGGCCCCACACCCAGTGTCAACCAGTCATCTGAAAAGCACCTCCAAGTGGCGCAGCCTCTTACCTATTGGGCTACTTGTGCCGCTTGGACTGACTTAAGGTCTGATGGGTTATGCCGAAAACCTAAGAGACGTAAGCCGTTGAGAATAACTAAAATCGTAGAACCTTCATGGCCCACCACACCCAGCGGTAGACTGACCACTTGGAAGACATTGGCTGCAATCAGGCAGACAATCACGGCCAAGGCGAAGATAATATTTTGCATAATAATGGTCTTCATACGACGAGAGAGTCGAATGGCCTGAGGCACCCGGGTCAAGTCATCCATAATGACGCAGTCCGCTGTTTCCATGGCAATGTCAGTCCCTGAGCCAATGGCAAAGCTGACATCCGCCTGAGCTAAGGCAGGCGCATCATTGATGCCGTCCCCCACCATGGCCACGCAATAGCCTTGGGCCTTGTAGTCGGCCACCAAACGGGCCTTGTCATCCGGCAGGCAGTTGGCCTGCACTTGATCAATGCCCAAGTCATTAGCAATGGTTTGGGCTGCTGCCTGGTGGTCCCCCGTCATCATGACCACTTGGACTCCTAATTCATGTAGCAATTCCACTGTGGCCTTACTCTCTGCCTTCACTCGGTCAAAGAGTGCATACCAGGCCACTAATGCTTGGTCACGAGACACCAAGACTAGGGTCTTGCCGGCTGCTTCTTGCTCAGCTAGGACTTGTTCTAAGTCAGCAGGCACTTGCCCCACTGCCTCTAAGACAAAATCCGCCTTACCAATCCGCCAGTCATGTCCTTGATAGGTACAAGTAAAACCACGCCCGGTCACGTCCTCAAGCTGATCCAAATTCACCGCTTGATAGTCGCCCACATAGTTCAAGATGGCTTGAGCCACAGATGGGTAGAGGTGGCTTCAGCCGTTGCCACCAAGGCATTCAGGCCAGTCGCCTCTTCCGCAAACCAAGCCTCTTCTACTTGGGGTTGGCCTTGGGTCAAAGTCCCGGTCTTATCCATTACCACCAAGTTGACATCGCCAATCTGGTCCATGATTTGGCCGCCTTTGACCATAACGCCCATACGAGCAGCCCGGCTAATGGCCGCTAGGACAGCCGGTGTAGAGCTAGCCACCAAGGCGCAAGGAGAAGCCACCGTCAAGAGAATCATGCCGCGGTAGAAGCTATCCAACCAGGACCAGCCCAGCAAGAAGTGGACCGCCACGATAAAGGTTGGAACTAGGAAAAGCACCGCCTTCACATAACCATCTTCTAAGTTTTCAATCAGGCTAGACACCCGGCTCTTTTGGCCTTGGGCTTGTTTGACTAGGGCTACGATTTTAGCGAAAAGGGTATCCTCTTGGGCTACGGTGACTACCATGTCCAATTCGGCGCCCACATTGAGGGTCCCACCTAATACTAGGTCACCTGCTGCCTTATCCGCTGGGATTGGCTCCCCTGTCACCATGGCTTCATCTAGACTCGCCCAGTCACTGATTAACTTGCCATCGATTGGCACTGCCTGGCCTTTTTTGACCCGCAGACGGTCGCCAATCATGAGGTCGCCGGTTTCTACTTCTTCCAACTGACCGTCGGACAGAATGCGCCAAGCCTTATCTGGCCGTAGGGCCATGAGGGCCGTAATGGCGTCCTGGCTCTTCTTCATAGCTAATTCTTCCAAAGTCCCAGATAGGGAAAAGATAAAAATCAGCAAGGCCCCTTCTAACCAGTAACCAATAATACCTGCACCCAAGGCAGCCAGGACCATGAGGACATCGACATTAAGGTGACGTTCCTCCACTAACTCCTTCCAACCTTCTAGGGCTGGCTCATAGCCCCCAATCAAGAAAGCCAGAATAAAACTAGCCTGCCCCCAGACGGGTTGACTTTCTAAAAAGACTAGTCCCACTAGGATAAAGCCCAGACAAAGCACGGTCTCAATAATTCGTTTGTTGTATCTTAAACACTTCATGATTTCACCTCTTATTTATAATCAATTTACTTTACACTCTTATTATAACTTCTCTAATTTAGATTGTCAATAATATTTATCGTCAAGATTGTATTATTTAATGATATTGATTATAGATAATTAAGCTAGTAAAAAGGCCGGGAATCTCTTCCCGACCTTAGCTTGCTTATTTAAGTCGATAGATCATATAGTAGACCCCGACCCCTGGCATTGGGACATCTTCCAAGAAGCCATAGACCTCAAAACCGTGTTTGAGATAGAAGTCCTTGGCCTGATAGGTCCGCGTAGTTAGGAGGATGCTGGTCACCCCTATTTGACGGGCATAGCTCTTGGCATAGTCTATAAACTGGCTACCTAGGCGCTGCCCCTGATAGTCCGGGTCGATGGCCAAGTTCTCGATTTTCATGGCCTGATAACGAATCTTGCCATCCATCGCTGCCACCAAGCGCTCCCCGTCTTTCATCTGCCAGATGAAGGACTGGTCCAAGCCTTCAGGCTTAGGCTGATTGAAGTAGGTCTCATAGCCATGCGTGAAGACTCTCTCATAGAAATCTTCCGGCATGAGCTCTGTGCTTTCCACAGGATAGTGTGTCATAGGTCTGCCTCCTCTTATAAGTTAATTTCTAACAAAATCGGTGTATGGTCTTGGCGAGCCCCTGAATCGAGCATCTCGGACTTGGTCACCTTGTCCGCAAGCCGGTCAGATACCAACCAGTAGTCAATGCGCCAGCCTGTATTGTTAATCTTGCTGGTCCGGCTGCGTTGGGCCCACCAGGTATATTGATGCGGCACGTCCCCATGTAGGTGGCGGAAACTATCGGTAAAGCCCCGGCTAAGCAAATGGGTAAAGCCTGCCCGTTCTTCATCAGTAAAGCCCGCGGATTGGCGGTTAGCTCCTGGGTTGGCCAGGTCGATTTCCTGGTGGGCAACGTTGAAGTCCCCGGTCGCCAAGACTGGCTTCTTAGCATCCAGGCTCACTAGGTAGTCGGCGTATTTAGCATCCCAGACCTGACGCTCTGCCAAACGTTTGAGGCCATCCCCCGCATTAGGCGTGTAGACCTGAGTGACATAGAAATCGTCAAATTCCAGGGTAATAATCCGGCCTTCCAAGTCCATGGTCGACGGCGCCCCAATTTCAGGGAAGGTCACCTTAGGCTGCAAGTGCTCCCGATAGAGGAAGAGGGTCCCAGCATACCCCTTGCGGGCTGGCTCCTGAGAGGACCGCCATGTGTGGGCGTAGCCTGGAAAGTACTCTGCCAAGATTTCTTCATGCTTCTTGGTTGGACCTATTGGTGATAACTTGGTTTCTTGAATGGCAATAATGTCTGCCCCTGCTTGCGCTAGCTGGTCTAGGACGGCCTTGGAGAGTTGGGCCCGGGCCGAGTCGCTAGTTAGGGCCGCATTGAGTGAATCGATATTCCATGAGATCAGTTTCATTCTATCTTCCTTCGCTGTGTAAATTCTTTGTACTTCTATATTATAGCAGATTGACTGGCAGAAAACAGGGTCTAGGCTTGCCGTTCAGACATCAAAGCTTCAATTTTGGCAACAATGGCTTGGTTGCCACCCGCTTGGACTGATAAGTCAGCATAGTATCTGGCTTGTTCAGCGTAGCTTGGGTTGCTGAGCACGTCCTCCACCGCTTCTTGTAAATGAGCCGAGTCAATAGACCGAATGGCGAGTTCCCGTCCTAGGCCACAAGCCTGCACCTGTTTGGCCACAGTAGGTTGGTCATTACCAATCGGCAGTACTATCATTGGAACTCCAAAATAAATGGCCTCATTAACACTATTCATGCCACCATGTGTAATGAATAAGTCAGCCCTCTGTAGGACCTCTAGTTGTGGAACCCGATCATAGATATGGATATTATCAGGCAAGGAACCATATTGAGCGATATTCTGCCCCTGACCAATCGATAGGATGAGGGTGACATTTTGATTGGCAAAGGTCTCGATGCAGAGTTTGAAGAAGCGTCTGCCCGCCTGGCTAGTGTTAAGCAAGGTCCCAAGTGACACATAAATTAGCTTGCCCTTAATATCAGGCAAGGTGAAATCATCCTGTTTGCTTACTTGAGGAATCGACGCGCCAACAAAGTCAAACAGTTCCGGCGCGAATTGATCGGAATAGAGCTGAAATTCCCTTGGCGTATAAACGAAATTATACTTGGGCTGATTATGACAGAGCTCGGCTACAATATCCCCTCGGCTAATCATTTGCTTCTTTTGCAATCTACGACCGATCAAACGGCAAAGCCAAGGAAACTGGAAAGCTTTGGTCATGTACCAACCACCTGAATGGGCAAAATCACTAAGTACCGCTTCATTCAAAGCAAAGGTAGAAAAGAGACGGAAGGCAGGAATCCCTAGTTGGTCAGCAGCTTGCTTACCTTGCAGAAAAAGCATTTCATAAATCAACGCATCATAGTCAACCCCCACTCTGATTAGAGTTTGATAGCCCTGATTCCAGGCTTGAACCTCAGAACCCAACCATTTTCCTTTTGTTGTCACCGGGTCATAGGGGATAAAATCTGCGCCTGTCGCTAGAATTTTATGGCGCCATTCTTCTGCATGTATATACCCAACCCCATGGCCAGCCTTGACCAATTGCCGAGCAAGCTCTAGCGTTGGATTAGTATGCCCCGAAAAAGGCAGATTAACCATTAAAAGTTTCATCACCATTCACCTCTCAATCAGTATTAGGATTCCACCACAAAGTCAATGGCCTTGACCTTCTTGCCCCACCAGCGGGCAAAGGCCTTGAAGCGGGCGCGGATGGTGGCCTGGTGAGCCTTTGCCAAAGGCTGGGGACTAGTTACTTGGAAGCTGATTTGATCGCCTTGTTGGCGCAAGTTCCACTCGCCCTTGACCTGGCCCCGAATCAGAATCAGAGCCGGAATCTGGCCGGCTTTGCGCCAGATGGTGTGATGCTGGTCCTTCTCTACCAAGATATCCTTGGACTTGTAGGAAACCAAGAGGGCATCGAATTTGCCCAGGACCAGGACAGTCGGCAACTTGGCCGCATCCTGCCAACTTTCATAGTAGAAGGTCTGCTTGCCATAGCGACAACTTAACCAGTCAGACAGGTCCACCTGATTGAAGAAGGCCTGGGGCACCCCGAAAAAGTGGGCCGCATCCGCCAGAGTTGCCGGACCATAGAAAGAGAAATAGGTCGCCAGCAGCTGACGCTTGATTTGTTGCAGATCCTGGCCTTCTGGCGCTGGCTGCCAATGAACTTGTCGGTCGCCCTGACTCAGGGTCTGATAGAGCTGGCCCTGACGCGAAGCCGCCAAGAAGAGCCCACCCCAGCGGAAGAGTTGGCGCCACTCTTCCTGACCATAGCGATCCTTGAGGGCCTCACGCGTCAGAGGACCGTCAGCCAGATAGCCGGCCAGGCGCTCGAGTTGGGCCGCCACCTCCACCCCTTGCTCAGCCAAATGACTCCAGGGCCAAGAAACCGTCTCCGACAGAAGCAGTGACAAGGCCTCCCAAGTCGGCCGATCATAGAAGTGGTAGGTCCCCCGCTGGCCCCAAGCCAAGATGCCTTGCTCTATCAAATCCGCATAGCTATCCGCCTTGGGATCAGCCAGACGGTTGAAGTAATTATAGATGCCATGGGTCACATACTGAGACTGAATCCCCAGACTCTTGGCCAAGACCTCTGCCCCCGTCAACTTAGACTCAAGCAAAGCCTGATGATAGAGCCTTTGCGCCAAAATCTCCTGTGCTGTAATGGTCATACGGTCGCCCCCCTTTCGTTCACTTTATCATTATAACAAAGCCTGTCTTGGACTTCAAAAGGGCAGGCCCTATTCTTTACTTTCGATAGGTACTTGTTTAACCTCTCAAGCCAGTGACTAAGACGTGACACGGTCAAAATCGGGGCCGTGTGGTGCCTCAGGATGCCAAGCGCATGAGAAGCTCTGGGAGCGGCAGCGACCTAGAGCTTCCATAGCTAGGCAAGGCGGAAGACTCCTGCAGGGAGGTTGCAGCCGGTCCCACCTCACGGACCTGACTTTTGACTAGAGTGTCGCACCTTAGTCACGCTTTTGCACAAAAATGAGGCTAGGACACCCGTCCTAGCCTCAAGCTCGTCTTATTTAGTTCATCATGCCCGCTTGGAGCTGATACATGCGATAGTAGAGCCCACCTTGAGCCAGTAGCTCCTGGTGGTTGCCCGACTCGACAATCCGCCCTTGGTCCAGGACATAGATGCAGTCCGCATCCTGAATGGTGGACAGACGGTGGGCAATAGCCAAGGTCGTCCGCCCCTTTCGCATCTTAGCCAGCGAAGCTTGGATGACTTCCTCGGTCTCCGAATCAATATTGGCCGTGGCCTCATCCAGAATCAAAATCTTAGGCTGGGTGGCCATGGTCCGGGCAAAGGCCAGCAACTGGCGCTGGCCACTTGAGAAAGTAGCCCCCCGCTCCGTCACCGGACTGTCATAGCCGGCTGGCAAACTTTCGATAAAGTCGGCGGCATCGACAAAGCGCGCCGCTTCGCGCATGGCTTCATCCGTCAAGCCCTCTTGATACATGCGGATATTGGAGGCAATGGTCCCGTGAAAGAGGAGGGATCCTGCAGGACCAAACCCACCGCCGACCGCAAGGCCTGAGCCGAATAGGACTTAATATCCTGGCCATCAATCAAAATCTGGCCGCGATCAAATTCATAGAAGCGCAAGAAGAGGTTCATAATAGAAGACTTTCCAGACCCGGTCGCGCCTACAAAGGCCACCGTCTGGCCGGCTTCCACCTTGAAACTAATATGCTTGAGGACATCCCGCTTGCCATCATAGGAGAAGCTGACATCCTGGAACTCAATGCTGCCCGCCCCGATTTCCGTGACTTGACCGCTTTGGGCCGGTTCATGGTCCTCCTGGTCAATCAAGGCAAAGACCCGGTCGGCCGCAATCATGGAAGTTTGCAGAATGGAAAAGTTCTGGGTGACTTCAATCAGCGGATTAAAGAGCTGATTGGAGTATTGAATAAAGGCATACATAAGCCCCGCGGTCACGCCAGCCACCTGCCAGGTGACCCCGAAATAGGCCAGGATAACAGCATAGGCCAAGAGCTTGAGCAAGGACATGGCCGGCCGCAGGAAGAGGCTGTTGACATTGAGGGATTTATTGGAATAGGCCACATGGTCTGCATTAATGGCTTCAAATTCCGCCAAGAGGCGCCCTTCCTGGCCAAAGGCTTGGACAATCCGCATGCCCTCAATGCTTTCCGACAACTTAACGTTCAAATCGCTCAGCTTAGCCCGGGTCATAGCAATCAAATCGCGCGACTTACTGTTATAGAGGGCAATAGAGCCAAACATAATGGGAATAAAGACCAACATGAGCAGGGTCAGAGGCACATTGAGACTAAGCATGGTCCCAATAGTCACCGCCACAATGACCAAGGAGCTGAGGAAACTGGAGAAGATGGCACTGAACATATCGGCCACTGCCTGAGTATCATTGGTCAGGCGGGACACGATGGCCCCGGCTGGCGTCTGGTCGAAGTAACGCATGGACAGGCTTTGCAGCTTGTCGAAGGACTCTTGGCGCAAGTCGCGGACCACGCTTTGGGCCACGCGGGCGAAGGTGTAGTTACCTAAGAAGGTAAAGGCCACCCGCACCAGGAAGAGGCTGTAGTAGGATAGGAGGATTACGCCTCCTTGGGCCACCAAGCCGCCCCCAATAAAGTGGTCGATATAATACCGGGCCAGGAGTGGAATGGCGGTCGTCACGGCCGACGTCAGGAAGATGAAGACCAGAGCCATCAGGGCCGTCCCCTTGTAACGCCACATATAGGCCATGAGGCGGCCAAAAGTTTTAGCACGATTAGGCATCTAAGTCCCCTCCTTCCAAGCTTTGAGCCAGTTGCTGACTACGATAAGTAGTGGCATACCAGCCATTTTGCGCCAGCAATTCTTGGTGATTGCCCCGCTCCTTAATGCGGCCCTCTTCCATTACCAGAATCAGGTCGGCATGGACGACGGCTGACAGACGGTGGGCCGTAATAATGGTGGTCTTGCCTTGACGTTCCGACTTAAGATTTTCTAAAATCAAATGCTCAGTCTTGGCATCCACGGCTGATAGCGAATCGTCCAGAATCAGAATGTCTGGATCCAAAATCAGGGCCCGGCTCATGGCCAGCCGTTGCTTCTGACCACCGGACAGGGAGACGCCCCGCTCCCCAATCAAGGTATCTAGCCCTTCAGGCATAGCCTGGATATCCTGGTAGACGCCACAGAGCTGGGTGGCTCTGACAACGGCCGCATCATCCAAGTCAGCCTGGCCGAAGCGGACATTGTCCCGAATACTCATGGCGAAGAGCAGCTGGTCTTGGGGCACATAGCCCATCAAGCTCCGCAAGTCGCTGAGGCGGTAGTCGCGGATGTCATGACCGTCTAGCTGAATGCTGCCCACATTGACATCCTGCTCCCGCAAGAGTAGGCGCAAGAGACTGGTCTTACCAGACCCCGTGGTCCCGACAATGCCCAGGGTTTGACCCGCTTCCAAGCTAAAGTGGACATCCTCAAGCGTAGGCAGGTCTTGGTAGGCAAAGGACTCAATGTCATAGTCCAAGCGACCATTTTGAATGCTAGGTAGAGGATGTTCCGTCTCGCGGACTGGGCTTTCCTCATGCAGTAATTTGTCAATCCGATCCAGGGAGACCGAGCCCCTTTGCATAATGTTGAAGAGCCAACCGATGGCTTGCAGTGGCCAGACCAGCATATCCAGATAGGTCATGAAGGTAACCATTTCCCCGACGGTGAACTGGCCCTGACTAATCAAATAACCCCCGTAGAGCAGGCTAATCAGATAGGAGGCCCCCACGAAATCAAGACCATGGGTTGGAAGAGCTCATTGTACTTGGCGGCTCGCAGGTTCTTGGCCCAGACCATCTGGTTAGTGGACTGGAATTTAGCCGTCTCCTGGGCCCCATAGCCAAAGGACTTGGTCACCTTAATGCCAGAGACTGATTCCTGAACCGAGTTGTTAAGCTCAGAGAAGGCCTCCTGGGCCTGCTTAAAGCCTTCATGGTTGATGCGTCCCAGGCGACTAGTCCCCCAGGCCAGTACTGGCAGAGGCAAAATGGCCACTAGGGTCAGGCGCCAATCCAGAATCCAGAACATGGTAGCCAAGGTAACCAGGGCAGTAATCGAGGCATCCACGGCCGACATGACTCCGCCCCCTGCCGTCATAACCAGGGTTTGGACATCGTTGGTGGCATGGGCCATCAGGTCACCAGTCCGATAGCGGGTATAGAAGGACGGCGCCATGCGGGTAAAGTGCTCAAACAAGCGAGTCCGCAGAATCCGGCCCAGGCTATTGGCTGTCCCTAAAATGAAGAGCCGCCAAACATAGCGGAGGGCATACATAATGAGAGAGGCTCCTACTAGCCAGGTCAGATTGATAGCCAGCTCGCTAGGGGTCAGATTGCCACCTGCAATGGCATCAATGACTTGCCCAATAATGCGCGGTGGAATCAGGTTGAAGACGCTGACCAGGGATAAGGCCAGAATCCCAATCATATAGCGGCGGGCTTCCAACTTGAAGAACCAGCCTAATTTGCGAATGAGTGACATGACACATTCTCCTTTCGTAACCTTGCTATTATACAACAAAAAAGAAGCTGGGACCAAATCCCTGCTTCTCGGGTGTGGGGCTGCTAGCTAGCCTGCTTAAGTGCCCTATAGCAAAAGGACCGGAAAATCCTTTCCGGCCCTCACTTACTTATTGGCTTAGATAGTCATAGGCCTGCCGGGGCGAGCCGTCTTGGAGATAGATAGTGCCTCGCTCCTGGAAACCGTAGGCCAGGATGGCCTGCTGCATGGGCAGGTTTTGGGCGTGGGTGTCAATCCGGATGTGGGGGCAGACGGACTTAGCGAAGTCGAAAGCTGCCCGCGCCACGCCCCGGGCCTTGCCATTGGCCGCCAGGCGGTGAATGGTCACATAGGGACTTTGGCTGCGCCAGCCCAGGCCATGAATCTGGCCATAGGTCGGATCTTGGCCACCAATCAGGGCGAAGGTGCCCACCAGCTGGCTGGCCTCGTCTTCTAGGACATAGGAATGGCCTTGCGCTATATCGGCTTCTAAGAGGCTTTGAGGCGGATAGCCGTCTGGCCACTGATTGGGATTGCCCTTGGCCCGCATAAAGGCCCGGGCTTGTTCGTATAAGGCCATCAAGGCTGGCAAGTCCCGATTCTGTGTTTTTCTAATCTGCATGTGGCTTCCTCCTCTGCTCCACGCCTTACTGTGCCCCCAGTCTATCACAAATCCCTGGCCCTGCCAACAAGGTCTAACTTGGGTCTGGCCCGTCATAGTGCTATACTAGACTTAACTGATTAAGAGAAAGAAGGCTCCGCCATGGAATCCATGCTCCAACGCTTTATCCGCTATGCTAAAATCAACACCCGGTCCGACCTGCACTCGGATGCCGTGCCGACCACACCCGGCCAACTGGACTTCCTCCGCATGTTGGAGGGCGAACTCAAGGACCTGGGTCTCAGCCAAGTCCGCTTCAATCCAGTGGACGCCTTTGTCACGGCCCTCTTGCCAAGCAACCTGCCGGCCCATCAGAAGGCGCCATCTATTGGCTTTATCGCCCATGTGGATACGGCCGACTTCAAAGCTGACCATATCCAGCCCCAGGTCCATGCGGACTATGACGGACAGGATATTGTCTTGAATCCTGACCTGGATATTATCATGCGGGTGTCTGAATTTCCTAACTTGAAGCACTATGTGGGGCAGACCCTGATTACTACGGATGGTACCACCCTGCTAGGGGCCGACGACAAGGCAGGTCTGGTCAGCATCCTAGAGGCAGTCATCCACCTCCTAGCCCATCCTGACCTGCCTCACGGCGATATTTGGCTAGCCTTCGGACCCGACGAAGAAATCGGCAAAGGCGCCCACCGTTTCCAAGCCCAAGACTTCCCAGCAGACTTTGCCTATACCTTAGATAGCGGCGAGGTGGGCAAGTTGGAATACGAGACCTTCAATGCCGCCCGGGTCATGCTGACCATCGACGGGACCAGCGTTCATCCTGGGACCGCCAAGGGCCTCATGGTCAATGCCCTGGCCGAAGCCGCCAAGCTCTTCGCCCGCCTGCCCCAAGACCAGGTGCCAGAATTGACCGAGGGACACGAGGGCTACTATATGCTGTCCAGTCAAAGCGGCGATATTGGCCAAGTTCAGGCCACCTACATTATTCGCGACCATGACAAGGAGCACTTCCAGGCTCGCAAGGACTTCTTCCGTCAGATTGTGGCCCAACAGAATGCAGGCTACGACCGGCCCCGCATCCAATGTCAAATTTACGACGAATACTACAATATGTACGATATCCTCAAGCAAGACATGACGCCGGTTGAAGTGGCCATTGCCGCCTACAAGGCCTGTGGCATTGAGCCTCTTATCAAGCCTTTCCGGGGTGGGACAGATGGCTGCATCATCACCTATAAGGGCATCCCGACTCCCAACCTCTTCACGGGCGCTGAGAACCTACATGGCCAGTATGAATTTGTCAGCTTAGAAAGCATGGAAAAGGCCAGCCAAGTGGTCCTTACCATTATCCAATCAGTGGTCAGCCCAGACTAAAACAAGCCAGGTAGCTCAACTACCTGGCTTTCTTTGTCTACTTTTGCTTCACTAGCGAATGGCGGAGCCGGCCACACGGCTCACCGTATGCCGCATGCCCCGTATGGCCACTGATAAGGCGAAGATATTTCCACATTGGCCAGGCCGCCAAAGCCTGCGTCCCCAATATGTTGAATATCCACGCCAGCCACCTTATTGCGAATGGCAATGTCTTCCACCACCCGCGGGCTGCTAGATTCCTGGCTGGTCCCGATAGCGGATAGGACTAGGACATCGTGAGCGTGGGCGTACTTGACGATGGCCACCAGCTCATCATCGGTAAAGCCCGGCACCGTCCCCACCGCCGGCACCAGCAGAATGTCGGTCCCGCCCTCGATGAAGTCCTTGGCCGTCTCAATGCTGGCCACTGGCTCCTTGGACCCTGCCCCATGCATCTTGCCGGCAATGACCAGACCAGAGAAATGTTGCTTGGCCACCTTGACATAGTGGGCAATCTCCTTGTTGGTTACCCCTGTCCCAGGGTTACCCGTCAGGCAAATGAAGTCTAAGCCTAGGCGGTCGGCCGCTTCTAGGGTCTCAACTGAGCAGGTCCGACCTTTAGGCAGAACATTACGTGCCTCTACCATAATGGCGTCAGCATCGACAGGCTCTAGGTTGGCCCCAATAGGGCGACCTGATAGGGCTTTGAGACGGCGAATGGGATCCTCTGTCCCCTGATCCAAGCCACAAATGACAGGATTAAGGACATCTAGCCCATTCAAGAGCATGAGGTCTGCCCCGAAGGCCTTGGCGATTTCCGCATTGGTCAAGTTGCTGATATAGGCAGGCACAGGCGCCACCATTTCACAACAAACGGTCCGGCCTTCAGCGGCCCAGATGGCTTGCTTGAGTTCTTCTGCACTGTAGCCAGCATAGTCGCTGGGCAGGCATTCTAATACACGTCTTACCATATTACTCCTTCTTTCCTAATGTTTGGCCTAGCGCGCGCGCTAGGTCCCGGTCTGCCCCTTCATAGGCTCCTCTAGGATCGTAAGCAAATGAAACGGGGCCTTGCTGGGTCGTAGGGTCTTGGTACCAGGTCTTGAAGCTGCCGTGGACTTGTTGAATGCCTGTATAGGCCACCAGGTCCGCCGCATTAGCCACATTCAGGCCGGCCCCCATGACAAATTCAATGTCTGCGCCATATTGGGCTTGATAATGGGCCAGGCGGTCTCGCCCTTCCTCAATGCTCTTGGTTCCCCCACTGGTCAAAATCCGCTGGCAACCTAGCTTAATCAAGCCTTCAATGGCTTGGTCAGGCTGGGCCACCACATCAATGGCCCGGTGGAAGACCGATTGGGCGCCATAGGTCTGACAGAGCTCAATCAGGGCCTGGTTGGCATCCCAATTAAGCTGACCCGTCTCAGTTAGACAGCCAAAGGCCAGGCCCCGGGCACCTGCTCTCAACAAGGCTTGGCCTTCTGCTAGCATTTGCCTGATTTCCAGCTTATCATAGGCGAAGCCACCGCCACGTGGGCGGACCATGCAGATGATTGGCAGGGTCACGCCATTGGCCTTGGCTAATTCCAGACAGGCCACCGTTGGCGTCAGTCCCCCCAGGGCCAGGCCACTGTTGAGCTCAATCCGGTCCAGGCCTGCTTCTTGGGCTATCAGACAATCTCTGACACTGCCGGCACACAACTCGATTAGAGCCATGGACTTGCCTCCTCCGCTTCTTGTTCTAGCTGCCATAAGGCCAGTAAGGCCTGGCTATAAATTTTTAGATCCGTCTCTAAATCCTCAATGCCTAGCCATTCATGAGGCAAATGGGCGATGTCCCGTTGGCCCGGGAAGGAAGGCCCGTAGGCCACGATGTTAGGCACAAACTTGGCATAGGTGCCCCCAGTGGTCGTAACTGGCCCAAGGGCTTGGCCGGTCACTTGATTGTAGACCTGCTGCAAGGCCTCAATATAAGGCGACTGCTTGTCCTTGAGGACGGGCGCCCAATGGCTGAGGACTTCTAGCTGGGCTCCCTCAGGTAGATGCGTCCTGATTTGGGCCAGAATGTCTTCCTGACTGCAGGCTCCCGGATAGGCCATGGACCAGGCCACCCAAGGCCGTCCCTGCGTCAAGCCTAGCTGGTAGCCCCTTAGCATCATGCGGCCAAAGTCCTGATCCTCATAGGCAATGCCCAATTCCCGACCATCCTTGGTACCGGTCAGCAGATAGGCATTGACAAAGTCAAAGAGGTTGGCCACTTGATCCCAGTCCACACTGACGGCTACCCGCAAGCGCCCTCGCTCGCCATAGACGACCGGCCATTTACAATCTGGCGTCCAACCGAAGAGAGGTGCTGCTTCCTGAGCCAGATAATGCTGGATGCAGCCAAATCCTGTCTCCTCATTGGTCCCAAAAACCACTCGAATGGGATGGCGGAAATGATAGCCTAAGCATTTGAGGGCATAGACGGCATAGAGATTGGCCAGAATGGGTCCCTTATTGTCTAGGACACCACGCCCCTCGTAGCGATCTTGTGCTTGATCCTTGGTTAGGGTCCAGGGATCCTGCCGCCAGCCTTGACCGGCCGGCACCACATCCACATGCCCGAAAATACCATAATAGTCAGTACCTGAGGTCGCCTGGTTAGGGTCAGGCGACCACTGGGCGTAGCCAACCTTATGGTCTAGATTGACCGTCTCAAAGCCCATGGCTTTGGCCCGGTCTAGCACCCAGTCCAGGGCAGCCTTAGGTCCAGGCCCATAGGGAGCGTCTGGCTCAGCTGGTCCCTGCACACTGGGGAATGGCTACCAGTTGGGCTAGGTCCTGCCAGTATTGGGGCAGCAAGTCTTCCAGCAAGTCATTGAGTGCTTGAATTTGCTTGAGGGTCATGCCTACTTCACCTCCAGGGGCCGCATGCGTTGACGCACATAGTCGTCTAGCCATTCCTGACTCGCCCTGCTCCAATTCCATCTGGCCAGAAGCCAGCGGATGAAGACGGTAGACGGTCAAAGGCGTGGTCTTGCTGGCCACCACGAAGGAAAAGTTGTCAATATTGGTCGCAGCCCCCCACTGGCCCTTGGCGTTCATGGCCACTACCGACAAATCGCCGGCTTGGCCGCGTTGAGCTCTCAGACGTCTGTCCAGGTCATGAACAGCCTTTTCGCAGGCCTCTTGGGGATGGTAACCCGTAGCCATCAGCTGAACGATGGCGTAGGACAGGACCCCTTTCATCAAATCTTCCCCTAGGCCAGTAGCGGTGGCTCCTCCAATCTGGGAGTCCACATAGAGACCCGAGCCAATAATTGGCGAGTCGCCTACCCGTCCGGGATGCTTCATGAAGAGGCCACTAGTCGAAGTGCCCGCTACCATGTGGTCATGGCCATCCAGGGCCACCACACCCACTGTGTCATGGCCGTCGTAGGCCGACAGTCCTTGTTCTTGAGCTAGCTCCACCTGGCGATTGTGGTAGTGGATTTGAGCTCGGTCTGTCAGCATTTCTTTGGCTTCAAAGCCATGGTCTAGGGCATATTGGCGGGCACCTTGGGCGACCAATACATTATTGACCGGCTCCTGGCTAAGGCGGCGCGCCACACCAATGGGATTAGCAATATCCTGAATCCCGCAAACGGCCCCAAAGTCTAGGCGACTGCCGTCCATATAGGCGGCATCTAATTCTACCTGGCCTTGGCGGTTAGGCAGACCGCCGTAACCGACGGATTTATAGTAAGGAAAGTCTTCGACGGCCTTGATGGCTTGCTCAATGGCGTCACCCGCAGAGCCACCGCCTGCCAAGCTAGGCAGGGTGGCCTGGACTCCTTCTAGGGCCATCCGCCAGGTCGCAATGATTCCCCACATGGCTGTCACCTTCTTTCTGTCAATGATTCTATACTTGATAATGATAATTTTGGTCCAGCAGCTGCTGGTAGATAGCCGGCGTCAAGTCCCGCGCCACGGCCACCATGAGGCGGTAGGCCGCTAGGACATCAGCCCGATGCAAGATACCCCGGTGGGTATGCATATAGCGCATAGGAATGGACAGGGTCGTCGCTAAAATCCCGGTTTGGGATTTATGGATATTGCCCGCATCTGTCCCCCCGTCTAGGAAGCAGCCCAGTTGGTAAGGAATAGCCTCCCGCTGGCAGATGCCTTCCAAGTAACGCAAGAGGCCCCGGTGGGTTACAGTCATATTATCGGCCACCGTTAGGGAGACCCCTTTGCCTAGCTTAATAGGATTGTGGTCAGCTGGCGTATCGCCTGCTAGGCAGGTATCCACGGCCAGGGCAATGTGCGGCTTGACGGCTTGAGCCACGGTCCGCGCCCCCCGCAAGCCCACTTCTTCTTGAACGGTCGCCCCCAGGGTCACCTTGTTAGGACAAGAACCCTGGGCTAGGGCCTGCATGGTCCAGACTCCCAGAGCCACACTGACCCGATTATCGAAGGCCTTGGCGGCCAAATAGTCAGGATTGGCTAAGGCCTGGAAAGTGGTCACCGGGCAAACCCAGTCCCCCACTTCAATACCTAGAGCTCGAACCTGGTCGCGGTTGTCCACCCCCAGATCCAGATAGACCCGGTCCATGGGCACCACTTGCTGGCGCTGCTCAGGGCTAAGACTATGAACCTGCGGTCCAGCCAGAATCCCCGTGTAGACCCGGCCGTCCTGGGTGAAGACCTGGGCCTCTTGTTGCAAGAGGGTATGGGACCATGAGCGCCCCACTTCCTGAATGAAGACATAGCCGGCCTCATCAATGGCCCGCACCACCCATCCGATTTCATCCATGTGGGTGGAAAGAGCAAAGACAAGGGTGACTGGGACTGACCTGCTAGGCTGTAGAGGCCAGACCCCAAGGGGTCGGTGCCTTGCTGGCACATGGTCAGCTGCCGGTCCAAGTAGGCCCGAATGCCGGCCTCATGGCCCGACACTCCGGGTAAGCAGCATAAATCTGACAGGACTTGCCAGTCTACCTTGACTTGAGCCTCAGTGGTCATAAGGGCCACCTCCCCGACTGCCAAAGCCAAAGTCTCGGACTTGGGCTGGGGTCAGTTGGCTCAAGAAGGCTACCAGAGTATCTCGCACAGGCTCGAAACTAGCTGGATCCAGACACTGGTAGAGGCCTGGCGACTGGAGGAGTGGCAAGGCAATAACCAAGGTCGGTGCCCCCGCCCCTGTCTTATGGATAAAGGCCCCATCGGTCCCGGCCTCTTGAACCTGGCCCTTGACTTGGTAACCCAGCTCCTGGGCCACTTTGCGAATGGCTTCCAGCAAGGCCGTGTTAGGTAAGAGGGTCTTATCAAAATAACGCAAATAGAGACACTTAGGGTCATAGTCAGAAGCAGGTACTGGGCTAGCATCCAGCACCAGGGCCAAGTCTGGTTGAATAAGATTGGTGGCGGTAATGGCTCCCCGAGTCCCCACTAGGGACTGGCTAATGCCCCCCACAGCCAACTCATAAGTTAGCTTATCTTGAAGTTGGCGACTCATATCCAGTATCAGCTCTAGGCTGGCCCGATTGGCCAAGTTACGACCTAGCCAGGCGCCCCCAGCTATTTGCCGGCGGGAAAAGTCTAAGACAAAGCTATCTCCCACTTGGATGCCCAAGTCAGCCACTTGCTGGGCTGAGGCCGCACCTAGCGCTAGATAGGGCTGGCCCTCTACCAGGACCCCATAGCCTACATGAGGCACATGGTCCCGGGTCAAGAGGCGGACCACTTGGTTGACATAGTCGGTCTTCTGATAGCGGCCTAGGGCCACAAAGTCTAAGAGCCCATCCGGACGAATGGCTTGAATCAGACCGCCATTTTCATCCAGGTTAGTGGTCAGCATGACCCGAAAGGGCGCACCCTCCCTTGGCTTGAGGCCCAAGACGGACCCCAGTTGATCCCGATAGAGACTGAGCCCTTGGTCGGTCAGGGCTTGGGCCAGGCTTGATGCAGGTCGAATTCATCCCCCGACAAGGCGGGTAAATCATAGAAGGCTGTCCAATCCATAAGGCACCTCCTAGTGGAAGAAGTGAGGCCAATCGGCCTCTGCTGGGCCACTGAGAATTTCAGCAATATGGTGCAAGGCATCCGTCAGCCCTACCCCGCCCTTCTTAGGCATCTGGATTATTTTAACTTGATCCTTGTAGCGGTCGACCACGGCCTCATTTTCAGCGGAGCAAGCCACATAGGTGCGTACCGGCGTCTGATCTTGAATATAGGCCGCGACTTCGGCCGCCATTTGGGCGTAGGTGTCGTAGTTGAAGCAAGGGCCACACAAGAGGACATCAGGTTGCGCCTTCTTCATGAGATTGGCAATCTTGTGTAGGACTTCTTCCTTATTAGCCTGAAAATAATCAGGCCCGCAGTAGACGGTCGCCAGGACCTTGAGGTCATGAGCCGCGAAGACGTCCTTAAACATGAGATAAGAGCCAATCCCGCCCTTTTCCAATCCCAGTGGCGTGTTGGGGCGTTCCTTGCCCCCATAACCGGCCTGAATTTGGTCGAATAATAGGATTACTTTCATCCTTATTCCCTCCTCAGCAAAAAGAGTTCAGCAGGATAGGGCTGAACTCTTCAGTTGTCTATAAATCATCGAAGGACAAGTCGTCCAAGGAAATATCATCTAAGTCATCTTTAAGGTCTTGAACTGGTTTCTCTTCTTCAGCCAAGAATTGACGGTCCATTACCTTGAAGAATGGATAGTAGATCAGGCAGTCGATGACAATTAAGATAATTTGCCAGAAGCCGGCAATCAAATGCCCCGTAGCCAACCAACCAGAGAAGAAGAATGGGGTTGTCCATGGGATGCTGACCCCGGTAGTTCGTGGCAGAATACCGATAACTGTTGCGATAATGGATAAAATGGTGTTAACCAGTGGTGTTGCAAGGAATGGCACCAACATAATTGGGTTGAGTACGACTGGTAGCCCGAAGATAATCATTTCGTTGATCCCGAAAATCCCAGGCACAATGGCCAAACGACCCAAGGTCTTCATACGTTTGGACTTGGCAATCCCCACCATGAGGAAGACCAAAGCCAAGGTAGAACCCCCACCCCCGAAGTTGGTGAAGAAGTTACTGAAACCGTTGGTGAAGATGTTAGGCAATGGCAAGCCATTCTTGAAGGCTTCCAAGTTTTCAGTGGTCAGAGCCAGACCAATTGGCGCGAAGACCGTATTGGTAACGGCTGGCCCATTAATCCCGAAGAACCAGAAGAAGGTGGACAGGAACTGGGTTAGAGGTTCTAGGAAGACGCTACGTCCAATCCCTAAGAGAGGTGCTTGCAGGTTGGTATAGATAAAGGTATGAGCATAGTGATAATCTGTGAGTGAGAAGCCAAGGTAAACCAAGAAGAAGGTTAACATGGCAAAGAGCGAAGGAATCAGAGCGGCGAAGGATTGAGAAACTGCCGGTGGTACCCCGTCAGGCATCTTGATGACCCAACCCTTACGCTCAATGGCTACAAAGATGCGGACCGAGATAATGGCCGTAATCATGGCCACGAACATGCCGGCGGACCCCATATTAGTGTTAGCCAAACCATTGAAGACCTTGCCGGCTTCGTTAGTGAAGGCAGGATGGGATTTAGGTGTCAGAATCAAGAAGCAGACAACGGAAATAGCGGCCCCTGCAATAGGGTCAGATTCCAGCTGACGGGCATAGGCATAACCAATCCCGATAGCCCCTAAGAGGGCGATGACACTAAAGGTGGAATCAATCACGGCGTCCATGTGGTTTTCCCAGCCTTGGCCGAAGAATTGAGCCATAAAGTCGGTATAACCTTCAATTGGGAAGTTACCGGCCAAAATGAAGAAGGAAGCGACAATAATGAGTGGCGTGGTCACCAAGAAACCATCACGAATGGCAATTAATACCTTATTATTGCTGAGTTTCTCGGCTGTCCCGCCCATGACTTTTTCAAGATTTGCAAACATGTGACTTACCTCTTTTCTTATAATGAGATCTGTACTTAGCCTTGCTTGTTCTGCTTGAGTAATTGAATGGCGCGCTTGAGAATGCGTTCGCCATTGACGTTACCATAATCGTCTAGGTTCATAACTTCAACGGGAATGCCTTGGGGCTCGTATTTGTCCCGGGTGGCATTGAATTTGTATTTGACTTGAGGCCCTAACAAGATGACATCAGGATGATACTGTTCCACAATGATATCTAGCTTAGAATCTGAGAAGGCCTTGACTTCAATGGGCAAGTTGTGGTCGTCTGCCACGGCCTGCATACGGCTGGCAACCAGGCTGGTCGACATGCCGGCACTACAGAATAAATAGACACGTTTCATGGTATTTCCTCCTAATCTAGGTGGTGAGCTGGTCCAAACGTTGATAGAGGGCCAGAACTTCTTCGGCTGTCACCTTGAGCAGTTCGGCACTCATGAGTTGATCTTCGGCATGAACTAACAAGAGCGAGAAAGGTGGATGGTCCCCTGCCGCATCCGCCTGCAAGAGGTCGAAATGTTGATCATGACCGGCAATCCGTTGGCTCTCCCCTTGTTCAATGGCCGCCTGGGCTTGGGCGAAGTCGCCTGTCCGGGCTAGCGCCATGGCTTCCATGAAGGAAGAGCGGGCGGATCCCAAGGAAGAAATCATCTTGAAGAATACCAACTCTAAGTCATCCATACCATTACCTCCTTTCCTATAAAATAAACTTGCTAACGAGATGGATGGGGAAATTCGCCCACAATAGCGGCCAAGAAGTCGTCACGACTGCTAGCAGCTAAGAGGGACTTGAGCTGACGCGGATGGGCTAGGCACTGGCCTAGCCATTTGAAGAAGACCTGGGTGAAGGCCCAGTCGCTGTCCTTAAGCGCCAATAAAATGACGAGTTTAACCGGGTAGCGGCCCCACTCAATGGGACTGGCTAGATTAGCGATGGCCAGCACCGACTGGTGACTGTGGGCTTGCAGGGGATGGGGAATGGCCAAGGCATAGTCAAAATCCGTCGAAGATAGGCTTCGCGCTCCAAGACCGAAGACAGAAAGTCCGGCGTTACATAACCGGCTTGGGCCAAATCCTGGGCCATGAGGGTTAGGACTTGCTCGGGACTATTGGCCTGCAAGTCTTGATAGAAGAAGCGTGACTCCAGAAAGTCCCCCAATTGTAGGGCCAGCTGGATAGCTGTCTGACGCTGTTCTACTTGGTTAAGCAGACTAACCAAGGCTAGCTCATCTTCCTCATTGAAGAAGGTAGAGACCTGCAAGGTCGGGAGGCCCAAACTCTGAGCCAGAGGCATAAAACTAATGACTAAGTCGACAGGCTGATGCAGGAGCTGGGCTTCACTGACATAATCATATTGGGCTAGAATTTCCAGCCGGTGGCCGAAGCTAGCCTTGAGCCGATCGATTGAGGATTGCATAAGGGGGTAGTGCTGGGGCGCCAACAAAATGGCTCGCGCCTTCCATGGTCGCTCCAGGCGAGAATAGGAACTACCAATATGGACGGCAATCAGCCCGATTTCGGCTTCGGATAAGACCACGCCTAGACGGGCACCTAACCAGGTACTGACCGTTACCGCCAGGTCGAAGACCAGGGGATACTGGCGTTTCATATCTTGGAGGAAGAGATTGGGCAGCTCCACCTGATAATGGAGGCGCTCAATCAAGCCTTGTAGGTGGAGATGGAAGCGATCCTTAAAGTCGGCATCGCTAAGAAAATCCAAGCCCGCCAAGTCTTGTAGGTGCTGGCCCAAGTCTTCAACCAGACGGGTCAAATCCAGGGGGCGGCCCTGATAGATGACCTGTGAGGCTAGCTCATGCATAGCCTGATAAGCTTCCAGCAAACGGCCAATACTGTAGGCTTCAGAAGCTGGAACCCGACATTTATATTGCTTACCCACCCCCTGCAAGAACTTGCGAGCTAAGGCTTCTTCCTTAGGCACCAGAGGCGGTAGGTTCTGACGATGATAGAGAAATTGCCCGGCCAACATACGTTGAACCGCAATCCCGACGTGCAGGAGTAAGATGGGTAAACTGGCAGGCCGAAGCTGATAGTCTGCCTGCTTGAGTAGGCCTTGGAAATAGTGGGCCACCCAGACCATGTCAAACTCTTCGTATATAGCTAAGACCTTATCCAGATTCAAGAAATCACCCTGAAGTTCCGAGGTCAGGAGCTCCCGATAGAACCGGCGCTTCTGGAATTCAGGCCCCTTAAGCTGCCAGCCCTTGGCATCATGTTCTAGGTCTAAGTCCGGGTAGGCCCCCACCAGTTGACCGACTTGATGCAAGTCCATGGTTAGGGTTTGGGGACTGACATAGAGGTCTTGGCTCAGATCCTTGAGGGTCTGAGGCTGACTGTCAGCCAATAGGAGTTTGAGTATATAATGTAGCCTTTCTTCCTGACTCTGTGGCAGGCCCAGAGGACTGGGCTGATTGGAATCTTCCAGGGCTTGGGCCACTAGCCGATAACCCTTGTGGTGATGGGTCTGGATGGCCCCGGGATAGTCTTGCTTTAACTTGTTCATATCAGAGCGAATGGTCCGGTCGGAGACGCCCAACAAAGCCGCCAGGTCCCGTCCCTTGAGCCAGCCTTGTGACTGGGCCAGGATGACCATGAGCTGTTCCTGTCGTGTCTGCATAAGCGCCCTCCTCCTAGGCTGTGACATCGCTTTCTCTCAATTCTATTATAACATTTTATGTGCCATCTAATCGCTAAAGTTATTTCCTAAGCCTAGGAAATGGGCGAAAAATCAAGAAAAGTATGGAACTGATTCCGAGATTGGCTGATTTTTTACATTTGCCTTGACCTGCCAAGAGCCTTATACTAGAAGAAAAGGAGGTGGCTTAATGCCATTTATCAAAGCTAAATCAAGCCAAGCATCCGGTTGGGGCTGGATGCTTTCCATGCTGGCCTTCCCCCTCTTGTTTCACTACCTTCAGGACTGGCAGACCAAGGCCACCCTATGGGGCATCACACACCCCCGCTTCCAAATCCTCAATTGGACCCACCCCGACTTGGTGGCCCCACTCTTAAACGTCTTGGCCCTCTTTTCGACCTTGATTCCCCCTCTTGGGCTTCGCCCTCTACGGTTGGACCCTGGGCCGACGGTCCTGGCAATCCATGGGCTTCAAGCGCCCCTTGATAAGACCTTATCTGCTGGGCTTTATCCTAGGTGGACTACAATTGCTGGCCTGTCTCATCATCCCCGCCCTGCTAGGCCACTTATCGCTAGAGCGCATTAGCCAGACGCCCGCCTTAGTTACCCTACTCTACCTAGCCGGCTTCCTGGTTCAGGGCCTGAGCGAAGAAGTTATCTGCCGGGGCTATCTCATGAATGGCCTGGCCCTACGCTTCCCAACCTGGTTAGCAGTCCTGGCCAACTCCCTGATTTTTGCCGCCATGCATTTGGGTAATCCCAATGTCTCGACCCTGGCCCTGGTCAACCTGACCCTGGCCGGCCTGACCTTCTCCCTCCTCTTCGCCTATACGGAAAATATCTGGTTTGTGGGGGCGGCCCATTCAGCTTGGAACTTCGTGCAAGGACCTGTTCTGGGTATCCAAGTATCAGGTCTCAGCCTGCCTTACCCTATCTGGCACACCCGCCTACAAGGCCCTAAGCTCTGGACAGGTGGCGACTTTGGACTAGAAGGTGGTCTCTACTGCCTGATCATCGAAGTCCTTGCCATTCTGATTCTAGTCTATCTACTTAAGGCTAAAGCACAGAAAAAAGTTCAACTAGAAGCAAAAAGCTGAGACTTAGTCTCAGCTTCTTTTTTACCAAATAAAAAATCCCCTTATAGCCTATAGGATATAAGGGGATTTTGCTTAGGATGCTTGATGACAGTGGCGGAGGATAAAGTAATAGGTCCCCGTCACCAGATAGGCCAGGGCCAAGACCAAAATCATGCTGATAGCAGAATGATTAAGCCAGATATAGGTCAGGAGCCCTCCTACTAGGAAGCAGGCAATGCTTGCCATGTAGAAGATAATCTTGTGGCCATCTTCCTTATAGCCCCGCAAGTAACGTCCTAGCGCAAAGCCCGTATCAGTCAAGTAACCCGTAAAATGCGAACTACGGACAATCATGCCGCGATAGTAGATGAACATACCGTTTTGGGTCCCCATACCAAAGGCCAGGAGATAGAGCCAGCTAGCCTGCCAGTTGAGGGCATAGCTTAAGCCCAATAAGAGGCCAAAGCTAATCAACAAAACACCGTAACGGTTGCCTAGGCGGAAGGCTTTATCAGAGAATAAGAGACCGCTTAGAATGCTCCCCGCCATAAAGGCCAGCAAGGTCAAGGCCAGACGGCTGGTCGCTTCCCCATCCCCCCGTGCTAAGGCCAGTACAAGTTGGGTCAGATTGCCCGTCATATGGGTCGATGGCGTAGCCACCAGCCACAGCGTGGTCACATTGACTGCCCCCGCCAGGCTACTGAGTAAGCCAATCCAAATGGCTAGCAGGATTCCTTCGTGGTGTTTCATTGATTTGCTCCTCTCAAGTCCAATACCTATTCATTCTATCACAAAGACCTAGCCTTCAACAAGGCAAGCCCGCTATTGCTTCTCAGCCGGTTCCAAAGCCAAACACCGGTCACAGACTTGGTCCAGGAAGAGTTGGTCATGGGAAACCGCCAGAATGGCCCCGGGGAAGTCGCCGAAATTTGCCTTACTTCAGCCTGAGACAAGGGCGAGAAATTACGGCTAGGCTCGTCCAGTAACAAGACATTGACCTCCATCAGATTCAACTTAAGCAAGAGTAACTTGGCCTGCTGGCCCCCAGACAGTTGGCTAATGGGATGACGCATCTCATCAGGGTCGAAGCGTAGGCTACCCAGATAGGTCATGAGCTTAGTCTTCTCCTCCTGGCTACCCGATTCCTGGAGAAAGTCCAAGGGCGTCTGATCCTGAGGCAGGACCTGGCGATAATCTTGGGGCATATAGCCCAGACGAATGCCCGGCCGGTCGGTCAGCCAGTCACGAACTTGTTTCAAGAGGGTGGATTTGCCCACCCCATTGGGGCCCACCAGTCCAATTTTCTCCTGTCCTCGCCACTCCAGGGTCAGGGGTTGAGTCAGAGCGCGCCCCTCTAGGCGGACCACATAGTCCGGCTGGTTGATTAGCCATTTGCTGGCGGGCAAGGGATGGGGGCAAGGCAGTTTGACCAAGATGGCATCCTCTTGAATGGGAATCTCCAGCATGTCCTCAGCCTGACGCTCCAAGCGCCGGCCAACAGACTTAACGTTGCGCATTTTCTTAGCCAAGAGACGACCCAGGCTAGAATCATGGGCCTGACGTAATTGGTGTTGGACCTTGTCATGCATTTGCCGATGTCGGGCCTCCTGCTTGGCCTGCTCCTCCTGCTGCTTGCGGGCCAGCTGGCCCTGACGCTGGAACTGGGCCTCCCGTTGACTGCGATAGGTCTCATAGTCCAGATTGACCAGATGAACCCGGCTGGCCTTGTGGTTATGAATTGTCTCAATATGCAGAATGCGATTGGCCACTTGAGCCAGGAAGGCCTCATCATGGGAAATAAAGAGGACCGCTGCCGGCAAACTAGCCAGAGTCCGACTGAGCCAGTCCAGCGTGGCCAAGTCCAAGTCATTGGAAGGCTCATCCAAGAGCAGACAGTCCGGCTCCAAGGCCAGGGTCCGGGCCAACTGCAACTTGAGCTTTTCGCCCCCTGACAGAGTCCCCATGAGCTGCTGGCTGGTGAGACGATCGGGGTCAAAGCCTAATTGGCTGACTAGCTGATAGAAGTAACCATAGTCTATTTGCTCGGCCAAGACCGGATCAAAGCAATAAGCCTCGATGGTCAGGCCTTCATCTTGGGCTGGGAAAATCTGGCCAATCCAGACCGTCCGGCCGAAGGAATTAGAACAAGTACCCGTCACCTCGACATAAGGCAGGGGCGCATCCGGCTGCCTGAGCCAGTTCAAGAGCGAGGACTTGCCGCAGCCTTCCTCGCCAATCAGGGCTAGCTTGTCGCCTGGCTTCAAGTCAAAGGACAGGGAAGGAATTAAGACCTTGAGGTCTTGTTGATGGGTCATGGTAAAATTTTCAACGTGTAACATCTGCTACCTCCTATATAAAGAGGGACCGATGCCCTATCTAGCGTCGGTCCCAGTTTGGAAGCAAATGGATGAAGCCAAAGAAAGAGTCTGCGCCCTATTATAAGGTGCGCCTGCCCTAGCTGCTTGTACCTCTTCACTAAAATTGACCGCACTAAATAAAGCCATCTTGATCCTTTATTTAGTAATTGACAATTTTAGTTAACTTTCATCGGCACAAGTACCTCCTTGGTGAATTACCTTTAGTATACGCTTACTTGGCGGGGAATGCAAGAGATTTATTAAGCTGGTTTCTCTTCCTCCAAGCACAAAAAAAGCACCCCTAGAACGAGGGGTACTGGTGATGCTAAGCTTATTTTACTTGGATTATTTGCCCAAGGAATTTTTGATGCCTTCCACTGCACCTTTGGCAGCTTCAGCCACGTCATGAGCCACTTCTTTGGCTTTACTAACGACGCCTTCAACAACGCCTTCAGTTTCAAGGCCTTTGTCGCCAGTTACTTTACCTGCCACTTCCTTGACTTTGCCAGCAGCTTGGTCGAGTTTATCTTCCAACATCTCAGTCCCCTCCTTTCTACTATGATAACTTTAGTCTACCACTTTAAGGTCCCCAGTACGAATTATTTGCCTAACCATAGCAAATAAAAAGAGACTAGGACAGCGTCCTAATCTCCTTGATTGGCTAAAAATCCAGTTAGCTCCGCCTGGGCAAAGCCCACTAGGCCGCGACGCCCGTACCATTCCCGGACAGACTGGTTCCAAGGCGTGGTGTCAGTCACTAGGAAGACCTGACGATAGGCCTGGCTAGCTTCCTGAATTCGATTCAGCAATTGTCGGCCTATGCCTTGCTTCTGATAGGCTGGCAGAACTAAGATGTCTTGGATCAAGGCCACATAGTGGCCATCTCCCACTGTACGCACCAGCCCCACTAGCTGGTCTTGGTCCCAGGCGCTGATGACATCTTGGGAAGCCGCCAGCATTTGCCCCAAGTCAGACACCTGGTCTAGTAGGCTGTCCAACCGACTGCCTGATAGAGTGGTCGCAACTGGACATCAGAAATCTTCTTATCATGACGATATTCAATCATCTTGAGCACCCTCTTTCTTAGGAATTCGACGATTAGAGCCCCAACTTAGTCAAGATGCTAGCCTTCATGCCGGCCACATCTACCACTTCATTATGACGGATTTGGGCTGCTTTGACTTCGAGAACGGCCGCAGGTTGTGGCACGCCAGAGATAGCTTCCAGTTGGTCCACCAGGGTCAGGTCATCCACCTCAGGATCTAAGTCCTGGAAGGACTGCATGACAGAGCGTGGGAACTTGTAAGGGCTGGCGGTCGAGGCGATTAAGGTTGGCGTGGTGTCGCCTGTCTCCTGACGGTAGTCGCTGTAAACCGAAGTGGCTACTGCCGTATGAGGGTCTAAGACATAGCCGGTCGCTTCATAGACGGCCTTAATGCTGGCTTCGATTTGGGCCTCATCGGCGTAACCGCCGTAGAAATCAGCATAAGTTGCCTGCATTTGAGGCGTCACTTGGTAGTGACCTTGATCCACTAATTGTTTCATGTAAGCAGCCGTTTGGGCCGCATCATTACCGGTCGCATGGTAAATTAAACGCTCTAAGTTGCTAGAGATGAGGATATCCATGGATGGTGAGTTGGTTACATAGAACGGACGTTGGCGGTCGTAGACGCCGGTCTTGAAGAAGTCAGTTAAGACATTGTTCTTGTTAGAGGCACAGATGAAGGTCTTGATTGGCAAGCCCATTTGACGAGCATAGTAGGCCGCCAAAATGTTACCGAAGTTACCGGTTGGCACATCCACATTGATGGCGTCGCCTAAAGCAATGACACCTTGACTCACCAGTTGCAAGTAGGCAAAGACATAGTAGGCCACTTGGGGAATGAGCCGGCCAATGTTAATAGAGTTGGCACTTGAGAATTGGTAGCCAGCCGCCGCAATTTGTTCGTTGAGCGCTTGGTCCCCGAAGAGGGCCTTGACTTGGCTTTGGGCATCATCGAAGTTACTGGTAATGCCGACTACATAGGTGTTGTCACCCTTCTGAGTCAGCATTTGCAGTTCTTGGATATGGCTGACGCCGCCCTTAGGATAGAAGACCACAATCTTAGTGCCGGGCACATCCGCAAAGCCGGCCATGGCCGCCTTACCGGTATCGCCGGATGTGGCAGTCAGGATGACGATTTCCTTGTCAGAGCCTTGTTTCTTAGCCGAAGTGGTCATGAGATAAGGCAGGATGGACAGGGCCATATCCTTGAAAGCGATGGTCTGGCCATGGAAGAGCTCCAGATAGTAGGCATCCCCTACCTTCTTAACTGGGGTCAATTCTGGCGTGTCGAACTTGTCGCTGTTATAGGCCCCATCGATGCAGGCCTGTAATTCTTCCTGGCTGAAGTCATCAAAATAAGCCTTCATGACGGTAAAGGCAACCTTCTGATAGGACTTGCCCACTAGGTCAGCCAGAGGGACTGGCAGTTTGGGATGCTCCACCGGCACGTAGAGGCCCCCGTCTTCCGCAATCCCCTTGAGGATGGCTTGAGAAGCGGTGACACGGTTTTCTGGGTTACGAGTACTTTGGTAATATAAGGTCATGGTGACTTCCCTCTTTTCACGTTAAATCTTCACTTGGTCATTATACCATAAGTCAGGTGGACTTGACAGGGCCAAGGAAGGCAATTAGAATGGGGATATTAACGATGCCGAGGTGAATCAATGAAACGTGCACTCTCCCATGTCTTCCCTAAGACCATCCCTATTATGACGGGCTTTCTCTTCCTAGGATTCTCCCTGGGCATGTTAGCCGTCAGCAAGGGCTTCCCACCCTACTTACCGGTCTTAATGGCCCTCTTTATTTTCGCTGGTTCCATGGAGTTTGTGACCTTGCAACTCTTGCTTGCTGCCTTCAACCCATTCCAGGCCTTGCTCTTGACCCTCATGGTCAATGCCCGCCATCTCTTCTATGGCCTGGCCATGCTGGACAAATACCACCATCTGGGCTGGCAGCAACCCTATCTAATCTTCGGCATGTGCGATGAGTCCTTCTCTATTAATGTGACGCTAGACCTACCGCAAGACCTTGACCGCGGCTGGGCCTACTTCCATGTGACCTGGCTCAACCAATTCTACTGGGTCTGCGCGACGGCCATGGGGGCTTTTATTGGTCCCTACCTGCCCATTAATGTCAAGGGCATGGACTTCGTCCTCAACGCCCTCTTCATTGTCTTGCTGATTGAACAATGGCGTTCCCACCGTCAACACTCCGCTGCCTTTATTGGCTTAGGCGCATCGGTTCTCTGTTTGGTTCTCTTTGGACCGGAAAACTTTATGATTCCGGCCATGATCCTCATGTTAGTCCTCTTTGGCTACCGCTACTGGCAGCAGAAGCAGCAGCAAGACCAGGAGGTGAGCGCATGACACCCTGGCAGCAAGCCATTACCATTGCCCTAGTCGTTCTAGGAACGGTGCTGACACGTTTTCTAGCCTTCTGGATCTTCCCAGCTCACAAGCGGCCACCAGCCTTCGTTAGCTACTTAGGCCAAATGCTACCCACTGCCGTCATGGGTCTCCTAGTCGTCTATGCCTTCCGCCATCTCAGCCCTAGTCTGCCCCAAGACAGTCTATTTTTGATTGGCGCAGCCCTTACCACGGCTGTCTGCCACCTCTGGAAGCGTAACTTCCTCCTTAGCATCGCGCTGGGCACTGCCGTCTATATGATGGGCTTACATTTAATAGGATAAGAAAAAAGAGCTAGGAAGCATCCTAGCTCGTTATTTTTATATTCAATTAAACTAGCACATTCAAGAGACCCATAAGTCCCATGCCTAGGAAGACGGCATAGGGAATGATCGGACGCTTAGCCTGGCGGACCACCTCCTGATAGAGGTCCACAAAGCCACATAAAAGAGATAGCCAGCCATGAGTTGATTGAAGACGGCTAGGCTAATTAAGGAGCCCATGCCCTCGATTAGGACAAAGCCAAGGCCTAGCCCGGCCAAGTTACCTAGCACCAACCAGAGCCAGGTGCCAGCCTTGGCTGGACGGCTTAATTCCCGAATGGTCATAGCTTCCACTAAGGCGTGCGGCGCCGTTAGGAAGAGATAGGCGGTTCCCAACCAAGGATTAACCCGGCAGAGACTATAAATCAGGACCCCTTCCAGCATATTTTGGAGGGTGAAGGCCCCTAGGCGCAGGCGCCCGCTCGGTGCCCATCCAACAAAGGAATGAAGACCTGACATGAGGATAACTGGGGTAAAGAAAAGAATAAGGCTAAACAAAGTGGCCATGCGGAAACCCAAAATCCCCATAAGGGTGGGCTGGGTAGAAGGCAATAAATCGAAGAAGACTAATTCTAGCCAGATGCCGCAGGTCAACAAGAGTAGTTGGCTTCGAACCCAAGGTCGTTGCTGTAACTTAGGGCCTAAGTGCCAGCCCCAAAAGGTGGCTAAGGCATAGGCAGCCATGCCCAAGCCTAGGCCTAACCAAGCAAGTGGACTCATGTTAACACCCCAAATTCATAACCTTGAGACTTGAAGTAATCAATAATGTGAGGCAGGGCCTCAATGGTCAATTGCTTATCCGAAGCATCGTGCATGAGGATGACCCGCACCTTGGCATCTGGCGCTACATAGAAGGATTTTTCCATATAGGCTAACATGTCACTCGGCGTGGTTGGTCGGGCAGACGGTGTTTCCGCGTCGCCAGACATACCATTCCAGTCCATCCAGTCTACATCTAGTTTCTTAAGAGAGGCGTCCAGTTCCTCGGTCCCCTTCCAAGACATATGGCCACCTGGGTAACGCCAGACAGCCGTGTGGAAATTCCGACCTAGCACTTCCTGCATAGAAGCTTGGGTTTCCTTGACTTCCTTGACTACTTGATTGACATCAACTACCCCGCCCGGAAAGAGACGGTTGTAATCATGACTGTAGGAATGAATCCCGATGGCGTGCCCCTCGCGAATTTGCCGTTCTAACAAGGGCCGGGTCTTGTCTCCCACCGTCTTACCAATCACGAAGAAGGTGGCTGGCACCTTCTTAGCCTTGAGAACATCTAAATCTTAGGCGTCACTTCAAAGTTAACCCCGTCATCGAAGGTTAAAAATACTATTTTTTTATCTGAGGCTTTAGGATCGTAGAGGAGCTTACGCACATCCTTAGCCTTATAGGCATAGGCGCTGGCCGCCTGGTTATGGTTAGAACCCTTGACCAGTTCTTGGGGCTTGCTTTCTACTTCCTTCTTACTGGACTCTTGACTGGCTGAAGATTGAGACTGCCCTGTTAAGGCTAGCTGACTCGAACTAGTCTGCTGGGAAGAGTCCTGACCTTCAAGGGTCTGTAGGAAGAGCATAACGGATAATATGCAGACAATACAGACCAGGCACAAAATAAGTGCCAATAAGCTATTATAAAGTAGATTCTTCTTGTCCTTTGACCGCATGCTATCGCCCTCGCTATATTTATTTCCTTGACTACAATCCTATTATACTCCACTAAGCCAGAAAATGCGACACTTTCTTATGATTTATGCAAAGTATTTTCTTACTTTACGCAAAAATCACCTCGCCTAGAATTAAATCTAAAGCGAGGTGACTAGCTATTCTTTATTAAGCTTCAGGATCCTCGTTTTGACTGTCATCCGCAGACGCTTGGGTCTTGCGGCGACGGAAGAAGAGAATAGCGCCGGCTAAGGCTATTAGAGCTAAAGCCAGTGGCGTTAACCAAGCCATAACTTGTTCACCCGTTGATGGCAACTTCCCGTCCTTACGTTCCACATTAGAAGTCTTAGTGGCCGTCACCTTGTCAGATGAGGAGCTAGAACTGGATGAAGCCGCAACTTTCAGCTAATTGAATGGTCCGCTTAGCTGTCTGGCCGTTGGCTAGCGATAATTTAATCTTAGTTTGATCCAGTTGGTAAGGCTCAGGTACTGCTACCACATAGTAGTCGTAGTCCCCTGCCTTGAGATCAGTAAAGGTCACTTTACCTTGAGCATCGGTCTTCAATTGTTGACTACCAACTGCTAAGGTCACATCCGCTACTGCCTGGCCTGAAACATTGACTACATTGAGTTCTAAGCTAGCTGCCTGAGACTTACGGCGCACCTTGAGTTCTGGATGTAAATCCGCCCCTGGCGCTACATCTAAGGTTTGAGCACCTGTTTCAGCTTGATAGCTGTCTGGCACTTCCTTAATACCATAAGTATACTTGCCTGCTTCTAAGGCTTCGAAGAGAATATTCCCTTGGTCATCCGTTTGGCCTTCCAACTCACCTAAGTAAACTGTGACACCTGGGACAACCTGGTTGTTTCGTCTACAACTTTAACCGTTACATTGGCTACTGCCTGTTGACGTTGAACGGTCAAAGTGATGGAGTGGTCAGTGTCAGAAGGTAATTCAGCGTCGCCTGATTGGGCACCTGTGTAATTTTCTGGCAAGTTGACAATCTCATAGTGGAAGGTCCCTGGGGTCAAGCCTTTGAAGACAGCTTGGCCGTATTCATTGGTGACTTGTACTTGGTCGCCAATCTTGACGCTAACGCCTGGTACTTCCTTGCCGGCATTGTCCAAGATTTTAACAGTCAGGTCACGCTTCTCAGTTTGAGAAGAAGATGAGCTTGAAGAGGAAGCTTGCTCCTTACGAGTTACTTGTAAGGTAATGGAGTGATCCGTATCCGTTGGCAATTCAGCTTCGCCGCTTGGCGTGCCTTCATAGCCGTCTGGCAACTTGGTCACTGCGTAGCGAACCATCCCTGGTGTCAGCCCCTTGAAGTGAGCATCCCCATTCTCGTCCGTTACAGCTGTCTGATCTTCAACCGTTACAGTGACACCCGCAACAATCTTCTGGTCTTGGTCTAAAATTTTGACCGTCAAATCACGTTTGGCTGCTGGAACTGCTGGGTTTTCAGCTTTCTTGGTCACTTGTAAAGTAATGGAATGGTCAGTGTCGCTTGGGAGTTCTGCATCACCACTTGGCGTGCCTTCATAACCATCTGGCAAATCAGTCACAGCATAGTGAATCGTCCCTGGCGTCAAGCCCTTGAAGTGGGCATCCCCATTCTCGTCGGTGACCGCCGTTTGCTCTTCCACCTTGACAGTTACACCTGGCACAAGTTTTTGTTCTTGGTCTAAGATTTTAACCGTCAAGTCACGCTTAGCTGCTGGCGCTTGGCTAGAAGATTCAGCCTTCTTAGCTACCTGCAAGGTAATGGAATGATCGGTGTCAGCTGGCAGTTCGGCATCCCCATTTGGTGTACCTTCATAGCCTTCTGGCAATTGGGTGACGGCATAGTGAACCTTACCAGGCGTTAGGCCTTTGAAGTGGGCATCCCCGTTTTCATCTGTCACGGCTGTTTGACCTTCAACGGTTACCGTCACACCTGGCACAAGTTTTTGTTCTTGGTCTAAGACCTTAATAGTTAAATCCCGCTTAGCGGCAGGTGCTTGGCTGGAAGATTCGGCCTTCTTAGCTACTTGTAAAGTAATGGAATGATCGGTGTCACTTGGCAGTTGGGCTTCACCGCTTGGCGTGCCTTCATAGCCTTCTGGCAAGTTAGTCACGGCATAGTGAACCGTCCCTGGCGTTAAGCCTTTGAAGTGGGCATCCCCATTTTCATCAGTGACAGCTGTTTGGTCTTCTACTGTTAACGTTACGCCGGCCACAGGCTTCTGCTCTTGATCTAAAACCTTCAGGGTTAAGTCGCGCTTAGTCACTTGAGACTCGGCCTTCTTGGCTACTTGCAAGGTAATGGAATGATCGGTATCACTTGGCAGCTCAGCTTCACCACTTGGGTTGCCTTCATAACCTGCTGGCAATTGGGTCACCGCATAGTGAACTGTTCCAGGAGTGAGATCCTTGAAGTGGGCATCCCCGTTTTCATCCGTCACGGCTGTTTGACCTTCCACGGTGACCGTGGCACCCGGCACAATTTCTTGCGCCTGGTCTAAGACCTTGACCGTCAAGTTGCGCTTCACCTCTGGCGCCTGGCTAGAGGATTGGGCTGGCGCTTGTGGCGCACTGCCTGCCCCTTCTTGGTCAGATAGGGTAACGGCTAATTTAGAGACCATTTTCTGATGGTCAGCACTTTCTAAGTCAGGGCCTGCCTTGACTTCGAAGGCCACCTCATAGTATGCCTGACCCTGGTCGTCTGTCTTGAGACTGCCCTTGTCAGACTGTTCCTGTAATTGCTTGTTGGCGGCGATATCTTGTTCTGACCGCTTAGGAATAGAGGTTTCAACTTTTTGTGCCTTGAGAACCTTGTCCGCACGTTTGAAACCTTGCCCATCATACAAGCGTAAACGATACTTACCTGCGGTTAACTTAGGTGCTTGGCTAGCTTGGGCGTCAGATTCATGACGATAAACGACATTGCCTGCCTCGTCCAGGATTTCGTAGGTTGCATTTTCCTGACGTTTTGGCGGATTGGCATCAACTTGCAACAGAATATCCACCGATACTTCAATCGGTGAGTTGGGATTCACTTGTGCTAGGACCAGTCCAGAAGGTACATAGGTCGCTAACATTCCGGCAACTGCAAGGGCAGCGCCAATTTTTTTTAAGCGATTCATACTCTCGCCTCCTTTACCCATATATTACCACATTCAATCGACCCTGTGGGCCATGTCAATAAGAAGTCTAGATTAAATCAATAATCTTCATCATAAATTCATAAATAGGAAAAAATTGACACTTGCCAAAGCCACTCCCTAGCCCCATTGTATAGGCAACTAAAGCCCTATCACAAAAGGAGTCAAGTTAGTCAGCCCTCTAACACTATCTTGCTAGTAGGTCTAACTAATTATGCCCATAAAAATAAGTCTGACCACCTGCATAGGCAGGTGGTCAGACTCTCTTACTTAGTGACGTCCCCGGCAGGAATTGAACCTGCGGCATTCCGCTTAGGAGGCGAATCCTCTATCCTACTGAGGTACGGGGACTAGGTGCTCTTAGCACATAGATTATTATAGCACATGAAGTCCTATCCGACGAGCCTCGCAAGCTCAAAGCTGAACGCTAGCTAAGAAAAAAGAGACTGGTTGCCCAGCCTCTTCTTCATGGCTTAGTTTGCTAAAGCTTGGTTAGCGGTGATAATGGCTACCTTGTAGACATCTTCTTCCACGCAACCACGAGATAAGTCAGAGATTGGCGCGTTCAAACCTTGTAAGATTGGACCTACGGCTTCATAGCGACCCAAACGTTGGGCAATCTTGTAGCCGATGTTACCAGATTGGAGGTCTGGGAAGATGTAGACCGTTGCATGACCAGCTACTTCAGAACCAGGTGCCTTTGGTCCGCCACGATTTCCGAGTAAGAAGCGTCAAATTGGAGTTCCCCGTCGATGAGCACTTCTGGCGCTAATTCTTGCGCCAACTTAGTTGCTTCTAGAACCTTGTCCACTTCAGGTGCCTTAGCTGAGCCCTTGGTTGAGAAGCTGAGCATGGCCACGCGTGGTTCGATGTCGAAGATTTTAGCAGTGTGAGCAGATTCTACTGCGATTTCAGCTAATTCTTGCGCTGAAGGGTTGATGTTGATCGCGCAGTCGGCGAAGACTAATTTTTGCCCGTCGCTCTCAGCTGGCACCATGATGAAGGCCCCAGATGTACGGGTAATGCCTGGCTTGGTCTTGATGATTTGTAAGGCTGGACGAACGGTGTCACCAGTTGAGTGAACGGCCCCGCTGACTAAGCCATCTGCTAAGCCCATGTAGACCAACATGGTCCCGAAGTAGGACACGTCTTTGAGCAAGTCGCGTGCTTGTTCTTCAGTTGCTTTACCCTTACGGCGTTCTACGAAAGCTGCTACCATGGCATCATATTCTGCATAAGTTTCTGGATCAATAATGGTGAAGGCATCGATATTCCAGCTGTTTTGCGCTGCCAAGGCCTTGACTTCTGCTACATTCCCTAAGAGGATTGGCTCAACTAAGTCATCTACACGTAGACGAACAGCTGCCCCTAATACACGTTTGTCGTTAGCTTCTGGGAAAACAATCTTGAGGTGTTTACCCTTGATGTTGTTAGCTAAGCGTTTGAACATTACCATAAAATTTGGCCACTTCCTTTTTTTCTAGTAATAAAACTCTAACTCCTAGTTTACACCCTTTAGGCCTAAAAAAAGTGTTCAGTCTAAAAAAAAAAAAGGCGCAAATCTTTTTAGATTCCGCCTTTAGTCTGTTTTATATGATAATTAATCTGTACTAGTGTTTTTTTCATGAAAACGCCCTACTTTTTGGCGCTCGTTTCAGGGCTAGCATGCCATAGGCCAACAAGAGGAAGACCGCCAAAATGGCCACAAAAATACTTGCCCAAGCCCCACCAGCCAATGCGGTCAATGTTGAGGAAGAAGTAAGGATAAGGCGAGGCCTTTTCGTTAGGGATGGGCAGGTGGAAGACAGCGCCCCGTATCAGGGCAAAGGTCATATAAATAAGGGGCAGCACCGTCCAAGTCAAGGGCTCAAACCAACGATAGTGGCCTTTGGCATCATAGAAGAGCCAATCTAGGGATGACCAGAATAGGCGCAATAAAATGAAGGGCAAAGTTCTGGACCCGCCAGAACTGCTCTGGCGTCGCAGTCGGCATCAACAAGACTAGGTAGACGAAGAAGGTTAGGAGAATGGCCGTTGTCACTGCCCCCTTGATACGGGTTAGGCTAGCGGATGGTGTCGGCCGCCCTAGCACTAGCCAAGCGAAGAAGACCAAGACCAAGATATTGGATAACAAGGTATAGTAGGTTAACTGGTGCCATTTATTAGGATAGAGATTGAAGGTGAGGCCTACGAGCTCTGTTAGGACAATCAGGCTAGGTAGGATGAGACGGCGTTGGCTCAAGATAAGAGACTCCTTTGCTTAATTTATTTACTGGCCTATTCTAGCACAAGCTCAGCCAAATGAAAAGGCTGTCGAAAATTTGTCATTTTATTGCCTCAGCTACTTATCAAGCCCCCCAAAATGCGCTATAATGAAACTATCTTTTATTGGAGGGAAAACCATGTCAGATATGTCATTATCACCATTCGTAGATTTTATTAAAAAAGCCTGCACCAAGAAAGCAGCACTTCTGGAAGAGAGCCTAGGTCGCTATGCAGCGCGCTCTATCTATGCCGGCGCCTTCTTGACCTTGTCAACCGCAGCTGGGGCTGTTGCTGCTGATCAAATCAACACCCTACACCCAAGCTTAGGCCGCTTCTTGTTCGCCTTCATCTTCGCCTTCGGTTTGGCTTACGTTGTCTTCCTCAACGGGGAACTGGCTACTTCCAACATGATGTTCCTCACAGCAGGTGCCTACAGCAAGGCCATTGATTGGAAAAAAGCACTCAAAGTTCTCTTAATCTGTTCCATCTTCAACTTAGTTGGGACCTTATTCGCTGGCTATCTCTTAGGCAACACCGCAGCCTTCGCTAACCTCAATGAAAACTCAGCCATGGTCGGCATTATCCAAACGAAACTCGCGCGTGGCAACGCCCAAGTCTTCCTTGAAGGGATTGTGGCTAACGTCTTAGTTAACATTGCCATTCTCTGCTTCGTCTTAGTTAAGGATCAAGCAGCACGCCTCACCTTAGTGCTCTCTGCTATCTTCATGTTTGTCTACATGACCAACGAGCACGTGGTAGCTAACTTCGCTTCTATGTCTATCTTGCTCTTCTCACCTTTCAAAGGAGCTAAAGGTTTTGAATTAATCAATGTCCTACGCCACTGGGGTATTTCTTACCTTGGTAACCTGGTAGGTGGTGGCCTCTTAATCGGGGTTGTCTACACTTGGCTGAACCAAACCAAGACCAACTACCAAGAGCAAGTTTAATCAGCCAAATCAAGTCTGGGCTTTGCCCAGGCTTTTTTGTGGGCAAAATCAAAAAGGTTGAAGCTAAGAACTGCTTCAACCTTTGAGTCTAGTTTATTTGAGGACGCTGGCAATGGCCGCTTCTAAGCGCTCCTGGGTCGGATAGGCCAGGAGTTGGTCTTGCAAGGTCTTCATAGCAGTCCAGTCCGTCCGGCTTAGCAGCTGCTTAAAGCCAGCTTCAATGGAGTCTGGCCGCTTGAGGCTAGCTACCAAGGCGGCATCGGCCCATTCTAGTCGCGCTGCATAGTCAAACTGGTCATAATCATGGGGAATGACCAAGGCCGGCTTGCCATGACGGATGCTGGCATAGAGGATACCGGCCCCACCGTGGTGGATGACGTAATCGACATGAGGTAGAACTGCCTCGTAATCAATGTACTGATAGCGGTAGACGTTGTCCATAATAGCTTCTACCGGCTGATCTTTGCGGGCTTCACTGCCAGACGTCACCAAAAAGCAAATATCCGGATGAGCCTGAGCCAGACGCTTGACGATCGTCAGCAGGGATTCCTTGCCCCAAGGTAGCAGGGTCCCATTGGTCACCAAGACCGTTGGCAGGTCGGTTGGTAAGTGGAAGTCGGCTACTGGCTTCTTAGGATAGGTCGGGCCTAACCAGGTCAGATGAGCTGGAAAGTCCTTGCGGAACTCCAATTCTTCCATACCTAGAGCCAGAATACCATAAGGCGAATAGAAGCCCTCTTCGCCATTTTCACGATAGAGCTTAAACTGCTGATAGATGACGGGGTCGAAGCGCTTAAGGGCCTTCTTAACGAAGAGACCATAGACTAGACGCTTGAAACCATGGACGGCGCCCCGCCCTAGACGATTGCGCAAGGCTTGACGCCAGTTACTTGGTGGCTTGAGCCCCCCTAAGAAGGCTGGTGCGTCGGTCTTACTTTCGATTGAAAGGTGTCGGGTTGGTCGTCAACCAGGGCAGGCCTAGCTTATCACAGACCATGCCTAGGGGCGCGAAGACAAAGTCTATGGTCGCCACATCTGGTTGAGTCTCTCTCAGAATGGCTTCTACCTGGGTCATGAGGTCCTGACACATGGTGATGGCAGCCTGAATCTGCCCATAGAGGGTGGAGGCATTAAGTTTGGTATCGGTCGAGGCAATGTTGTCGAAGACATCTGGCTGGTCAGGCAGGAGGGCCTGGCACTTAAAGCCCAAAGCCTGGACTACCGGCACCTTGGTCAGGCCTGTATAGACGGTAATATCATAGTTAGGGTTATCTAATAAGGGTTGCATCAAGCCCAGAACGGGATAGAGATGCCCACTTAATGGGGGGGCAAACACGGCAAGTTTGATGACGCTGCAGGTCATAGTCGTCCCACTCCTTTGTACATAAATTCATCTCACTGCTCTAGTGTGAACCATCTCCGCTCAATAGTCAACGATATTTACGAATTTTTTAGATTAAGTTTGCATAACGCCAAGCAAAAAGGACAGGTCGAATAACCTGTCCCAAATTCTTAATCTTCGCCGATAATTCGTACTTCTGGCTCCATGAAGACCCCAGTCCGGGCCCAGACCACCAGACGAATGTGTTCAATGACTTCCAAGTAGTCGGTAGCCGTCGCATGGTCTACATTGACAATGAAGCCCGCATGCTTGGTCGAGACTTGCGCCCCACCTACTTGGTAGCCCTGCAGGCCAGCATCTTGAATGAGCTTGCCGGCAAAGTAACCCTCAGGCCGCTTGAAGACTGAGCCGCAAGACGGATACTCTAGCGGTTGCTTGCTTTGACGCAGGTGGGTCAACTCGGCCACCTTGCTATCAATGGCGCTCTGATCTCCTGGCGCTAAATCGAAGGTGACGCCTAAAATAACCTCGTCTCCTTCTTGGAAACGACTGTGGCGATAGCTGAAGTCGCAGTCCGCTCCCGCGTAGGTCTTGAGCTGGCCGTCACGCGTCACCACCTCAACCTGGCTAATGACATCCTTGACCTCGCCCCCGTAGGCACCCGCATTCATATAGATGGCCCCACCAATGGAACCCGGAATGCCACAGGCAAATTCCAAGCCAGTCAGCCCGGCAGCAGCTGCCAGACGGCTGGCTTCAATCAAGGCCGCCCCACTGGCTGCCTTCAACTGGTTGCCTTCTAGGACCAGCTCCTGCATGTCGGTTAGGATCATGACCAGGCCCCGAATACCGCCGTCTTTGACGATGAGGTTGCTGGCATTGCCCAGAACGGTTAGAGGCAAGTTTTCTTGCTTGACTGCTGCTAGGACCCTTTGGACTTGCTCTACCGAACGCGGGAAGACTAAGAGATCAGCCGGCCCCCCGGTCTTGGTGTAGGTATAATTGGATAAGGGTTCATTGGCTTTGATAGTCAAAGCCCCTAAGATATCTTGTAATTTGGCTAAATCCACCATAAATTAACCTCTTTTCACATAATTTACTGGTCCGAATCCTTGAGGACATGTTCCATCAGGATGGTATCGTAGTAGCGGCCGCCACGGGCCACGCGTTGCGTCAGTCGACCTCGCTCCTGGAAGTCGAACTTCTTATAGAGGCCGATAGCTGGCAGGTTATCCGCTATGACTTCCAGATGGAGGACACGCAGTCCCACCCCCTGGGCAAAGTCCAGCATGGTCTCCATCAAGAGGGAGCCAATGCCATAGCCCCAATACTCGGCAATTAGCAGACGCCAATTTCGGCCACATGAGCTTGCGCCGGCAGTCCTTGAGGCTGAACCGTCGCAAAGCCTACCAGCTGACCATCCACTTCGCTAACTAGCATGAGGGCGTGGGGATGCTGGTCATATTGCTCGATGATGGTGACTTGTGCCTCCACATCATCGGCATTATCGGCTAGGACCACATAGGGTGACTCCTGGCGAATCTGGCTCAACATACCCAAAATAGCACGAGCATCGCCGACTTCTGCCTGGCGAATAATGACTTCTACATCCTGCTTATTTGGCATGGTCGCTTACCTCCTTGCTCCATTGGCTCAACCATTCTGGCTCCTGGTCCCCCACCCATTGGATGGTCAAGACCCGGTCGTCGACCTCTTGACCGTATGAGAGTGCCAGGTCAAGATAGGTCGTTGGGAGTTCCGTTTCGATAAATTGGGCCCACTCTACCAAGACCAAGTCGCCCTGCTGGCGATAGGAAGCCAAGTCCACCGTATCGGCGCCCCCTTCTTCCAGTCGGTAGGCGTCAATATGAATGAGACGAGGCGCCGCCTGGCCTTCCAAGTCATATTCTTTCACAATGGTATAGGTGGGACTCTTAATGGCCCGAACAATCCCTAGCGCCTTGCCCAGCCCTTGGGTAAAGGTGGTCTTGCCAGCCCCCAGATCCCCTTCCAAGCGAATCCAGGTTCCTGCAGGTAAGACGGGAGCCAGGCTGGCTGCCAAGGCTTGGGTGTCTTGGGCTGAATGGGTCTCTACTCTCATGACGGCACTCCTTTTGACATGATATATTTCCTTCATTATATTATAACCAAAAGCCCGTCAAGACGGAAATAATATGCTAGCTAATCCGGTTACAATTGCGAAAGATTTGACTTTCCGCCTGATTCTTGGTAACGTATAGGTAACTACACTTAATCAGGAGGGATCGTATGAAAAACAAACGATTAGCACTTGTACTTGCGGCGATTGTCTTCTTAATTGCGATTATTATTGCCTTGTGGGCTATTTTATCAGGGGTATTGAAGGGCAACCAACCAAGTCCTCAAGTATCCGGCTCTAACATTGCCCAAGTTGTCTCATCTTCAGAATCTAGCTCTTCTGTTGCTTCTAGCTCTTCCGCTAGCACTTCTAGCGAAAGCCAAAGTAGCGAATCCAAAGCTTCTGGCGAAGAAAAATCTACCACCGTTACCTTCAAGTTCTATGTACACGGCGAAATCATCGGTAGCTTTGATGTACCAAATGCCGCTGGTAAGACCGTCTTCGAAGCAATGAAATCCAACAAGGAAATCCGCTTCAACTACAATGAAGAAGAACAAGTCATCGACAACTTTTTCGACAACGTTAACGACGGCGAAAACACCTGGGTTTACCTCTTAAACGGCCAAGTGGCTGATCACGGGGCTAAAACTCAAGTCCTCAAAGCCGGCGACTCTATCGACTGGTACTTCGGCACCATCGACGAAATCCCAACCTCTATTATTCCAGCCTCAGACGCTGAAGCTGAATAATCTCATAGTAGACAAAGTAAAAGCGAGCCAGCCCAGTGCTGCCTCGCTTTTTTGTGTGTTTTCTTTTTGGCTTATGAGCTTTCGACTCAGCTTGAGCCCTTTTCAGGGCTTTCTCGCCGAGCTAGTGGTCCACTCGACAGAGTGGGCCACTGGCTCACGACTTTTGGACCGATTTGCGCCTTTATCCAGGCTTCCGCCCCGAGCTAGTGGTCCACTCGGCAGAGTGGGCCACTGGCTCTCAGCTTTTGACCCAGTTTGAGCCTTTTTTCAGGCTTCCTCTTCGAGCTAGTGGTCCACTCGGCAAAGTGGACCACTGGCTCACAACTTTCGGCCCAGTTTGCCCCTTTCCGGGATTCCGCCCCGAGCTAGTGGTCCACTCGACGGAGTGGACCACTGGCTCTCGGCTTTTGGCTCGGTTTGAGCCTTTCTTCAGCCTTTCCTCTGTTTCCGCCCTGAGCTCAATCAGCTGCGGCGTAGGCGTAGGCCTTTTGGATAGTAGTTCTTGAGCACTCGGCCGGTGACCTTGGCGAAGCCTAGGCCGTTGCCGCCCGCTAGGACTTGGTACCAACCATTTGGTTTGTCCTCTGCCAAATCGACCGTCTCGCCGGCCAGGTAGCGGGTGACTTGCTCTTCGGACAGGGCCACCTGACTGACCGTCTCATCCGGACGCAACGCCAGGCCCAGAGCAAAGCTAGGTTCGAAGCGTTTCTTCTTGAACTCGCCCAAATGCAGACCCTTGTGGGCAATCCGTAATTTGCCTAAATCCGGCAGACCCTCTGGCAAGAGATAGAGATGGTCGCCAAAAGTCTGGAGGACGCCCGGCAAGGTCACAGTCAGATGATTGGCCGCAAAGTCCTGCCAGAGCTTGAGCTGCTCAGCCGTCACTTTGGCTTTGAGTGGCTTGAATTTACGAGACTTGCTTTCAGTCTCCTGCCCCTCATAGCAGAACTTGGCCACAAACTGCCCCTCGCCCCGGAAATGTTGCGGATACATGCGGGCCGTCTCAGCATAAGACAGGCCCGGCACCATGCCGTTGAGCTTAGGCACCTCAAGCAAGGTCAGCGGATAGTGTTCCAGCAACCAAGCCACGATGTCCTCATTTTCCTCAGGTGCCCAAGTGCAGGTCGAATAAACCAAGGTCCCACCCGGCTTGAGCATGAGCAGCGCCTGCTCCAGAATTTCTCGCTGCAGCGCCGCACACTGGTTAGGATATTCCGGCGTCCAGTAGTCCATAGCCTCAGCCTGCTTACGGAACATGCCTTCCCCCCGAGCAAGGCGCATCCAGCACAATCAGGTCAAAGTAAGCCGGAAAGACCTGGGCCAAGCGCTCTGGCGACTCATTGGTTGCGACCACATTACGGGCCCCGAAGCGCTCCAGGTTCTCAGCCAGAATCTTGCTGCGCTTGGGATGTATTTCATTGGCTACCAAGAGACCTTGGTTATCCAGATATGACAGCAAATGGGTCGACTTGCCCCCAGGAGCTGCTGCCAAGTCCAGGACCTTGAGCCCTGGCTGGGGCGCGGCTGCCTGGCCCACCATTTGAGCGGCTGGCTCCTGAGAATAGACCAAGCCCGTCACATGGGCGGTCGAGCTGCCTGCCACCTTGCCATAGTAGCCCCAAGGGGTGCCCGGCATAGGCTGGGCTGATTCAGGCAAAGCTGACTGACTAGCCTTTAGAGGGTTGACCCGGAAGCCGGACTCCGCCTCTAACTTAAAGGAATCCAGGAAGGCCTGCCCCTCCTCTTGGCCTAATAGGGCTAAATATTTTGCTTGAAATCCTGCTGGAAATGTCATGACCGGCCTCCTTATGTCTTCTCATTTTATTGTAGCGGGATAAAGTAGCAACTGCAAGTCCAAAAGGCCTTCCCAAAGACAAAAACACCCTGCCCTCAGGCAAGGTGCTTAAGAGATTATTCCTTAACAAAGGAAACCTGATCCAACTTAAAGCCCTGATCTGAGACCTCGGTCAAGGTCAGGACTTCTTCACCCAGTAAGCGAACCCGAATAGTGCCTTCTGACTGGCTCAGCTCTGGCTTAGTTAGCCGCAGATAGATGGTCCCTGTCTCTCTAACATGGGCGTAGAGACCGGACACTTGATTTTCTAGGACTTCTACCATCTTATCTGGTTCTACTTCTTGGCCTAGGGCTTTCTGATAGGTGGCCACATCCAGCCCTAATTCTTGGCGAGCTTTCTCAATTTCCTGGCTGGTCATGCCGGGCTTGATCTTCTTAGCTAGCGCTCGCTGGTTGACGGTCACTAAAGTTTGGAAGGCTTGACCCTGCTTGGCAAGTTGCTCGGCATCAATCTCAAGCTCCATACCGGTTTCCGTAACACTTACCTTCTTAATGAGGTGGGCAGATTGCGCTAGATAAGTACCTGACAAGGCATTAGACTGAGCCAGGGCTAGACTAGGCGTGAGAAGGGATAGGACTAGCATGAAAGTTGCTAGAAGTGAATAAAATAAGGTCCGCTTGCTTGCGTACTGACGTTGGGCTGCTAGGGTATAGTGCGTATGGTTCATGGTGTTTCCTCCTAACTCGCTAGATACCATAAATTAAGAACAATAATAGCCACTGCTATTGAGGGAATTGACATTAAGCGACCTAGTTTCTTTCATTAAATTCACCTCTTGTTTTAATGTTTTTTTCATTATACACCAGTGCCAAGTATTATGGAAGCCCTTTTTTAAATTAAACTTGTATTTGGCTCCTAAGCCCTTTAGAATTTAAGAAAAGGGAGGTGTCGCATACTGTGAAAGGTCATATCAAGCAAAAACTCTATAGTCTGGCCAGCGGCGAATTAGTTGCCCTTGCCGTCTTCTGGCTCAATTTCTTCCTCTTCAAAAAATACTTGGTCACACCACAAGCCCAGATTGTCATCGCCTACCCCCCTCCTGCTAGTCAGCCTTATCTTGCTACAAGGTTCCCTTTATTGGTGGATTCTGATCAAGCGCCTTCGCAAGCCCAACTTTGCGATTAAGCAGACAGGCCGGATTTATGGCCTACTCAGGCAAGTAGACCTCATCCTATTAGCCCTCAGCATCCCACTCATCCTAATTGAGTTCAACTCCTGGCCAGTTAGACTGATAGCAATAGTCCTTTGGCTGTTCGCCCTCATAGAGTGGATCAACTACTTTCACTGGCAACTATCATACAGCCTCAATCCCCTGGTTCTCTTAAATAAGGTGGCAATGAGGAAACTTAGAAAGAGCAAAATAGCCAAGGAAATTGATGCATCTAAATAGCGCCCAAAAAGGCAATCAGCAGTAAGGCACTGACCCCCGTAAATGAGAATTAAATAAAAACACCTCCAAGTTGGATTAGGTACAATATAATCAAATGCACATGGAGGTGTCTTTTTATGGTTAAAAAACGTGTGGCCTATTCTGTCGATACAAAGAATAAAGCCGTAGAAATGAAATTACAGGGATATAGTACAAAACAAATAATGCAGGAGTTAAACATAAAAAAATGAAACTCAAGTAGAAACATGGTTTAGATGGTATAAAAATGGAGAAACTCATCGTTTCCACCAACAGATAGGAAAACAATATTCTTACGAAAAAGGAATGGCTGAACTTTCAGAAATCGATCAATTAAAATTAGAACTAAAAAAAGAAAAAGAAGTTGAATTAGAAATATTAAAAAAATACAAGGAATTGGAAAGGAAGTGTCGCCTCAAGTAGTTGTATAGTTAGTGGAAGAATTGAAAGATAAATATGCGGTACATTTAATTTGTTCTTGCCAGTAAAGGCATACGTCCATCCATGTCTCGCAAGGGAACCAGCATAGATAATGGCATGATGGAGTCCTTCTTTGGTATCTTGAAAAACAGAAATGTTTTTACGGATTTGAGAAAAAAATTTCAAGTCTCTGGATCAACTGGAGCAAGCTATTACCGAGTATATTTTTTACTACAACAATAAACGCATTAAAGCAAAACTAAAAGGACATAGTCCTGTTCAGTATAGAACTAAATCCTTTCAATAATATTTTTTGTCTAACTTTTTGGGGTCAGTACAATGACTCATAAATATTTTTTTGCAAGTTCAAATACTCCATGAGATTAATAACTTTATTATTTTCGCCAACTTTACTAATCGTATAAACTTTCTCCAAATTTCTCAACATCAATTGAGAAATTTGGCTTTTTCCGTTGCTCAGTTAAAGCGTCCTTTAGTTGTATATTTCCTGTTAATATCCCTTTTGAAGCATAACATTGTTTTCAATGATTGCACCCGATTGTTGACACCCATTTTAGAACCTATTCTTTGATTTTCAATAAGCGTAAACTGTTTAATGTTACAAGTAAAGTTGCTCCCATATCAGCAAATATCGCTATCCAAAGTGTTAACCAACCGGGCATGACCAAAAGTAATGCCACTAATTTAATCGCCAAAGAGAAGGTAATGTTTTGCTTGATGATTGCTAAAGCCTTACGACTTAATTTTATTGTATATGGCAATTTACTCAAATCATCAGACATTAAGGCGATGTCAGCTGTTTCTAAAGCTGTATCAGTTCCAGCACCACCCATTGCTACACCAACGGTAGATGCCGCAAGGGCTGGAGCATCATTCACGCCATCTCCGACCATCCCCACACTTTGATGTTTTTCTCGAAGTTCTTTAATAAAATTAAGCTTATCTTCTGGAAGTAAGTCAGCTTTAATATCCGAAACACCAACTTGTTTTCCGATGGCTGTTGCCGTTCTTTGGTTATCGCCTGTTAGCATCACTGTTTCGATTCCCATATTGTTCAACTTGCCGATAACTTCTTTAGACGATTCCCTCATTTCATCGGCTACAGCAATAAACGAAAGAATTTCTTTTTCTGTTCCTAACACCATCACCGTTTTACCTTGAGTTTGCATATCGGCAATTTTTTCTTTTTTATCGCTTGAAATGCTTCCGTGTAATTCCTCAAAAAGATTTTGACTTCCCACATAATACATTTCATTATTTATTTTGGCTTTAACGCCTTTACCTGTAATGGATTGAAAATCCTCTACTGTTACTTCATTGAATTTTAATCCATTTTCTTCTGCTTTTCGCATAATCGCTGAAGCAAGAGGGTGCTGCGATCCTTTTTCAATGGCTGATGTTATGGTTATTAATTCATTTTCATTTCTACCATATGTCACAATGTCTGTTACAGCTGGAATCCCTTTGGTTAATGTTCCTGTTTTATCAAAGGCTATCGCTTTTAAGTGTCCTGCTGCTTCTAAATGGATACCACCTTTAATTAATACACCATTTTTCGCTGCATTTCCTATTGCTGTAACCACAGCAACTGGAGTTGAGACTACTAAGGCACAAGGACAACCAACCACTAATACAGCTAATCCTTGATAAATCCATTGGCTCCAGTCTCCGCCAAATAATGGTGGAACTACTGCAATTAAAAGAGCTAGTATGACAATAGCTGGTGTATAGTATTTTGCAAATTTCTCGACAAACGCTTGAGAGGGGGCCCGTTCTGCTTGGGCTTCTTCTACCAAGTGAATGATTTTTGAAAGAGTGGTATCTTCAACTCGTTTTGTTACTTTAACCTCAAGTAACCCTTCTTCATTCAAGGTTCCTGCAAATACTTCATCATTTGTGATTTTCGTTACTGGAACACTTTCACCTGTAATCGCAGCCTGATTTAATGTCGATGTACCTTTAACCACTATTCCATCCATTGCTAACTTTTGACCGGGCTTAACTATCATGATGTCTCCAACTTGAATCTCATCAACATGAATCATCATTTCTTCATTGCCTCGTCGAATTAACGCTTCTTTTGGGGCAATATCCATTAAAGATTCAATAGATTGACGTGCTTTATCCATTGAATAACGCTCTAATGCTTCACTAATCGCAAATAGGATAACAACGGTTGCCCCTTCACCCCATTCACCAATAATTGCAGCTCCTATAATGGCAATAGTCATAAGCGTATTCATATCGAAATTTAATCTGCTTAAATTTTTGAGACCTTTAATAAATAACGAATATCCACCGATTAAAATGGACGCTGCATAACCAATTGTCGGTAGAACATGCTCTTCACCATACTGCTCTCCTAAGAACCAGCTAACTACAAGTAAAAGAGCTGATATATATACCTTAATGTTTTCTTTCTGCTTCCAAAAAGGTTCTCCTTCTACCCTTTGTTCTTTTTCATCTCGAATTTTTAAATTTTCAAATGCTCCTGCTTTTTCTAATTCTTCAATGGTTGTCGTCCCTTTAACATAAACTTTAGATGCTCCGAAATTTACTTTCGCATCCTGAACACCGGGAAGTTCTTTAACATTATTTTCAAAAATGGCTGCACAGTTAGTACAAGTAAATCCTTGAACACGATAGGCTTTCATTTCTTCTTCGAACAGTTTTGCTTTCCCACTAGACATTGATCTTCACCTCTTTCTTAAGTGCCAATGCAATCATCATAATTTGTCTGATATGCTCATCATCTAATGAATAAAATGCAAGTTTTCCCTCTTTTCGAAACTTAACAATCCCTTGCTTATGGAGCGTTCGCAGGTGATGAGAGGCATTTGCAAACGTAACACCTATAATATTTGCAATATCACACACACACAGTTCGTCATCTTGACACAATGCATAGGTAATTTTTGCTCTATTTTTATCTGCAATAGCTTTTAATATTTGGGCAACACTAGAAATATCTACTGTCTGTAAATTACCTTGTATTCGATTGACCTTTTCTTCGTCATAACAATAAATTTCACAAGTATCTTTTTTAATCATATTCTCACCCCAATATCATTCAAGTGTTTGCTTGAACATAGTATAGCCCTTTTCATCAATTAAATCAAGTGTTTTTTTGAGTGAATAAAAAAATTCATAAAAAAAGAACTGGAGTACCCAATTCTAATAACAAAATAACCAATCTGCATAAGACTTTAAGTACATAACATTATTAGTATTGAACTTGTTGAGGAGGTGCTCTATGAATCAGCTTGAATTTCAGCGTAATCACCTACAAATGGACTATTACAGCGAGAGCTACCGAGATTTTTGAACGTGACTTCTACCGCTACTCCAACATGAATATTCCATTGACCTTTCTGACTGATGATATCCTCAAAAACAATGGCAACTTCTCGTAAGAATTACTTTGTCCTCAATAAGGAAAAAGGCTAGAGATAACCGTGATCACTTCTTCATTTTCGACATAAGCACCTTAGATGAGAATCCACTAATCTACCGCTATTCGTACAAGAAAAACTACAACATATTTAGTACAAAAAAATAGGAGTGATGCAAAAGACCACTCCTATTTTCTATCGTCTCATTATATAATTAAAATCACCATTTTATTGAAGCAACTAGATTCTTAGGAATTATTTTTTTCTATAATATCTAATTGCGCCGAATGTACTGGTACTTCTTCCTTTTAAATGAAATGTTTAGGTTTTATTGGCTTATCAAAAATAGATGGGTTTGCAAGAATATCTCTACTATCATCTACCCTTTTTTTGGGAGACGAGAATTTTAAACATCTCGTCCTGATAATATGTGCCAATTTTTTTGGTCCCAGATATTGTTATTTTGTTTCATCATTTCAGCCATGATTTTCAGCTCAAACTCTGCGCAATTATTCCTGGGTTTGAACTAGCTTTGCCAACAGGCGTTGCATTATTAAACGTTGAATTACCGGAGACCGTAATCAAGGCTAAATTACCAAAGCAATTCAGATCTTCATTTTCCAAAGGGAGCAACTCTGTTGGATTTTGCGGATAGATATGAAGAAAATTTATAATTTGTGCATTTAAGCCCTTCAAAGTCTTCAACTTTAAACATTAGCGGCTTGTAACTTTCAAATCGCTGATTGATGTTGTCATTGTATATCATTGTTGAAAAAGCCCACAAAGCACCTACGATTAGTACGAGTACAGTGAGCACAATCATTCGTACTCTTGATTTTTTTAAGTTTCTCATTAAAAATCGTGTTGGTAGAAAAATCGACTACTTCTACCAACACGATTTTACAAAGAGCCAGTACTCACATCTCTTTTTCTCCTGTAAAACTATTGTATCTTGATACTTTAAGGAGTTTCAATCATTCGATCTGTTAACCATTATTTTTTGGTTCTAAACTTAATAACATCGCATTAATGGCGACGATGACTGTTGACACAGACATTAGGATTGCTCCTAATGCAGGGCTTAATGTGATACCAATAGGAGCCAAAATTCCTGCAGCTAGAGGGATAGCTATAAAGTTATAACCAGCTCCCCAAAATAGGTTTTGTTTCATTTTACGAGTTGTTTTGTGTGCTAATTCAATGAATGATTCAATATCTCCTGGATCGGATTGAGTCAATATGACATCAGCTGAATCCAATGCAACTTGAGTTCCAGCACCTATAGCTATACCAACATCTGCTAAGGCAAGAGAAGGAGCATCATTTACACCATCACCTACCATGATAACTTTCTTTCCTTCATCTTTAAGTGTTTTAACCAACTCATATTTGTCTTGTGGAGATTGATTTGATCTATATTCAATCCCTAAAACTTCTGCTGCGCCTTGAGCCGCTTTTTCATTATCACCTGTTGCCATAATTGGTTGAATATTGTTCTTTTTAAGAGCTTTAATTAACTCTTTACTCGTTGGTTTTAATTCGTCCCCTAAAGCTACAGCACCAATGGCATCATCGTTTTCTACTAAGACACTAAGAGTTGCTCCTTTTGGAATATCCATATCAAGATTACGTCCATAGGCTTTTTGACTGATTAATTGGTAACGGTGTCCACCTACTTTACCCTCTACTCCAGCACCGGAAATCACATCAATCGAATCAAAAGATGCTGGACGTATACCTTGCTGCTCGGCGAACCTTATAATTGATTGAGCAATTGGGTGGCTAGAGCCTCCTTCAATACCTGCCAATAAGGCAATGGTTTCCTCTTTTGTATATTTGTCATTAAGAAGTTTTACATCTAATACTTTAAATTCACCAGTTGTTAAAGTACCCGTTTTATCTAAAATTATCACATCTGCATCTTGAGCTATTTCTAAGGCTTGGCGGTCTTTTACTAGTAAGCCACGGCTAGCTCCTAAGCTTGTGCTACGGGCGGTTACCAATGGAATAGCCAGACCCAATGCGTGCGGACAAGCAATAACTAATGTAGTAATAGTAAATATAACTGCCGTTGGGATATCTCCAATAATCATCCACACTACAAAAGCAATTAGCGCGACAATAACAGCAATATAGAAGAGCCACCCTGCAACCTTTTGCGCAATATTTTCTGCCCTGGAAGGCTGACTTTGAGCTTGGCTAATTAAAGTCTGTACTTGAGAGATAAAGGATTGATCACCTGTCTCAAGCACTTTAATATAAAGAACCCCTTCTCCATTTGTTGAGCCCCCGATTACTTCATCGCCAGGGACTTTTTTTACTGCTTTTGACTCCCCAGTTAGAAGGGCTTCATTTAAACGTGATTCGCCACGCTCGATAATCCCGTCTGCTGGCACATTTTCTCCGGCTTGAACACGAATTAAATCACCTACCTTTAAGTCAGCAACTGGTCGTGTTTCAATTGAACCGTCTTCTAATACAACGTGAGCATCTTTCGGCACTAACTTAGCCAATGCTGCTTGTGCGTCTCCTGCTTCTCCAATAGCTTTCATCTCAATCCAGTGACCTAATAGCATGATTAATAGTAATGAAGCAAATTCAAAGAAAAAGTCCATCACGTGTTCACCCGTTACGTAGGTAATGATCACAGCATAAATACTGTATAAATATGAAACACTTATACCTAAAGAAACGAGTGCCATCATTCCAGGTTTTTTTTGTTTAAATTCGTCAACTGCACCTTGATAGAATGGACGTCCACCATAAATAATTAATATAGTAGATAAAATAGCTACTACAATATCATAATATGGAAAAGTAAACTGGAATGGTAGTTTAAATCCATGTATAGGGGATAAGAGCATAATAATGATTCCTAGTGGCAATGACTTTAAGAAAGTTCCTTAAAGTTTCCGTGATGATGGTGGTCATGCCCTCCGTGCCCACTGTGGCCATGCCCACTGTGCCCGCTGTGATTATGCCCACTGTGTCCGCTGTGATCATGCCCAGCATGATGTCCTTGATGTTGATCCTTATGGTCTCCATGTTCATCTGTGATTCCATGCTCGTGTTTTAACTTATCCATGTCGTCATAATCATGGTGATTATGGGACGAATATCTTTTGTCATTATTCATTTTAAATTCCTCCTTGTACTTAATGATGATGTAAATGACATTCGCATTGTCCTTCTGGACAATTGCAATCCACTTCTTCTACTGCGAAAGATTTTTTCATCTCTAATATTTTTTCTAGTCGATCTATATCATCGAAGCTTAAAACATAATCTTCAATGATGCTTCCTATTACATTTCCGACTTTCTTATTGCAAATACGGTTAAAAATATCTTCTGCATAATCCCTTACGGCTTCTGTCTCTTCAATATTGGCAGTGTAAATAAACTTTCTACCTTCATGCTCTATATTTAGTACGCCTTTTCCAACTAATCGACCTAAGATCGTTTTGATAGTGGATTGTGTCCAGTCCATTTTTTCTTGCAATACGGAAATGACTTTTTTACTAGTTACTCGATCATTTGCCCAAACTACACGCATGACTTCCCATTCTGCATCTGTGATATGAGTATTAAATTCTATTATGCTCATTCTCCTTCCCCCCTAGTTGTCTACAAATGTAAACAAATAAGTTTAAAATGAGTTTACCATTGTAAACGAACTATGTCAAGTCTTTTTAATAAATGTAAGCAACGCTTATAGCTTTTTATCTCTCCACTTCTATCCCATAATAATTTTCATAGTTTTTCCTAAAATGAACAAGGTCAGAAAATTGTTCTTTATTCAAAGAATACTCTTGCATAAGGGTGTTTTTTTCTTGCAATTTATCGAGGCTTGATAGTATTTCTTTTTTATTTGGTAGCTTTTTATAGTTTTCTAAAATTTCTTTTGCGGCTATTTTATAGAGGGAAAGTTCACTATAATACTCATCTGCAAATTGCTTATCTCCAGGATTTTTCTTGTGGTATTTATATATTTCACGATACTTATTTACAGTATTTATATTTTCCATATCTTGAGATAAACTCTTCATTTCAGTTTCAATTTTCTTTATTTTATCTAACAAGACTTGTCTATCATCGGCAGATTTTTTGATTAGATCATCGAGTTGTGTAATTGAATTAATTCCTTGTTCTCTAAGCTTAATTATTGAATCAGCCATTGTTTTGATATTGTGTTTTCTTGCCCAAACTTCATAACCTTTGGCACTGCCCCCCGTAAATGAGAATTAAATAAAAACACCTCCATGTGCATTTGATTATATTGTACCAAATCCAACTTGGAGGTGTTTTTATTAAATTCTCACTTTTTGGGGTCAGTCCCAACCACCCCTTCAGCTATTTTATTCTTCAAAACGATGCTTAAACAAATTGCGAAAGACTTCAAAATAGGGATTAGTCGCCAAGGACTCGCCGACGGTCACAGCCGGGCCGTGACCTGGATAGAGGACATAGTCTTCTGGCAACTGGATCAACTCCCGATGGATGGACTGCATAAGCTCAATGTAGGAGCCACCTGGCAGGTCCGTCCGCCCAATGCTTTGGGCGAAGATGGTATCACCGGATAGTACGAAATGATCCTCAGCAAACATAAGCCACATGGCCTGGGCTATGGCCTGGCACGAAGACCACTTTGAAGTGGAAACCCGCCACTTCCTTATCCCCTAGATCCTCCCAGAGGACTTCTGCTGGACGCGCCGTAAAAGGCTGACCCCAGTATGCCGATAGGTTGAGTTCTGGTTGATTGAGGAAGCCTGACTCCACTGGATGCATATAGAGTGGGATGCCATAACGGTCTCGCACCGCATCCACCGCCCCGATATGATCGTGGTGGGCATGGGTCAGAAGGATGGCCTGTGGCACCCAACCCTTGGACTCAATCCAGTCCAGAATCTTAGGCGCGTCGGCCCCTGGATCGATTAAGAGGGCCTGGCCAGCTTCATTGACGACTGCATAAGTATTTTCCTCGAGTGACCCGACGGTTAGCTGATGAACAGTAAGCATCTTAGTCCTCCCCTTCCTCATCTTGAAGGTAAATCCGTGGAATGCGATCGCTGAGCCCGCAGAAGATTTCATAGGAAATAGTCCCAACCAAGCGAGCCAAGTCTGCTGCGTGGTTCTCCAAGTGGTGGTCCTGACCAATCAAGGTAACGGTGGTTCCCACTGGCACTTGATGCGGCAGGCGAATCATCAGTTGGTCCATATTGATGACGCCAAGGACTGGGCAGGCATGGCCTTCCACCAAGACAGGAATGTCCTTGTAGTGGCGGAACCAACCGTCTGCATAGCCGATTGGAATGGTCGCAACCCACTCATCTTCCTGGGCTTCATAGGTTGCCCCGTAGGAAATCTTGCTGCCCTTTTCCACTTGCTTGACGTAGACAATTTCCGAAATCAATTGGAGGGCTGGCTGCAAATCAATGGGCAGGCTAGAACGCTCATCCTTAGGATGCATACCATACATGGAGATGCCGAAGCGCTCAATGGAAGAAACCGGTTGACGCTTGAACCACACGCCCATAGCGGAGTTGGCATAGTGTCGCACAGTGACCGAGTCTGGCACAGCGGTCAGCAGTTCCTGCCATTTAGCCCACTGGGTCTCCACATAGGCAGGGTCGCCCCCTCCGGCAGTTGAGAAGTGGGTATCAACCCCTTCCCAGTTGACCCATGGAAAGGCCTGGATGCCCTCAGCGAAGGCTTGAACTTCTTCTACTGTCCGTAGGCCGATGCGCCCCATGCCCGTATCCAAGGCCAGATGCACTTTGAGCTTGGCATCATCCAAGAGGCTTTCTTGTTGGTTGGACACTAACTGAGCCCAGGCTTCCTGGAACCAGATTAGGTCAGAGACAATGACGGTCAGGCGATAGTAGACCAACTCAGCGATGGCGCGAGGATCTACCAAGCCCAAGATTAAGATAGGCTGGGCTAGGAGGCCGGCTTGACGGAGTTCAATCCCCTCGTCAACGGTAGCAACGGCTAAGCCTTGCGCGCCGGCTGCCAGGGCTGCCTTGGCGACGGCAACTGCCCCGTGCCCATAGCCGTTAGCCTTAACAACGGCATAGAGGGCCTGGTCTGGCTCCAGATGACGCTTCATTTCCCTCACATTGTGTTGAATTGCATTGAGATTAATTATCGCCACTGTTGGGCGGTGTTCACTGGCTTGTGACATAAGACTTTCCTACCTTTTACTCTAATCTTCTCTAGTCAAATACTGATCCAAAGCCGCCTGCAAGCTGGCTTCGTCTTGCTCAATCAGGACGGTGGCCGTGGCATAGTGGTCCGAATGACTGATGCTGAGCTGGACGCCTGCCGTCAGGGGGGCCACCGCAAAATATGGCGCGCCCGATGGCTTGTTGGCAATGCTCATATCGGTGAAGCGAATCCGACCAATGCCTGTCCCCAAGGCCTTGACATAGGCTTCCTTGGCGGCAAAGCGGCCGGCCAAGAATTCGAGGGCCCGGTGCTCCTTCATGGTCTCATAGCGAGCCAATTCCTCTGTCGTCAAGACCTTAGACGCAAAGCGTGGCGACCGCGCCACTGCTTCTTGAATTCGGTCGATTTCAATAATGTCAGTTCCAATACGCACGATCGCCACGCTCCTTTGGGCTTATTCTCTGGTTAGTTGGTTCGTTTTTTAATGGTATATTGTTTCTTGCTGCCGTCGGCCTTAGGCTTGCCTACAGGCTTAGCAGCTGAACGTGGCCGCTTGTCCTTGCGGTCAAAACGTTCCTTATGACCATGGTCTTGACGGTCGCCACGGTCCTTGTGGAAGTCCCGCTTCTTACCGTGATGACCACGACGGCCGTTGCCGCCGCCCTTGCCAGTCTTGTAACCACCGGATTTGCGGTGGGCATTTGGCAATGGTTTTTGCGGTGAGATTTGAACTTCTACTTGGCTGTTGCTCGATAGGATTTGCCCTAACATAGCCGCTACCAAGTCGTTAGCTTGATAGTGGTTGAGCAGGAGTTTGGCCGTGTTGCGGTGCTCATCAGCATCGCCGGCTTCCAAGGTCTCATTAAGCTGATCAATCAATGATTGAACCTGACCTGCTTGCGCCTCCTTCAAGGTTGGCGGCTTCATTGGTTGCATACGTTTGCGGGTCAAATCTTCGATAACGCGTAGGTAAGACATTTCTGCTGGCGTCACGAAGGTGATGGACATGCCTTCGTTGCCGGCACGGCCTGTACGGCCAATACGGTGAACGTAAGATTCTGGGTCCTGGCTGATATCATAGTTGTAGACGTGGGTCACGCCGGAAATATCCAAGCCCCGCGCCGCCACATCAGTCGCTACCAAGAGCTCTACCTGACCTTGACGGAAGGCGTTGATGACGCTAGTCCGCTTCTGTTGCGGAATGTCACCGTGGATGAGTTCAGCATTGTAGCCGCGCAGGCTGAGGCCCCGTGCCACTTCGTCAACCCGCTTCTTAGTACGGCAGAAGACGATTGCTTGTGTTGGCATCTGAACATCCAACAAGCGAGTGAAGATATCAAACTTCTCGTCATCCCGGCATTTGATGAAGAATTGTTCAATCAAGTCAGCAGTCATTTGCTTGGCTTCAATCTTGACGTGAGCAGGTTCCTTAAGGAATTGGTCTGCTAGGCTGCGGATTTCAGGTGGCATGGTCGCTGAGAACAAGAGGGTCTGACGTGAAGCTGGCGTGGTCGCCACGATTTCCTTGACGTCTTCAATAAAGCCCATGTTGAGCATTTCGTCGGCTTCGTCTAAGACTAAGGTCTTGAGATGCTTGAGGCTAAGTGCCTTACGACGCATCAAGTCTAGAATACGGCCTGGCGTCCCGACCACGATTTGTGGTTGATTACGCTTGATCCATTCGATTTGCTTACCGATGGAAGAACCCCCGTAGACCACATAAATACGGGCACGTTGGTACTTACCTAAGCGGTAGAGTTCTTCTTGTACTTGGATGGCTAATTCCCGGGTTGGGGCTACCACCAAGCCTTGGATGGCGGATTGATTCTTGTCCAATTTATTGAGCATTGGCAAGCCAAAGGCTGCCGTCTTCCCGGTCCCTGTTTGGGCTTGACCAATCAAGTCTTGGCCTTCTAAGGCCACAGGCACTGCTTGTTGTTGAATCGGGGTTGGCTCTTCAAAGCCCATATCGGCTAGTGAGTCGAGCAAGGGCTGAATCAGGTTAAGTTCTGTAAATTTCAAAGGTATATCGTCTCTTTTCTATCTAAAATTTTGGGGTTGATTCCAGTGGCATCTTGTCATCAAGACATCAAATTGACCGCTAGGCGATGCCGAATCCGTCGGCCATCAAGCGGTCAAGTTACACATGTTGCTTTGTTAACGCGTTGTATGGTTGTAACCTCTAACTCTTAGTGTACCATGACTAGGAGGGAAACACAACTGAGAGGACTAGGCAAATGACATCCCGACTTACCTAGAAATCGTGACTCTGGAGGCCATAGCTCACCTAGCCTAATTCAACTCCATCCTTGAGTCGGCTACCTCTAAGAAATCTGGGTCGTGGGTTACGACAAGCACTGCCTTTCCTTGGTCAGCAAATGATCTGAGTAATTGGATGATAATCGTCTTATTCTCGGCATCTAGGGAACCGGTTGGCTCATCGGCTAGAATGAGACGACTGTCCCGCAATTTGAGTCGAGCCAAAGCTAGGCGTTGTTTCTCTCCGCCTGACATGGTGTAGACCTTGGTCTTAAGTGGCAAGTCGAGATTCACTGCCTCTAAAGCCGCTAACATGGCCTGTCGGCTCGCTTGAGACTTAGGCAGATAGTGACTGGCTAGCTTAAGGTTCTGCTCGATGCTTTCATTGTCGATAAGGGCGAAATTTTGAAAAACATAGGAAATTGCTTCCCGTCGCAATTTCATGGCTTGACTGCTGTAGGGTGCAGGTGCGGGCTGTCCAAACAGTTGGTATTGGCCCGCATCATAATGAGTCAAAAGACCTAAAATATTGAGTAGCGTAGACTTGCCACTACCACTTTTGCCATGAATAACTGTAAAGGAGTGTGCAGGAACATCTAGATTGACGTCCTTAAGGACCTGGTGTCGGCCAAAATTTTTATCCATATGGGCTAAGTGTATCATGTATTTTCGCCTCCTTGAATGTAATCGACAATCCGACGTCTGGCAATAGAGCGAATACTGTATCCTATCATTGCTAATTCACCTAAAGTCATTAAGGCAAGGGCCAGATAAAACTCACCCGCCATGCCATTCCCCCAAATATACAAGACGTAGATGAGGGCTTGAATCGCTAGAATGAGATAAAGCCAAGCAAAGGAATGGGATAAGGAATAGCCATGAAGGTATTTTACGGCGATCTTATTAGCATAGACTTTAGTGTATAACAAGACCGTTAGCAGCGTAATGCCAAATAACAAGTAGACAGCAAAGCCAATTTGACTTAGATAGACCACATTTTCCCCAATAATTAATTTATAGAGTTCTTCCTTGACCTTGGAGATAGGCAGGAGGTAGGCAAAATTGTCATCTTGGGCCAAGTCCTTGAGCAGATTCTTTAAATCCCTATAGTCTTGCGCAGTCATCATCGTCATATCAATCTTAGCTCGAGACTCCAGCCCATTTCCCCCTATATACCACCAATTGAGGTCATAATCATTGTACTTCTGAACCAGAAAAATCACATCTTCAGCTAGCTTACGACCAGGATGATTGAGGTCAACAATGGCTTGCTTGCTATCGCGAACGTAGATTTCCACATCTTGTTCAAGCACTTCCGTGTTCCTGTTTTTTTCTGCATAATGGTCCCTAATTTCTTTGAGATAAGGTAAGAGTGTGTCAGGCACTATTACGATACGTTTAGGCGACCCTGTATCTACTTTTATCGGCTGCCCTTTTGTCGTCAGCAAAGGATACTTATGAAGGTAATATTCATTTACCATAACACGATTACCGAATGGCTTTTCTTGATTAAAACCAGGCCTAGCCAATTGACTGGTATCAAAGATAATTAAATTAAAGCGATCCAGATATTTAAATAAAGGAACTAAAGAAAGACCACGGTAGATGTCGTCCCCGTCTCGCGCAGCAAAGAAGTCCTTGCCAGGAAACCCTGGATAGAGGACTCCATAATTATTGAGAGACGGGTCATGCTCGCCTCCCCGATAGACCGCCATCAAACCCGTAATTGGCAATAGCAGGCTAAAGCAAATAAAGAAACCAAATAATTTAGTGGCAATAACAGGCATTAAAAAGTAGTGATTAAATTTCAATTGCCCCAAGAGAGAATTTATAGGTAGCCAAGAGATCAGGCCAATAACCAACCAAGCTAACAAAGCGATAGCTAGGTAAATCAGCCCTATCCATAGGAAATTTAAGCGGCTCAAATCTTTTATCAACCAGAGATTAACTGCCAAATTGGTCATTAAAAAACCAAGGCTTACGCGATCAAGGCAAAGATGGCACAAAGCATGAAGACTGCTATAACCGTGCAGTCTCAGTACAGCTAATTCTTTCGACTTACTGAGTAGCCAGACCATCAGGAGTAAGAGCCAAATAATGGCACCATAAATCATACTTTTGATGGCAGGTTTGAAATCTCTACCTAGGAGAGTTTCTTTGGCACCCTTATATTGGAAGGCTTGCAAGCCATAGTTTGTCCCCATTACCTCATTGTAGGCTAATTGAAATTACTTGAGGAAAGCCGAATAAGTTTGGGGATTATCCGTCTCAAGAAACAGACTATAAAAATGGTCTTCTAATTGATCAAACTGATAGACAGAGAAATGCCCATTGTTATATACCCTTGACGCGATAAGACCCGAGCTCTCATCTGCTTGAGGCTTCATTTCTAGGTGCTCTAAGAGTTGACTTCGATTCAATTTTGTTATGAAATAATCAAAATTCATCCGCGAGCTATCTCTTTGCTGATAACTTTCTTGAAATGAAGTAGCACTTAAATTACTGATTCTGACCACAAGATTGACATCAAATTCTTGGCTCAGCATCACTAATTTTTGCTTTAGTCGCGCTCTTTTTTCCGGCTCTTTGATATAGCTTGGCACCCTGAATTGTTGATAGGAATCAGGGAGCATGAAGAGTTGGCGCAGGTGAACATCTTGCTCCCTCTGAGCCATTGTATATGATGAAAAACAGGTTAATATTGAGAAAAACAACAGTAGATTCCACTTGATAATATTTTTCATTTTCCATAGCACCTATATCCCATAAATCCAAGTTAGACAAGAAATGGTTACGCTACCATAATTGTACAACTTTACTTTCCTATATGCAATAGGATTGCTAAGCCACTGGCCCCCTATCCACCTTCATCCTATGCAAAAAAGCGACAAGCTATCTCCTGCTTGTCGCTCTTCTTTTATTCTAGTGTGTTTCCTTACCAGTTAGGGCAGCGACTACCTGCAAGAGGTCTGTTCCGAAGCTAGACTTGACTAGGACTAGGTCCTTATCTGTTAAATCAGCCTGCAATTGCGCAATTAAGCGGCTGTGGTCAGCTGGCTCGTAGAAGAGGTGGCTGGCTTCATAACGGTCTTGCAAGGCCTCGTAGAGACTAGCGATTTCTGGACCGAAGAGGTAAACCCGCTCGAAGCTCTCTGGCGCTAGGCCTTGGGCTAGGGAACGGTGTAGTTGGGCACTGGCTTCACCCAGTTCGCGCACATCCCCTAAGACAGCAATTCGGCGTTGGCCAGGCGCCAAGTTAAGGGCAGCCAAGCTCTTCAACACGGCTAAGACAGAGGTTGGGCTAGCATTGTAGGCATCATTAAGTAGGCGCGCCCCTTGGTGGGTGGTCAACCATTCTAGGCGGTTAGCCGTCAACTGGAAGTTAGCTAATTGGAAGATTGCCTGTTCTAGTGGCACATCTAATAGTTCCGCCACGCTAAGGGCAATCAGGGCATTGCTGACATTGTAGGCCCCTAGGACTGGAATGGTGCAAGTGACATTAGGTTCCAGATTGGTCTTGAAGTAGGTCCGGTCCACTTCCTCCACCATGTCATAGGCGAAGGCATCCGCATGGTCTGTGAAGCCAAAAGAACGTAGGTAAATCGGCTGATCAATTTCAGGCATTTCGGACTCAATCAATGGCTCATTTGCAGGATAAAGCAAGACGCCATTTGGCTTGAGGCCGTATAGAATCTCCAACTTAGCCTGGGCAATCCCAGCACGGGAACCCAAGAATTCCAGGTGGCTCTCACCAATCAGAGTGATGGCCGCAATATCAGGCTGGGCAATTTCACTTAGTTGCTTAATTTCACCGAAGTCGGACATGCCCATCTCGATGACCGCCACTTGGGTGTCTTCTGGCATCTGAAGTAAGGTATAAGGCAAGCCAATCTCATTGTTGTAGTTACCCTGAGTCTTGTGAACCCGGTACTTGGCTTGGAGAACCATGGCGGTCATGTCCTTGGTCGTGGTCTTGCCGTTTGAACCCGTTACCCCTACCACAATAGGATTAAGGTCCCGACGATAGAAGTTAGCCAAGTCTTGGAAAGCCTGGAGGGTATCATCTACGAAGACAACTGCTAGGTCATCACTCGGCGCCTGAGCTGGGTCTGCGGACCATAGGGTGGCCACGGCCCCATTATCAAGGGCTTGTTGAATATAGGAATGGCCGTCTGTCGCTCCCCCTACTAGCGGAACGAATAGAGAGCCAGGCGTCACCTTGCGGGCATCAAATTCGACGCTGGTGATTGAAATCTGACGATCTTTGGCCGTATAGTCGATGGCCTTGGTATATTTTACAACATCCATGAGACGAATTGCTTTCATACAGTCACTTCCATTCTTGTCTTATCACCTACTAGTTTACACCATTTCGCCACAAATTGCACTGAAAGGAAGACAAGCCCATCCTATTATGGTATCATTATCCTAATATATTTATTACAGAGGAAGTGATTCTATGAAAGCACTCAAAAAAGTCCTGCTAGCTAGCTTAGCCCTAACCTGTCTAGCCGGTCCTATGGTCCAAGCGGCGCCTCGAATCATCAACATCCGTGATAAAGACTTCACCAACATTGAAGAACCCCTCGATGCCATTCCTGCCACCACCCTTACCCTCCATCCGGCGCCAAGAACTGAAGACCAGGTACGTGAAGATGTTACCTTCGCCCTCCAAGCCTTTTACTATAATTCTGGTGCCCCTAAACGGGCTGATTTAGTGCAAATGGATGATGAAGCCTTATATGATAAGTTGACTGAACTTAGTATTTCCGCCTTGAAAGAGCCATACGGCGACATTATTCATGCCGACTTTAGCGTTGACTTCCTAGGCAAACCAGTCACCCTCGGTAAGGAGCTTCGTGACAGCATTAAGGTGATGGTGGACTCCCATCAGGTCGCCAATAAATTTGCCATCAAAGACCTCAAAATAGACCGCGACACAGTCAATGTGTCCGTTGAGGTTCGCTATATCGATCAATACCAGTATGAAGTCATGCTACAACATGCACCAAACTTCCAATCTGAGATCATGCCCTATATTGAAAAAATGCGAGCTAAGTACACAAAGGACCTTCCTGAGAGTCCAGCAGCCAGCCTCCTCATTAACCGAGCGCTCAAGAATTACGCGATCAATGAGGTAAATGTCGATGGCAATCACCGGGTTCCCCTAGAATATCCAACCCGCGTCCACGAGATTAAACTAACCTTCGTTTACGATGCTCAAGGTCGCCTAACCCTTCCCGATGAGACCCTGCTAGCCATCACCCAAATCAAAAACCGCGAATGGAAGAAACCATCCGACTCCCCATCCTCTGAACAAACTAGTGAGTCTTCGGACAGTTCTAGCGAAAGTCGATAGAAAACTAATTTATAGAAAAAGAGCCCTTATCTTAGCGATAAGGGCTCTTTCTTACTAGGTAGCCTTAGGTTTAACAGGCACCCGCAAAATCGACTTAAGCTTGTCCGGCGCCACCCGCCGGGGATCGGACAGGTAGATTTCATGGTGGTGTCGGTCCTCTTGGAAGTCTAACTCATAGCCTGAAGCCTCAATGAAGGCATGCATCTTAGCCATGGTGGCAGGCTCCTTATCATAGCTCCCAGGTGCAGGCACTGGACACAGAGGCCTTCGTCCAAGTTAGCCAGTGTGAGCGCCTGACAGTCCAGACCTTTCTTGGCTTTAACTTGCGCCTTAGCCCATGCCACATCCTCTGACCGGATGAAGTCAGGTACTCGGATTAAGCCGTGCCAATGAAAATTAGCCTTGTGACTATAGTCGACTTGCCCTTGAAGCTGGTCTTCTTGCCACCAGAGGCCTTCTAGGGGCGCGACCACATATTGCTGGAAGTTGGGAATGACATAGTCAGTCTTGTAGGACATCTTGAGGGCGTAAGCTACACCGTAGAGAATGGCCAGCGCCTGACTGTAGGCACCCCCTTCCTCATTGGGGTCACCCTGCCCCGTCATCTGCAAGAAGCGTTGGCTGGGCACGGTTACTAGAGCCGGCGTCTCCTTGGCCTTGTAGAGGGGTTCGGCTTTTTTGACATCATAGGTCATGATACTTCCTCCTTTATCTCTTTGATACATCTAGTATAGCAAGCTAACCCCGACATCTTCTGTCAGGGTTGAGTTTTTTGCCACATTTCTTTTATTTGATGCTGGAATGCTTGGGCTAGCGACTGAGGAGCTAGGACTTGAACATGGGCTCCGTAAGATAAGAGGTAGGCCACCAGGTCCTGACTAATTGGCAGCTGGGTCTCAACTAGGAGGCCGCCTTGGTCATCCTTGACCGCTAGTCCAGCAAAATCATCATAGACCCGATAGGCCACCTGGTCATCAAAGCGTAGACTAACTGGAACTAAGTCTGCTGCGGGCATAGTCTGTGGTAAGTCTAAATTACGATAATCCGAATCAAAGCCTTGCGTCAAGACTTGGAGGTCCTGTATACGACTTAACTTAAAATAACGAAAGTCTTGCCGTTCCCGGCACCAGGCATAGAGATACCAGCGATAGTGCTTGAGCACTAGCCGAGCAGGCTCCACCTGTCGCTGACTCCAGTTACCCTGATTGGAACAGTAGCGGAAGGTCACCAAGTGACGCTCCAAAATAGCCTGCTTGAGCAGGTCAAAGTCATGAGATAGATGGGGGCTTTGATGCCAAGTAGTTTGGTCCACCAAGAGCCAGTGGTCGGCTTTTTGACTGCCTTTGAAGTGGGCCCGCAACTTATCCAACAATCCAGCGTCAGCCTGACTGGCCTCGAGTGCGGCCAGAATCTGGCTCTGTTCTTGCTCTTGGAGTAGGCCAGCCGGTAAGACATAGCGCCGGTCAATTTCCCAGCCACCCCCTTGGCCCTGGATGGCATAAACCGGCACACCAAATTCCGATAGATCATCCATATCCCGCAAAATGGTCCGCTCGGTCACCTCAAAACGCTGGGCCAAGACTCGAGCTGGGGTCCGGCCATGAGCCAACAAATAATGCAAAATTCCTAAAAGACGCCCTGCTTTCATCCTAACACCCCTTTTATCCTATTATAGCATAGGCTCTAATACCCAAAAAGGCCTCCCTGGCCTGGACCTGTCATCCAAGCTAGGGAGGCTATGCATTTAGTTAAGGCAAGAGGATGCCTAGCACCAGCCAGGCACAATAGAGGCTGGCCACCAAGACGAAGGATTGGACCGAGAGGACGAAGGTTTCGCGCTTAACTTGTTTAGCGCGGAAGGCTGCGACCTTGGGCCAGTGAAGGACCAGCCCGGCCAAGACCACCAAGCCCCAGACTGGCAGACGCCCTGTCAAAGCTAGCCCCAATAAGACTAGCCAAGGTAGGACTTGCAATCCCGTATAGAGGGTAACAGCTCGCGCTTTGCCTAAATAATAAACCAAGGTGAATCGGTGGTTACGGATATCCACTTCCAAGTCACAGGTATTATTGGCTAGCATAATACCGGCAATTAAGCTGACTAGGGGCAGACTGTAGCAAAAGAGCTCCAGGGTCAGAGCCCAGTTCCAGCCAATGGTCACCATCCCGCCTGTCCACCGACTCCACAACAGCTGATCGTAGGCAGTCATGTAGACGGCTAGGAAGAAGATGCCAAAGCCCATGGTAAGGCCTGAGAAGACCTCGCCCAGAGGCAGGCGCGACAAGGGCATAGGCCCATAAGTATAGCCAATCCCTATTAGGAAGCAGAGGCCGCCAAGCACTAGCAAGAGGACATCCGTCCGACTGACAATGACTAGGGAAACTAGGACTGAGAAAGCCAAAAGGCCGAAAATAATCCGGACCATTTGCCCAAAATCTAATTGATGGACCCCAATGACATTTTCGCTGGTTTTGTAATCCAGGTCCACGGCCTTATGGTAATCAACGGCATTATTAATGGCCGTCGTACACATATCGAAGCTCAGCACCGCCAAGGCGAAGAGGCTAGCATTAACCCAATTGAAGCGCCCCAAGCGATAATAGGTCCACAAGAAGCCCGCCAGCATGGGAAAGACGCTGGCCACCTTGGTCCTGAGCTCAACAAACTCAAAGAAAATCGCTAGCTTTTGCTTAATCTTCAACAAGATGATACCCCTCATTCGTTAGTTGGAAGCTATCCTTGAGGCCAGAGGTCACGTGAACCCCGTGATCCTTATCAATCAGCACCGCTTCAACCCCATCTAGGCTCTCAATAAAGGCCAAGCCATCCTTGGTCCCCAAGAGGAAGAGCGTGGTCGACAGGGCATCGGCCTTGAGCGATACTTTGGTGAAAATAGTCGCCCCCGACAGGTCATTATCCACCGGATAGCCCGTCTTAGGATCTAGGATATGGTGATAGCGGACGCCGTCTACTTCCACATAACGTTCATAAATCCCAGAAGTCACGACTGTCCCGTCAATGACCCGCTTGGTTCCCACAACTTGCCCCCGGACCTCATCAGGGTCTTGGACCCCAACATTCCAACCTTCCGGACTGGATGGCGAGGTACCCATAACAATGACATTACCGCCTAGGTTGATAATGGCCGTATTGACCCCATGTTTGGCGAAAATATTGCGAATGCCGTCAGCAATATAGCCCTTGGAAATACCACCCAATTCTAGGGCCATGCCCTCTTCTTCTAGACGCACCGTTTGGGCTGCTTCATCTAAAGTGATTTTGTGGTAGTCAATCTTAGGCAGGGCTGCCTTAATCTCCTCATCGCTAGGCTTACGCGCATCCACATCGCCAATTTTTCCAGAGATTGGACACGGCCCCAATGGAAATATCGAAGCGACCGCCTGATATTTCCGCCGTTTCCAGGGCCCTTGCTTAATGATGGTCAGGGTGGCTGGATCAACCTTGACCGCCTCATGGCCTGCCGCCTGGTTAATGCGGTAGACATCTGACCCTTCCAGATTGGTGGATAGCAGTTGCTCCATGTGGTCCATGTAGTCGTAGGCTTCGGTCATGGCCGCTTCGGCCTCTGACCCTTCATGGAAAATTTGCAAGGTGACGGCCGTATGGAGCTTGGTCTCAGCCCGCATCAAGGGCGTGGTCACCACCGGTAAGGGCTCAGGGCTCGCTTCAGAACTGGTGCTGCTAGTAGACTGGCTGGTGCTACTGCTGGACTCCTCGGCACTGACCCAAACGGGACTCAAGGAGCCTAAGATTAAGAAGCCCAAAGCCAAGCCTTGCATTATAGTTGTTTTCTTCATACTTACTCCTTTTTGGTGGCAATTTATCTGGCCTACCACCTAGCTAATCTTACCTGATAGATCAGGCAGGCTCTGCTTGGAGCCATAAAAATAGAGGCCGGGAACAATCCCAGCCTCCCTTCACTTCTTATTATTCGCCAACAACGGCAGCTTTGATGACTTCTTTTTCACCTAAAGCGGCTGCTTCTAACAATTGTTTAGCATAGGTCTTGAAGGCGTTAGTTGTGTTAGTTGCCCCAGTCACAACATCCACATTGGCATTGCTAGACTTAACTAAGGCTTCGTTCAATTGCTTAACTGCATCAGCGTAAGAGACTTTAGCCTTGTCAGCCATCATCTTGTTGTAGTCAGCATCTTCAGACTTACGTTTGCCGTCTTTGTACATGTCGTAGTCTGCTTTTTCTACTTTACCGTCTTTGACAGTGAGGACGAACTTGGTAGTCCAGCCACGTTGGTCAGCTGGTGCTTCCAAAGTATATTCGCCATCTTGAAGTGGTAATTTAGAGATGTTGACTTCGCCAGTCTTACCTTCTTTGGCTTGTTTCAAGAGCACCTTAGTAGAGAAGAAGAAAACTTCGCTAGTGTGGCTTGCGCCAGTCACTACATCAGCCTTACCGTCTTTGACCAGGCTTTCGTCTAATTTCTTCATGGCTTCAGCTGCAGAAACTTTAGTTTTTTCTTTCATTTTGTCGTTGTACTCAGCGTTTTCAGACTTCTTCTCGCCCTTGTCGTTGACATAGTCGTAGTTAGAAGAAGCAACTTTGCCGTCTTTAACCACGATGGTGTGGTGGAGTTTCCAGCCACGTTCGTCAGCGTCAGACACAGCGGTATATTCGCCGTCTTTCAAGTCTTTGACTTCAAAAGTAGTGGTTGCAGCTGGTTTAGCATCTTCCGCTAAAACTACGCTAGATAAGCTAGTCCCCAAAGATAAGACTGCTGCTAAGAGCATGGTTGATTTTAACAATGATTTTTTTCATTCCAATTACCCCTTTACTGTATATGTTTACATCTTATAGTTTAACGCAATTTGGGCCTCATGTCCATGACAAGCCTCTCTTAAAAAGTGTCCTCTCATAACTTGATTGAGTAAGTTGACCAGTGTTTGGCTTTCTTGCTTGCCCCCTAGTCCTCTCAAGCGCTTCTCAGCCTTGCTTAGATAGTTGTCTACCAGGCGCTCCGTCTCTGTCAAAGTCCCTAAGTCGACTAGGGCTTGATAGAGCCGGTCTAGCTCTTGCTGGCTCCAAGGCTGGCCCCTGCTCCTTAAGTTCTTGACGCAGACTTGGATCCGCCTGCAAGCCTAAAATTAGGGGCGCTGTATAGATACCATTTTGGACATCCTGCATACGGGGTTTGCCACTGACCTTGGCATCCACCTGGTAGTCAATTAGGTCATCTCTGAGCTGAAAGGCCATGCCAATTGCTTGGCCCAGATAGAAGGCCTGGCGATTCTGCAGGGCTGACTGGCTCAGGCTATAGTAGCCGAAGAAAGTCGCGGCTGCAAATAAGAGGGCCGTCTTGCCTCGAACCTGTCGTAGGTAATCATACATGGTCATCCCCTGACGGTATTGGTTGGCAAGTTGGTTCAGCTCCCCAATCAGAATCCCCTCCATCACCCAGGCATCCAGAGGATTACGGTCAAATTCCTGTTGGCTCTTTTGAATCAAGCGAGCCGCATAGGTCATCAGATAGTCGCCCGCATAGATGGCCAGGCGATTAGACTTTTGGATATGAAGGGCCTCAATGCCTCGGCGAGTATCCGCCTCATCAATGACATCGTCATGAATGAGCGTGGCCAAATGCAGGACCTCAATGGCTGCCGCAATATAGCGTTTGGACTGGGTGATGCCCTCTGGGCTCAGCTGGGCCATAGCCAGACAGAGTCCAGCTCGCAGGTACTTGCCTGGGGCATCCATATAGGCCAAAATTTTCTCCCGAACATCCGGGATTTTAAGCTGGAGCTCTGACTTCATCAGAGCTTTGACCGCCACGAGTTCCTCTTGAATAAGTGGTAAAGACTCCCATATCGGGTGAACCATGGGTGGCCTCCTTTCTAGTTAGTAAGAAGATACTAGCGCCTCTTACAAAGCAAGGCCCCACGCAGGGGCCTCCTTATTACTTTTTATTTAGGCTGGTGGCCCATAATGGTGACTGGTTCGGCCATAGAGCCATCGATCCAGCTTCTTACCTAACCAAGGCATTACCCAGTAGTCCAGACCAAAGGCCCGACCAGAGCCATTCATAAGGGCGATGGCAACTGGAATAAACCAGATGTTAACCCAGTAGAACATACCTGAGAGGCAGAACATGGTAACCAAGAGTACAGTCCCAGCATTGATTAACCAGACGAAAAGACCTGCAATGAGGGCCAAGCCGATTAAGATTTCCATAACGGTCATGAATTTTTGCATGAATAGGGCCATATCGCGGTTAGGCACGAAGAAGCGCATAATAGCCGCGAACCAATCTGGCATACCATCTAAGACAGGTTTTGGACTTTCCCCATAAGCGTAGCTGAGGCCAAAGACAGCATGGCTGGCTTGAGCGACTGCCCCGCCGGCAGAGCTAGCTGCAGAGCTCATCGCTTCAGAAGTACCAGAAGTCACTGCAGAAGATACGGAGCTCACAGCTTCAGAGGCACCAGAAGTCACAACAGATGACATAGAGCTAGCTGCCTCAGATGCCCCAGAAGTCACAGCAGATGCTGCAGCATTTGCAGTTTCTTGTAACCAGGCAAATGGGAAGACAACTTTGTCCCCAAACCAGTTAGTGGTTCCCCAGAGACCGAAGGCCTTCTTAAGCCCTTCTAAGAGCCAAACAGACCCATAGAAGAAACGCAATGGCACGGACCAGAGGATGTTACCGTGAGCAGCTAAATGCCCGCGGAAAATGTTACGTTTGTCCTTAATCTTGAAGAACTCATGACGGACATAGGTCCACATGTAGTAGAAGGAACGAATGGTGAAGAAGTAGAGCACATTGACTAAGTGCTTCATCAACATAGCGAAGAAGCCAGTCAAATGCCATTTGCCCATGAGGAAGGCCACCCCGTAACGGGAGCCAATAGAGACCATAAAGCCATCGTATTTACCCTTGTAGGCGTGTTTCTCAGTTCCTTTGATATCGGCAATGATATTGTGAGCCGCAGTTTCCCCAGTTTGTTCAGCTGCCTGAACGATTTGAGGCGTTGGACGACCGCCTTCATTTGGATCTTCATAGTAAACCAAGTCCCCTACCACATAGATACCTGGGTGGTTTTAGCTTCCATGTATTGGTCAGCTACCAGACGGTTAGCTCGCCCAGTCTCTAAACCAAAGACCTTGGCTTCGGTATTACCTTGCACCCCGGCAGTCCAGATTGTGGTGTAGCTGTCGATGGTCTTGCCTGAGGCCAACTCTACGTTATGCTTGTTAACGGCTTGAATTCCGTCACCAGTTGAGACTTTGATACCAACTTTGGTCATGTAACGCATGGCCTTGTCTTGTTCCTTGTCAGTCACCATAGCCAAGATTTTTGGCGCAGCTTCTACCAAGTGAACAGAGAATTCTTCTTCATCTAAGTGGTAATCCTTAGCTAGGCGAGGTACCCATTCGATCAGCTCACCGACCATTTCAACCCCAGTAAAGCCTGCACCGCAGACGATGAAGCTGAGTAAGGCACGACGTTTAGCTTGGTTAGGTTCGTGTTCGGCCTTGGCGCAACATTCCTTAATGTGTGCACGAATGCGTTCTGCTGCTGCCAGTGACCAGAGGGTAAAGCCATTTTCCTTAACACCTGCGACGCCAAAATCGTTAGCTTCGCCACCCATGGCTAAAATCAAATAATCATAATGATAGCTGTAGCTTTCACCTTGGACAGTCTTGGTGGCTTCATCGATTCCGACAACCGTGTCCGTCACTAGTTGTACTTTCTTGTATTTGTTGAAGATACGTTGCAAGTCATACTTCACCGCGTTAGCTTCCACACGCCCCCCTGCTACCTCATGCAATTCAGTCATGTAGGTATGATAGGCATGCTTATCTACCAAAGTAATCTTAACATCCGCGTCATTCTTGAAGGTCTTACCCAACTTACGGGCGGCCGAGATACCGGCATAACCAGCACCGACAATGACGATTTCTTTCACTCTCAACACTCCTCACTCTGTTTTTGATACTATACATTATACGGCTAAAAAGCTATTTTCTCAACGATTATAGGCCTTTTGCTAAATATTTCCCATTACTATCCTTAAAGATAGTGTTTCAATTGATCCAGTTCTTCTTGCTTAAGCGGCCGATAGGCACCAGGAGCTAGGTCCTGGTCTAAAACCAGATGGCCCATGCGCAGACGGTGAAGCTGCGTCACCTTGACGCCCACCGACAGGAACATCTTCTTGACTTGGTGGAACTTGCCCTCCCGAATGGTTAATCGAGCCCGACTTTCTAGCGGACCAGAGGCCTCAATTACCAAATTGGCTGGCGCACAAGGTCGATCCTGATCAATCAGGATGCCTTGGGCAAAACTGGCCACATGGTCCTGGGTCAGCGGGCCATTGACCACTACCTGGTATTCCTTCTCCACATGGTATTGGGGATGCAACATGCGATAACCCAAAGGGCCATTGGTTGTCAGAAAGACCAGGCCAGTGGTAGAACGATCCAAACGGCTACCGGATATAGGCCTGGCGCCTGGTCTTGAGGGGCTAGACAGTCAATGACCGTGGTGAAGCGGTCATCCGTGACTGCCGTTAAGACTCCCTGAGGCTTATGTAATAGCCAATAGGTCTCAGCCGGCTGGGTCAAGATTCTTCCCTGGACTTTGATTTCTTGTAGGCCAGGATCCACATTACGGTTGGGGCGACGTTCCACTTGGCCATCGACTTGTACCTGACAACTCTTGAGTAGTCGCTTAACTTGATTACGGGAACCTAGTCCCACCTGATTCATGACTTGATCCAGCCGCATGGCTAGTATTCCACTATGGTGATGTTACCATCAATATATTCTGCCAAGAAATCTTGGCCACATCTTCCTGACCTGCTTCTGCAATAGCTTGCATGAGCCATTCTTCCGTCTTATCAATAGAATCCAAGGTTTTATATTGAATATGCCCGTCTGTAATTAGAGGATACTTAGGATTTTCCTCACCGTAAACCACAATATTAAGGCTACCATTTTGTTCGATCACTGCCCGTTTAACCTTCTTGATAGAGTAAATATTCTGACTACGCAATTTGAAAGCCAAATCTTGAGCCGTTAGACCTGCTGCTCGTGTCGCCTCCACATCGATGACGCCACGGCTAATCAAATCCGTTGGTTCCCCATCAATGGTCTTCTTAAGAAGTTGGTTGTGGGTTTTCAGCCATTTAAAGCTCAGAACTAGCACTAACCAAATCATGAGAATAATTAAAAATTGCAGGATAGAAATACCAGGGTTATAAATAACCCCACCAATAATGCCCCCTAGGACATAGTTTTGGACCTGGTCACTGGCCGAAGCCGGCGCCAAATTGCCCTTACCTGTCAAATTAATGACTACAACCAAGGCCAACACGCCTAAGGCTAGCTTAATGGCGATATCTAAAAAATTTAATGTCATGGCTTTACCTCCACCAATTCGATCTTAGGCAGCTGAACTGCCATTTCCTCAAGGATATAGTGTCCTTCTCTATCGATGATAGTCCGATAGTAGCGGTCACCGGATTTGATAATGCCTCCGTCGGCCGCTGCTTCCGTATTAAGATAGAGCAATTCGGGCTTAGTCCCCAAATCTTCAGCCACCTGTTCCATCAAGTGACTAGCCCCTGAATATTGGCTAAGGGCTGCTTGCTTAGCTTGCGCATCTTGCCAACGAGTCCCAGCTAAAATAAAGAAGCAGATAATGCCAATAATAGCTAATTCACGGTACTTAGAATCCTTGTTGCGATGGTAGTAAAACCATATAGCCAAGCCAATTAAGATAGCCAAGCCAACGAAAATGGTCAATTGGAGCCAGTCCGTTATATTAATTCGACTCTTCATATAGTCATAAGAATAGAATTTCATGCCATAACCTCCTTACGCTACACTATTATAGCGTAAAGCAAAGGTATGGACAAGCTTACAAACTCCGTAAAACTAGGCTAATCCCATTGCTATCCGTTATTTGCCAGCCACGTGCTAGTTCTTGGACTGGGCTCCCAAATCTTGTGCCCGGCTAACGATTGCGGCCTCTTCTTGAGGCGAGCTAGCGACAATACTAAAATGCTTAAGTCCTGCTTGGTCTGGTTCTTGTGGCGCTAGACGGCTACCTGCCCATTGGTTGGCAGCTAACTGGTGGTGATAGGTCCCAGATGACATCCAAGCCGCTGAAGACATCTGGAATTTGGTCTCCATACCTAAGACTTGGTTCCACCAGACGGCCGCTCGCTTACTATCTTGGACACTGAGGTGAATATGACCAATACGAGAGCCTTCGGGCATTTTATAAGGGCCATCAAGTGGCTTGGCGCTGTCGTAGACGCCTTGACCGTCCATTTCTAGGGTCACGCCTGGGATGCGCCCGTCCGATTCAATCTCCCATTGGCTGATTGGCTTATCGCGATAGACTTCAATGCCATTGCCTTCCGGATCCTCTAGGTAAATGGCCTCAGAGTAGCCATGGTCTGAAGCCCCAATCAGTGGCAGGGCCTGCTTGATAGCATGAACTAGGAAAGTCCCTAAGTCCTCTCGGCTTGGTAAGAGATAGGCCACGTGATAGAGGCCATAACGGGCTTGGCTTTCCTGTGGCGCGCTCACTGCTTCTAGGTAAAGCAGAGGCCGGTCACTGCCTTGGATGCCCAAGCCCACTCGCTCAGGGCTTTCTTCTAAGATAGCCATACCTAATGCCTGCTGATAGAAGGCCACCATATAGGGCAAATTAATCACATTGAGTGTGACAGATTCTAAATCAAAAGTTTCTTGATACATCATAAACTCCTTTCGTTGGGATAGAGAGATAAAGACATCTATATTATAAGAAGCTTACCCTAGTAAAAACTAGTAGGCACTTTTCATAGACTGACTATCTTTTAGGATAGAATTAAGTCCCTATAAGCCTACGTTTTGGCCTCGTCCTAGAACTTTCTAGCCTTCTTCACACTTTCTTTATATTCTCAAGGCTTGACCCGGCCAAAAATTCCTAGCCTAGACCCTGGCTTCATGTTAAAATATGGAGGACTAAGAAAGGAGCCCTGCCATGCATCACGCAGCCTATTTTTACCTAGAAATGCATACCCATGAACTAACTGTCCCATACACCAACAAGCCTCGCCGTATTCGGGTCCTCCTACCTAAGGATTACCAGAAGAATGAGAACAAGTCCTATCCTGTTCTCTACTTCCATGACGGCCAGAATGTCTTCTACAGCCGCGAATCCTTCAGTGGCCACTCCTGGAAAATCATTCCAGCCATCAAGAAGAATCCTGACATCCCCCAAATGATTGTGGTCGGGATTGACAATGATAACGAAAACCGCCTCAACGAATATTCTCCTTGGCCTTTCACCAACACCCCGATTCCTGAAGGAATGCGCCTTGGAGGCAAGGGCCTAAATTATGCTGACTTCGTCATGAATGTGGTCAAACCTTTTATCGATAGCCACTACCGGACCAAGCCTGACAAACGCCACACCGCCATGGCCGGCTCTTCCTTGGGTGGCAATATCACCCAATTTATGGGCTTGGAATACGCGGACCAAATTGGTAACCTAGGGGTCTTTTCTAGTGCCTCCTGGTTAACAGTCGAAGCCTTCAACCGTTACATTAGCCGTCAAAAGCTAGATCCTAGCCAACGCATCTTTATCCAAGTGGGGACCCAGGAAGGGGACGACACCGACCGCGACCTGACCCACGGTAACATGAAGCAAATCTACATCAACGCCTCCCTCAGCTACTATCAACAATTACTGGCTGGCGGCATGCCCCAGGACCGACTCCAGCTAATTATTGCGGCTGATGCCACCCACAGTGAAGAGGCCTGGGCAACCTATCTACCTGATTGCCTACGTTTTCTAAGCGAAGAATGGTAGGCTAAAGGCCCCTGACCCTAGCAGAAAGGATGGATTCCCTATGAACTATATTGTTATTTCTCCCTACTACCCTGCTAACTTCCAGCCCTTTTCCTATAAGTTACGCCAACATGGCGTCAATGTCCTAGGGATTGGCCAGGAACCTTATGACCAACTCAACGATGAGCTCAAAGCGACTCTGACTGAATACTTCCGGGTGGATAATCTGGAAGACCTGGATCAAGTCACTCGTGCGGTTGCCTTCTTCTTCCACAAGTATGGAACAATCGACCGTATTGAGTCCCACAATGAATACTGGCTGGAATTGGATGCCGGCTTGCGCCAGCAGTTCAATATCTTTGGCGTCAAACCCCAAGACTTGACTAAGACCAAGTACAAGTCTGTTATGAAGGATTACTTCCGCAAGGCCGGCGTACCGGTCGTGGACGGTCGTGTGGTTAGCCAGACTTCAGAAATCAATGCCGCCGTCCAAGACTTAGGCCTGCCACTGATTGCTAAACCTGACAATGGCGTGGGGGCAGCCGCTACCTACAAGCTCATGACGCCAGAAGATGTGGCCCAATTCAAGGCTACTTGGGGGGAGTCCACTCCTTACTTCCTGGAGCAGTTTGTCTCCTATCCAACGGTGACGACTTTTGATGGTCTGATTGATGCCGAGGGCAATATTGTCTTCGAAACCGGTCTGACCTACTACTACCCACCACTGGAATTAGTCTTGGATCGTAAGGACAATGCCTTCTATATTGAGAAGGAAGTCCATCCTAAGTTGCGTGAATATGGCCATGCCATCATCAAGTCCTTCGGCATGAAGGAGCGCTTCTTCCATATTGAATTCTTCCGGACGCCAGACGATGACTTTATCGCCATTGAATACAACAACCGCCCAGCCGGTGGCTTCTGTATCGACATCTACAACTATGCCCATGATATTGACCTCTACGATTATTGGGCTAAGCTAGTGACAGGCCAAGAACTGCCAAAGCAGACCGCCCATGGTCGCTACTGCCTGGCGGTAGCCCGTCGCGATGAGCATACTTATGTGGCCAGCCACCAAGACATCCTGGATCGATTCGCTGACCAGATCAAGATGACTGCCCGCATTCCGCAGGCTTTCGCTGATTTACTTGGGGACAGTCTCTATGTCATGACGACCCCTTCCCGTCAAGTTGTTGATGATATGGTCCGTTTTGTCGGCCAACGCGTCTAAGCATCTCAAATATTAGGGGGCTCCTGCCCCCTTTTTCTTCACTAGAAAGGATTCCTCAACATGTACATTCACCATGCCATTCTCCACATCCTGGATAAGGATGCTGGTAATCTCTTCCTATCCCAGGAAGCCATGGACTTATCCTCGCCCCTGATTCGGACCTACCTGGATAAGCTCCTGACCAAGGTCCAAAGGCAGAACCCAAACGCGCTAAGCTAGAAGCGGACAACGCCCTCTGGGCTAGTCTCAAGGATGACCAAACCAGCCTGATTGACAAATCTACTAGCCTAGCCGATAAGCTATTCGATTTGATTGGGCCCGCGGAAGAAATCGCTGCTGCCGACTACCTCTTCTTCGAGGCTAGTGATGACCATGAACAGCGCTATTTCGGCCTGATACGCCTGGACTACTCTAGTCAGGTGACCCATTTTCTCTCGGCCGAATCTCAATTAGTCAATCAACTGGTCATGCACCACGCCATTCTCCCTAGCCCCACCCAGACGCCATCGGAATTCTTCTTGCTGAACTTGGCCACTGGTGACTACCAAATTCTAGAGAAGCAATATGTCATCGAAGGCAAACGTTGCCTCTACCTATCCGAACGCATTTTGGAAATCGCCCCACCTCAAGCAGCGCCTCAACAAATCAAACAAATCAAAAAAGCGGTCGCCGATACAGCCAAGCAATTTGACCAAGAACCTTATCAAGCCCTAGCGACTACTCAGAAGGTCATTCTGCAACAGTTAGAAGAGGACCATGTCATTAATGCGGAAGAAATCACCCGTCAGGTCTTCAAGGACAATCTAGGCGCCCAGGACGCGGCGCGCGAGGCCTTAGTCAAACGAGAAGTCCCAACCAAGATTGCAGTCAACAACGTGCCTAAATATGAGAAGAAGTACGCCAAGCAGAAATTCAAACTGGCTAATGGCATCGAGCTCATGGTGCCAACTGAACTCTATGATGACCCTGAAGTCATTGAGTTCATTAACAATCCAGATGGCTCCATTTCCGTTATGATTAAAAATGTCGACACCATTGTCAATGCCTTTAACGGCTAAGAAAAAAAGCCCTCTGGCTGATGGATCAAATGCCATCGGTCAGGGGCTTTTTATTATCTTGAGATTACCAAATCGTTACCCGGTCTTCAGGTGCCAAATACATGGCGTCGCCGGGCTCAATCCCGAAGGTTTCATAGAAGGCCGCCAAATTCTTAGGTGCCATGTTGGCTCGTAACTCACCTGGCGAGTGAACGTCAATGTTGAGAAGCAGGTTGACATACTCTGGTCGTGCTTTGCGACACCAGACGCGGGCCCAGTTGAAGAAGAAGTCTTCCAAGTCAGCATCCGGCAAAGCTTGAGCTGCTTCAAGGGCACAGCTTAGACCGCCCGCATCCGCAATATTTTCAGAGACGGTCAAGGTCCCATTAATCTTGCCGTCACCAAACGGAATCCCATCCCAGAGCTTAATCATCTTATCGGCCAGACTGTTGAAGTGAGCCAAGTCCTCTTCCGTCCACCAGTTAGACAAGCTACCGGTCTCATCAAACTGGGCGCCATTATTGTCAAAGGCATGGGAGATTTCATGGGCAATCACGGCCCCAATCCCCCCATAGTTGGCGCTGGCTGATTGTTGCAGGCTATAGAATGGCGCCTGCAGAATAGCCGCTGGGAAGCAGATTAAGTTATTAGATGGATCATAGTAGGCATTGACCGTGTTGGCACTAATTTCCCAGAGATCACGGTCCACTGGCTTGTTCCACTTGCTGAGGTTGTAGCGAGTTGCTACTTGGGTGAAGAAGATAGAAGCCTGGAAGAAGTTGCGGTCGCCGACAACTAACTCCTCATAGACTGGCGGAATCTTGTCAGGATAGCCCACTAAGAGGTCCATTTTCTGTAGCTTGAGAATGGCCTTTTCGCGAGTGGCAGGGCTAAGCCATTCCTTGGTTTCTAGGCGTTTTTGGTAGATGGCAATCATGTTCTTGACCATTTGAGTCACGTCTTCCTTGGCTTCAGGGCCAAAGTAGCGTTGGGCATAGAAGTCCCCTAAGACTTGGTCGAAGGCTTGATTGACATGGCTGTAGGCCAATTTTTCAAAAGGTCTCATGGCTGGGTTGCCAGTCAAGGCCTGGGTCATACGGTGGCTGATAGCCCGTGCTTCTTCAGACAGATAGCTGGTCGCACCCGTAACCAGACGCAAGGTCAACCAGGCCTTAAGCTCAGTCAAATCAGCTTGATCCACAAGTTCCTTGAAGGCCTCGAAGAATTTAGGTTCGCCTACGTTTAGGGTCTCAGGCAAACCACCTAAGACGGACTCTAGTACTGCCTTGAAATCGATTTGGTCAGAGTAAGCCGCTACTTGATCCAACTTGCGAGGGTTGTGGAAGACCACATATTCTGCCGCTTCTTCCTTAGATAAGGTATAAGGAGCTAGACGGGCATCAAAGGCCATGCCGGCTGTCACCAGTTCTACTGCTTCCTTAGCATCCAAGCCTAATAAAGCCAGTAAGTCTAAGGCCACTTGGCGGTAGACTGCCAATAATTGCTGACCTTGCGCATGGTCGGGCTCATAGTAGGTCCGGTCAGGCAGAATCAAGCCTGGACGGCCCAGATGCACCACATAGCGGTTGGAATCAGCCATATCTTGGATCACGCCTAGACCAAAGGGACCAGGTAGGCCTTCTAAAATACCTGTCTTAGCCCACTCAGTCAGGTCAGCCACTGAGGTCAGTGCTTGGATGCGGTCTATGTAAGGACGCAAGGGGCTCATACCTAGCGCAGCGCGCCCTTCCTTATCCAAGGCTAACTGATAGTAGGCCACCATTTCCTTTTGCATCTTGGTCAGTGAGTCAGGCTGATTAATCAAGTCAGCCAAATCCTTCATCAAATCAGCTTCTACCTTGTCGGCTAAATCTGAAAAGCCACCCGTTGTGGGCTTATCATCTGGAATCACAGCGGTCTCTAGCCAGGCCCCATTAACTGCCTGGAAGAGGTCTGTCTTAATCAGGTCACGTTCTACTTTATGTGTCATAGCTCTTCCCCTTTTCTTATTTTCTTAGCTCTATTATAGTCTTTTTGACTTGCTAGGACCACTCAAACGATTAAAGCATAAAAAAGGACTAGGTCAGCTGACCTAGTCCTTAATGCTTAGAAGCTACTATAAATGTAAGGCTGCACGCCTCCAGTATCCTTAGCCAAGCCGTAGATGACGAGGATCATAATCAATACATAGAAAATCGCAATCCACAGAATGAGTTGGAGAATTTTGGAGGATTTAATCTTGTTTACCATATTCATAAAGATCTTTTTCAAGGCGAGTCCATCCTTTCCATCCTAAGTGCAACATATCCTGCATGACATAAGGCTCATAATCATCATCCTGGTAATCATAATACTTGATACCACGTTGATCCAGCACTTGCTTGATTGCCTCATAGATAGCCCGGCGGTCTTCCTTAGGGAAGCCGGTGTAGTCATACCACTTACCATTAACGGGTAGGAGGACGACACGGACATCCACGCCCAAGTCTTGAGCGATGTCGAGGAATATGTTCAAGTCTTTCATTTCTGGTGAATCGGTGACGTATTTTCCTACATCACTGTTCTTAAACTTCTCTAAATCTTGACCAATTTCATTGGTGTAATAATGATTTTCAACCTGAAATTCATTATTGTTGGTCTTGTCTGCTGCCCCTTCTTGCTCAGCAATAGTCTTATAACGTTGATCCCAATCATAGTCCGGTGTCTTGTCACCCGCCATTGGCAGAGGATCCTTGTCAGCTAGAGCATAGCGAATCTTGTTCTTGAAGACATCTAGCTGGTAATGAGCCCGCGCCCATTGGTTCTCTAGCCAATTATCTGGCTCGTCTAGCAGGGCCTTCTTATAGCGAGCCAAGGCATCGTGCACTTGGGGGTGCTGAGTCGAGGCTTCTAGCAGACGATCAATAAAGGCACGCTTGTGTTCTTCCGTCACCTTAGGATTACTTAAGGTATTATAAACATGCTCAAAAGACAGACGATAGAGTAAGGCGTTAGCTGGTACGCCCTCTTTGGTAAACCATTGCAGGGATTCCAATAAGACCGCTTTTTGTTGAGGCAAATCATCCCCTACAGAACCCAAGATGGAGGCCAAGGTAAGGTTGCGATAATTCCCGCGGCCAATTTCCATCAGGTGAAAGTCCTTGTAATTGAAGACCACGCTAGGGTCGAAGTTTTCCTTGAAGGTTTGGACCAACTCCGAGGAACCAAAGACTGTTAAGGTCTGGGCGTCCATATTCTGAGTCAAAATATCCTTACTCTGGTTCTTCTCCACTTGTCGGCCGTAGCGAATACTGTTATCTGGCACCTGGTAGGCCCCGGACAAGGAAGCATTGAGGCCAATCATGCTGACAATGGCTAAGCAAATGGCATAGACTAAGGCCTTCATTTTAATCATAAAGCAGCCACTCGTTTCTTAACGTAAGCCATGACCCGGCGTGGCGTATCAATCTCTTCATAGGTGACTTCTGTTGGCGCCGTCGCGAAACCGAAGACTTCTTCCATCCGCACTAGCATTTCAACGAAACCTAAGGAATCCAAGAGCCCTTCGTCGCGGAGATTGATATCCAAATCCTCACGAACCACTTCATCTTCACACAATTCTTCTAGAAGGCTTAATACTTGTTCTTCCATACTCTCACTCCTAACCTTGTCCAAATCCTAGCCACTTCCCTACGACTTCTGGAAATTTATTGGAGAAGATGAACATCCCCAAGACAACCAATTGTAAAGTCACTGCCCAGCTTACTAGCTTGTAGAGGGAGTGGTTTTTGTATTTCTTATAAAATTTTGATTTCTTCTGATAGGCTTCAAAGCCAGCCATTAAAACCCCGTGGTAACAACCATAGAGGATGTAATGGAAGGAGAAACCATGCCAAAAGCCCATGAAGAGCATATTGGCCATATAGGCTGCCATGGCTCGATTAAGCCGGGTCTTGAAACGCTTATGACGAATAAAGTTCATCATGACGCGCGAAAAGACAAAGTCCCGCAGCCATTGGGATAAGCTAATGTGCCAACGATTCCAGAAATCCTTGATATCGATGGCCAAAAAAGGTTGCTTAAAGTTCATTGGGGTCTCAATCCCTAAGAGGTTACTGAGCCCTACCGCCATGAGACTATATCCAGCAAAGTCGAAGAAGAGATAGAAGGTATAGCCATAGGCGTATTTAATCAAATAGTAAAAATAATTGCCAACCTGTAAAGCCGACAGCCATTTGAAAATAACCGCAGCAATGACAAATTTGTAGACAGCCCCGAGTAACAGTCGATAACTGCCTAGCCCCAGCAGTTCCCAATAGTCTTTCCAGTCCAGAATCTTCTCCGTATCTGCCACAAAGCGCTTGGAGCGATCAATAGGTCCGGCACTGACAACGGGGAAGAAGAGTAAGAAGCTAAGATAATCGACCAAGGACATTTCCTTAATGAGGCCGTCCTGAGTCTCTAGCAGAATCTGCACCACCTTAAATGATAGGTAGGAGATGCCGACAAAGCCAAAGCTGTAGATGGGCCAAATTTCATGTAACTTGGCCAAAACCAAGGGCAGAAAGGACAGGTAGACCGTCCACTTAAACTCGGGATGACGAAATTGATACTGAATCAAACCATATTGAAAGGCCAAGAAGACCAGTGAGACAAGCAAATGTTGGAAATCTGCGCCGAAGACACCCGCATAGATAATCAAGGAGCCTAGGGCCAGCCAATATTTGATTGGCCATTGGCGCCAACGAATTAGCAATCCGCCTAGGCAGAAGATCGCTGCTATCAGGGCAAACTTTTCATCACCAAAGTAGGTCATAAGAGCCCTCCTAAGGCCTTCCGGTCTACCTTACCATTTTGGTTAAGGGGTAGACTATCCAGAAAGACGATTTTCTTAGGAATCATGTAGTCTGGCAAGGTCTGCTTCAAATGCGCCTTGAGTTCACGCACTGTTTGGAAACGTTGCTGGATGACCTGGTCATAGACCACAAAGCTGACTAAACTTCTGACCGTATCGCCTTCGTACTTAGGTAGGGTGATGGCTTGGCTGACCAGAGGATGCTTGATTAGGTTAGCATCAATGTCCTCCAGTTCAATCCGGTAGCCATGCCACTTAATCTGAAAGTCAATCCGACCATTACAGAAGAGCAAGTCATCTTCAAAGTAACCCACGTCCCCTGTCTTATAGGCAGGTTGACCACCGACTTGGCCAAATTTTTGGGCCGTTAGTTCCGGTTGACCATAATAACCTTGAGCGACCGTATCCCCAATGATTTGAATTTCACCCTGACCTTCTTCTGCCTCTTCTAGGGGTAGCAACTTGACCTGACTACCAGGACGGACACGCCCGACTGGTAAATTATCCGGATAGGCATCAATCAGGGCTTGGTCTATATCTACCCAGGTCATCATAACTGTCGATTCAGTTGCCCATAGGAATTATAGACCTTGGCCAGTGGAAAACGATCCAAGAGGGCCTGAGCCGTACGAGCCTGAAGTTTCTCACCGCAGAAGGCGAAACGTCTGACTTGGGGCAAGAGTTCTTGATTAAATTGCGGATCGGCCAAACAAGTATCAACAAAGGACGGCGTGGACACCCAAGTGGAAATGCCCGACTGCTTGAGGCAATCGAATAAGGCCCCATAATTGCTTAACAAGTCCTTGTCCAATTGGTATAAGGTGGCACCCATACAGAGAGCAGGATAGACACTCATGACCGACAGGTCGAAGGAATAAGGAGGCTGTCCAATGAATACAGGACTCTCTCCTGGCTGGGCTGGAATCAGCGGCAGGTACCAAGTCAAGAAATTGTCCAGGTTCTCGGCTGAGACGCAGACTCCTTTTGGTTGGCCAGTCGAGCCAGAAGTATAGATAATGTAGGCTGTCTCAAAGCCCTTAACCGCCACGTCATCAGCTGGCGCATCATAGCTACCCGCTTGCACGATGGCTTGGGCTTGGGCTAAATTGACTTGCCGGCAATCTAGGGGCAGATCTTCGGTCGTCAGAACCAAAGGCGGCGCCAACTTCTCAATAATGGCGGCCACCCGATCCAGCGGCATGGACAAATCAATGGGACAATAGGCATGACCTGACTTGAGGCAAGCCAAGAAATAAACCAACATGTAGGGATGCTTATGTCCGTAGACGACTAGGGGTGAACGGTCCTGGCCCAAGGTTTCATGCAACCAGCCTGCTAATTGGTCAACGGCTAGCCACATGTCCTGATAGGTGAGTGTTTGGGCATCCTGATTCAAACGATTCAATTGGCAAGCCAGGACCTGTGAGTTACGATGGGCTTGGATTGCTTGCATAAATTTCAACATACTCACTCACTCCAAACATTTCCTTGTTCCCTATTGGAACAAGTGATTACTTTTCTACAATTCATAGTTTACACCACGTATATGAAAAAGATATGAAAAACTCCACCACATTTTACGAAGATGTGATTTAAATACAAAAGGAGCTACTCAGCAGTAGCTCCATCTAATTCTGTTGGCGGGGCTGGGTACTTGATAGCATTTTTGCGCAGTTTGTCCGCAATAATGTCGTCAATATCCAGGCCTAAATTATCTGCCAACATATAAGTATAGATTAAAACATCTGCTACTTCTTCTTTAATATGTTCTAAGTCTTGACTATTAGCTTCCTCAGGCGTTCGCCATTGATAGATTTCCATCAATTCAGCGGCTTCGATCGCAATCGATATAGCCAAATCCTTCTCATTATGATAAGGCCGCCAATGACGTTCATCGCGGAAGCGATTGATGGCCGCCATGGTTTCTGAACTTTGTTGATTCATTCTCATCACCTAGTCTTGGTCTTGCTCTAGTTGAGCCATGAGCCATTCCGCCCATTGCTGATTGATGAAGAAGCCACCCCCATAGCGGGCTAGCTCCTGGGCAAAACTGGCCTTGGTTAGGTCATACTGGCCTTGGTCAAAGGCTACCGTCGCGACCAATTCCCGGTCATCCCCCAGCAAAAATTGGGCTTTACCTTCCTTGGCCACTTGATAAAGAATATGCTTAATAGGCTGGTCTGGCATTTGTTGGTGAAAACCAGCAAAGACCAAGTATTTTTGTAACTCTACAATGCGGTCATCTAGTCCCGCTTCATGAATTTGAATCTTCTCCCAGAGATTAGGCAAGCCGTGTACAATCCGGATAGTGGTGACAGCCATCTGTTCGGGGGTGAAGGTGTCCTTCAATACTTGCACATCTTCTTCAAAAAAACTAGGATCTGGTTCGTAGAAGAGGACAAGGCCCTTTTGTAAATCTTGATAGAGGAAGCCGTAATCCGCCATGCCCTCATAGCCACACTCAGGACATTTTACTTTGAAAAATTCCCCAGACAGAATGGCTTCACGTTCCGGTGACTGGTCAGTGACATCGATTGTTCCATAGACCTTGACGTCGATTGGTGCCTGACATTGGTGGCAAGCCACTTGCTTCACATCATATTGAGACATTAGGGCACTTCCTTTTAAATTTCTTGACCCTATTATAACATATTAGGCTGGACTTGGCTCGTTAAAAGAAAGCCTCACACCCCGTAAAAGCGCTATCTTTATTAGATTGTTCGCTATTATTTAAGTAAAGAAGCCACCCAAAAAGATAATCAAAAAAATAACCGACTGCTAGAGTGTTTTTTGCTAGATAGCCCCCTCCTAAACTCCTTCATTTCCCACTTCTTGCATTTCAGCTCCCCTCTCTTACCACTTAAGCCCCAATTTTGACCACTTAGCTTTTTTATCAAGGCAAGGGCCAAACATCATGGTAAGATAAGCCTGTAGTAAAGGAGGACACCCCCATGTTAATTCAAACCCAAAACCTAACCAAACGCTACGGCGATAAAACGGTCGTACAGCAACTCAACCTATCCATCCCTCAAGGTCAATTAGTAGCCCTCTTAGGTCCCAATGGTGCCGGTAAATCCACCACTATTAAGATGCTAACAGGCCTCTTGTCCCCAAGCGAGGGTTCTATTATCTTCCAAGGTCAGCAACTCTCCCGCTCAGACTATCAACGCCAACTGGGTGTGGTCTTCCAGGACAGTATTTAGACCAGGACCTAACCGTTGGCCAAAACCTCTTAAATCGGGCCAAATGCTACCGTAACTTTGAGGCCAGCCAGCTGGACTTCCTAATCCAAGTCTTTGAACTCGAGTCAATCTTGAAGCAAAGCTATGGCACCTTATCTGGTGGCCAACGCCGTCGTGTCGACATTGCTCGGGCACTAGTCCACCAGCCTAAATTCCTAATTCTGGATGAGCCCTCAACCGGTTTAGATATCCAAACCCGTAATGTCATCTGGGATGCCCTCTTGCGTCTGCGCCAAGAACAAGGCTTGACCATTCTCTTAACCACCCACTACCTAGAAGAAGTTGAAAATGCCGACTATGTCTACATTATTGACCACGGTCACTTGATTGCAGCCGACACGGTTAGCCAGCTTAAGGCTCAATATGCCTATGACACCTTAAGCTTAGATCTTGAAGATCCACAAGCCTTGGCCCAAGAACTTGCCCCCGACTACCAAGTCCGCCTAGATGGTCCGCTCTTGAAGGTTGACCTCAAGCCTGAACAATCCGTCTGGCCCCTCTTAGATCGTTACCGCCCACTCATTAAGCACTTTGAATACCATCGCGGTAGTGTCGATGACCTCTTTATTAATTTAACCGGAAGGGAGATCCGCTAATATGTTACACTTCACACTTCGTTGCCTACGCCTCTACTTCATCCAAAAGAGTCGTGTCTTCTTCTCACTCTTAGGTGCCCTCATCACCTTCATTCTCTACCTAGCCTTCCTCAAGGACAACATGGCTTCTTCATGGCCACAATTACCTGGCGTTAATACCTTCTTGGATTACTGGATCTTAGGAGGAATCTTAGCCATCGTCGGGGCTACTACTAGCGCAGCAGGTCTTAGCCCAATGGTTGAAGATAAAGAAAAAGGCGTCCTAGCCGACTTCCTCCTGACCGATTTAAGTTATAATCAAATGCAATTTGGCTACTTCCTAGCCAGTGCCCTAATCAGTTTGATTATGCAGGTTCTTTCCCTAAGCTTATTATTTACCTACTACGCGCTAACGGCGGGCATGACCCTATCAGGTTTGCAATTACTTCAACTCTTGGGCTCTATGGTCTTGTCAGCCCTGGTTTGGACTAGCTTCAATGTCTTACTCTTTGGCTTCGTCACAAGCGTGACCAGCTTCGGCCATGTCATGTTATTACTATCCACTTCCCTTGGCTTCTTCGCTGGCGTCTACCTACCGCTAGGTCTCTTACCACAAGCAAGTCGTTGGGTCATTCAAGTCACACCTGCCCCATACTTCTCCTCCCTCTTCCGTCACATTCTCCTGGCACCAACGCAAGAAGCCATGACCCAGCAAGTACCTGACTTCATGTTACAACAAATCTTACGTCACACTGGTGTAGGCTTGGATGTCGGTTTCTTAACCAGTGCTGGCCAAGAAGTCCTCATTCTCCTAGGCTTCGGTCTCCTCTTCCTCATTCTCATGCCAATCTTAGGCAAATTCAGTCGCCAACTGGCCTTACATAGTCTATAATAGGGGAGAAGACGCTGTTTTAGGAGGAAGCCCCTGTGAATATACGATTTGAGCCCAATCCCCAACTCGCCCCTGATACGGTCAATGTGACGGTGGAAGCGGCTAAGCTTAACGCTGAGGCCCTGCAAGTCCTGCAGCTTTTGGAAGAAAATCAAAATGCCTCTTCTGGCCTCACACGGCTTCCGCTCCTAGTCGATGACAAGACCATCATGGTGGCTAGTCAAGATTTGATTGCTATGGAAGTCTACCAGAATGAGTTGACCGTCTACACTCAAGAGGCTACTTACCTAGTCAAAGGCCAGCTCAATAAGATGTTGGAACGTTTAGACGGACGAGACTTTGTCCAAGTCTCCAAGAGCGCCCTGCTCAATATCAACCATCTGCACACACTTGAAATGGGATTTTCTGGCAATATGGTGGCCTTACTGACCCACAAAATTAAACTTGGCGTTAGCCGTAAACTATCTGCCAGCACTCAAGCAAGCGCTAGGCATGGGAGGGATATAAGATGTTAAAAACACATACCTTAGCCTTCGTCAATGGCCTTCTGATTGGCTCACTCACCTATCTGCTCTGTACCTTGGTCTTCCTTCGTACCAGCGCCATTAGACCTACCGAAGTCGTCACCGTGCTCATTATGAGTGGCCTCATCGGCCTTGTCACCCTCCACTATCGGGAGTGGGAAGAAGATCATAACCTGACCTTGGCCTTGCTTCTTCATTTCGCTTCTATCCTTATCATTGTCGGTATTACGGCCCTCTACAATGGCTGGATTAGCTTTTCTTGGCAGGATTTACTTCCTTTTGTAGGGGTGGTCCTAGTCATCTACATCCTAATCTGGCAAGGTATGATTTGGCATCGTCGCTTGGATGTGGCGGCCACCAACCATCTCATTCAAAAACGACGTCAAAAGTCTCACTAGCTAGTAAAATAAGCCCTCCCTAGGAATCCTAAGGAGGGCTTGTTTTTTATTGATAGTAAGCTGAACCATTTTGCAAGATTTTACGCTGGCAATAATTTGTAGGTTCTCTAGCTGGCGTTGATGCTCATCCGTCCCTAGGCGGTAGCTTCTGCCTTGGAAGGTCAGGACCAAATTCAAGCTCTTGACCCGCGTTTGGCCTGTGCGGCCCACACGATAACGGTGCATCTTGACCTTGACTAAATCCGACCAGGAATGACGATCCTCGCGATCTCCTACGCTAATGGCAACTTGGCTGCCCAAGTCTCGTATGACCACTGGGCGGCGCCAGATTTTCTCATAGGCCCACTGAACTAAAGCCGATGACCCTAAAAGCCAAATCACGAAGACTAATAGCAATAAGGCTTCATGAGCGCCTTCTGGCGTCCTTTGCCAGAGCCAATCGAGCAGGGAAAGGAGCCCCCAGCCTAGCAAGGACATAAAGACCAGAATCAGCCCCACAATGGACCAAAAACGCACGCCATAGACATGGCTAACCCGCAAGACCTTGCTGAATTCTAGCTCTTTACTTTCATGATATGTCTCCATGTCTGACTCGCCGTCCTTTCATCTAGGCTTATTCTACTCTAGTTCAAACTTTCCAGCAAGTGGCTGACTTGCTTCTCTGTGTCTATTTGGCCTTCTTAGACTTTTTGCGTCTATTCCTTATTTTACTCTGGCAGTACCGTTCTAGGCTTCTCAAGTCTTCTATATGATCATCCGTCCCTAGGCGATAGGTCCGTCCTTTGAAAATCAGCACCAGATTTAGACTCATGACGGGAGAGGCGTAGTATCTACTTTGCCCTTCAGTCGACACCTTGACCTTGCGCAGGTCGGCCCAATCATGACACTTCTCTCGGCGGCCCACCTTAATGGCAATTTGACTGCCGATATCGCGTATGGTAACCGGTCGGAGCCAGATTTTGTCATAGGACCATCGAACCAGAGGAGCCGAGATAAAGGGCCAGGCAAGATAGAAACATACGCTTAAGACTGGCTGCCAGGTTTTGGGGGAGAGCTCATATAAGGAAAGTAGCCCCCAGCCTACTAAGGACATAAAGACTAGCAACAAGACTAGAACGGACAAAAACCGTACCCCAAAAATATGGCTAACCCGCAAATCTAGGCTTAGTTTCTTCATAGCAAGCTCTCCCATCCTTTCACATAGGCTTATTCTACTCTAATCATCCTTTTCTAGCAAGAAGAAGACGCAAAAAAAGACCGCCTCAGGCAGTCTTTTCTTGCTAATAAAATGGATTGAGTTGATAGGTGTAGGTTTTGTGACTACGCCCTCGTTTACCAGCACCCGCATGGCCAAATTCCAGGAAGGTCAGATACTTCTCCTGACGCAATCGGAAGGCAGTCATACCCACATGGCGGAATTGGGGATGATTGAAGACATCGAAGATTGCCCGCACATCCTTAATGGTGAAGGTACTTGGTAGAAGCGACAGAACAGTCGGATGGTACTCCAACTTGTTGGATAGGCGTCTCACCGCTTTGGTAATAATCAACTCATGGTCAAAGGCCAAGTCGTGAATGAAGTCTTGATTCTCACTATCCACTAACAAGAGAGCTCCTGATTCGGTCACCGAGAGATTCGCCCAGCAAATGGCGCTGGCATCATCCCCTGCCACCGCCTCCTGGCCGCTATCATAGGGCAGGTAGACGATGTGGGCCACCGAGACCACCCAGGCCCGCGGATCGCGACCTGGACTGGCAAAGGTCTCCAACTGCTCAATTCGCAACGGGTCCAAAGCAATATGAGTTTCCTCTAGCACCTCACGAATGGTAGCCTGAGTGGTGTCTTCATCTGGTTCGACAAAGCCACCCGGCAAGGCATAGTGACCCAAGAAAGGATGGGCCTTGCGCTTAATCAAGAGCAATTGTAATTGGGGCGTCTCTTCTTGGTCGGCCTGATACCAGCGCAAAATGACATTGTCTACTGTTAGGGCTGGTTTGGGATAGTTGGGAAATTCCTGTTTTTGGTACCAGGTCAAAAATTCTTCCTGGCTGGCCTCAGTCTCATAATAGTGCTTTTCGGCTTGAGGATCCTTAAATTCAGGCATGAAGTCCCTCCTTATTGATTGGCCTGAGCCTGTTGAATCCAACGATACATGCCGACAATACTGTTTACTGTGAAGAGCAGGTACATGACCACAATATCGACGGAGCCATCAGTGCCCCACCAGAGGTAAATGGAGAAGAGATTGGTAGCAATCCAGAAGAGCCATTGTTCGGCATAGAGCTCGGTCATTAACTTCTGACCCACCACATTGGTCCCATCAGTCACAGAGTCACGGAAAGGTCGATTAGCACCGATAGATTTGTAAGCTAAGCCCATAAGTAGCCAAACAATGGCAGTTTGAGCTAAAGCAATAATCCAGTCCACCAAGCTCATGCGACGGGACTTGACATTAGTAGGTGTATCTTCTACTTGATGGGTTTGTTCTCGACGCTTTCGGTCTGCCATAAGCCAGACATAAAGGCCAATCGGTTGCATAACTACGAAGTAGGCATTAGTTAAAACCTCGCCATAGAATCCATTACCGATAGCTAAGAATAAGTAAATACTGGTCGTAATGACACCAAAGAAGTAATTAGATTTACGGCCTTCAGCTACCAAAATAACGTTAATAACCCCTGTAATAGAAGCGATAAAGCCTAGCAAGGTTGAATCTGGGTCGCGCAAAGCAACAATAATTGGCACAATGGACATAATGATTAAATAAGCCCATTCCAGTGAGCTACGGCCCACTACTAAATCCTCATAGATGGCCTTAACCACGCCACCAAAACCTAATTTCTTGGTGTCGCCGGCCAAGACTTTGAGGTTGCGCCCTGTTACCTTATAGCCTGATGTGCAGTAATCGCGGAGCTTGGTCCACTTGGTCTTAAAATTTTCAACAATTGACATGTTCTATACCTCCTGATTCAATAGGTTTGCAATTTCAATTTTGGCTGTTTCATAAAGACTCTCGAAGAAGGTCTGGCCCGGCTTAGGATTCCCCAAGTAGACAATCTTGTCAGCTAATCCCGCCTCTTCAAAGAGCTGGATGGTTAGGGAGGTGAAGGCATCGCGGGTTTCTTCATCCGCCATGGTCATATCCCGAACCCCGTCGTCCACATAGTTAGATTGTGGCAGGACAACAAAAATCTTATCCCACTTTCCTTCTCAATCATGGACTGGTAAACGTCGGTCAAGGCTTGGAAATCTTCCTCAGACAGACTGTCCTTGAGGTAGTACTCCGCATAGGCCATGGTAATGGTCGAGTTGGTATCGGCGATAATTAAACCATTGTTAGCTGGCGAATCAATCAAGTCCGACGTCTGACGGAACTGGCCGGTAAAGAGATAGGTGTAGTCATTCTTGTCCAATTCATCATCTAAGACATTGTAGCGTTCCTGATACTCGCGGGCATATTCCGGTGACCAAGGGCAACCGAAGAGGCGTGATAAATCCCGCGCCAAGGTCGTCTTACCGTTGGAAGCTGATCCTGCAATGAGGACATTGGTCGAGAAGAAACGGCGGAACGGCTTGGCAATTTGATGCCAATGAGCACGAGGATTATTCCGAATCATGGTCCCGGAAATCTTAATTAAGGATCGGTCTACCAGAACTACTTCCCAGTCAGGGCGCAATTCATTGATTTTGTCCTTATACTCTGTCTCGCCACAGTAGACCACAATCTTAGCTTGGCCACTGAAGGTCACATACTGAGCAATGGACTCATCGAGCTTAGCTAGCCACTCTACCCAACCATTAGGATAGGCCGGAATATGATTCTCGTCTAGCTTATCGACAATGACCAAGTCATCATAGCGGAAAGTCTCACGCGTATAACGGAATCTTTTGCGTAGACTCAGCCCGATTAGATCCCCTCGATCCCCGTCATAACCTGATACGATGGTTAGAACCCCATCATTGTGGCGCTTGGCCTGGTTAATAATATCAATATGCCCAACGTGTAGCGGGGCGAAAGTCCCAAAGACGATTCCAAGGGACGTCACATTCTCTAACTTCTTTCGTTTTACCATTCTCTAACCTCTTTTGACCTATAAAGTTAGATATTAACTTTATTAAAGGCTTAAATTAAGTCAGACCCTCACTAGCACTAAAAAGAAAGATTAATTAAGTCAGAGGCTAACTTAATTTAAATATAACACAATTGAAACATAATGTCTACTGTTTTTCAGAAAAGTCGCTTTATTTCTGAATCAATTTATTATACAATAGTGACATGAATCACTTTAGGCTCGTAGGTGTGTCATGTCTTGTCCCTAATCAAGATGGTGACACCTTCCCATAAAGGAGGCAAAGTATGCGGATAGGCATGGTCTTCGAAGGCGGTGGGATGCGCGGTTTATACACAGCCGGTGTCCTTGATAGTCTAATGACAGCCCAAATCCCAGTAGATGAGATTGTGGCTGTTTCAGCAGGGGCCCTTTTCGGGGCTAATTATCTCAGTGGTCAAATTGGTCGGGCATGGCGTTATAATCGACGCTATCTTGGCGACAAACGTTACATGAGTCTAAGCTCTTGGCTCAAGACTGGTAACTATGTCAACAAGGAATTCGCCTACTACCAAGTCCCTATGATCCTGGATCCTTTCGATAACGAACAATTTAAAGCTTCTAAGACCCGTTTTCATGCAGTGGTCACCCATGTAGCCAGTGGGAGAGCCGAATATGCCCTAATCGAGGACGTATTTGCTCAAATGGAAGTTCTCAGAGCCAGTTCCGCCCTACCCTTCGTCTCTAAAATGATTCAGTTAGACGCTAGCCCTTGTTTAAGTGGTGGCGCCTACCTCGACGGTGGTATTAGTGATAGCATCCCAGTCCATTATGCGCGCCAACTGGGGGTTGATAAGTTGATTGTGGTCCTTACCAGACCCGCTTCTTACCGCAAATCCACTCACTCGAACCCATTTTATTCAATGTTCTACCACCGCTTCCCTGCTTTTGTCCAAGCCCTGAAAGAGCGTAACATCCGCTATAATCAGACCTTGAATCAAATTGAAAGCTTGGAAGCACAAGGCGAACTATTCGCCATCCGCCCATCTACCCACCTTAAAGTTGGCAGATTTGAAAGTGACATCGCCGTTTTAGAGTCACTCTACAACTTAGGTCGACAAGATGGACAAAACCAAATAAATCCCCTCAAAATTTACTTACAAACGTAAAAGGAGATATTTATGGTTAAAGTTATATTTGTTTGCTTGGGCAATATCTGCCGTTCACCAATGGCAGAAGCCATCTTCAGCCACTTGGTGGCAGAAGCCGGTCTAAGCGACCAAATAACAATCGATTCTGCTGCAACTAGTCCTTGGGAAATTGGAAAAACGATTCATGAAGGTGCCAATGAGCGTCTTCAAGCCTTAGGAATTCCTACCCCAAAACACGTTGCACGACAACTAGATATCGAAGATATCAAGGCTGACTATATCATTGGTATGGATGAACCTAACTTACGGGCAATCAATTATCTGATTGGTGCTCGCCCTAGTGGCGAAGTCAATATGCTCTTGCACTATGCTGGAGAAGAAACTCAGATTGCTGACCCTTGGTACACTGAAGACTTTGATACAGCTTTTTCTGAAATCTATCGCGGTTGCCAAGCACTCTTGGCTCACATTCAATCCCGCCATAGTTTTAATCAAGACACACCTTCGATTTAATATTGATTTCTTTCCCTAGTAGGACTTGCCTGTGCAGTCAACCTCCTAGTGGTGTTTCTGTAAGCCGACAGATTCACTCTAGCGCTTGGTTGCTTGCCCAGAAAGTCCTTCTAGGGCTTTTTTATAACAAAAAGCGAGCCCCTTTCCTGTCTATCAGGAAAGGGGCTCGCCCTATTTGATTACTTCCTATTGGAAGTTCTAGTTTTCAGCCTTAACCTTGCGTCCAAAGAAACAAGTGTCAATGCTAATGTCACGAGGCTAGTTGCTAACCAGAAGGAAGTATTACTTTCCCCGGTCTTAGGCAAGTGGCTGCCTGGGCGCTGGCCGCGCTCATTTGGTTGACTTGCATCAGCAGATTGCTCGCTGACACTAGAGCCTGAATCATTGGAATCTGGATTTGGCGTTACATACGGTTGATAACGCGCAATTACGCTAAGCCCTGATTCATGTTGGAAGACTACCGCAGCCCCTTGTGGTTGGCCTACGAAATCTTTATTTGGTTGGAAGGTTACAAGACCGGTTAATGGGTCTAATGTATAGCTACCAATTTTTTTGCCATTATCGTCTAGAGCTGGCACAGTTTTGGCATCTGTTGCTTCTTTGGTAAATGGATCTATCAAGCGAGCTGGGCGACTAGCACTTGGCACAAGGTCTTGACCACTTGTTTGGTCAGTTGCACCTACCGTAGCAGACTGAGTCTTACCTTGCACGTCTTCCGATTTCGCGTGATTTGGTACGATGTCTAAGACATGTGGTGTGTAAGTCCCCTTAGCTGGAGTCCCATTGATATCAACACGAACCACTACAATTGAGGCCGCTGTCCCAACAAATTCTGGTTCTGGCAAGAAGGTAACTGTCCCATCATTGGCTAGGACATAAGATCCTTGCCCCTTAAGGGTCACTCTCTTGCTGCCGTCTTCGAAGGTTGGGTCCGCATCCATATCAATTGGCACTTGGCTGTCACCAGGTGTGAAGCTTGGCTTGCCCGTTTGAATCTGACCCTTGAGACCATAAGACTCTACCTGGTTACCACTTGGTGTTACGCCCGTTACACTTGGCGTGTAAGTAGCAGTGGCTGGGGTGCCGTTAGCGTCCTTGGCTTGAACAGTAACTGGGTCTGGAACTCCTATGAAGTCTTTCTTCGGTTGGAAGGTAACCGTGCCAGTCAGTGGGTCCAAGGTGTAGGTCCCGACTTCTTGGCCATCCTTAGTAGCTGAAACGCTAGTTTCAGCCACTGCTTTACCTGCCACTACAAATTGAGCTGGTTGATCTGCATCAATCTTGATTGGCACATCAGGATGTCCTGGCTTGAAGCTTGGGGTGCCAGTTTGACTTGCGCCTTGCAGGCCACTAGATGTCGCTGGGCTACCACTTGGAGTAACAGCTGTCACGATTGGGGTATAAGTAGCAGTCGCTATTGTCCCGTTGACGTCTTGACGTTTAATTGTTACTGGGTCTGCTGTCCCGACGAAGGATTTTTCAGGTACGAAGGTCACAGTGCCATCTTTGGCAACCGTGTAAGTTCCTTGCCCTTCTACCTTCTTCTCAGTAGAACCATCTTCGAAAGTAGCAGCTACCGTATCATCCATTGGCACCTTGTCTGAGCCTGGCGTAAAGACGAGGGTAGCAGATTGGGTCTTACCTTGAATGTCGGTCGTAGTTTGATTGTCACCACGAGGTAGAACGGCTGTAACGGTTGGGGTGTAGCTGGCCTTGGCTGGCGTGCCGTTAGCGTCTTTAACCTCCACTTGGATTGGATCTGGGGTACCAACAAAGTCCTTGTTAGGTTGGAAGGTGACGGTCCCAGTCTTAGGATCGATAGTGTAGGTCCCCACGGTCTTGCCGTCCTTAACAGCTGGTAAGCTGGTGTCATTGACTGCTTGACCTGTTGTGGGATCTACCAAGCGAGCAGGTTGCTCATCATTAATGGTGATTGGCACATCTGCATGGCCCGCTTCAAAGCTTGGCGTACCTGTTTGGGCTTGACCTTGCAAGCCTTCTGAAGTGACGCTAGTTCCTGTTGGCGTAACAGGTGTCACGGTTGGCGTATAGGTCGCAGAAACGGCTACCCCGTTAGGGTCTAGTACTTGGATAGTAGCTGGTTGAGCTGTCCCTACAAAGTCCTTGTTAGGTTGGAAGGTAATCAAGCCTGTCTCAGGAGTGAGTGTATAGGTCCCGATGACCTTGCCGTCCTTGTCCTTGGCGTCGATTTGGCTAGCATCTGAGACTGCACCATCAACCACAAATTTAGCTGGGTTTTGTGCAGAAACTTGGATAGCTTGATCCGCCCCACCATTGTTAGGGTCTGGGTTGTAGGTGAATTCTGGCTGGCCAGTTTGAGCCTTACCTTGGATATCTTGACTTACTTTAGTCAAGGCCTTGACGGCTAGTTGGCAAGACGGTTGGCGTGTAGTTAGCTCTTGCCGGAGTCCCGTTGGCATCCTTAACTTGAACCGTCACAGGATCTGGTGTCCCTACGAAATCCGCTTTAGGTTGGAAGGTTACTTGTCCTGTCTTAGGATCTAAGGTGTAGGTCCCGACTTCCACGCCATTTCGCATAGCTGGCAGGCTAGTTTCAGTCACTGCTTGGCCACCTACAAAGAATTGTGCAGGTTGCTCATCATTAATGGTGATTGGCACCTTGGTATCCCCTGGCGTAAAGACAGGTTGACCAGTTTGGCTAGCCCCTTGGAGGCCACTTGAGCTAACGTCCTTACCAGAAGGCGTCACGCCCGTTACATGAGGTTGATAAGTGGCGGTGACCGTCACCTCATTGGTGTCATGCGCTTGGATAGTAGCTGGAACTGGAGTCCCAACATAATCCTTATGCGGTGTGAAGGTCACTTGACCTGTTTCAGAGTTGAGCTTGTAGGTCCCGATAGTTTTACCATTGGTATCCTTAGCATCAATTTCTTTTTCTTGAACCACTTGACCATCAACTACAAAGACCAGGCTGTTCTCTACCAGTGGCACCGTGACAGCTTGACCGTCAATTTGTGCTTGGCCTGGTGCGAAGCTTACCGTCCCTTCTTGGACTTGACCTTGTACATCAGTAGTTTCAGCATTGGTTGAAGTTGGGGTTGCATCGACAACGGTTGGGGTGTAGGTCGCTTCAGCTGGCGTTCCGTTCTTATCTACACGGACGACGGTCACGGCTTGAGCTTGACCCACGAAATTCTTCTCAGGAAGGAAAGTAACCGTTCCATCAGCTGCCACAGTGTAAGTCCCTTGGTTTTCTACCTTGAGGCTTTCGACCAATTGACCTTGGTCATTCTTAAGTTTAGCAGGCACCTGATCATCCATTGGCACATCTGCATGGCCTGGTTGGAAGGTTACTTGCTTGCTTTGGCTAGCGCCACGAATACCGGTTGAGGTCGCAGGTACCCCGACTGGTTTTACGCCTGTAACATGTGGCGTGTAAGTTGCCACTGCAGGCGTTCCGTTCTCATCCTTGGCTTGGACTTGAACTGGTACTGGGTCACCTACAAAGTCCTTATTAGGTTGGAAGGTTACCTGACCATTTTGGTTAAGGGTGTAGGTCCCAATTTCTTTACCGTTAGCATCTTTGGCAGGGATGGTCGTTTCAGTTGAAGCTTGACCATCTACCAAGAATTGGAGAGAGTTAGCCGCAATAGGCACAGTATAATCTTGGCCATCTACTGCGGTCGTCCCTGGGGTAAAGGTTAATTGTCCTACTTGTTCTTTGCCTTGAATATCAGTTGTTTCAGCATCCTGTGCGCTTGGTTTAACGCCTAGGACATTTTGTGTGTAAGTTGCGGTGGCTGGTGTACCATTTTCATCTTCTACCTGGACAGTTACTGGGTCAGGCTGACCGGTAAAGTCTTTCTTCGGTTGGAAGGTCACTTTGCCACTTGCTTGATCAAGAGTGTAGGTTCCGACTTCTTGACCATTCTTCATGGCCGGTGTAGTCGTCTGCTCAATCACTTGACCCCCTACAACTAAACGGTAACTGTTAGGCTTCAAATCGACTGTAACGGGACTACCATCGATAGTGACGGTCCCTGGCGTGTAGGTCGGCGTGCCGGTTTGGCTAGCTCCTTGAATACCTTCAGAGGTTACATCTTTTCCACTTGGAATTGGCAATTTGTTAGTAATAACCGTTGTATTTCCTTCAGATTTAACTTCCTTATAGTAACCTGCAGGCACTTCTACTTCGTCTGCACTATAGATATAAGGGCGTCCATTATTAACTGAAGGTACATCTGAAATGCTAATTTGCCAATTATCATCTTCGGTAATGTCTAGTGGGTCACGATAATTTTGACCGTCTTGCTTGAGTTGCACCTTAATAGGCTTCCGTTTGCCTAGACGGTTATTATCATCTTCCCATTCCTTCTTAACATAGTAGATGCGTACCTTACGTTCGTTAGTAATCTCGTAGACACGCTCGTCTTCATCTGAGCCAGGGTTAGTAGCGTCATACGAAGAAGTGATGTTGTAGTCCAAAGCATAACGATCTGGTAACACTTCTCGCACATCGTAATCCGTCACGTTAGGATCTAACAATTGGCCATTGTCCAGACGCTTGAAGATCCCCTTCCAGCCATTGGCTTCGTTCAGGGTCATACTTGCTAGACATCACGTGGTTGGCTCTTACGGAAAAGTTCAAAGACTACTTGGTCTAAGTTTTTCTCTTTGACCCATTTCTTAGCAACTGGAATATACTGTGGTAATTGGTTAACAACCGCATTGGTATCCCCGAAGCTAGTCAAGTCATTGGCATCCCGGTTGGTTGAGAAGAAGTTAGTTGCCTTCTCACGATTAATGTAGCCATTAGTATAAGCTGGCGCCTTCATTGGCACATCGAAGTTAATGATTTCACCTGGCTCAACCTCTTGGCCTTGGTTCAAGACAATCTTGATAGCTGTTACTTGGGTAAAATCAGCTACCTGATCTGCTGTCATCCAACCGTCACGCCCTACTTCTTGAGCTGCATTCTTAGTCATGTCAGCCGCAGTATGGTAGTAGACAGTGTACTTGGCAGGAACATTAAGTGGTCCTGTTAGCAGGTTAGAGAATTTACTTGTATTAACATCCCCGCTATATGGTAGACGGTCATACAAGACAAAGTGTTTCATCGGTAAGACAGAGAAGTTCCGAGTCTGCAAGCGATAATCAAAAGCTTCATCATAATCGGTTAAGACTGGGTTTGTATGGAAGCTTTCGCCTGCCTTACGGATGTACTTGGTAGAAGCAATTTCAGATGGAAGGTTAACCGTAGTTTGTGAAGTAGCCCCCACTAACTGAGCCGGTGTCTTACCATCAACTTGAATATTGAACTTATTATCTACTAATGTTGTTGATTTTACCCCATCCGGAAGTGGATCATACTCATCAGAGACAAAGTAAGCGTGGTTATCTTCATTATTAGTAGGTGTTTGAATTTTAGTTGGAATGGCCCCTTCATTAATGGTCCCTTCCACTAAAATTGGGAAGTTAGGCTTAACATCAGAGAAGGCTGGAATAGTTCCTAGGTCAATAATGACGGCGGTACGACCTGAGCCATTATAGTTTTCAACGACTTCAACATTCTTAATCTTGCCCTTGTCTGCCGCTAATTCTTCAGTAGCACTCTTAAAGGTCACCCCTTGAGGCAAGATATCAATGAACTTAGCATTGCGGTAAGCACGCGCTGGCGACACCACGAAATTAGAGAAGACCAGACGATAGACAACTTGCTCACCTAGCGTACCTGTTTGGTTAACTTTAGTGGTCTTGTTGAATTGTACGGTTTCTTCCAATGTATCAGCCATCATTCGGGCGTTAGCACTTAATTGCTTTGGTTTGACTTCAGAGCCGTCTTCCGTCTCTAAAGCGATATCTAGGGTAGCTACGTTGTTATAGAACTTATTCTCTGTCAGGGCCTTAGTATTATAAGGATCTAAGAGACGAGTCCGGTATTGCAAAGCAAAACCTGTGGTTGGCATGTGTTTCTGACCAGCAGGCAGCTTAATCCGAATCCCCTTATATTTACGGGTAGCAGCTACGGCTTGAGTATCTTCAATTTCGCCACTTTGAACCTTGGCTACCTGTTCTTGGACTTGGGCCCAAGCCTGGGAATCAATGTTCTCAATGGAACGTTTTGTTCGAGATAGCGTGTCTATATAGGTCTCACTGCCATCTTCAGCCACCGCATAAATGTCTAGTGGGATGTTCAAAGTCCCACTAACGGTCAAGCTATATGGATACATACGTTCATCTAATTGAGTATCTTCCATTACTAGTTGCGACACAGGCAGAGCCGAAGTATTCCGGAAGGCTAAGCTCCAGAAAGCTTCCACTAAGTGGTTAGCCTGAGGCTGCAAGCGAATCCGACCACTATTATTGGCATCTTCCGGAACATACCAGCAGGAACCAACTCACTGGTCAAGGTGAAAGGCACATCGTCTGTCAAGACAGTATCGGGTTCTGACGGCCCTTTTTGGTAAGGGGTCATGGTCAATTCTACATTATTACTGTGGACGATTTGCTTATTACCATTTTTAAACTTGGCATTAGGGAATGACAAGCGTAGACGAACATTCCGTAAGGTCGTCTCTGCCCCACCAGAAGCTGGGTCTGGGTTGGTTACAGTATAAGAAACCGTGCCATCACCATTGTTGGTCCAACCTGGGTTTTTGGCTGGGTCGAAGGTAGCTGTCAGCGTTTGACCACCGACGCCCTCATAGGTAGGCAAGGTATCCTTGATGACAATGGTCTCGTAGGACCGGTAGGTCTGATTAGCCCGATACTCTTGGATAGTTTGGTTGGTAATGCCTTGAGGTGATAGGAAGAAATAGAATGGCACGTCAGATGCTTTATCATTGAGATAGTCTCCGCCATCCGTTTCCCCACCATAGATATCTTGTTGGACGAACATGTCCAAAGTGTTAGCTTTAACCAACTTTTGGAGTTGCGGTTTATCTGCTTTGACATTAAAGGTCAAGTCAGAGGATGGGCCCGCAACCACTCGATTGTCTGCTTGCCGAACGGCTACTCGCGGTTGGACGCTATAACCATCTGGCGTCAGGCGATCCTTAAACTTAATACTAAAGGGGAAAGAACCTGATGTAGTTCGCTCAATATTATTAAGCGCAACTTTTAACACATAGTTCTCACCATCTTGAGTTAAGACCCCTGCTTCTTTAGCGATACCGCCCGCAGTCGCTGCCATTGTTTCAACATACTTGGCTGGTACGCGAATCTCAACAAAGGCTCCCTCTAAGGTATCATTGAGTCCTGATCCATCGACTGATACTTCCCCAACGTGGGAACTGGTCGTGTACTTAGCATCCGTCCCTGTGTTGTTGTTAAGGGTCATTTTCAAGACACCGTTAACTTCCGCAGAACGCAATTTTGTAGAACCTGACTCACTGCTAGATTCCTGACTGGATTCTTCCTGAGCTGAAACTGCAGGTTCTTGCTTGTCTGGCGCTGGAGTTGGAGTCACCTCCTCCACTTTGCTTTCTTCTGAGTTTGCTGGAGCTACGATAGGGGTCGTAGTGCTATCCTCAGTGCTTACTTCTTGTGCATAAGTAACTACTGTTGGAAAAAGCGCGCCTAAAACTAAGAGGACTACTGCCATCAGTTGGTAAAACTTACGCATGAACTGACTTGTCAATTTCATTAAATCCTTCCTTTCTTTCAGAATCATTACGAACAAAAAATTCTATCGACAACTCATTATACACCATCATAACGGCATTTCCAATAGCTTATATTAAAATTCCGAAAGCAATATTCGCTACTAATTTTGGCGGATTGTTATGATATTGTGATGATAGTAATAGTGTGGACAAGTGAATCGTGAATGAGCACCACATACTCACTGTTTTTTCTTGTTATTTTTCTCTTATAGTTCCCAATAAAAGCAAGAAACATAGCGTTTATCCATACAAATAATGCCTACAAAAAAACGGGGCTAGTCGCCCCGCAATTTTTCTTAAATTATTTGTGTAAGGACGGTCAGTACCGCATCAAAGCGTTCTGAGCAGCTAGTGCCAGGCTATCCTTGAAGAGTTGAGGGGCCTGGGCGCCAACATGATCTGAGATGCCCCGAATGTTGAGAACCTGACAAGCTGAACTTGCTAGGACCTGAGCTAGGGCGGCACTTTCCATATCAGAAGCTAGGAGGCCTGGTTGCCGTTCCAGGATTTCCGCTACCCTCTGAGGATCGCTCATAAAAGAATCTGACGTCGCAATGGTGCCCACATGAACCTGATAGGACTTGCCTGCCCCTTGGAAATGAGCCAGAAGATTAGTCAGCAAATCAGCTGCGACCGGGTAATGGGCTGGCATTTGTGGCACCTGCCCCCAAGCGTAATTGAAGCCTGTAGCATCTACATCACTATAAACGAAACGGTCACTTATGACTACGTCACCTAAGGCCACGCTTGGCTCAAAGCAACCCGTCGACCCAGTATTAATGACTAGGTCTGGCCCTACTTGGCTTAAGAGCCAGGCAGCGCAGGCGGCAGCATTAGCCTTACCAATACCAGACTCTACTAAGTAGAGCTGACTAATCCCGGTCCCTTCAGGTGGGTTGACCGCTTCTATGCGAGTCTTAGCCTGTTCAAAGACTAGCTGCTTGGCCCCAAAATGTTGGCGGAAAGGCGCCAACTCTTCCTGCATGGCCGCTACGATGGCTACTTTCATTATTCAGCTTCCTTCCAGACATCTTTAATGTCTTTTTTCACTTCTACCTTGGTACCCTCGAATTTTTCCTTGATGAATTCTTGGACCTTAGGCGTGTGGTAGAGTTCCACTAGTTTAAGTAGATTCTCGTCTTTTTCGCGGCCTTTCTTGACGGCGATCACGTTAATGCGTGACTTGGTTGAGTCGTTGATTTCTTCCTTGTAGATGGCATCCTTGAGAACGTTAAGGCCGCCTTCCAAAGCAATGGTGTTACCGATAATGGAGAGGTCCACATCGTCTAAGACACGAACCGCTGTGGTGTCATCAATTAACTTAAATTCTAGCTTCTTAGGGTTTTCGATGACATCATCGGGTGTCCCCACGCCATCATCAAAGTCAGGTTTGAGCTTGATCAGACCAGCAGACTCTAGCAAGCGCAAAGCCCGAGTAGTGTTGGCTGGGTTATCAGCCAAGGCCACCACGGCCCCTTCCTTGACTTCCTCAATCTTCTTGTATTTCTTAGAATAAATCCCCATTGGCTCGATATAGGTTGTCCCAATCGGTACCAAAGCATTGTCGGATTCCTTATTGAAGGCGTCTAAGTAGCCCAAAGATTGGAAGGCATTGGCATCCACGATACCATCCGCCACAGACTTGTTAAGTGGCAGGCCCCCATCAATTTCTTTGACTTCAATCTCTAGACCTGCTTTCTTGGCTTCTTCTGACTCAGCAATGAACTTCCAGACATCGTAGTCAGAGCCAATACTGCTGACCGTGACCTTAGTCGCAGCAGATGCAGGCAGGGCCGCACCAAATAAGCTAAGGGCAGCAAGTGTGGTAAGGGTAACTTTCTTGGCAAAACTTTTAATGGACATATGTGATTCTCCTTTGATGGCTGATTTTTGACGGGAGAAGACAAAAAAAGCCCGTCCTCCCCTAGGGAAAAGGACGAGCGTCACTCGTGGTACCACCTTCATTCACCCTGCCGTCACCGACAAGGCCTCTGCGAGTCCGCTAGGACTCTGCCATGGTAACGGGTGCCCCCGTGCGCTAGTTTAACCCAAGCGCCCACTCTGAGACCATTTGCAAGGAGATCCTAGGCTTGCTTCCACCCGATACAAGCTCTCTAGACAAGGATTCATCCCTACTCTTCTCTTCAACGTGTTTCCTATGTTTTCACTATACCTAAGTCCCAAGCCAGGGTCAAGCTATGCTGTTAGACGAAAAATCTAGCATGTGTTATAGGCAAAAGTTATAAGGCTCCCATAAACTAATCCCGAGAATTGATTTGAACTAAAAAAGAATGCTAGTAAATCAAAATTCTTTTTAGTTTGTTTTAAAAAAATGAATGTTTTGTCTATTTATCCACCAAAAAGCTAGCAAACTTTATCGTCCCCACTGGTCTATATAATCAATTATATCCTGTTCGATTTCGATTTTCTGTTCTTTACTAAGTCCCTCTGATCTCTTTTTATAAATTAAATCTATTTTGCTATAGTCTAGTTCTGATGCTTCTCCCTCAAAGTATTGTGGTGGTACTTGATGAAATTTGGCCAATTTATTTAACCATTTTGTATTATTAATTTTACCCAGATTTTCTATTTCAATATATTTCTCATATGGTATACCTGTACCACCTGAAACATCTTCGATATCAAATGAATGTACCCCTAATTACGTATTCTTTTAACCGGTCGTTGTGTATCTCGAAATGCTTTCAAGTTAATATTTCCTGTATTGTCTTGAATAACGCTTTATTTTTGTGTGGTAGTTTTTACTCTTGTAATCCTTGAAACAGTCCATTTCCAGCAAATGCCTGTAATCCCCCATTCAATAGGTACGACAATTTTACCGTCTACATTATGAGTTATTCTATCAGTCAGAGGCAGTAAAACCTTATCATACTCTCTTCCTATAACCGTAAAAGCATCTAAAGAGTCTCTATAAAATTTGGGTAATTTTGTTTGCCCATTTCCAAGCCACGCTCTTTTTTCAGGCATCTCTATAGAAATATATCCCTCATTGCAGTCGAATAAAAAACCCTGTATCGTATTCATGTTCAAAATAAACAGCATTAACCTTTGGAAAATCTAAAACACTTAGATCCTTTTCTTGCGTATTGAAAAATTTTCTAATGAAAGTAGAGAGTTCTATATCGGTCCTTACGCGCTCTGTAAGACAGTCAACATACTCAACTGCATCTTTATATTTTTCATCGCTCAAAATACCCTGAATGTCTAAATCTTTTTCCTCTGGACGTAGTGTTTGTGCACTGTCAACCGATAAGATCAATTTATCTATTTCTCCAGGATTGGCAATCTTTACTAATTTATCCCATTGTTCCAGTCTTAATCTTTGACTTTCATCAATAATAACAATATCATAATTATTTAACAAAACACTATTAAATTCTCTAATGTCAATAAATTGAAAACTAGACTGCTCATTAATTTTCTGGATAGTATCTGAATCATAAATTGCAGAGCAAAAAATAAACAAAACTTTTTTCCCACTATTAGAAAGTTCCTTAGCAACATCAAATAGTATTAACGACTTCCCTGTACCTGCAGCACCTTTAAGACCAACATATCCTTTTGATGATTCGATTAACTTTTTCTTTGCTTGTTCCTGTTCATTATTTAAAAAATATTGGTTTTTGAAAAATCTATCTGGTTCTGAATAAGGTGAAATAATGAATGAAGTGTCAACTAAGCTTTCTAAGTAATTATATTCAATGAAATCAAGCGGTATATCGCTAAACAATTGCTCAAAAGAAATTTGAATAAGTTGCTCGTTTACTTCATCAAATTTATATAATGTTTCTGTTTCTGATACAAATGTATAAAGTGATACTTCCATCTCTGAAGAAATTGAATTTAATAAGTAAGAATGCCTTTTTAGTTGTCTAAGAACTTCAACTTCGTTCTTCTGTGTACTCTTTAGCTCAATATTGATGATCTTTTGATTAGAAAACCTCAAAATATCAAATTCTTCGGATCCAACTCCTGTATACTTAACACCTAAAAAATATCCAGAAAATGCCCCACTCATATAGCTAGGTTCTAGTTCTTTGAATTTTGCAAATATTTTATTTATCGCTTCGATTTCAGTATCTTTAACTTCTTCAATATGATTTATTTTCTTGTAATAGCGAAATATCTCGTCGTCTATTTGACTTTCCATAAAAGATACTAAATTTATAACACCTGATTTCATATACATACCTCACAGTTTTAAATACTTCTCTATCAAGTAATATATTTCTAACTTTTTTTATCAGTTAATTCTACTTTTCTAAGTAAATCTACAATATCATCTAATCCATCATCTCTACCTTTAAGATAGTCAAAGCTAATTCCAAATATTTCGGCTAGTTTCTCTACTGTTTCATCTTTTGGATTTCTTCCTCCGTTTTCCCCCCTAGCATACTGGGCTTGTGCTACACCTAACTTTTTAGCAACTTCTAATTGAGTAAGTCCTGTATCTAGTCGGGGGATTTTTCTTATTTTCCCACTATTTCTAAAACAAGCACCCCAACTTGGCCATGGGGTGCTTGTCAATCTTTATCTAGTTAGGTCCTAGAAGAGTTCCTTATAGAAGGCAATGGTTTCTTCCAAGGTTGGGGTGAATGGATTACCTGGTGCGCAGGCATCAATCATGGCATTCTTGGATAGATATTCGAAGTCAAAGTCTTTTTCTTCAATCCCTAATTCGGTTAACTTCTTAGGAATCCCCACTGTTTCAGACAATTTTTCGATTTCGCTAATGGCATAATCCGCACACTCTTGGTCTGACTTGCCTTCAACTTGTAAACCTAAGGCCTTGGCCACATCACGGAAGGCCGCTGGCACACGCTTAGCATTTTCACGTTCAATCACTGGCAGTAACATAGCACAGCAAACACCGTGTGGCAAATGATAAACTGCCCCTAGTTGGTGAGCCATGGAGTGGACATAACCTAAACCGGCGTTGTTGAAGGACATCCCACCTAAGAAGATAGCGTTGACCATACCTTCGCGGGCTTCGATATCATGCCCATCCTTCACTGCTCGTGGCAAGAATTCCTTAATCAATTCAATTGCCCCGATTGAGAGTTTCTTGGTGACGCCATAAGCACCTGGTGTTACCAAAGCTTCTACCGCGTGAGTCAAGGCATCCATCCCGGTTGCAGCTGTTAGAGCTGCTGGTTTAGATACCATTAATTCAGGGTCGTTAACAGAGATCAGCGCCAAACTATTCTTGTCAACCATGACCATTTAACCTTACGTTCTTCGTCGGTAATAACATAGTTAATGGTAATTTCAGCAGAAGTCCCAGCCGTCGTGTTGATCGCCATAACTGGCAAACCTTTCTTAGCTGATTTATGCAAACCTTCGTAGTCTTGAGGCTTACCACCATTGGTTGCCATAACCGAGATACAGCTCGCTGCGTCTTGTGGTGAACCACCACCGAGGGAAATAATGAAGTCGCAGTTGTTTTCTTGCAAGGCCTTGAGACCATCCAAGACATTCTTACATGAAGGGTTAGGGTCGACATCAGAGAAGACTACATAGTTGATTCCTTCTGCATCTAAAGGTTTAGTCACCTTAGGTAAGATATCGCTAGAAGCAATGAAGGTATCCGTTACTAAGAGAGCTTTCTTGTAGCCTAATTCTTTGACGTAAGGACCAACTTCATTAATCACCCCTTTACCGATTAAGTTAATAGCTGGTACATAAAATGTTGACATAATTGTTCACTCCTATTGCAATTTTTGACGTGGCTAGAGTACGCCTTTTTTCAAAATGATATTGCCGTATAGGGCGGTCTCCCCCGCTTTGGATCACGAGATAAGCATCTTTGGCTTGTTCATAGAAGGCAAACCGCTCAATTTCTTTGATTTGATAGCCTTGGTCTTGAGTCTGACGGTCTAGGATGGCCTTGTATTCCTCCCAAATGACCGGAACCGTTGGGTCCCCTGGCACCACCTGCATTAGACCCGCTTGGTAATCACTGTAAGGATCCAAAGGCAGGAGGGTCAGAATGGCATCCAAGAGTTCTGGGACCCCATGACCGTCAGCGCGAATGACACGCTGGCCTAGGCGATGAGCTGGGAAGTTGGCGTCTGCAATGACTAATTCATCCCCATGCCCCATTTCCATCAAATATTTGACTAAGTCTGGGCTCAAAATAGCTGGTATATGTTTAAGCATTTATTGACCACCTTTCGTCAATTCCAGGTAGCGAGCATAGATTTGATCACGATTAGGCAAGTCCGCTACCTCATAATCATGTGTTGTTTCACTGTTTTTAATTAAGGCTTGGGCCTCGTGGCGGGTCTTAATTTCACCCAAGGTTAAGAGTTGGGCTAAGATATTACCCAAGGCACTGCCTTCAATTGGCCCCGTCCGGACAGGACGCCCGGAAAAGTTAGCCGTTAACTGGCAGAGCAAGCGATTTTGAATCCCGCCGCCCACCATATGAATGGCGTCGATGCTTTGGCCAGTCAGTTGCTCCAACTGATCCAAGGTCTGCCGATAAGCAAGGGCCAAACTTTCTAAGACTACTCTGACCACATGTCCCTTGGTTTGAGGAACCGCTTGATTGGTCAGACGACAACGTTCCTTAATCTTAGCTTCCATATCATGAGGCGAAGCAAAAATCGCATCATTTGGATTAATCCAGGTTTGGTTGTCGGTCACTGCTTGAGCTAGTTCGGCCATTTGGGCGAAGGAAAGCTCCTCGCCCTGCAAGCGCCAGTCACGTTGGAGTTCTTGCAGAATCCACAGACCGGTGGTGTTCTTGAGCAGACGATAGCGACCGTCGAAGCAGCCTTCATTGGTTAGGCCAGCTTTATAGGCAGCTTCACTCAAGACCGGTTGATCCGACTCCAAGCCTACCAAGGACCAGGTCCCACAAGAGATAAAGGCCGTTGGTTGGTCGCTGGCATAAGGAATAGCCAGCACAGCCGCTGCTGTGTCATGGCCCGCCCCTGCGATTACGTCAAAAGGCTCAATCTTGAGCTCTTGAGTAATGCGTGGCGACAGTTGGCGCAAGATGCGCCCGCCTTTGGTCACTTGCCCGAACCAGTCTTTTGGAATCCCCAAGCTGTCTAAGACCTTGTCTTCAAAACTACCCGGGTGACTGGATGATAACAAACCTGAGGTGCTGGCAATGGTATACTCGGTTGCCGCTACCCCACAGAGGAGATAGTTAATCAAATCCGGCATAAAGAGGACCTTTTGGGCGATTTGCTTGAGATGTGGTTTCCCGCAAGTCTGCATAGAGTTGGAGGACCGAGTTAATGGTCGCTGGCTGTACCCCCGTCAAGTCAAAGAGCTTTTCTGGCGCCATGGCTTGATAGAAGTCTGCTTCATAGGAACCCATGCGGTTATCACGATAGCAGTGTGGCAGGTAAATCATGTCTCCCGCTTGATCCAAGTAGGCATAGTCGACACCCCAAGTATCCACTGAAATAGAACGAATAGGAATGTCATCAACTTGGGTCGCCTTCTTGATGCCGCGTTTGATTTCGTTTTGTAAGTGTAAAATATTCCAGTACAAGCCATCATTGAGGCTGACCGGTTCGTTAGCGAACCGGTGCACCTCAGTGAGTTGGAGGGTCTGTCCATCATAAATGGCTTGCATTACGCGACCTGAGCTTGCCCCCAGGTCAATGGCCAAAAGTTTCATGCGCGTCATGGCATTCGCCTCCACTAGAGTTTACATGGTTTTCTTATTCATATAAGAGGGCTTTGATTTCATCAGAGTCGATGTTCTTAGCGTCATACCACTTGGACCCAGTATCCACGTCTTTTACTTCTTTACCTTGAGCTGCTTCAACCGCTAATTTCACTGCTTGGTAACCGATTTGGATTGGGTCTTGGGTAACAGAACCAACGAAGATACCTTTACGGATAGCATCTTGTTGGAGGGCCCCAGAGTCAAAACCAACTGCTAAAATCTTGTCTGCCCCTAATTTAGATTCAGAGAACCCACCGTTAGCGTTGATGATGGCCTTAGCTGCGAATTCGTTAGAACCGTAGATCGCAATAGTGTCTTCTTTTTCTAAGACAGTAGAAGCTTCTGTCTTACCAGCCGCATCATCTACTTGAGCAGGCACGCGCACTTCGATAATGACTTTAGCATCTGCTTCCGCTACATTGTTCTTGAACTTGTCGTGACCTACAACGGCTACTTTAACGCCCTTCTTCTCAAAGAGTTCGACCATCTTGTCGATGAAACCAGAAGTACGTTGAGTGATAGAGAGTGAGTTGGCTTCTTGAGAGATAACCCCAATACGAACTGGTTTGTCTTTGACCTTACCTTCTAACATTGGGAAGAGGTGTTCAGCTGCATTCCCACCTGCTGCGTGGTTGTCAGTTGAAGCAGTTGCCTTAATCGCCCCTTCTGGTGCCCCTGGAACCCCAGAGTCAAACCCAATGATTGGAATGTTTGCTGAGCGCCATGTTGATAGCATCTAATTCAGCTTCTGTATCCAAAGCTGCTAAAGCAATGGCTTTAGGGTTCTTGTTAATGGCGTTGTTCAATTGTTCCAATTGTTCTGCAATCGCTGTTTCGTTTTGTGGCCCAACGAAGTTGATCTTAGCACCTAATTCGCTAGCAGCTTTTTCAGCCCCTTTGTTAACAGCTTTCCAGAAGTCATGTTGGAAACCTTTGGCGATAACTTCTACGCGGGTTTCTTCAGCATGTGCTACGAAACCAGTGCTAGAAACGCCCCCTAAGGTCAATAAGGATGCAAAAGCTGCAATAGCAAGTTTAAATGACTTTTTCATAATAGGTTGCTCCTTTTTTTGTGTGTATTTTAGAGTGGTGACCCATGACCTCAATCCCTCATAACGACTAGGCCATAGCCATCTGACCCCTTGATCCTATTTTTTCTTGTTTTGACGAATCAAGATATCGGAGTAGACTGCGATAATCACGACGAAACCAGTAATGAATAATTGGTAGTGTGGTTGTAAGTCGATGTATGGCAAACCAATCTTGAGGACTGACATAATGAAGACCCCAATAATGGTCCCAAGTACTGACCCGACCCCACCGGCCAAGGAAGTACCCCCGACCACGACACCGGCGATGGCATCAAGTTCCATCCCGTTCCCGGTACCTGGTAAGATAGTAGAATAAGTCGCTGCATAGGCAATCCCTGCTAGACCTGCGAAGAGACCACTGATGACATAAGCCATGGCTTCCCATTTAATGACGTTAACCCCAGATAAGCGGGTTGCTTCCTTGTTAGACCCGATGGCGAAGATATAACGCCCAATCTTAGTCTTATTAAGGACAATGGCTGCGATGATGGCGATGATAATGAGGACAATCAAACCAGTTGGGAAGTTTTCCTTGGTCCGGAACAAGTCCTTGTACCAGCCTTCGCCTGTACCCCGTAATGGGAAGGTCACACTCTGAACGTTGGAGACGATGGAAGAAGCCCCCGTGAAATCATCATGGTACCTAAGGTCGCAATAAATGGTGGCAAACCGAATTTGGCAATCAGAATCCCGTTAAATAAACCGAATACACCCCCTATCACTAAGATTGCCAAAAGTGAAAGCCAGAGTGGCCAGCCTAGTTTGGTATGAAGGACCCCACCAATAATGGCCGAGCACATCATCACCGTCCCAATTGATAAGTCAATCCCTGAGGTAATGATAACGAAGGTTACCCCAATGGCTAGGAACCCAATGTAGTAAGATGCATCTAAGATGCTGACCGCTGTATCAAAAGAGCGGAAGGATTCGCTGGAAATTGCGAAGAAGCCAAAGATGACAATCAGGGCAATCAGCGCAATCAGCTTTTGTAAGCCAACTGTTTTTTCTAATTTCATCCATAAGGACTGTTGATCTTTCATGCTTATACACCTCTATCTGCTAGTCTAGCGGTCAGTCGCCAAGGCCAGAATCCGTTCTTGGGTTGCCTGGCTGATGTCGAGCTCACCGGTTTTTCTGCCTTCACACATAACAACAATTCGGTCACTCATCCGCAAAACTTCGGTTAATTCTGAAGAAATCATAATGATGGATTTGCCTTGGGCAACCAAATCATTCATGAGACGGTAGATTTCACTCTTAGCCCCGACGTCAATCCCACGGGTTGGTTCGTCGAAGATCAGGATGTCACTGTTCTGTTCCAACCACTTAGCGATGACGACTTTTTGTTGGTTCCCCCCGGATAGGTTGCGAACCAGCTGCTTGGAGGATGGGGTCTTGGTCTTAAGGGAAGCGACGAAGCGGTCGCTAGCTTTGACGATTTCCCCATCGTTGATTAAGCCTGAGTGAATGTAGGCATCTAGTTAGTCATGACCGTATTATTAGCGATGGTCATATCCACGATACAGCCATAACGCTTGCGGTCTTCAGATAGATAACCAATCCCATTAGCGATGGCATCTTGTGGTGACTTGATGGTTACTTCCTTGCCCTTGACGCGAATGGTACCGCTGTCTTTTTGCTCTGCACCAAAGAGCAACCGCGCTACTTCGGTACGCCCTGCCCCCATGAGGCCAGAGAAGCCGAGAATTTCACCCTTGTGTAACTTGAAGCTGACGTCTTTGACACTGGAGCCAGCATTGAGATGTTCTACTTCGAGCACCACTGGCGCATCCGGTGCCACCGTTGAGGCAGCCTTTGGATCTTCGTAAATAGTCCGACCGACCATCATGGCGATAATTTCATCTTTGGTCGTGTCTTTGGTATTAACGGTCCCGACATATTCCCCGTCCCGCATGACGGTTACGCGGTCGGTAATCCGAGCGATTTCGTCCATCCGGTGGGAAATATAGATAATGCCGACGCCTTTGGCCCGCAAATCATCAATAATGACGAAGAGCTCATTGATTTCAGATTCTGTCAAGGCAGCTGTTGGTTCGTCGAAGACAATGACCTTGGCTTCCATGGATAGGGCCTTGGCAATTTCAACCATTTGCTGCTTACCGACGGTCAGGTTACCGACTTTCTCTGAGGGGTTAATGTCTAGCTTCAAGAGGTCGAAGAGTTCCTTGGCCTTCTTAATGCTAGCACCGTCGTCCAAGAAGATGTGACTCTTAACAGTTTCTCGTCCGATGAAGATATTTTGGGCCACGCTCAGGTGGTTCATCATATTCAATTCTTGGTGGACGATGACAATTCCGGCATCCATGGCATCAATAGGACGAGTGAAGGCAACCTCCTTACCTTGGTAGAGGATGGTGCCTTCGTTGGCACCGTAAATTCCGGTCAAAACCTTCATGAGGGTGGACTTACCAGCCCCATTTTCACCCATTAAGGCATGCACTTCGCCGGCCCGCAAGTCGAAATCGACGCCCTTGAGCGCCTTGACAGGGCCAAAGCTCTTGACGATGCCTTTCATTTCTAATATGACTGGATGACTCATGCAATTTCACCTACTTTTTGTTCCAATTTTTCTAACTTTTCTTCTAGGGTCTTGATGGTCTGAGCTTGACCAATCAGGATATCGGCGACTTGCACCAATAAATGGCTGTTCATAAAGTGATCCTGAGCATGAACGGCTAAGAGGCTGACAGGCGCTGCTTGGCCTTGAAGCTCTGTTTGAATCAGACCCGTCTGAAGGTTATGCGCCTCAATATTGAGGGCTTGGGCTTGAGTCAACAAGTCTTGACTAGTCGCTGCGTCTCCCTCTTGGGCGGCCTGAATGGCGGCCAAGACTTGACCGGTGGCCTTAGAGGATTTGAGAATCAGCTGCATCAAGGCTTGACTTGGGCTTGTTGCTTGGACTTGCTCACTCATGGCTGACGCCCATCAAGGTTTCGGCCTGACGGAGCACCGCTTCCCCTTGCATTAATTCGAAGTCTGAATCTGAAATGACCCCTACAGGGACAGATAGATTAGCCTTAGCCTTTTCTTCTAAATAGGCTAATTGTGGGCTGAGGAGTAAGACATCAATATTCTTGAGGTTGTTAATCCCGGTAATCCCAACTGAATAGAAAGAGTAGTCCAGTTGATCCTTGTGGATGGTTTCGTTGATGCGTTCAACCAACATAGAAGTGGTCAGCCCACCCACGCAGGCTAAGATAATCGTTTTGGTCATGGTGACCCTCCTTTTCTTAAAGCAGCGCCCTGGGGGCTAGCTTGCTGAAACCCAGCCCCGCTGACGCCAAGTGCTTAACTACTTATGAATTGGGCCTAAAGTTTGGCAAGCACGATAGTCCGCTGCTTCCAAATCTTCTGTACCGAAGAGACTCCAGTTCTTAGGACGGAAGATATCTTCTTCTGCTACGTTATGCATGTTGACTGGAATCCGTAACATGGATGCCAAGGTGATCAGGTCTGCCCCAATGTGGCCGTAAGAGATTGCCCCGTGGTTAGCGCCCCAGTTATTCATGACATCATAGACAGAAGTGAAGGCACCCTTGCCGGTCAAGCGTGGTGCGAACCAAGTGGTTGGCCAGCCTGGATCGGTCCGGTTATCTAAGGTATGGTGTACTTGGTCTGGCAATTCTAAGGTGTAACCTTCCGCAATTTGCAAGACTGGTCCTACGCCCTTGAGGAGGTTGAGGCGAACCATGGTCACTGGCATGCCACCCTTAGTCAAGAAGCGAGTTGAGAAGCCACCGCCACGGAAGTATTCGCGGTTAGCTGGTGGGAAGTCTGTATTCGCCAACATGGCATCGACTTCGCTTTGTTCTAATTCCCAGAATGGCTTAATCACGGCTTGCCCATCACGACTTGCTTGGCCGGTACCATCGAGCGTACATGAGCCAGAGTTAATCAAATGAAGGAAACCATTCGCTGCATGACCTTCTAACTTATGACCGGTTACCCGTTCTACTGCTTCAGGACTCCAGTAGGTCCGTACGTCAGCGAAGATTTGTGGCGTATTGGTCAAGAGATAGTTGAAGAGCATGGATACGCCGTTGAGGGCATCGTTTTCAGTAGCGAAGATATAAGGCTTACGAATCCCGTTCCAGTCAAATTGCGTGTTAAGGAAGGTTTCCATGAAGTCCCCGTTAGGGAAGTGGTCAGTCCATTGACGTTGGCCTTGGAAACCAGCCACTAGGGCGTGGTGGCCCACCGCTTCTTCTTCAAAGCCCAGTTCTGCCAATCGAGGGTTACCTTGCATGAGGTCGCGACCAATCATGAACATCTTAACAACGAATTCCCATTGTTTGGCTTTTTCTTCTGGTGAAAGAACTAAGTCTTGACGGTTGCGGTCTTGGCCTTCTTTGATGTTGGCCTTCACCCAAGTCATGGCACGTTCAAATTCTTCTGGATCATAGATACCACGGTCAATCCGACGGGTGAATTCAGTCATGTCGACCGATTCATTACGCATACCCAAGTATTCTTGGAAGAAGTCTGGGTCGACGATAGACCCGCCAATCCCCATGGAGACACTCCCCATTGACAGATAAGCCGTGTCACGCATATGGCCGGTTGCTAAAGCAGCCCGGGCATAACGGAGAATCTTTTCCTTAACGTCAGCAGGAATTTCAGTATCATCGGCTTCTTGTACGTCGTGACCGTAAATACCGAAGGCTGGGATCCCCTTTTGCGCATGAGAAGCTAAAACTGCGGCCAAGTAAACAGCCCCTGGACGTTCCGTCCCATTGAAGCCCCAGATGGCATGTGGAATATCTGGTGACATGTCCATGGTCTCACTCCCGTAGCACCAGCAAGGGGTCACGGTAAGAGTTGCACAGACATTGGATTTCTTGAAGAGTTCGTGAGAAGCGGCTGCTTCTGGCACCCGTCCAATGGTTGAAGGTGAGATAACACATTCAACTGGTTGGCCGTCCGGATATTTGAGCGTGCTGCTGATTAAGTCAGCCACACTCTTGGCCATGTTCATGGTTTGGACTTCTAGGGATTCCCGTACGCCTTGGCGACGACCGTCAATTGTAGGGCGAATCCCAATACGTGGATGTTGACTCATGATTATTCCTCCAATTCTCTAACTGTTCCATCCGCATTGTATTTCTTATAGCCCGGATGGCGGCCGGTTACCTTATAGTTAGCCCGCATAGCGAAGAGTCGCTCTAGGGTTGGGCGGGCGATTTCGTCTTCTTCAATCCCCTTGGTTGAGATTAAGAGACGTGCATGGAAGGTAGACTTAGCAACCAGTTCTAGTGTTTCCATGCGGTAGTAAGCAGTGATGACGTCACTCCCTACTGTTAAAGCCCCATGGTTTTCTAAGAGCATGACATCATGTTCTGGTAGGTATGGGGTGATGGCATCTGGCACTTCCATGGTCGATGGCACCCCGAATGGTGTGATTGGAATAGAACCGATGACAATGGCTGATTCGATCAGTGAGTAGCTATCTAGCGGAATGTGAGCCAAGGCAAAAGCCGTGGCAATTGGTGGATGGGCATGCACGACTGCTTTGACGTCGTCACGCTCTTGATAGCAACGAATGTGCATCTTAATCTCACTGGATGGACGATAGCCTTCATTGGCTTCCAAAAATCTCACCTTGCAAATTAAGCTTGACTAGCTTCTCTGGTGTAATAAAGCTCTTGCTCATGCCAGTTGGGGTCGCGATAATCGTGTCGTCAGATAAGCGAACTGAGACATTCCCGTCGTTGGCGGCTACCCAACCTAGTTGCCACATTTTGTGGCACACGTCACAAATTTGGTCTCTGACCAAACGTTCTTCTTGATTCATACAATCATCCCTTTCTTTAAGATAATGATACCTCGTTGTAAAATCGCTTACAATAGATGAAAGCGCTATTGGTAAATGGTCAAAAATAATGCTATAATATAGTCAGAAGTGTTCAAATTTGTTCATCAAGGAGGGATACTGGATGGTTTCTTTTGAACGGATGAGCCGTATTATGGATATTCTCGGCAAAAAGAAAGTCATCTCCACCACGCAACTTGAGTCACTCGTCTACTGCTCCACTTCTACTCTCAGACGCGACTTGATTGCGCTCGAGCGCGACGGCAAGATTCTCCGCAGTCACGGGGAAGTGCGCCTAGCCAACAGCAACAACATTGAGTACACCTATTCTGCGCGTGCTCATGAGGAACAAAGAAGTAAGGAAATTATCGCCGATATTGCCTCTACCTTTATCACCGATAATCTCTCCATCTTCATCGACAGCTCTACCACTGCTGCCAGTCTCATTCCCTATCTATCCCCCCACCAGAATCTGCGCGTCATTACCAATGGGATTGAGGCGGCGCGTCTACTCAACAACTTCGAAAAATGTCACCCTCTTCCCTATCGGGTGGCCATATCGACTTTGGCACCAACTCCGCCTTGGGTGACTTTGCCACCCAGTTCATCAATAACTTTCATGCCGACCTGGCCTTCTTCTCCTGCCGCGGGCTTGATCGCTATGCTGCCTACGAGGCCAACCACAATCAGGCCATGATTAAACAGCAGATGATTGCCAATGCCGACAAGGCCATCTTGCTGGCTGACCACTCCAAGTTCAATACCAGCCACTATTTCAAGCTCAGTAACTACTCTGCTCTGGATTACATTGTGACCGACCAGCCCCCTATTGAGTCCTTCCAGGACACAGTTGGCCCCCACTGCGAAATCCTCTGGGGCTCCTGAAAAAGTCAAAAAAAGCGCGTCTCTATGGCGCGCTTTTTTTATCTTAGAAATAATTATTAAACTTAATTTGTTTTTCCCTCATATTGAAAAGTCACTTTTCTCCACTTACTTATAAGTTAAAAGTGCCTAATTTCAAATTCAGACGACCACAAGGCAAGCCAGTCACTGAGCAAGTCACAAAGTAAAAAGGCCAGCATCTTCTGCTGGCCTTTTTTTAGATTGCTTTGCTGTCAATACCCTTTTCCTGATTACGCTTAGCTACCCAAGCGGTCAAGAGTGGCGTTAAAATGGCCGTCACGATAACGGAGGCCGTGATTTGGGTCGTAGCGATTGACTCCAGCCCCTTAAAGCTAGCATCCACAGCTGCCAAGGCTGCCGGGGTTGCAATGGCACTGGCTGCTGTACTAGAAATGGCTGCACCGGCAATCCCGGAGCCGCCTGTACGACCGGTCCACCCAGATAGCGACTGCCCCGCCAAGCGCGGTGGTCAGAATCCCTAAAAGGATACCTGGCAGGCCGCCTTCAAGAATTTGGCCGAAGCTCATGTTAGCCCCCAAGCAGAAACCCACAATCATAATAATAGCAGGCACCCCATTGGAGAGAGCTTTCTTCATAAAAGGAAAGGCATTCCCAAGGGCAATCCCTAGGACTAGGGGCAAGACCGTTCCGACTAAGTTCCAAATGGAAATATTAGCCAAGCCCGCTGAAGCTAAGGCCGCCATGGTCACCATCGGCCCTACACTAAGGGTGGTAATGCCCACAGCCCCGGCGTCAATTTCATTACCGTAGACATCGACAATGCCGGCATACATGGCATTATTGGCCACAGACATGGCCCCGATGATGGCGAGGGCTGACAGGCCCAGGAAATTATCGCCTAGGAGTTTGGCTACTAAGAGCCCTAGGACAACGGAGACGGCAATCTTGGATAGGATGATAGCTGCCCCGCGGCCTACCGCTTTAGGCGTGTTTTTTAAGGAAATGGTCCCCCCAATGAAGAAGAGGAAAGCCCCGACTAGAGGCCCGGCTCCCTTTACAATTGGGGTGGTGAAACCACCAATTTGTAGGACCTGTGGCAACAGGCTGTTAATGGCACAGCCGATAAACATAGGGATAATAATAATGTCCCCAGGGATTTTGAATTTTTTGGCTTTTTGCATCTTGCTTGGCTCCCTTCAGATAGATTGACTTGGAGACATCAACCATCTAAGGTAATGCCGCCGTCGCAGTCGCCAATTTCCCCAGTGATGAAGCTTGCTAAATCGCTGGCGAAGAAGAGAATCATTTGGGCGATTTCAACTGGTTCGGCGCGTTTGCCTAGCGGAATCATGCTAATGACGCGTTGGCTCTTTTCAGCGTCTTCGGATAGGACGGTCGTCATTTCAGTCCGTGTGAAGGATGGGCAAACTGCATTACAGTAGATACCGTATTTACCGCCTTCCTTAGCAATGGCTTTGGTCAAGCCATTCAAGCCGGCCTTAGAAGAGGCATAGGCAGCCGTCCCTAAGAGGCCACCCCCTAATTTAGCAGCTACTGAGGAGACGTTAACAATACGACCACCGCCCGCTTGCTTGAAATAAGGGAAAATCTGGCTGATGGTAGAGAAGCAACCGGTCAGATTAATCCGGATGGTGCGTTCCCATTCTTCATAGCTTAATTGATCAAATGGCTTAGCAGAGATGACCCCAGCACAGTTGACTAGAATATCCACGCGTTCAGGTCTGGACAGAATACTTTGCATAGCGGTCTCAATGGCCTCATGGTCACCTAAATCCATGTGGACAAAATCGACGGATGGACCAAATTCGGCAATGGTTGCCCGAGCTGCTGCCTCATTGATATCGGCGATAATGACGGATCCACCGCCTTCGACAATACCGCGAACGACTTCTTTCCCGATCCCATTGGCACCACCTGTGACAATGGCTCTTTTACCTGTAAAGTCCATGTTATCAGATCCTTCTTTCTAGGTTTGTCATAGAATTCTATGCTTTAAGTATAGCACTCCTGTTATCGAATTGAAAGCCGATTATATAAAATATGGTATTTTATTGAATTTAAGAATATAGTTTATGCTTAGATAGAGATTGGCTATACCTCGGTCATAAAAGGACCTTCTCCCGACAAAAATTAGAAAATTTGTGAACGAGGGACACAACACAAGATGAAAGGCCTTTCACTTGCTTCACAAGCCTTCCAGTGCTAGACTGAGGTTATAGTGGCCTAGCCACAAATCTAGAAAGAAAAGGTGATGTTTGATGGAAAAAGTATTTGCAAGTCCTTCTCGTTATGTCCAAGGTAAAGGCGTGCTCAAGTCTGGCTTAGACCATATTCTCGCTCTAGGTAAGCGCGCACTCCTACTAGCCGACTCGACTGTTTATGAAATTGCCGGCCGTCAGTTAGAAGAAGACCTCAAAGCTCGCAGTGCCTTTGTTCACTACGAAGCCTTCCATGGGGAAGCTTCAGACGTGGAAATTGACCGCGTTAGCCAAGTAGGTCGTGACCTAGACATTCAAGTCATCCTTGGTTTGGGTGGTGGTAAGACCATTGATACCGCCAAAGCCATTGCTGACAAGCTACAAGTGCCGGTAGCTATCCTGCCTACGGTCGCTTCGACTGATGCTCCTACTTCGGCTCTCTCGGTTATTTACTCAGAAGAAGGCGTCTTCGAACGTTACCTCTTCTACAGCAAGAACCCTGAACTCGTCCTAGTAGACACCCAAGTCATTGCCCAAGCACCTGTGCGCCTGCTAGCTTCTGGGATTGCAGATGCCCTAGCTACCTGGGTTGAAGGTCGTGCTGTCATTGAAGCGCATGGCGCTACCATGGCCGGCGGCAGTCCAAGTATTGCAGCCGAAGCCATTGCCCGTGCCTGCGAAGCCACCCTCTTTGAAAATGGCCTCCAAGCCCTAGCTGCTGCTCATGCCAAGGTCGTAACGCCAGCCCTAGAAGCAGTGGTGGAAGCCAACACCTTACTGAGTGGGATTGGTTTTGAATCTTGTGGTCTGGCTGCCGCTCACGCCATCCACAATGGTTTTACTGCCTTACATGGCGATATTCACAGCCTAACCCACGGGGAAAAGGTGGCTTATGGGACTCTGACCCAATTGCTATTAGAAAATCGTCCTAAAGAAGAATTAGACCGCTACATCCGCTTCTATCAAGCTTTGGGCCTCCCAACTAGCTTGGAAGAAGTCAAATTAGCTGGTGTGGCCTATGAAGACCTAGTCAAAGTCGGCGCCCTAGCTACTCAAGATGGCGAAACCATTCATCAAATGGCCCAAAAATTCACGGCTAGCGATGTGGCCGATGCCCTCTTAGCCTTAGATGCCTACGTACGGGAGAATTTTTAAACTTTTAAACTATAGACATCATTAAAATAAACCGAAATAACTTCATGGTGGCCAGTCCATAAGTTATTTCGGCTTGTTTTGTCTATGATGTTAGTAACTGTGAACTTAAATTACGGTAGAGATTAGTATTCTGTAACTTCTCAGTATCTGCAGATTGAATTACTTCATTCCATAATTCTTTAGGATTTTTTTACACTTATAACTCGATGATTCGCTAGAATATATGTTCATATAGAAGGCTAATAAATCGTGTCCATTAATCACTTGATATTTATCTAATTTTTTTCCCGTCTAATTTTTACAATATTCCTTTTTAATTTCGGACTTGTTTCCCTCCACATAGGAAGTATCCCGATACAAACTTATCACTTCATCTAAGCACATGTCTTCATCACCGTAAACGCCCTGATTCCATTTTTTCATAAGGGAGACGAATATTACGACTATTAGAAAAAAACGTATTCCAAAAATTAGGAAGAAACTTATTGTAGTTCAAATACCTATAGAGTCCTATTCTATAGCTTAACTTCTCTGCTACTTCATAACTTTTGGCTTTAATCTCATTTTCTGTTTCTTCTGAAGCACCCAAATATTGAACTCTTCTTAAGAACATTGTCTCTATATCATGTTCATCTGTAACAAAGATTCGATTATCCTCAGTTCTTTTCTCACCAGTAAGATGTGTAAAGTCAGCATCTATAATACCAAAAAAACAGCTTTTTATATTTGTTGTCTTTGAATCACTAGTTTCACTAGTAACAAACTTAATCACATTAGAATATCCTTCGACTGGCTTAAAAGTAACATCTTTTAAATCTTTAAAGAGCGTTTGATATGCTATCACATCGCTGTCACCCTCAACATACACTAAAACAATAGGAGGAGTGCTTGACATCAGAATACTAGTTTTATACCGCTGAGGATTAATAGATTTGGTCATACTACTAATTTGTTTCATGTTGTGCCCTCATCTTGAACTAAAATCATTTATGAGATTCCAATGATCATCAACAATATCTGGTGAGTGTGTTGCTACTAGCGACTTAAAGTCACTTTTCTTTGCTATTTTAATTAAATCAGAAATAAACTGCTTTTGCCAATCTATATGAAGTGAAATTTCTGGCTCGTCTATAAGCACAAATCTGGCCTTGTTAAGCTCAAAAATTAAATTGCATAGAAGAATAATCTCGTTTTTTTCACCTGAAGATAATCTATCCAATGAAAAACTTTTCATTATTAATTTTTTTGAAGTAACTTCGATTCCATTTATAGCACTAATTGAACAACTCTTACCGTCTAGCTTACTGTTAATTAGATTTTTTTGAATAAATCTACTCGTCCAGCTATATCTTTAAAAAAATAGATAAACGTTCTGCGACATTCTCCAAATACAACTCTATTGCAACAATTCCTTCTTCATTGAATTGAAAATCTTCTTTTAAGATTTCCGTATCAGGCCCTATAATGCCAGAATCATAGTACTCAGTTCTTTTGAGCAAAAAGCTTTTTTTGTGTTTTTCTTTCAGAAAAATCCAAATTAGTTCTTCGGTTCTCATTAAGTCTAGCCATAAAATCAGATATAAAATTGTTACTTTGGTTCCACGTTAATCTTTTACACTCTTCATTTTTTTCTTGAATCAATTTTTTCACGATATTTGAGCACAAATCAATATTTTCCGAAAACTCATGGAGTAGTGTACGATTGACTATTCTTTGATATTTAATCATTAGCGTTTTATTTGCTTCTATTCTACTATTAAAAATCTGAGTCTCCGATATTAACCTTGCTAAACACGGTATCATTCAAGTCATCTATCCCACCATATTTTTTTCGATAAGTTCATCGCTATGATATGTTTTTACCATCTAATTCATCTTTGTAACGATATGGGGCAACTATTTTTATTCCTTTAACGGATTGAGAAATCTTATAGGCCAAATCATCACGATTCTCTGCTTTGACATCAATCGTACTGAACTTATGATAAATGGTCTCATCAGCTTTAATATATAAAGAGGAGTTATCCTTAGATTTCTTAATACTCCAAACTTTCTGATCTTCAAACGTTACCACTATTTCGTCAAACCGCAAAGTTTGGAAATATGACCATCTCTTAGAAAAAAGTCTATCTATAGCAAATAAAACCGTAGTTTTGCCCACACCATTCTTCCCGATAATTATTGACACCTGATTTTTATCAAATGTAATCCTATGGTCAAATCTACCAAATAATCCTTTGATTTCAAAACTAATCATCTCCAATTCTCTCATGAAGATTCCTCCGGTTTTCCGTAATTTATAAATCTATCACAGTAAATTGTTTAACATACCCACTTGCTATAGTCTTCGTCTTCCATTGCTTCCACTTCACCCAAGAGATAGCCGTTACCTACTTGAGAGAAGAAGTCATGGTTGGAGGTTCCGGTTGAAATCCCGTTCATGACAATTGGATCAACATCTTCTGCTGTATCCGGGAAGAGCGGGTCAAATCCTAAGTTCTGGAGGGCCTTATTAGCATTATAGCGAATGAAGACCTTAACTTTTTCAGTCCAACCTACTTGGTCATAGAGGGACTGGGTGTATTTGGCTTCATTTTGGTAGAGGTCCATACAGAGTTCATAGACCCACATCTTGAGTTCAGCCTGCTGATCTTCTGGCAATTCATTGTAGCCCAATTGGAATTTATAACCGGTATAGGTCCCGTGGACGGACTCGTCACGGATAATGAGCTTGATGATTTCTGCCACGTTAGCCAACTTGTTATTCCCTAAGTAATAAAGTGGCGTGAAGAAACCTGAGTAGAAGAGGAAGGTCTCTAACATGGTAGAGGCTGCCTTAATCTTGAGGCCATGGCCCGATTGGTAGATTTCATTAATCTTCTTAGCCTTATACTGGAGTTGTTCGTTAGTGTTGGTCCATTCGAAGATTTCCTCAATTTCGGCCTTGGTATTTAAGGTAGAGAAGATGGTGGAGTAAGACTTAGCGTGAACAGATTCCATGAACTGGATATTGTTCCAGACCGCTTCTTCATGTTGGGTCCGGACAAAATCCTTCATGAGCGCCGCCCCTTCTTCTGATTGAAGAGTATCTAGGAGGGTCAAACCGCCGAAGGCTTTGGCCACTACGTCACGCTCTGCCATGGATAAGGTCCGCCAGTCATCCAAGTCATTAGAAACCGGAATCCGGGTATCCAACCAGAATTGCTCGGTCAGTTTCTCCCAGGTTAACTTATCAATCATATCTTCGACCTTGTTCCAGTCGATGGCCTTATAGTAGGCTACTGGCATGCTGTTCTTCTGGGAAAGAATTTGGTTAAAGTATTGTTTGTCTGTCATGTCTGACGCCTCCTAGATCGAGCAGCTTTCGCATTCGTTGCTGCCGACTTCGTCGTTATTTTCCGTAAAGGTCCGCACATAGTAGATGGACTTGATGCCCTTCTTCCAAGCATAGTGACGTAAGATGTTAAGGTCACGTGTGGTCATCTTGTTGGTCCGGCCTTCTTTCCACTCATACATGCCTTCTGGCAATTCTGAACGCATGAAGAGGGTCAAGGACATACCTTGGTCGATATGTTTTTGGGCCGCCGCATAGACGTCGATCACCTTACGCATATCTGTATCGTAGGCTGATTTATAGTATGGCAGGGTCTCATTGGATAGCATTGGCGCTGGATAATAGGTCTTACCTGTCTTCTTCTCTTGACGTTCTTCAATCAGACGCGTAATTGGGTGCAAGCTGGCACTAGTCTCGTTGACATAAGAGATAGACCCTGTTGGCGCAATCGCCAGACGGTTTTGGTGGTAGAGGCCATGCGCCGCTACTTGCTCCTTAAGGGCACGCCAGTCATCTGCTGTTGGCAGTGCCACCTTGCTCATGATCGCAGCCACCTTGTCAGAGGTCACTTGGAAAGGTGCTTGGATATAAGCATCGAAGTATTCGCCTGTCGCGTACTTAGAATTCTCGAAGTTATCAAATTTCTTGCCACGTTCCTTGGCAATCTTATTGCTGGCTACTAAGGTGTAGTAGTTTAAGGCATAGAAGTAAGCTTCGGTCAATTCAACTGATTCTGGTGAACCATACTCCATTTGGTTGATGGCGAAGAGGGTATGCAAGCCCATGCCACCCAAACCAATGGTGTGAGCCAAGTCATTCCCGTGTTTAACAGTTGGCACTGCTTCAATGTTGGAATGGTCGGTGACATAGGTCAAGGCCCGGACTGCAGTCTCTACCGACGAAGCAAAGTCAGGTGATTCAATCATGTTTGGAATGTTAGTTGAACCCAAGTTACAGCTAATGTCTGTCCCTAAGACTTCAAACTCTTGACGGTTGTTAATGTGGCTTGGCCGTTGAACTTGAAGGATTTCAGAACAGAGGTTGGACATGGTAATGGTCCCATCAATTGGGTTAGCCCGGTTAGCCGTGTCGATGTTGACGATATATGGGTAGCCTGATTCTTGTTGGAGCTTAGAAATCTCATTCTCCAAGTCACGTGCTGAAATCTTAGATTTGCGGATTTCAGGGTTGTTAACCAAGTTGTCATATTCTTGCGTAATATCCACATAGGCAAATGGACGACCATAGATGCGTTCCACATCGTAGGGACTGAAGAGGTACATAGGCTCATCTTTGGCAGCTAATTCGTAGAATTTATCTGGTACCACGACCCCTAAAGACAGGGTCTTAACCCGGACCTTCTCATCCGCGTTTTCCTTCTTGGTTGAGAGGAAGGAAACAATATCTGGATGGAAGACATTGAGGTAGACAGCACCGGCCCCGTTACGTTGGCCTAATTGATTAGAATAGCTAAAGCTATCTTCCAAGAGCTTCATTACCGGCACAACCCCGCTAGAGGCGTTCTCAATCTTCTTAATCGGGTCACCAGCAGCTCGTAGGTTGGACAGGTTGACCCCTACCCCACCGCCAATTCGAGACAGTTGTAAGGCAGAGTTGATAGCCCGACCGATTGAGTTCATATCGTCAGAAATTTGGATTAAGAAGCAAGAAACCAACTCTCCACGGCGCTTACGCCCTGAGTTGAGGAAGGTTGGAGTTGCGGGTTGATAGCGTTGGCTGATCATTTCGTCCCGCAAACGCACCGCTAATTCCTGGTCCCCGTCCGCTAAGAAGAGGGCACAAAAAGCAATACGGTCTTCATAGCGCTCTAGGTAGCGAGCCCCATCGTTGGTCCGTAAGGCATATTGGGTATAGAATTTGAAGGCAGACATGAAGGACTTGAAGCGGAACTTCATCTTATAGGTGCTGGAAATCAGCTCCTTGATGAACTCCATTGGGTATTTCTCTATGAATTCCCGTTCGATAAAGTCGTTATCTACCAAGTAGTTAATCTTCTCTTCCAAAGAATAGAAGAAGACCGTGTTAGGGTTAACATGCTCTAGGAAATAAGCACGCACGGCTTCCCGGTCCTTGTTGAGAGGGATTTTCCCATCAACAGGACGGTTTAATTCATTATTGAGTTTGAAGTAAGTGACTTCAGTCGGACGACTCTTTAAGACTGGTTTATCCAAGTTGTTCCACCTGCTCTTTCAATTTATTAACATCATTTTCGGATCCCTGAAATTCAAATAAGTGCAAGAGGGGCACTTGATAATCTCGGGCCAAATCCTTGGCTGTAAAACCAAATAAGGTATTAAAATTACGGTTCCCACCACCGGCAACGCCCCTAAAATAATGGCGGTTATTGCCTACTTCGATAAATTCATTGACGATCTCGGTTGCTTCCTTCTCATAAGTCGGCACGACTACAATATAGGGTTCCTGGACTTCAGTGAAGACGGAGTCTGGAGTAATCTCCAACAAGGGATAGCCTAATTTATGGACAAACTTACGCGTTTGACCCGTGATGGATAGGTAGACCACTAGCAATTTCAACACCTCCTTCAATAGATTTTTCAACATGTTCTATCTTACCATATTTGGGACGAAACAAGCCTTAAGCCCCAACATTTAGTGCACGATTCCTCTAGACAACACAAGATGTAGTGGTAAAAAGCCTGTCTACCCTAGCTAAATCAGGCTACTTCAAGCCTGGCAAGTTGGCCCAGCGCTATATCTTGTGCTCCTTACTTGACAAGCCAGAGGCCAGCCTCTAGACTAGTAGATGACAAGTGTAATTTATTTACAGAAGGGAGCACGCCTATGACGGATACACTCACTCAAGCCAAGCTAGGTCATCCTCACATTTCTGAAGCTGAATGGCGTCTCATGCGTGTCGTTTGGACGCAACCTGGTATTACCAGCCGCCAGCTTATTGATACCCTGTCTGACAGCACCGACTGGAAGGTGGGGACCATTAAGTCCCTACTCTCACGCTTAATCCAAAAGGGCTACCTGGATAAAGCCCAGGACACAAGTCCCTTCCAGTTTCATGCTACCATTAGTCAAGAAGAGGCCGCACTAGGTCGCCTGCAGGCTGCCCTAGAGCCTATTTGTACAAAATCACGGGCTCGTTATCTAGCCCACTTGCTGGCTACTAATCCCCTCAGCCAGGCTGACTGTCAGGCTCTAATTGACCAGCTCCAGGAACAAATCAAGACGGCTCCCCAAGCGGTTGCCTGTCAGTGCCCACCTGGTGCCTGCCAATGTCACCATCATCATGCTAGCTAGCCTATAAGATAAGAAACCCCAGACATCCTGTCTGGGGTTTCTTTTTGTTTAGTTATTAGTTGGAATGGTTTGTTTAGCTTCGAATGCTTTAACCATTTCAGAAGTTGCTTCTTCAATCGGCTTAGTATCGACTAATTTAGCTTGTACTATAACCCGCATGGTCAGTGAAGAATCACAAGTCACCATGGTCAAGATTGGATTGGCTGTTGGCTCAATCAAGTCAACCCGGCTTGGGTCAACTTCATCAATATAGTTGATTTCATATTTATAAACCTTATCCAAGTCTGTTAGGTAGACGGCTTGGCCCACCTTAGCGTGCATTAAAGGTTCGAACAACAAGCCCTTATGGATGGAGTGGTGACTAGCAATGGCGTAGTTGGATTCCCCCATCTTCTGGTTAGGCATCAAGGTCCCTGCCCCTAAGTACATCCCCTCGTTAGTCACACCCTTATAAATTGGCAAGTTCATACCGACATCTGGCATGGCTACCCCACCGACTGTTGGTAGGTCCTTAGGATTGACACCGCTAGAAATCACATCATATGGGTTTAGCGGTTTGATAACGCCAAAGTCATAGCTTACTTCCTTCTTCTCGTTGGACTCAATTTCAGCCCGCTTGTCACGGTTTAATTCCGTCACGGCGTTGGTTTCTTGACCTTGGCGTACCAAGTAGTTCTTAATTGGATCCAATAAGAAGAGTACCGCTGCTGCTAAGAAGAGCAGGACTGCTAGGAAAATCCGCCAAGAGAAGCCACCCTTACGCTTCTTCTTGCCTTGTTTTTGCGGCTTCTCTTTCTTTACTTTTGCTTCTTTAGCTGGTTTTTCAGCCTTGGCCGGCTTCTTACCCCGCTTTTTCTCTTGACGCATGCGCTCTGTCCGCGTCATCCGTTCTTCCGTCATATTCTATATCCCCCTCTAGGTACTTATCATTCTTAGTTTAACATGTCGCCGTCTAAATAGATAGTAAAAGAGCCTAGGCTCGTGTCGAGCCTCGTTCCACCAAATCTGCTTCAAAGTAGCAGGCCCTTTCCTTGAGGCTTTCTCCCTCAATTAAGCGCATAAGTTGCTCCACACAGGCAATCCCCATATCCAAGACTTTCTGCTTCATGGTGGTCAACTGTGGACTGGCAATCTGGTCTAAAAAGACCCCATCAAAGCCAATAACCCCAACATCGTCCGGCATGGTTCTGCCCAGTGACTTGAGCCCCCGCTGAATGCCTAAGGCAATGCGGTCTGAGGCACAGACGAAGCATGTGTTAGGTTCCAAATGCACCTCCAGACGCTCAACCAATTCTGCTGCCGCCGTCGAGGAATTCCGAATGCGGTGAATTTGTGCCGTGTGATCTGGATGTTGCGCCAGAGCGTCTTGATAGCCTTGCTCCCGCTGGCGCTCGAAGTATTCCGGCACGTCAATCCCGACAAAGACAATGTGGTCATACCCTTTTTTAAAGGCATACTCGGTGGCCTTAAATTCAGCCTGCCGGTTATCAGAATCAACAAAAGGCACGCCGTAGGTATTCTCCCCGTAGAGAATCAGCGGCTTGTCGATTTTGCGAATCCATTCATAGTCGGACTCTCGCATGCCGGTGATAATATAACCATCACTATTCCCCGTATCAATGGTGTTCTCCGTCATGAGTTGGAGGGAGTATTGGTACTTATCTAAACCTTTGGCAATCCCGGATAAGAGGTTCATATAATAAGGTTCAGTGGCATCCATTTCTTCCAGAATTAAGACCTTAACAATTAGGGTCCGGTTCTGGGCTAGGGCCTTGGCCGCCATATTAGGTCTATAATTGAGTTCTTCCATGGCCTGATAGACCAATTGCTTGAGTTCATCTGTCACCAGTTGGGGGTGATTGATTACTCGAGAGACCGTCATTTTAGAGACATTAGCCTTCTTGGCCACGTCTTTCAGCGTTGCGATAATGTCCACTCCTCTCCATCGATTTGCCAGTGTATTCTTCCCTATTATACACTAAAATAACCTGCTCTTGCGACTAAAAGCAGGTATTTTTTTAGGAAAATACTTTGAATTTACTAGGAAATAACATTAGGCAATTGAGGTCGCGAATGATCAGGAAGCCCTAGTCCCGCGCCTGCAGAATCCCCCTAAGTAGTCCTTGTCGTCCTACGACCACTAAGTGATCCGCCAGGTCAGTCACTGAACTTGCGGTGGGTGCCTGATCAATGGCCTCTAAAATCATAGCCAAATTCGTTCCCGCCAGGACCGCGACTTGTGGATGTCCCTGGGACAGCAACATGCTGACATTAAAGGGCGTACCCCCCTTAAAATCTGTTAGAATCAACAAGCCCTGCGCCCCATGCGCCTCAATGCTAGCTGCGATTTGGGCTTGGTAGTCACTGAGATTGGTTCCTTCCTCAAAAGGCAACCAATTGATCAGCTCCTGGTCACCTACAATCATTCTACTGGCTGCCGCCATGCCGGAGGCAAAGCCTCCATGCCCTGTCACCATGACCTTCATCTGACATCCACTCCTTGCTTTTTCTTACTTCTATTGTATGTAACTTAACCCCATCCGACAAGCCCTGATCATAAGAAAAAAGCCCAGTTCCAATAGAACGAGGCTAAAAGAATGGATTGATTTAATCGCGAGGCTTAATATGTCGCAAATGGGTCAAGGCCAAAGCCAAGAAAAGGCTGTTAACAATCATAGGGAAGGCTAAGACCGTTTGCTTTTCCTTGAAGTAGTAGGCTGCTAGGACAAATAGTTGGACAGCCAAGACGATGACCATAAGGAAGCGGGTCATCCGATAACGCTTGATCAGTTCATTAGGTTCTGGTTGATTCATTGCTTTACTCCTTATCCTTGCCGTTTAAGTTGCCGGCGGTTTGGTCCATCAAGGGTGATTTCACGCGCTAGGTAACGAACCCGCTCCATGATACGGCCTGCCTTGGCTAGGCTAATGCCTTTTTGGTTGTAGGTCAGGACTTCTTCGTATTCTTTGAGAGAGAAGTTGGAAGTGAAGAAAGTCGGAAGCGATTCCCGCATACGGTACTCTAGAATAATGGCCAAGACTTCGTCTCGCACCCAGCCCGATGGATCGGACTCGGCGCCCATATCATCTAGCATTAAGACGTCCACCTGCTTGACCTTATCCAAGTTGGCCTGGGTGCTATTGTCCCGAATAGAAGCCCGCATATCGGAAGCAAAGGTTGGGAAATGTAAGAAAGTCACCGTCGCTCCCTCTTCTTCCACCAAATGATTGGCTAAAGCCCCCAATAAATAGGTCTTGCCTACCCCGTAAGGGCCCGTAATATAGAGACCTTGTGCTGATTTAGGATCTTGGTGATAGGTCTGCATAAATTGCGTCACGGCATTGATTAAGGCCTGACGTTCTGGCGAATCAATAATGTAATCAGCCAAATGAGCCTGGCGGACATCATCCGCCATCATGCGGTTATCTAAATTAGCGGCTTGGCGACGCGCCTTGAGGCTGGCCAAGTAATCAGTGGTTGGCTTGTAGCGGACATCAATAAAATTATGGTTAATGAATAATTCTGGCTGGTAGCCTGGGTTAGTGCCTGGCTGTCCTGATTCAATCGCCCGACGTTCTAGACGAAACTCATTGAGTTTGGACAGGGAATTCTGAATCATTTCCCCGCTTAATTCTGCCTGATGTTCTTGGAGGAAGGCTTGAATGGCTTCATCCTGGCGGACCAAGGCCACTGCCTGCTCATAAATTTCTTGCAGATGGGGCTGGTTCATAATCTGACGCATGACGTCTTGGATTGTCTCCATAAGATTCCTCCTCTAGTGGTCTAGCTCCTGGGCTGACCCTTTCTTAAATGGATTGACGAAGGTCTGGGTGGCTTGACTAGCAGTTGGGTTAGCATCAGGCTGGGCCTGATTGGATGCCTGCCCTGAATTCTGGCCTGCTTGGCGTTGCTTGGCTAGCCATGAAGGCACCACTTCTTGACGCTGATGGGCGCCAGACCCTGGTGGGCCCGCCCATAAGGACGTCCCGACTCCTGGCTAGACTTCTTGGCTTGGGCCTGGCGCTTGTCTTCGATATAGCGGAAGACTTGGTGGACTTCTTTAATTCCCTTTTGCTGCCACTCATCCAGTAATTTTTCAAAATTAGACTTGTAAAGGTGATCGCGGCCTTCCATGACCAAGAGATAATAGACTGCTAGGTTGACAATGGCAGGCGACAATTTAACCTTATCCAAAGCAGCTTCTAGGTTATAGCCTTCTTGGTCGCTCCGGATGCCACCCTTGGCTTGCTTGACTTGCTTGAGAAAGGCTAGCGGCGGCAAAATCTCCGCCGTGGCAATAATCTGCGCCTGGTTTTGGCTATAGTGACCTTGGTCTAGCAAGGCTTGGGCGCGGGCTTGAATCTGGTCTTTGAGCTGGCCGGCTTGGTTAGCAGCCGATCCCTTGCTGCTGAGGCTGTCCTTATAGCGCTTAGCCAAACTCGGCAATTGATCCATGGCGATTTGTTCCGTCTGGTCTTGGTAGGCCAATTTAATGACTGTCGCCACTTGCTCCTCGTTAAAGCCATAGACTTGATGGAGACTGGCCATTTGCTGGCGCAGTTCCCGCGTGAAGAGCCGGCTATTAACTTGAGCCGCTTCTAGTATATCCAGAACCTGACCATAACGGAAACTATCCTGGCCGGCTTGGTCCAAGTTGGCTTCTGCCGGATTAGGGGCGGTCTGCTGACGGTAGGAACCCGATAAAGCATCCTGGTTCTGCGCGTCTTTGATGGCTTGGTCTGATGGATAGTCGAAGACCTGACTGAAGGACTGGGTCACTTCCACATATTCGCTGGCATCCATCTCTTCCCATTCAAAGCGGCGCATCAAGCGATAGAAGGCCTGATCCCCAATCTTATTCATGAGCAGAGCCGCGTAAAGGGGGTGCTGCAAGAAGCTCCCCACTTCAAGTGGCGCCATAACTTCATAGGAGACTAATTGAGTCTGGGCATTACCTTGGACCTTCTTAGATTGATAGGACTTGAGTAAGCCCAAGGCCTCCAAGTATCCGCGGGCTTGATTCAAGTCGGCCGGCGACACTTGCAGTTGATCAATCAAGCTAGCATGCATGACCGCTGGGCTCCAGACCCCATCTGCTCCTGCATAATCCGTTAGAGACAGATAGAAGGCCAGTCCCACCGTGCCGATGACAGGCTGATAACATTGACGCAGAGTCACTTGCTGTAGCTGGGACAAGGGCGCTTGTTGCCGAACCCGAAAGGGCTGTAAGGGACTTAACATGGTGGGACCTCCTTTCTAAATTTGACTTAAGTCAATTGATTATTTCTTATCGTTTTTCTCACTTAAACGATCTTGTAGAGCTTGGAGTTCCTTTAAGAAACTCTCACGCGAGTGGAATTGACGATAGACACTGGCAAAGCGAATATAAGCCACTTCATCTAATTCCATCAAGAGTGGAATCACAAATTCCCCAATTTGTTCTGATTCAATTTCCTGGTCAGTGATTTCGCGAATCTTGTTTTCTACTTGTTGAGCCAAAGCCTGCATTTGTTCCATGGTAATAGGCCGTTTTTCAGCTGAACGCACAATCCCGCGCAGTAGCTTCTCTTGGCTGAATTCTTCCCGGGTACCGTCACGCTTAATGACCAACAAGGGAATTTGTTCGATCCGTTCATAGGTAGAGAAACGATGTTTGCAGTTGAGGCATTCCCGCCGCCGCCGGATTGCCGCCCCACCATCAGCTGGCCGAGAGTCATTAACTTTGGAGTTTTGGTGATGACATTTTGGACATTCCATAGGGTTCCCTCCTTATCTTCTGGCGCCAGATGGCGCTTTTCCCTTCTATTATAACGAATTCTTATCAGAGGAACAAGCTAGAGACGGCTTAAAGCCTGATCTACCTGGGCAAAGGTCGCCGCCAAGCTTCCCTGATTATCGATGACTAAATCTGCCCCTTGGCGTTTGGTTTCAATAGATGCCTGGCTGGCAATGGCTGCCTCCGCTTGGCCTTGGCTCCAGCCATTACGGGCCATTAGCCGCTCTACTTGCAAGCCATGGGGTAGATAAACCACCCAGACCTGATCCATTTTTTGGTCATAGCCTGTCTCATAGAGTAGGGGGATATCGAAAAAGGCAAGCCTTGCTCCCGCCTGGGCCAGACGCTGACTCTCCCCTTCCAAGGCCTCATAAATGAGTGGATGCAAGAGCTGATCCACCTCCTGGCGCAACTTGGCATTCCCAAAGAGCTGCTGGCCAAAGACTTGGCGGTTAAGGGCACCTGACTTATCTAGAATTTCCCTACCAAATCGCGCCACCAAGCGTTCCAGACCCTCCTGGCCAGGTTCCACTAGCTGACGGGCTATTACATCCGCATCGACAAGGGGATAGGCTAGTTCCTTTAAATAGTTAGATACAGTGGATTTACCCGTGGCAATCCCTCCTGTTAAACCAATTCTAAGCATGGCTTTTTCCTCCTAGCGGATGCTTGAGGCGGGCTGGTTGGCAATGAGGGCAGAAATGGGTCCCTCGTCCCCCCAATTGGACCTTATGAATGAGATGACCACAACGTTCACAGGGCTCATCAACTCGGCCATAGACAGCCAAGGACTCCTGATAGGTTCCAGCCGTCCCCAAGGAATTGCGATAGGTCCGAATAGTAGAACCACCCGCCTGCACAGCCGCCGCTAAAATCTCAATAATGGCGGCATGTAGGCGTTTGACCTCATGGACGGTAAGGTCACAAGCCGGTCTTGCTGGATGAATCCGTGCCTTAAAGCAAACTTCATCCACATAAATATTACCTAAACCAGCCACTAGGGTCTGGTCCAGCAAGAGGGGCTTAAGCGCCCGTTTAGAAGCCGCCAGCTGAGCCCGAAAAATAAGCCAAGTCAAAGGCTTCTTGCGTAGGCTCAGGTCCTAACTTCTTGCTGGCAAAATAGCTTTCTAATTGGTCCTTGGCCATATAAGAGAAACGTCCAAACTTGCGGACATCCTCATAATGGAAGTGGCTGCCGTCCTCAAACGTCATGATGAGATGCACATGTTTGGGCTTGGTCTTAGGCTCCTGACCTGGTGGGTAGACATGGCACTTACCTTCCATTCGCAAATGAAAAACTAGCACCTGAGGACCAAAATCCAGCCATAAGTACTTGCCCCGCCGCCCCACCGCTTGGATGGTCTGGCCACGCAAGTAGTCTTGCCATTGAGCCAATGTCTCTTGGGGCCTTAAGTCAATCAGTTTAGGCCAAAATACCTGGACCTCAGCAATGGTCTTGCCCTCAATCAGACTGGTCAGACCACGTCGTACCGTTTCAACTTCGGGTAATTCCGGCATAAGTCACTTCCTTTCTAGGCCGGCTCGCTAAGGAGCCTGGGCCCTATTTTAATTGATACCAGTTGCCGCCACTGGCTGCTTCTACCTTAAGCGGTACCGATAGGCTAACCGCGCCCTCCATGACTTCCGGCACCAATTCTTCTAAAATGGCGATTTCTTCTTGAGGGGCTTCTAAAATCAACTCATCATGCACCTGTAAGAGCAGACGCGCCTGCAGGCCGCGTTGACGAATGGCTTGATCTAAGGCCACCATGGCTACCTTAATAATATCGGCAGCCGTCCCTTGAATTGGCGTATTCATAGCAGTCCGCTCTGCAAAGGAACGCAGGTTAAAGTTGCTGGAATAAATATCCGGTAAGGCACGTCGCCGGCCCCACAAGGTGCTGACATAGCCGTCTTTCTTGGCTTGAGCCACAATCTCCTGCATAAAGGTCGAGATACCTGGATATTCGGCCAAGTAGCGGTCGATAAAGGCCTTGGCTTCCTTTACGCGGCATGTCCAAGTTTTGCGACAGACCATAGTCACTAATGCCGTAAACGATGCCAAAGTTAACCGCCTTGGCCTGACGACGCATATCGCTGTTTACCGCCTCATCTTCTGCTAGGCCAAAGACTCGTCGTGCGGTCGCCGCATGGATGTCTTGGCCCTCCAAAAAGGCCTGCTTCATGTGCGGATCACCTGAAATATGGGCCAGCACCCGCAACTCGATTTGCGAATAGTCGGCGCCAAAGAGTTGCCAGCCTGGTTCAGACGGCACAAAGGCCTGACGAATCTTGCGGCCTTCTTCCATCCGAATGGGAATATTCTGCAAGTTAGGATCTGCACTGGATAAGCGACCGGTCTGGGTCAGGGTTTGGACGAAGCGGGTGTGAATCTTGCCATCGGCCTGGATAAACTTAGGTAGACCGGCCAAATAGGGTCCCCTGAAGCTTAGCCAGCTGGCGATAGGTCAAGAGGGCAGCCACAATGGGATGGGCGTCCTTGAGTTTTTCTAAGACATCGGCTGCCGTCGAGTAGCCGGTCTTGGTCTTCTTAATGACTGGCAGGCCTAAACGTTCAAAGAGGATTTCACCCAATTGTTTAGGCGAATTAGGATTGAAGGCTTGCCCTGCTAAGGTTTGGATTTCAGCCTCCAACTCCTCTAAACGTGCTAAAAGCAAGTCATTCATCTGATCCAGAGTAGCCACATCGACTGCTACCCCTCTTTTCTCCATGCCCGTCAAGACTTGAGCTAGGGGGAATTCCATGTCCTGATAGAGTTGCGTCATGCCCAAATCTTCTAGCTGCTGAGTCAAAGGAGCTACCGCTTGATCTAAGAGTGAAACCTTATCTGCTAGATGTTGAGCTAAGCGCTCATTGTCTGGCAGGGCCTGCTTGGCACCCTTGCCATAGACCACTTCATCCAGCTGGACTTGGATGCCCAAGTCAAGATAGGTAGCCAGGCTCGTTAGATCCTTAATCTTCTCGACATCAACCAGATAAGCCGCCAAGCCCACGTCGAAGGTCACACCCGCTAACGTCAGCCCTTGGTGGTCCAGCAGGATACTGTCACGCTTGAGGTCTGCGCTGATTTTAGGGACAGACCCATCTTCTAGCCATTTTCTAAAAGTCGGGCTAGCAAAGGCAACTTGGCCACTTGTGGCATAAGCCTGGTCACCTTGGGTCCATGCCACTGCCAGGACTGTCGCAAAGTGATAATTCTCGCTAAGCGTCTCCAGATAGAAGGCGCCAGCTACCTTAAGATGGTCTTCTTCAATGGTCTCCAACCAAGTCACAGGATAGCTACTGGTCTCTTGACTAGCGACGACCTCCGTCCCCTGATGGAGTTGGGCTAGGAAGCTACGGAAATCCATTTGGACATAAAATTCACTTAATTGAGCTAGGTCACGCTGTCCTAGTTGACAATCATCGAGGGTGATTTCTAGTGGCGCATCTTGGACAATGCGAGCCAGCGACTTGCTGAGGCGGGCATTGGCTTCGTCCCGGATAATGTTCTCCTTCATCTTGGAAGGCTTGAGTTGATCCAGACCTTGATAGAGGCCTTCGACGGTCCCAAATTGATGCAGCAACTTAAGGGCGGTCTTCTCCCCTACCCTTTCAATGCCCGGATAATTATCCGAGCTATCGCCCATCAGTCCCTTGAGGTCGATAATCTGCTCAGGCGTCAGCTGGTACTTGTCCCAAATGCTGGAAGGCGTGTAAGGCTCTAGCTCACTTACGCCTTTTTTAGTGATATAGACTTTCACCTGGTCGCTGGCTAATTGGGTTAAGTCCTTGTCCCCCGACACAATCATGACCTGGTCGTCTGGGTCTGCGGCCTTAGCCAAGGTACCTAAAATATCGTCCGCTTCGTAGTCAAGCAATTCGTAGTGCTTGATGCCATAGGCATCCAAGAGCACTCGGAAATAAGGTAGCTGCTCGCGGAACTCGCCCGGGGTTTTCTGGCGTCCTGCCTTATATTCTGGATACTGTTCCGTCCGGAAGGTATGACCTGATTTGTCGAAAGCCACCAAGACATGAGTCGGCTTAAACTGGTCTAAAACCCCATCCAGCATGCGGTTAAAGCTAAACAAGGCATTAGTATGTAGGCCTGCCTTATTCTTGAATCGTTCAATATCCAAAATGGAGAAGAAGGCCCGATAGGCCAAACTGCTTCCATCAATCAATAAAATTTTGCGCTGGGTCATGGGGCGCCTCCTTAAGTGTTAATGATAAGCTCCTAGACTCTAATTGCCTGAAGCAAAGTAAATCAGCCAGTCCAGCAGCATCCCTTAGGACAAGCCGCTAAGAATGGCTGATCGCGATGACTTGTATTGAGTGTTAGGTCTTAGCCGCCAAGTGAGTCTTAGAGGACATTTGGATGTAGGCGGGCATATTCTTTTTCAAAGCGTTGGGCAATCTTATCCACGTCGCCCGCGCCCATAAAGACAATGACATCGTCCTTGTATTGCATAAGCGGAGACAGGTGCTCGCTCGAAATAATCTCCACCTCTTGGTCAATTAAGGCCGCCAAGTCTTGGATGGTAACTTCCCCACTTTGCTCGCGGGCAGAGTTGAAGATGTCGCAGAGGTAGACTTGGTCTGCTAGGTTAAGTGACTCAGCAAATTCGTTGAGCAGGGCCACTGTCCGACTAAAGGTATGAGGTTGGAAGACTGCGATACAGCGTTTGTCTGGATAGCGTTGCTTGGTCGCATCAATGGTCGCCTTGATTTCGCTTGGATGGTGGGCATAGTCATCAATGATGGTTAAATCCCCCACCGTCTTAACACTGAAACGACGTTTGACACCCGTGAAGGTTGCTAGGTTTTGGGCGATGGCATCTGCAGGGAAACCTTCTAGGGTCAAGACTGTAATCACCGCCAAAGCGTTCAAGATATTGTGCTTACCATAGGTTGGCACATGGAAACGTCCTAGGAACTTACCTTCAAAGGTCACATCAAAGTCTGACCCATCTTGCGTCCGTTCAATATTGGTCGCATAAACAGTGGAGTTGCTGTCAAAGCCATAGTAGTAGACAGGAACCGGCGCTTCTAATTGACGCAGATAAGCATCTTCCCCACAAGCAATCACGGCTTTGGTGGTTTGGCCTGCAAAACTAGTGAAGGCTGAGAAGACATCCTCAATCGAAGTGAAGTAATCAGGATGGTCAAAATCCACGTTAGTAATAATGGCATAATCTGGTTCATAAGACAGGAAGTGGCGACGATACTCGCAAGCCTCTAGGCCAAAGTAATTAGCGGATTCCTGACCATAGCCGGTCCCATCCCCAATCAAGTAAGACAGTGGGGCTAAGTGCTTGAGGGTATGCGCCAAGAGACCTGTGGTAGAGGTCTTACCGTGACAGCCTGAAACGGCAATACTGGTATAACCCTTAATCAATTTACCTAAGAAATGATGGTAGCGGTAGATTGGCAAGCCTAATTCGCGCGCCCGCACCAATTCTTCATGGTCATCCCCGAAGGCATTGCCTGCGATAATGGTCAGGCCGGGTTGAATATTGTCAGCCGAGAATTCCATCATAGGCACACCCGCAGCTTCTAAGCCTTGCTGGGTGAAGAAGTACTTGCCTACGTCACTCCCTTGTACCTTATAGCCTTCTCCTACCAGGATAAGTGCGAGAGCACTCATGCCTGAACCTTTGATTCCCACAAAATGATAGGTTGTTGCTTTATCCATAATCAACCCTACACACGTCCTTTTCACTCAATTAATTTCTAGTCTTCAAATAATAAATAGCTGTCCTTGTCCTTACGCATACGAGCCAAAAATCTCACGAGAGACCCCTGACTTCGGTCACAGCTTGCGATTGCGGTGGCTGATAAGGCTTAGGTAGCTCCTTTGGTTGGAAACGTTCGGCCCGCGCCTGTCTTGCCACTTCCTGGCTATCTCGCCCATTCTCTAAAATAGACTGGAACTTAGCCTGGGCATCTGAAACCTGCCGTTGGCTGCTAGCCTCATGGTGATCTCGCTCTCTTTGGGCGCTAGCCTGCCAAGCTTGGCGTGAGCGCTGAGAAGTCGGCGCTTCTAAAAATTCATCCAGAACCTGGCGGTCTTGCTGTCGACGGCTAGCTTGGCCTGGCTTGGGCCAGTCATTTTGAGGTCGTCGCTCGGCTGGTGCCACATAGGCACGATCCAAACGGTCAGAATGAGTTTGTGGCAGTCTTAGCTCCTCACCCGGTCGATAGCTAGGCGCGGGACTTTCCTCTTCGATTGGCTCCGACATCATGCGTTCCCGCACCAAATCCGAATTAAAGCGCTGATTTGGGCTACTATTGCGGCGCTCACGGTAGGCTACCCGATAGTCAGCCTCTTCCAATGGCTCCTGTGTCGAAGCTGGCGGTGGTGTCTGACTAGCATCAATCATCTTTTGCGGTTGATCCCGCCAAGGTTGCTCGTGATGATAGACAGGTCGATGGCCCCGGCTAGTCTCTTGCTTTTCTTCTAGCGCAGACTTGAATTTGTAAGGGGCGCCCTTGCTTGAAGGCGATTGGGATTCCCGGTTAAAACGTCGGTTGTCGTAATTTACATTCCGCTTCTGATAAGCAGGTCCTTGGTAGTCCTTCATAAGCCACCGTCCTTTCATCTTCTGGTCTTGCCTGATAAGCTAGCTGCTAGTTTTATCAGCTAAATGGCTAACTAGCCTTGGTAGTGGGCGATGACTTGCTCAAGTGGTGTGCCGACTGCTAAGTCATCTTTCAATACCCAAATACCTGGTTTATTCTCAATGGCATCCAAACCTAGTTCGCGTGTAGAACAAATCATCCCATTGCTGTCAACGCCACGTAATTGGCCTGGCCAAATGATTAAGCCATCTGGCATAACGGCACCTGGTTGAGCCACTAAGACCTTTTGGCCGGCTTCAATATTGGCTGCCCCACAGACGATTTGTAGGACAGTGTCAGCCGCTACACGTGTTTGGGTAATATGCAAGTGGTCACTGTCTGGATGGTCGACACATTCTTCCACATAACCCACCACCAAGCGTGGTGAAGCATCAAGCTAACCGCTTGATCGAAGCCCGCCGCTTGAATACGGGCATTGACTTGAGCCACTTGCTCGGCAGTCAAGGTCACAGGACCTTCTCCAGTCAAGTTCAAGTCAGCCACGCCGAAGAGGTTATAGCCCACAATGGCTTGAGATTGATGATGGCGCAAGGCCGTTACCTGACCTTTGCTATCTGGGTCAATCTCGTGTGAAGAAACTGGACCACTAGTGAGAAGGAGCACGTCACCGACGCCTCCAGGATTATAGAATGCTAACCACATATTATTTCTTTTCTTCCTTTCGTCTACTTGTCTGAAATAGCTAGTTTCTTTAGTTTGTCCTTAGACATTGGCGCGAATGGTCGCTAAGGTTGTCTTGTCGAAAGTCTCTAGGACTTTGATGACCATTTCCTTGGCTGCCTCATAATCATCCATACGGAAAAGGGTTTGGTGACCGTGAATGTAACGGGCACAGACCCCAATGACAGCTGAAGGCACCCCATCATTGCTGACATGAGCGGCACCTGCGTCGGTTCCACCTTTGGAGAAGAAGTATTGGTATGGAATCTTGTGGGTTTCCGCTGTATCCAGCAAGAACTCACGCATACCACGGTGGGTGATGTGGCCTGGGTCTTGCACCCGCAAGAGGAAGCCACCGCCCAACTGCCCAAACTTGTCTTTGTTACCATCCGTATCATCAGCTGGCGAACAGTCTACCGCAATAAAGGCATCTGGTTGATAGCGATGAACGGCCCCTTTGGCCCCACGCAAACCAACTTCTTCCTGAGCGTTAGCCCCCGCAATGATGGTGGCCGCTAGCTCCTTGTCCTTGACTGCCCGCATGGCTTCTAACATCACAGCGCAACCATAGCGGTTATCCCAAGCCTTGCCGATTAGGGCTTGCTTGTTAGCTGTCCAAACAGTTTCTGTCTTAGGTACAATGGAATCGCCAGGACGTACGCCATATTCCAAGGCTTCTTCGCGGGAAGTAAAGCCCGCATCAAAGAGGATATCTTCAGGCGCCACAGACTTGGCCGCCCCATCCTTGCCCCGTAATAAGTGAGGTGCCACAGATGATGAAATGCAGACATAATCTCCCTTGCGAGTTTGAAGGGTGTAGCGTTGAGCTGAGATGCTATAAGGGTTCCAGCCCCCAATAGGTGTCACCGTTAAGAGACCATTCGAGGTAATCTGACGGACCATAAAGCCCACTTCATCCATATGAGCTGCCAACATGAGACGTGGCGCTTCTGGATCCTTAGCATACTTAATTCCATAGAGGTTGCCAATCCCAGATACTTCGATCTTATCAACTAAGGGAGTCAACTCTTCCTGCAAGAAGCGACGAACCTGCCCTTCATTGCCCGAAATCCCTTGTAATTCGGTCAGATGTTTGATTAAGTCAAAGCCTTGTAATGTCATGCCTGTCGCGGTTGCACCGCTACCTCCTTCGCCCTTATCATAGGTAGATTTTACTCTTTTTATTATCTCACGAGCGCTTAGTAAAATCAATGAATTGTACTCGAATTTGTGTTACACTAAGAGTACGGAGCACAAGCCTGTGCGCCCCCACCTACCGCTCCTCGATGGAGCGCGCACCCTGCCTATGAAAGAAGGAAAAATATTATGTCATCCACTCCACGTAAAGGCCTCGTCGGTGGCCTCCTACTCTTAACCGGCGCCATTGTCGGCGTGGCTGGGACCCTCTTTTACTTGGAATCCCAACCTAAACGTCCGAGCCGGGTCCTAGCCGAAGTCAAGGCTGAATTTGCTAAACAAGGCCCAATAGAAGGCTCTTGGATTCACTATGTTCCGGTTGAATACCCTGAATTAGAAAGCCAACCTCAAGTTTATATTGGGGGTATTAGCCGCTATGAAGGGGAACAATTGGTTCACTATCAATTCGTCTGCGATATTTACACTGGTCAAATTCTAGATCTCTTCCCTGTAGAAGGCTAAGTTAGATAAGTTTGGAGTCGCTTTAGCGGCTCTTTTTTTGCATGCTGACAAACAAAAATCCGACCACTTGAGTGGTCGGATTGATTTGTGTACTTATTCTGCCTTCTCAACGCGTTCCAAGACGGTCACAGACAGGCTTGGCATTTCGTAGTGACCATTAAGGTCGAAGACTTGGCCTTCTTCCAATGGTGCCGTATAGTCGACGATTACCTTGCGGTAGAGACCATGTGGCAGATAAGTAATTGGCATGCGCCAATCATTGGCATTAATCATGACGAAATATGCAGAATTTTCATCCTCTAATTGGTAGGCAATGACGCCATCATGTAACTGATAGACAGCCAAGGAGTTGAGAATTTCATCATAAGAGTTTTGGCGGAAGAGGGGTGAGCTCTTACGTAACTTGATTAAGCCACGGACATAATCCACCGTCTCTTTATGTTCCGCTACTCGGTTCCAGTCAAATTGGTTGATTTCATCCGGTGCATTGTAGGTATTGTCTATCAGTCTCTTGGTTCTTAAGAATTCTTGACCAGCATGAATGAAGGGAATCCCTTGCGCCAAGAGGACCAAACTGGTCGCCATTAAGGCTCGACGAACACGAACTTCTTCAGAATCATGCGGATGAGTGTAACACAACTTGTCATAAAGGGTTAAGTCATCGTGGGCCTCAACATAGTGGACGACTTGGTCCGGACTAGCATAAGCCGAGTTAGGAATCCCTACTAAGAGGTTCTGAGCCACTAACTTTTCTAAATCAGGACGTCCATTGACATAGCCGCCTTCTTGCTGGTTGAAGTTACCACCTTTGAGAGCATTACGAATGGAATCGTTAAAGTGAGCCACTCCTGGCATACGGTAGGCATTGTGTTGGGCAGCCTTATCTTCATAAGGCAACATAGTCCCCAGGTTCCAACCCTCGCCTAAAACGATAATGGAAGGATCAATTTCATTCAGGGCTTGACGTACGGCCAACATGGTTTCAACGTCATGAATCCCCATTAAGTCGAAGCGGAAGCCATCTAATTTGAATTCTCGTGTCCAGTAAAGGATGGAATCCAAGATATAGCGGCGCATCATATAGCGTTCAGAAGCGGTATCGTTGCCGACCCCCGTCCCATTAGACAAGTTACCTGCCTGGTCATAACGGAAGAAATAACCTGGTACAATCTTCTGGAAGGCTTGCAAGTCAAACTGATAAACGTGATTATAGACCACGTCCATAATGACGCGCATACCATTGTCGTGAAGGGTCTTAATGGTTTGCTTGAGTTCTAAAATCCGGCTAAGCGGATTATAAGGATCCGTCGCATAGGAGCCTTCTGGCACATTGTAGTTCTTAGGATCATAGCCCCAGTTGTAGGCTGTTGGTTTGGCTTCTGTCTCATCTACTGTCGCGTAATCATAAATTGGTAATAATTGCAAATGGGTAAAGCCCAGCGACTTAAGATAGTCTAAGCCAGTGATTTGGCCATTAGAGGTATGAGTGCCTGCTTCGGCAAGTCCTAAAAACTTACCTTTGGCTGAAATGCCTGAATCTTCCGCTACTGAGAAGTCGCGGACATTGAGTTCGTAGATAATAGCATCGGTCGCCTTGCCAAAAGACGGCATACGGTCAAAGCCCTCCACTTGAGTGGCTGCTGGGTTGACCACCACACTGCGGTCACCATTAACCACTGCCGCAATGGCATAAGGGTCTTGGCTGCGTTTAAGGCCTAATGAACCATGGTCTAATAGGTAAGTGTAGGCAGTTAAGTGCAAGTCCCCTAAAATCTCGATCACCCAAGTACCGCGTTCACCACGTCGCATGACGTGAGCACTCAGCTAAGTTGCTATCTGGCTGGTTGGATTCATAAATTTCAACGGTCACACTCTTAGCCGTTGGTGCCCAAACGATAAAAACGTGTTGATTGTGGTGTGTAGAAGGCACCTAAAGGTCCGTCATAGGCAAATTCTTGATCAAAATCAACCGTTCTGACTGCTTTGGTAGCCAATCCCACCGCCTGATTTGGATTTAAATCTGTCACAATATTTCTCTCTCTTTCTATGTATACGTATTCTCACGCATAGTGTACCGCAAACGGTGCTCAGAAACAAGTCTTTAGCCTTACATTTTAGCTCATATCTGATGAGAAAACAACTAATCTTATGCGATTCTCATCTTACGACCCAAAGTCTAATCTAGCTGTCTATTTTATACATGCAGTATGATTGAAATACTGGTCTTGAAGCGCTATAATGCAAATGTAAAAGCTGAGGGAGGAAGCAAATTATGGAAAATCTTTTGTGGTTATTTCCCGTCATTTTTATGCTACATGAGATGGAAGAAATCATTGGCTTTGGTCCATGGCTGGACAAAAATCAAGCGATTTTAGACAAGTACCCTAGAATTGCAGCTGCCTATGAGCACTTTTCCCCTTCAGGCTTTGCAGTGGCAGTCTTAGAGGAGTATCTAGTGGTGATTATCATCACCGGCGCTAGCCTGTATTTTGCTAACTATCTGGTCTGGTTGGGAGCCTTTATAGCCTTCAGCCTGCATCTCCTCATCCACCTGATCCAAAGCATCCTGATTAGAAAATATATTCCTGCCCTAGCTAGCAGCCTAGTGCTGCTTCCCCCCAGCATCTTGATTATCAAGCAAGTAATCGATCAAACGAGCTATAGCCTCCTAAGCCTCCTAATCTGGACCTTGCTAGGGCTAATTTTCATGGTGGTGAACCTGGCTTTTGCCCATCAATTGATGCGGTTAGTGACGAAAAGCCTTAAATCTCAGAAATCCTAGTCCCTCTATTTAAAACCATGTAAAAAGCTCGCACTTATCCCAAGTGCGAGCTTTTTTATAGTAAGAGTTGATAGAGTCCATAAGTATGGCTAGTTCCCTGTAAGTCAGCAGCATAGTGACGTGTCAGTGTATGCTGATGTATTAAGGCGCCAACTGCAGAAGCCCCTCTGGCTTGAGCTTGCTTAAAAATTGGATAGCTCAATGCTGACCCCAAACCCAAATACTGTGGATCTACTCCTAGGTAGAGTATGATGTAGCGTTTGGCTCGATGCTTAATCCAAAGCAATTTGGCTAAAGTAAATAAATTTAACTTTTGATAAACCAAGGCTCCATAGTCTGGCATGGTAATCAGAAAACCCACTAACTTATCCTCCTGATAGGCCAACTTAATCATAGAAAAATCCAGAATATAACGATACTTCTCGAAGATGGCACTAAATTGCCCCGCTTGCAAGGAACGGTAAATAGGAAAATCTCGGTAAAGTCGATTCAAGAGTTCAAACACTTGTAAGGACACCTTAGACCAATCCGACTTATGGGGGGATTGAATGTCAATCCCTGCTGCTAAGGCAGCCTCATAACGCTTAGCCAGTTTGGCTTCCTGGGTAGTGGGACTTACCTTAGGATAGAAATTAGACAGGTAGCTTTCGGTTAGTTTGAATCCCGCTGCCTCCCAGAGCTTGGGTAATAAGCCGGCTGATGGGGCTCGCCAGTAAAAGGCAAGTCCTCATGGCCAGATAGCTGCATGCGATAGCCTAACCAAAAACTAGCCTGAACGGGCCCAATGAGTTTTTCAGCCCCTAAGTCGCGGGCCTGATCAGCTATGTAGGCTATAAACTGCTTGGCCATGTCCACATCATCTAAGGACTCAAAATAGCCTAAGAAGCAAGTGCCATCGACTGGATAATAAGTCAGCATGCCTCGAATCTGAACTTGCTGGTCTTGGTAACCGACAAAGGCTCTCACTTCTATTTCCGGGCTAAGTGGATGAGTCCCACTAATCAGACTTACTTCCTCTTCAGCTGACTGCATTAAGTGCCCCTTGGCATATAGTTTCTGCGGCAAAGCTAGAAAGTCGACTAGCTCCGGCGAATGAGGCTGTACAGTTTTAATGTTCAGCATGGTCCGCCTCCTCTAAGAGGGTCACTTGACCGCTTAAGCCATCCATTTCAATCCAATCCCCACTTTTCAGCAATTGAGTAGCACCCCGCACATTCACAACTGATGGAATGCCTAGCTCACGCGAAATAATGGCTGTATGAGACAGGAGGGATCCCTGCTCAGCGATGACCCCTTGGGCTTGAGTTAAGAGATAGACCCAACCTGGATCCGTCATTCTGGTCACCATAATCTTACCCTGAGCAGATTCAATGGCTTGAACATCGTCCACTACTAGCACTTGGCCCTTAACTCGACCAGGCGAGCAACCAATCCCTTGAAGGTGTTCTGTCCGACTCAATTGACTACGTGCTTGTCCTGAGAATCGCACATACTTCTCAAATACTTGACCCAAGAAGACATAGCGACTGAAGTTAGGTAAGGTTCTGTCACCCGCTAGCTTAGCACGTCTTTCTGCAATCAGGTCCGATACTGCGTGTGGCTGTATAGCCAGTTCAAAGATTTCTTCCTTGGTCAGATAGAAGATGTCCTCTTCCGTCTCTAAATAGCCTTGCTTGGCAAGTTGCGCCCCAATGGCTCGGAAAATCATCCGCATCATCCCATAAATCCGTGTCCGATTTAGCCTTGAGCTTTCTCGGTACTTAACGCCAGTCATAGCGCGACGGCGTAAAAAGCCCGTCCACCAACTCCTTGGTCGATTGCTTGTGCCAGTTGAGGCTTTTAGGCCAGGAGCTTCTTGCTGGCACATTTGAACCAGCAAGGATAAGAGGCCTTGTGGATGGGTACGGAAGGTCGGTGTTTCTAGCTTCAGTTCTTCAGGTGCCCGGTCACCAAATTCTTGGATAAAATCCAGGATCTTGGCTACTAAGGGGTCTTGACGACTTAAAAAGTCTGCTGCATCTTCATTTTCTAATGCCTGACGAAGAGCTTGGTTCTTGGGATCCTTGAGCTCCCCGACTAATTCCTGAAGGGCTAGAGCCGGCCGCATACTTTCAATCTGTTCAATACCGGCGATTTCTGCCTGAACATCTTGCCCTTGACGTGACTTCTTCAATAAACCTGTATAGACGAAGGCATAAAGATCATTAATCAAGGTAATGTCCCAATGTGCTAGAATCTCATCCTTAAGCTGTCCAACTAGAGCTGTCAGCTGCTCTAAATCCGCATCTGGTGAGAAGCGCTCTTGAAAGACTGCTTGAATCCGGATGAATTCCTGTTCTAGCTGGGCCATTTGCTTAGGCGCAGTGAAAAACTCACGCACGATTCGGCCCATAATCTTAAGTCGCTTCCAAGGAGAAAGATGGACTGGCATGGTCGGAACTTCCGTCTCCCTCACGCCCAGCATATCCTGCCAAATAGGAATAATCTTTTTAGAGAAGGGCAACAATTGCAGAAGCTGGTACCAACTTTGAATTTGATAGTAGACTCGACTATTGACTGGACAGAGCATATTCTGGAAGGTCGGCTCATAGGCAGCCAGTTCAGCTACCCCCTTGCCCACCAGCCTTTGAGCCAAGCCACGGAATATACTCGCATAGGCTTCTTGAATAAAACTGATAGTTAAGGGTGTAGAGAGACCTGGATAGCTCTCCACAATATTACTATTATCCAGAATGATTTGCTTGCCTTGTGGCAAAGTAGTAATGGGACGAGCCTGTAAGATGTAGAGCCGGTCTCCTTGGAAGGTAAACTCCAAATCCAGATAGGGGCCAAAAAGCGCCATGGCTTGCTGGGCTAAGGATTCTAATTCCCCTAATTGACTAGTTGTTAAACTTGGGGCGCCTGGCTCTTGTTCAGTATAGGATAGCCGATCTGCCGGATGATAGGTCACCATGCTAGTAGGAACCTTATCTTCTACAATTTGATCCCCCAATCCCTGTCCCACAACCACAATGTGTTCATTAAGAATTCCCTTTAGGGTTGGCTGTAAAATAAACACCTGATAAATCCCCTTAATCATGACTTGAACCAGACAGTTCATCTGAGCTTCTGGCAGACTAATCCCTTGCTTGAAGAGATAGGCCAGAGCGGATACCTGATAGAGGGACAAGAAAGTATGCTCTAGAGACTGGGGTAAGTGGTCGATTGGGATATCTAGCTGACTTTTCAAATTGCCCAGCAAAGGACGAGACGGCACCGTCTTCAATGCTAGCAGACGAACGAACTGCCAAACGCACCTGACCAGATGGAAAAGTTTGCTTGGCCCAGCTCAGAACAGGACTTAAATCTTCCTTAGCAAAAGTCTCTTTGGCCCAAGTCAATAGTTCTTGACTTAGCTGCTCTAAACTCAGGTCACCCGCCTGATAGGCAGCTTCCTGACTAGCCAGAAAATCCATGCTGTCCACTCGATCAAAACAGTCAAAGGCAAAGACCGCAAAACTAGGTACTGGTAGCCCCGCTTTGGTCATTTCCATGAGGTGGTAGGCTTTTCCTCCCACTTTCTGGAGATCATAGACTTGTTTCATTAGAAGACTCCCATCAAGAGGTAGACAGCTACTGAGACGACCATGGTGGTCTCAGTAATATAGGTATAACGCTCAACTCTTTCCCGAATATTGAAGAGGGTTGGGTCCTTAATGAACTGCTCAAACTGAACCGTCATCCAGATAACATTAAGTACCAAGACCACGACCCCTACATGGGAAATATTCCAGAGCAGAAGGAAGTTGGTCATAATATCTAGAATAGTGACTATTTCGATGAAACGGGTAGCCTTCTTATAACCGAAGAGCTTGGAGTAAGTCACATATTCTGTCTCATCTTTTGGTGCTCGAATCTTACGACAGACTTCCCAAATCAAGCTTGGGAAGTACATGGTGAAGGCCAAAAGGACGGTCGGAACTGACAATAGGGGCAGATTGTACTTATAGCATACGAAGGAAATAGTATAGAGATTCAGAATCATCATGACCGGATTATGGGTCACCAAGGCTAAAGGCAATGAATTTTTGAATTTTTATCTCGCTTAAAGAACCAGAATGACATCAAGGTTCCGTAGATATAGAGGAAGAGGAACCAAAAGATATTATTCATGAAGAAGAGATTCAAGACAACGGAGACCGTGACGATAAAAGCTAAGGCGATAGCTAAATCCTTCTTCTTGACCCGTCCAGATGGCAAAGCCCGATGGGGGAAGAGTCGTTGATCGGTCTCATAGTCCTTGAAGTCATCTGCAATACGTAAAATCATTAAGAATACAAAAATGGTGAAAATCCCAATCAATTCTTGATGGTTGAAATTAAAGCTTGTCACCCCGTCATTTAACAAGAGGACAAAATAAATCTCGAAAAACATAATGGCTGCCACAATAAAACGCGACCCCAGCGGAAACATTTCCTTATAATAAATCGCTAAACGTTTAAACATGTTTAACACCTATCCTTTCACCCATTCTGACCTGGCTTTCGATACCTAAGTCTGAGTAATATCTAATATCTTGGTCCAGCTCAATACGATTGGCTGGATATAGTACAACAATAGTGGATCCACCTAAGCCAAAGTAGCCCTTCTCCTGGCCTCTGACTAGGTAAGTTTGATGATGGTTAAAAATTCGACCGACTAGCAGCGCACCAATTTCCATCTGAAGAACTGGCCCCTCTTCCGTCTCAATTAGACAGTAATGCCGGCTATTCTCACGATAAATCAGACGCTGGGCTTGGGCAACTTCCCTTACACTATGTAACTTGCCCTTGATGCTTTTCTGATGGGTAATCACTCCAGATTCAATGGCTAAATAGCGATGCAAGTCTTCGACCCCTAGACGGAATACTAAGGCTAGCCCACCCTGGAAGGCCTGCGCTAGTTGGGCATCTTCCAATAATTCCGCCAAATTATAGGTTTGCCCCTTTAAGACCAAACTTAAGTCTTCATGAATATCAAAAACTTGTAATTTGGCGTCGGCTACGGCCAAGACTTGCCCCTCTGGACAGACTGGGCGTAAGTCTGGCTGAATTTTTCTTTGAAAAAAGGCTGCAAAGTGGGGATAGGTCTCCTCTTGGTAGTCAGCCAGAGACAGGTCATAGGTCTCTAGGAACTTTCTTACCTTAGCTTTTGACCAGGGCAAGTAATCGCTCAGGGTTAGCAAATAGGAGATGCTAGGACGTGTCAAGAGAGGGAGGAGCCATCGCCCCCATCTAGTCTGATAGAGGCGATTAACCAAGCCTTCTTGATAGACCTCAGGTTCTATGACCTGACCACTTTGACGCTGGTAGACCTTAACCATAAGGCAAGACCCAAAGCCCGATTAGGCTAAGAATCGCCAATAAGGCGAAAGCCAGATAAGCCTTCTTGTTAGGCTTAGGAACGGACTGGTTCCAGACGAATAGGCCGCTTAAGAGAAAGGCTAATCCCAACCAAAGCCAAGTATAGAGTCCAGGCGCCAACCATTGACCTAATAGATAGCTTAAGGGAAAGCACAAGGCGCCATAAGTGACGGGAACCCCGACAAAATATTGCCCACTCCCCTCATCATGCTTGGCCAAGCGATTAAAGTGCCCCAAGCGCGTCACAGCTGCTAACACATAGATAATCGCAGGCAAGAGATTGGCAGGTCCAAGAGCTAGCTGAGACATGAGGAGAAAAGCTGGCAAGGCAGCAAAACTAATCATGTCGCAGAGTGAATCAATTTCAATGCCAAAACGTTCCTGTTCGGTGTCCTCGGTAAGCTTCTAGCCACTACACCGTCGAAGAGATCACAAATTCCACTAAGGATAAAGGCCATCATGGCTAGCCGGACCTGCCCTTGTAAGGTCCAATAGATTGCTACTAAGGCAAAGGCTGCTCCCAAATAAGTGAGTATGACCGATTTATCATATTCTCCAATCAAATAGTTTTTAATCTTCATGTAGATGAATCTTTCCTTTCTCTGCATCTAGCGTGACTAGCATGCCTGTTTTGAGCCTCTTGGTTGCTTCTTGGACACAAACCAGAGCCGGAATACCACATTCACGGGCCACAATCGAGGCATGACAGAGTACCCCACCCGTCTCCGTAATCAGGCCTCCCAAGATGCCAAAGACATAGCTCCAACCCGTATCGGTATAAGCTGTCACCAAAATCTCACCCGGTTGAATGCTAGCTATATCTGCCAAGTCTAAAATCACGCGCACTCGCCCCGTGACCTGCCCACTGCTAGCAGGCATGCCACCCAAGTAAGCTTCCCGGCTGCCTTGTGGGAGCGGTTGGAAATTACCTTCTGTTAAGTCTCCTAGCGCCTGACATTTATCGTAGGACTGGCAATAATGGCGCTCCTGGTTGACTAGTTGCTGTAGGTCAATACTTCTATCTTTGTCATTCATGAAGGCTAAGAGATCCCATTTGGTTAGATAGAAGATATCTTCCACTTGCTCTAGGTAGCCTTGTTTAAGATAGGCTCGACCCAAAGCTAGGCTGACTTGCCGAATCAGGTGGTAGGCATGAGTTGAGCAATCCTTAAACTCCTCTCGCCACCACAATAAGTGACGTAAGGAGTTCGCAATCTTCTTAATCTTGCGGCTTTGACGTCCTGTCAAGCCACTAGGTAGCCCTTGATTCTTGTGCTGTCTGACCAGAGACTTTTGCACCTTATCATAATAGGCATCGTCAAGCACTAGGCGTTGGATTAGCGCTAAAATTTGTTCAGGTTCTTCCATGTAACTTGGCACCCTCAAGTCCAGTTCCCGCCTTGAATGATGACCAAACTTAACCATAAAATCAGCCAAGGCCTTAAAATCGTCTCTATGCCCTTCTTGCTGAGAAAGTTCTACTAAGCCTGACACTGTTTGCTGCGCCCAATCGTCTTTTATCAGCGGCCGATTTCGAATCATACTAGCTAATGCTAGCATCTCCTCTAAAGGCTGGGTATGGGAAATATTGCCTAAGTCTGCAATCAATTGAAAGAACTGGTCTTGGCTTAACCATTTGAGTAGCCGTGTCTTTTGCATGGAGAGCTGGACCGTATTGATGTAGGCTTGCCAGAAGTAAGTCTGCTCCGTTTTTCTGTAGCAGTTTAAGACAACTTGACGCCAGAGGGCCTCAACTTGTTCCAAGGGCGTCTCGTAACTTAGCCCTGCAATCTCGGTCTCTAGCTGCTTAAAGTTGTCCTGTAAGTTAGTTAAGTTTTCAAGGGCTGCTTTCATGAACTTTTTGGTAAGCCTTTGTGTCTTCCAAGCCACCTTGATGAAGCGTGTCAGAAGACCCAAACTTAACTGACTTTGGTATCCTCTACCCTCGTAATCCTTATTAACCCCTAGCTCATCATCAAAATCCCGTTCAATGTAACCAGGGATTTGCTGCATGGCTGATTTGACTACCCCTAAATTCCAGTAGGGCCGAGCATGATGCCGGCGCATCAAGTTCGGCATAGGACCACTAGGGGCTAAGTCAATGGCCTCCAAGAAGCTCGACAAGGCCTCTTGCCAGGCATCAAAGTAGAGACTCCACATGAGATTAGGGCAGGACTGGGCAGATACACCGCCATCGCGAAAATTAGCTGTCGTCCAACGTCCTTGGCTGACTCGAGTCAGCAGCGTCGTCATAGGGCGAGCCTGAACTAGATAGACTTGGTCACCGCAGGCACACCACTCGACATCCATTGGGCGACCGAAGTGGGCGCTAATAAGCATGGCTTGTTCATGAAGTCTGGCCAGTAGGGCTTGGGATAGACCACTGGCTGCAGCTAGCTTCAAATCCGGCTCATACCAAGCTAAGCTTAATCGCTTTGGATTCACGCGTCCACTGACTAACTGCTCTCCCGCTCCTGCTACATATTCGATCAGTATCTCTTGGTCTTGATTAGATTCAGGGTTCAAGGTGAAGTAGACCCCACTATAATCAGCCTGACATTGCTCCTGAATCAAAATGGCTAAGCCAAAGTCCTGCCAGGATCGACCTTGGCGATGCCAGTAAGCAAGGGCTTGAGGTTTAAGTAATGACAAGATGCAAGCTTTAATCCCAGCTGCAATTGATGTCATAGTCTGGCAACCTGCTATCGAGTCATATTGACCGGCAAAAGAAGTCGTCGCCTGGTCCTCCAAGAGGGCACTACTGCGAACAATATAGGTCTTACCGTCCTCTATGAAATTCTCCAGAGCTTCCTCTAGTTTAGCCGGCAGATTCTGACTTTCTAATCGTTCTTGCACCACTTTTCGATCTAACTTGAGCCACTTTTCCCAATCTAGTCTTGGGCTAGCTAATTCCGGCCAGCAATCAGCCAGCCAGGTCATAACATGCTCGGCTGATAGAATAAGTCCATTTGGTACTGGGAGATTGAGCTGCCTAAGATCTAAAAGATGATTAATTTTCCCCCCATAGCTTGGGGTCTGTTTGGCTTGATAGAGTGTATCCATCTTATTACTCCTATAATCGATTTTGTCTTAATTTCGCTAGATATAGTAGACGATTAACCCCTAAGTGGGTCAATGTCCCTACTAGCAATAGGCCAATGATTTGTGCCCAATTTAAGGAAATATAAAGGTGCAAGACCAAGAGAATCCCGATTAAGGAATCAATCTGATCAAGCAAAATAAAAGGATACTTCCAAGCATCCTTAGCGGTCTTACCTGGCGAAATATCTAGGCGACGCTTGAGATAAGAATTTGGCAATTCAAAAACCACATAGGCCAAACCCAAGAGTATCCCCAGCGGAAAGTTAGTTGCTAGCTTATTCGGATAATGAGCATAAATCAAATGGAGTTTTTCTAAATGCGGCTGACGCGCCAGAAAAAAAGACCAAACTAATTGAGCAAGTAAGCCCCAGACTACCATCCCCCAGAAACCCTTCCAAGTCTTATTGGCCCCAAAAAGACGACGACCGTCCCCTAGTAGGCGCCCAGCATCAATGGGTTGATTGACTGAGTCTAATAGGGAAGATTTACAAAATATCATATTGGCGATACCAGCCAATATGACTGGCATAAGAGTCAGATAAAGAGAAAGAATCATGGACATGCTGCGTCATTCCTTTGAGCTAATATAAGAACCAAACTGGCCGCATGAAAAGCAGCTAGTCGTCCGTCTCCTTGAGGAGAAGATAAGGAGCGATATACAAAAAGAAGCTAGGTCCCCCCAGCCTCCGCAATCGCTACTTAGACCTCGTCCCTCTTGGAAGAGCTTGCGAGCTAGTCTGAGCTGACTAAGTCTTGGCTTGCAAATCTTCATACAAAATAAGAGGAGGGTCTGACTTATTATTTCTATAGTATACCATCAACTCTATAATGAAAACAATATAAAACCCATATTCCTTACCGTGCTTATTCGCTAGATATCCTATATTATAGGGATTTAAAGCTAATTACTTTGATAATTTAGATTGGTATTTCAATATATATAGAACTTTAAATAGCACTTTATTTATTAGCTAGCGTAATTTCTAACTTAGTATAATTAATCCCAAGCCTTCCCTACAAAAAAGAGGCTAGATCTTCTAGCCTCTTTAGTCCTTGATTTACTTAGTTTGTACTTTTACAGGCGGAAATTTCACCTCAAAACAAGCACCTTCTCCCGATTGACTCTTAAGACTTAGCTGGGCTCCATGCTGGTCGGCAATGGTCGCCAGCCTGCTGTCCTGGTCCTTCTTGGCCCTTATCAGGGCCTGCCTGATAGGTCTTAGACTGGGAGGCTTGATTGGACTGGCCCGCTTCACCTGCAAAGACGCTCAGCGTCGGTAGGGCTGCACTGGCTGCCAGGGAAGCGGCTAAGGCGCCGCTTAAGAGTAGATGTTTTGATACTTTCATGTTATTGACTCCTTTAGCTTCTATAATCTTCAGATAAGTAGGGGTTGCTTACCTGATATTCTTAGTCTAAGGGCAAAAATGAATGAAAGATGAACAGATTAATGTGACGAAAAAATTTTTTCTACTATCTTAACATAAGAAAAAGCGTCCCCTAAGGGACGCTTAAAAACTTTCACCCAGCATGGCAACGACCTACTCTCACAGGACCAAAGGTCCAACTACCATCGGCGCTAAGAAGCTTAACTGCTGTGTTCGGAATGGGAACAGGTGTGTCCTTCTTGCCATAATCACCACACTTGGGTGTTGTCTTAGTTGAGTGCTTGCACACTCAAAACTGAATAACCTCAAACCTAACCTCAAATTTTGTGGTTAAGACCTCGACCGATTAGTACTAGTCCGCTCCATGGATCACTCCACTTCCACTTCTAGCCCATCTACCTGATCGTCTCTCAGGGGTCTTACTTCTTTCGAATGGGAAATCTCATCTTGAAGCTGGCTTCACGCTTAGATGCTTTCAGCGCTTATCCATCCCGCACATAGCTACCCAGCGATGCCCTTTGGCAGAACAACTGGTACACCAGCGGTGCGTCCATCCCGGTCCTCTCGTACTAAGGATAGCTCTTCTCAAATTTCCTACGCCCGCGACGGATAGGGACCGAACTGTCTCACGACGTTCTGAACCCAGCTCGCGTACCGCTTTAATGGGCGAACAGCCCAACCCTTGGGACCGACTTCAGCCCCAGGATGCGATGAGCCGACATCGAGGTGCCAAACCTCCCCGTCGATGTGAACTCTTGGGGGAGATAAGCCTGTTATCCCCAGGGTAGCTTTTATCCGTTGAGCGATGGCCCTTCCATACGGTACCACCGGATCACTAAGCCCGACTTTTCGTCCCTGCTCGACTTGTAGGTCTCGCAGTCAAGCTCCCTTCTGCCTTTTACACTCTACGAATGATTTCCAACCATTCTGAGGGAACCTTTGGGCGCCTCCGTTACTCTTTTAGGAGGCGACCGCCCCAGTCAAACTGCCCACCTGACACTGTCTCCCGTGCTGTTACACGTGGGTTAGAGGGTCCGCATCACAAGGGTAGTATCCCACCAGCGCCTCCGTGTAGACTGGCGTCCACACTTCTTCAGCTCCTACCTATCCTGTACATGCCATACAAACACTCAATATCAAGCTACAGTAAAGCTCCATGGGGTCTTTCCGTCCTGTCGCGGGTAACCTGCATCTTCACAGGTACTATAATTTCACCGAGTCTCTCGTTGAGACAGTGCCCAGATCGTTACGCCTTTCGTGCGGGTCGGAACTTACCCGACAAGGAATTTCGCTACCTTAGGACCGTTATAGTTACGGCCGCCGTTTACTGGGGCTTCAATTCGTACCTTCGGATTGCTCCTAAGCACTCCTCTTAACCTTCCAGCACCGGGCAGGCGTCAGCCCCTATACGTCATCTTTCGATTTTGCAGAGACCTGTGTTTTTGATAAACAGTCGCCTGGGCCTATTCACTGCGGCTGACATTTCTGTCAGCACCCCTTCTCCCGAAGTTACGGGGTCATTTTGCCGAGTTCCTTAACGAGAGTTCTCTCGCTCACCTTAGTGTTCTCCACTTGACTACCTGTGTCGGTTTGCGGTACGGGTTGTTAACAACTCACTAGAAGCTTTTCTCGGCAGTTTGATTAGCCACCTTCGCTACTTAAATTTCGCTCCAGGTCACACGTCACGGTTATAGGTATAAGCATTTGACTCATACCACCACTTCGTGCTTCTACAGACACTTCCATCCGTCTGCGTGGCGTCGCCTCCTGCGTCCCTCCATCGCTCAAACATTGTTAACAAGTACAGGAATCTCTACCTGTTGTCCATCGCCTACGCCTGTCGGCCTCGGCTTAGGTCCCGACTAACCCTGGGCGGACGAGCCTTCCCCAGGAAACCTTAGTCTATCGGTGGACGGGATTCTCACCCGTCTTTCGCTACTCATACCGGCATTCTCACTTCTAAGCGCTCCAACACTCCTTTCGGTATGCCTTCACCGCCCTTAGAACGCTCTCCTACCACTCAATCCTAAAGATTGAATCCACAGCTTCGGTGTACTGTTTAGCCCCGGTACATTTTCGGCGCGGAGTCACTCGACTAGTGAGCTATTACGCACTCTTTGAATGGTGGCTGCTTCTAAGCCAACATCCTAGTTGTCTATGCAACTCCACATCCTTTTCCACTTAACAGTTACTTTGGGACCTTAGCTGGTGGTCTGGGCTGTTTCCCTTTCGACTACGGATCTTATCACTCGCAGTCTGACTCCCAGAGATGAGTCCTTGGCATTCGGAGTTTATCTGGATTCGGTAAAGCGTGAGCCCCCCTAGTCCAAACAGTGCTCTACCTCCATGACTCTTACTCTGAGGCTAGCCCTAAAGCTATTTCGGAGAGAACCAGCTATCTCCAAGTTCGATTGGAATTTCTCCGCTACCCACACGTCATCCAAAACACTTTTTCAACGTGTCCTGGTTCGGTCCTCCAGTGCGTCTTACCGCACCTTCAACCTGCACATGGGTAGGTCACTTGGTTTCGGGTCGACGACACCTGACTTTCGCCCTATTCAGACTCGCTTTCGCTACGGCTCCGTTTCTTCAACTTAACCTCGCCAACTATCGTCACTCGCCGGTCCATTCTACAAAAGGTACGCCATCACCCCTTAACGGGCTCTGACTACTTGTAAGCACACGGTTTCAGGTACTCTTCACCCTCCCGGGGTGCTTTTCACCTTTCCCTCACGGTACTGGTTCACCATCGGTCACTAGGGAGTATTTAGCCTTGCCAGATGGTCCTGGCGGATTCCGACGGAATTCCACGTGTTCCGCCGTACTCAGGATACTCTTAGGTACAAATCAGTTTTTCGTATACGGGGCTCTCACCTCTTTGGCGCTGTTTCCCACCAGCTTCTACTAACTCATTTGAGTCCACGTTAGAGTCTCTATAAACCCCAGTGTGCATGCACACTGGTTTGGGCTCTTCCTGTTTCTGCCTCGCCGCCACTCAGGGAATCGATTTTTTTCTTTCTCTTCCTGCAGGTACTTAGATGTTTCAGTTCTCTGCGTCTACCTCACCCTTCGGTGTGACTAGCCATTACGCTAGCCGGGTTCCCCCATTCGGATATCTCTGGATCTTAGCTCACTTACAGCTCCCCAAAGCATTTCGTCGTTCGTCACGTCCTTCTTCGGCTCCCTAGTGCCAAGGCATTCACCGTGCGCCCTTTTGTTTCTTAACCACGATCATACTTGATGCATGATACTTTCGCGCTTATTTTTTTCTTACTCTGTAATTTCTACAGACTCGGTCAATTCTCGGTTCATTATTTTAGAAAATAATGTGTTTTATCATCCATCCTGTCGGATGATAAAAACGGTTTGTTTGGTTATTCAGTTTTTCAATGTGTAAGTTCTGAGTGTTAGCACACTCAAAACTAAACAAAGACGCAAGCTCTGTGAGGTTCCGTTACTCCTTAGAAAGGAGGTGATCCAGCCGCACCTTCCGATATGGCTACCTTGTTACGACTTCACCCCCAATCATCTATCCCACCTTCGACGGCTCCCTCCTATAAGGTTAGGCCACCGGCTTCGGGTGTTACAAACCTCGTGGTGTGACGGGCGGTGTGTACAAGACCCGGGAACGTATTCACCGCGGCGTGCTGATCCGCGATTACTAGCGATTCCGGCTTCATGTAGTCGAGTTGCAGACTACAATCCGAACTGAGAATGGCTTTTAGAGATTCGCTTACCCTCGCGAGTTCGCTGCTCGTTGTACCATCCATTGTAGCACGTGTGTAGCCCAGGTCATAAGGGGCATGATGATTTGACGTCATCCCCACCTTCCTCCGGTTTGTCACCGGCAGTCTAACTAGAGTCCCCATCTTAATGCTGGCAACTAGTTATAGGGGTTGCGCTCGTTGCGGACTTAACCCAACATCTCACGACACGAGCTGACGACAACCATGCACCACCTGTCACCGACGTTCCGAAGAAAAACTCTATCTCTAGAGCGGTCGTCGGGATGTCAAGACCTGGTAAGGTTCTTCGCGTTGCTTCGAATTAAACCACATGCTCCACCGCTTGTGCGGGTCCCCGTCAATTCCTTTTGAGTTTCAGCCTTGCGGCCGTACTCCCCAGGCGGAGTGCTTATTGCGTTAACTCCAGCACTGAAGGGTGGAACCCCTCCAACACTTAGCACTCATCGTTTACGGCGTGGACTACCAGGGTATCTAATCCTGTTTGCTCCCTCACGCTTTCGAGCCTCAGCGTCAGTTACAGACCAGAGAGCCGCCTTCGCCACTGGTGTTCCTCCATATATCTACGCATTTCACCGCTACACATGGAATTCCGCCTCCTCTTCTGCACTCAAGTCTCCCAGTTTCCAATGACCTCCACGGTTGAGCCGTGGGCTTTCACATCAGACTTAAAAGACCGCCTACACCCCCTTTTACGCCCAATAAATCCGGACAACGCTCGCCACCTACGTATTACCGCGGCTGCTGGCACGTAGTTAGCCGTGGCTTTCTGGTTAGATACCGTCACACGCATAACAGTTACTCTATGCGCTGTTCTTCTCTAACAACAGAGCTTTTACGATCCGAAGACCTTCTTCACTCACGCGGCGTTGCTCCGTCAGACTTGCGTCCATTGCGGAAGATTCCCTACTGCTGCCTCCCGTAGGAGTTTGGGCCGTGTCTCAGTCCCAATGTGGCCGATCACCCTCTCAGGTCGGCTATGCATCATCGCCTTGGTAGGCCGTTACCCTACCAACTAGCTAATGCACCGCGGGTCCATCTCTTAGCGATAGCTTGCGCCACCTTTCCTCACGGAATCATGTGATTCCATGTCCTATGCGGTATTAGCAGTCGTTTCCGACTGTTATCCCCCACTATGAGGTAGGTTACCCACGTGTTACTCACCCGTTCGCCACTCACCTTGACCAAGTGCAAGCACTCAGTCGCGGTTCGTTCGACTTGCATGTATTAGGCACGCCGCCAGCGTTCGTCCTGAGCCAGGATCAAACTCTCATGAAAAATTTCATAAGTCTACTTGACTCATTTCTTTACTAGCTTGTTTTTTACCCAGCTTGTCTGCTGCCGAATTGTTGGTTGTTCATCAAGTTTTCCTCGATGACCCTCACATTCTTGGTGTGTCTTTGTTTAGTTTTCAATGTGCTCGCTGTCACCACGTGACAACTTTTATATCTTACCATCCTCTATTGGAGAAGTCAACACTTTTTTTCGACTTTCTCAAATATTTTTTTGGATTGTTGGGCTGTCTTTTTCAGACGAACATTAATATATCACGCCACTTAGCCAGAGTCAAGCCCAAATAGCAAGAAATTTTCATAAGTGACAAAATCAAAAAGACTGGGACAAGGTCCCAGTCTTTGATTGATTAGAAGCCACTTGCGCCGCCGCCACCACCGGAACCACCGGAGGAGCCACCACTGAAGCCACCACCGAAACCACCGGAGTTGCTACCGGAGTAGGAGTGGTCTTGGCTATAAGCGGAAGCCGAGCTCACGTTAGATGAGATGGATTGGCTGAGCACATGGCTGTAGAGGCCTAGTATTATAGTACATTGGATAGTAGGTCATACCTTCTACCAATTCTGCTTGAGTGAATTGAACCTTGAGGGCATCCAAGACCTTATCCGCTATGCCAAAGGCAATCGCATAGACTAGGTACTCCTCCCATAAGGCCAAGGAGGCAATATCCCGCATATTCATTTGCCCCACATCTTCTAGCATCTTGGCAAAGCCATGCCACTCTTGATAGAGTTGGTCTTCCTCTGCCGTCCGGAGTGGTCGGACAGACACGGTAATGATGAAGACTACATTCAGGAAGATTTCAAAGAGGGCTAGGCCCAGTGCCCACCAACCTACCTGTTCTAGGAAAGGATGATTGGTAGCCATGACACCCGCAAAGAGGGCTACCCCACCTAGGATGACATTGAGGATAATGGCCCCAATGGCTTGGAAACGCAGGCTGTTATTCTTGTCTCGCGCCGATTCCACTAATTGTGAACCGGCGATACTAGCGCGGCTTTGGAAGTTTTCGTAGGCCGCCAAACGTTTCTTGGCAAAATGCCGGTTCTTCTTCATGCGTTTTTCCAAGTCTTCTAAGGTGACACTGGTTTCATCATCTGGGAAGAGGAAGGTCAAGACTGCCCGTTCGTGACCTTGAAGCGGATAGTCTGCTACCTCGTCAGTTAACTTGGTGACACGCGCGGTCATGGAACTATTGCTGAAGATACCGCGATTTTCGCGACGTTCTTCCTCTAATTCCAAATACCCCTTACGGGCTAAGTCCGCAACTGTTGCTGAGAAGTCATCGGGATTAGGTTCCCACTAGACCGGAAAACAGCGGAAGTGACCACTGCTGGCGCCGTATGTGATGGCAAGTTGTAGTTGTGAATTGGCAATTGAACCGGATTAGGATTCAACTGGCGACGTAACTTAAAGTATTTACGCCAGAGGTGAAAGGGAAGCAAGGACATGAGAATCATAGCTCCCCACTGGACCGCGCTAGTGGTATACTTCTGACTTTCATAGGCCTTGCGGTCTGCCTCAGCTTGGGCAGCTTCCTTAGATTCAATTTCTTCCTTCATATTCTGATTGACGACATTGGTATTGTGTGGCGTCAAGGACGTTGGGAAAATGGTATGCACTTCGACAAAGCGATTGGCTGGTGTCCCATTAGATTTAAGGATCACGACAGAGCGTCCATTTTCTTGGCCAAGTTCTACTGTCCCGCTACCTGTACCGCCGTGGGCCCAGGCTTTGAAACTATCCTTATCGGTAATTTGGCCTGGTGGCAGAATGACCTTGGCAGTAACGTCGGTTTTGAAGTCAACACCTTCCCCAATTAACTTGCGGTTGAATTCCGCCGTATCGGCATAGTTGGTTACGATATGGTTGAGGGTATACTCGGCCACAAAGGTTACCTTCTTATTGCTAACTGGGTAGTAAGCCTTGAAAGTTCTGATGTCACGGTTGGATTGAATGTGGAAGGTCTTAGGCTGCTTGGAGTCCAACTTATCCTCAGTGAATTCCTCTAGCTTGTTGCCATTTTCGACACCGATTTTGTAGGCCCCTAATTCAAAGCCACCTGTGTCCACCTTGAGGAGGGCACCATTCATGAAACTGGCGTCAAAGACCCATTTCTGGGTGAATTTAACGTTCCTTCAGCCGTAATCTCGGCAGTGACATCTTGATTGGTAATCTTATAAGATACTTCGGCTGCACGTATCTGGCTAATAGGTCCCGCAAGCGAGAGCACTAGGGCCATCAGTACTAACCAAAAGAATGAGCGTCGCTTCATCTTATTTTCCTCCTTTATGGGCTTGTGACGTTGGTATTAGGCTTGGTCACGACTTGGTGTTCCACCGCGTCGACCAAGACAGTACGGCTACTTGCTTCATCTTGACTATAGGTAATCTCCCAAACAGGCGTGTAGACATCAAAGTCCTGCAAATTAACCGTACGATAGTAACCTAGGCTAATTTGTTGGATGGTCGAGCCATCCGGAATGTAGGTATCGACCCGGGTCTCCAGAAGTTTGAGGGCATCTTTGACACTAATCAGCGCAATGGGTTGGTCCAAGACCTTAAAATCACTCTGATAGGTCTGAGTGTATTCCCGCAATTGGAAATCTGCATTAAAACTCAGCCGCAACTCAGAACTCCCATCCAAGACTGGGTAGCCATCATAAGCCACCATGTAGAAGGTTAGGGTACGAGATTCCGGACTGAAGGACCAAACCGTATATTCTGCCCCTCGAACAAAATATTCGGGCCGGTCCAGGAAATTACGGCGAATGTCTTCCACCTGTTCCTGGGTCAAGGTCTTGCTATCGCGATCAAGTCCGAGACCCAAATCCAGTGGTTGATCAAAGGTCGATTGTAAGACCCCATTATTATAACGGGCGGTCTGACTCTTGAAGGGTGCCACGTTCCTTATCGAGGACTTGGCTAGTTTCCGTCTTAACAACGGGCAGCTGATAGCTTTCATTAGATAGGGTCTGGTTGATTTTGATGTTACGGTTTTTGAGCTGGGTCTCAATGCTTACATTGGTGACCTGCGCACTATTGGTCTGTCTGACCTGCTGCTTGGTAATCAGGGTAAAGGCCAGATAGGCATCGAAGAAGATGAAGAAGATTAAGAGCAAAATCTGGGTTCGTTTAAAATCCATTATTCTTGGCCCCTTCATCTGGGGTATCCGCGTCTTGCGGGATAGCCCCCTCGCTGCTTGCGGCATCCGAACTAGCGGATTCCTGGCTATGTCGTAGCTCACCGCGCTTCAGGCGTTCCAAGGAGATATAGCGCCCCTTGTATTCGACATAGTACTTAGGAATAAAGGTCACCAGCTGGAAGTTCTCCATATTGGCCTGCCATTCGTAGGCCACAAAAATCTGATCCAGGTCAGTCGTCACCATACCCTGCTCATGAAGCTGGGAGACCAAGCCACTTGCTGAATCTAGGTCGCTTGCTTTACTCTTGTCGTCAATATGCGAACGCAGGCTCAAGAAGGAGCCGGAAAAGCGCGTCACCTTAGGCGACAAATTAAATTGCAGGCCTAAGTAATAAGGCGAGGCATCCGACATAAGCGGATAGCCGTCTAGATAGCGTTGGTAATAGAGCGTATTGGTGCTATTATTGGTAGTCAAGCGCAGACCTTGGGTCCAGACCCCGTATTTCTTCATTTCGGCAAATGAATCCATGATAATCTGGTCGCGGTGGACCGAACTGCGGTTCTGAACGGCTTCGCTCCGCGCAGTGTAGACGTGACTATCGGAGTTGACATCTAGCTCCAAGTCCAGGGTCTTATATTTTTTTCTCCCGCTCTCCCCACTATCGGTAATGGAGTAGTTGTCCGAACCGAAGAAGAGACCAATCAGATTGGCTTCTGATTCTTTCTTAAGGGTATAGACCTGACTTGGCAGGCTAAAGGCTTCGGTCCGAATCAGGGCCTTGCCCTTGGCCAGAGGCACTTGCGACATGGCAGTCCAAGAAGTGACGTCCTGGGTCACCGTCTGATAGAGACTGGCAAAGTCCCAGCCATTGAGGGGCACCCGCACATAGGTCTCATCTACCTGATTAACTAAGTAGAGAGCCTGGGGCTCCTCTTTCAAGAGCCAGATCTGGTCAGCTTCAAAAATCGAGTGGCGGGCCGTCCTTAGACTTGAAACCATTGTCCCCACAAGGAGACTGGCAAACGGTCAGCAAAAACGCAGAAATCAAACGAGGACTGGTCGACATGCTAGTAAAGGCTCCAGAGGACCCTACCACATCAAAGTCGCCACCAAGTTCGCTCGGCGTCTGAGCTAAGGCCGCTATCACCTGCTCCAGATGGCTAGTGTCAGCTTCCCAGTAACCCCCTGCCTCATAGGCATCTAGGGCGACAGGGGCTAGCACATCGGTTAACTTCATGCCGGCTACTTGCCGATTGAGGCTATCCACTTGCTCATTACGAACCGTTTGCTGTGGCGTTTGTGAATTAGCACCATAGAGAAAATCAGGGTTGGTTAGAAGCAACCAGGAAAGGACCCCGCTAGTTAGGACAGCTAGAATTAAGGTAATAGGAATAAAGAGACGGCGAATCATCAATCATCCCACCCTTCATCATCAAAGTCCATCTGCAGATAAGGGAGGTCAAAACCAAAGGTCGAACCCTTGCCTTCCACACTGGTCGCCCAGATTTTCCCACCATGCAGTTCAATGATTTCCTTGGAAATAGCCAGACCAAGCCCTGTCCCCCCCTGCTCACGTGACCGTGCCTTATCAACACGGTAGAAGCGTTGGAAGAGATGTGGGATATCCTTCTGCGGAATCCCTAGCCCCTGGTCCTTAATGGACAAGTGGACATGGGAATGGGAGTCTTCAATCTTCACGACGATGACACCCCCATCAGGAGAATACTTGATAGCATTGTTTAAGATATTATCAATCACTTGGGTCACGCGGTCCTGGTCAATTTCCAGGTAAATTTCCCGTGAGGTGAAATCCCGCTTAAGCTTGAATTTCTTCTGGTCAGGATTCTGTTCCAACATAAATTCAAAAGCGATCCAGAATATGACTGACCATGCGCTTAAAGTCGATGTATTCTAGGTTGAGTTTATATTGACCTTCATGAATCTTGGATAGATCCAGCAGATTACCAATCATCCGCATCATACGGTCGGTCTCCAACTGAATAACGTTGAGGAACTGCGGTGCAATGACCTCGTCCTGCCATGCCCCTTCGCGCAGGGCTTCGGTATAGGACTTAATGGAAGTCAAAGGCGTCCGCAATTCGTGGGAGACGTTGGACACAAAGTCCCGTCGCTCTTGCTCGGTCTTCCTTGTTCGGTGACGTCTGTTAAGACACAGACAACCCCGGTAACGAAGCCGGTCTCACGGCGAATAACGGAGAATTTCCCCTTGAGGATGGAATACTTCCATGGTCTACCCAATCCATAAGGATTTCCCGGTCATCACCCTAGCAAGTCGGTCAAGGTATATTGATCCTTGAGCCGCAAGAGGCGAATAATGGAAATGCCAATAGCGGATTGTTGGTCGATACCTAAGAGTTGCAAGGCCCGCTCATTGACCAGCAGGACATTACCACGCCGGTCGGTCGCAATCACCCCTGTCGGTCATATAACGAAGAATCCCTGTCCAAACGTTGCCGTTCGGATTCAATCAATTCTTGGGGAGTCCTTAACCTTGACCGATAATTCATTAAGGGTCTTGGCTAGTTCACCCAACTCGTCATTACCAAAAATCTTGGCCGGGTAATTATAAATCCCTCCGAAATCCGCAGGGCTTGTTGACGCATGTTTTCAATGGGCATGGTTGCCTTGTGAGAGCACTAAAGCTAGGATAAAGCTCCCACAATGGCAATGACAGCCGACTGGATGAAGACGCTCATGACACTCTGGGTCTGCTCATAGACCCGGTTCATATTGGCCGTCACCCGACAGCCCCTACCACCGTATTATTCGACTGACTCAAGATCGGCTTTAATCGTGGTGTAGGTATGACGCTTGTTATTGACATCATACTCTGAAAAATCTTAGAAGAGCGTTGGCTAACCAACGCTTCCCTCACATTATTATCATTGGTCTTGGCCAGTGCTTCTGACTGGTCCAAGGCGTTATTTGACGCGATAATCCCATCCTTAGTGTTGATGATTTGGATACGGGTCAAATTACTATTTGAGAAGGTATCAATGACCTGAGTCAGACGGGCGCGTTCATCCGTCCTCACTCAAGCGTTCTTTCTAAGATTGGGGTCACATTGTTAACCAAGAACTCTACCTGGGTATCGATTTGATCCTGGTAGTTCTTGAGCGTACGGCTCTCGTATTGGTTAACGAAGTAGACCCCCACGAATTGGAAAGCAATCAGCAGAATAATAATGATTTGAATCGGAATTTTAAAATGGATCGATTGAAATAATCGTCTGATTCGCTTCATATGCTAGGAACTTCCTATTCTTGATCTGGATTCTTCAAGAGGTAGCCAACCCCCACGACGAGTCACAATATAAGTTGGGTGGCTTGGAATATCTTCAATTTTCTCCCGCAGACGACGAATGGTCACGTCGACCGTCCGCACATCCCCGAAGTAATCATAGTCCCAAACCGTCTCAAGGAGATGTTCCCGGGTCATAACTTGGCCAATGTGGCGGGCTAGGTAGTGGAGCAATTCGAACTCACGGTGAGTCAGTTCAATTTCTTCCCCGTGCTTGGAGATAATGTAGGCATCTTGGTGAATAACCAGATCTCCTACTACAATCTCGTTTTTGTTGACTTCTTGTGGCTCAGGTTCCTTGACTAGATTGCGGCGTAAGTTAGCCTTAACGCGGGCAATGAGTTCACGGTTAGAGAATGGCTTGGTGACATAGTCATCCGCCCCTAACTCTAAACCTAAGACCTTGTCAATCTCTGAATCTTTGGCGGTTAACATGATAACAGGCACAGCGGATTGTTTGCGAATTTCACGACAAACTTCCAAACCGTCCATCTTTGGTAACATGAGGTCTAAAATCACTAAGTCTGGTTGACTCTTCTCGAATACCTCTAATGCTTGTTCACCATCATAAGCTTTTTCAATGGCATAGCCTTCGTTTTCTAAGTTAAAAGAAATAATATCAGAGATTGGCTTTTCATCATCTACGACTAGAATCTTTTTCATATGGTTCATCCTTTCTCATGACGTTCTAGGTTCAAATGGGTGAGCCTTCCCCTTAAGGTCTCACTCCTTTATTATAGCGGGTTTTGCGGGAATATTAAAGCCCTTACGCTCAAGTTTTCTACTTATGTCAAAGCTTGCTCGGACTTGTAATCTAATAGACAAGTATTTGAAAAGAAACCTTAAACAAAAGGTAGGGCCTTTTTGTTTAAGGTTTCCAAATTAAAGGCGTTCAATCATTAGAAGATAATAACTGGCATCCCGACTTCCACTAATTGGTAAACTTCTGCCATGGTACCTGGTGGCGTGTTGATACAGCCTAAAGAACCACGCGATAGGTAGGTTTCGCCCCCGAAGGATGCTTGCCAATTGGCATCGTGAATCCCTTGCCCCGTTGCGTCGAATGGAATCCAGTAATCAACCGGTTGTTGATATTCCACCTGAGTATGTGGGTTGTAACCCTTGAGGGTTGAAGGAGACTCCTTGTTCCAAGCCGCGTAGGCCCCGGGGATAGTGGTTGTCCCAGGACGACCGGTTACGACTGGTGTTTCCAGTACCTTCTTGCCATCCTTATAGATAAACATCATTTGGTGGGCAATGTCGACTTCGACATAGCTTGGGCCGATGTCATTTTCCTTGTCGGCATAACCCGTCCCCACAACCGTTGGTTCACGCTTGATGGTGCCACCCTTGTTAAGGTCTGCTACAATCTTCTCTGCTTCTGCCTCAGAGTCAATGGACCAACCTAGGGTCCCTGGTTCTACATCGACCACCCCAGATAAGGTTGAAGCAAATTTACGCGTTTTGTTGATGGTCGCGTATTTAGTGTTAAGTTCCTTGACATAGTCTTGGACCTTGCTTTGGTCTACTACCAAGTTATTAGACTCATCGAATTGAATCCAGTCATTAATTTTATCTTTAGGAACGACTTCTTCCTTGCCTGAGATAGTCAAGGTAATTTTGGTATCAGCGACCTTGTTAATTTGATCCATGACTTGGGTAATCTTAGGATCATCACTCTTGATTTTTGGCTCTTGGTAGGCCGAATTGATTTCAACCGAGGTGTTACCTGATTGCACTTGAGAAACAATCAGTTCCTTAACCTTGGCTACATCTAATTGGTTCCCGTCCTTTTCAGGGGTGACATGGTAACCTTGACCGTTAGAATACTCGATCTTAGCATCTTCAGCCGCAGTCCGGTTTTGGTTGTTCAAGCCAAAGCCATCCAAGGTCTTGCTAAGGTTTTCGTCGTTAAAGGCCACGTGATTGAGCAAGACGTTCTTATATTCGGTCGTATTGAAGAAGCTACCTACCCAACCGGTTGGGTCTTGTGAATTATAGGCTGATTCCAAAGCCTTGTTGGCATCTACTTGGACACCTGCTTGTTCTAAGGTAAAGCGACCTACTTCCTTACCATTTTCCAGAATGGTCACTTCCTTCTGATTAAGGTCTTTACCAATCTTATCCTCCGCTTCCGCTAAGGTTAAGTTGGAAATATCCAAGGAGCCAAATTTAGTGTTGGCCTGGAATTTCTGGGCGTAGAATCCTACACCAGCACTGTAGCCCAAAACCAGCTAATAATAAAACTGTTGTCGAGCCAATGATCAATCCCTTTTTCATGATTTCTCGTCCTCACTTTTTCTCTTATTCAAATACAGATTTTAGCATCGAATTGTGAATTTTCTTTGACCCTTCCATTAATTATTCTATATGATTTTGTTTCTTTTGTAATATGAGGGTCTCAATGGCATGTGAAACACCGTCTTCTTCATTGGTTAAAGTCACAAAGTCTGCCTTAGCTTTGAGGTCTTCTGAAGCATTGCCCATGGCTACGGCACAGCCGGCAAAATCTAACATCTCGGCATCATTAGCTGCATCGCCTAGAGCCATGACTTGCTCAGGACGTAGGCCTAAGTGGCGGGCCAACTGGTCTAATCCACTAGCCTTAGAAACACCAACCGGCAGAAATTCTAGGATAACCTTCTGGCTCCGCACCATGGACAGGGCCTGCCAGTCGGCTGGCTCAATGGTCGGAATCCAAGCATCTAGCACTGCTTCCGGCGCCAGAATCATGGCCTTATTGAGCTGGCTATTGGCTAGGAAGTCTGCTTGGGAGATTGGGGTCACGTCTGTTTTGAGGAACTCCGCGTCGCGGGCTACCAAGGCATTAGGCGTCGGATCCCCTACTAGGTAGAGATGGTCGCGGTCAAAGGCCACCAGCTGGGCTCCCTGATCCTTAAGGGGTGCCACTAGTTCCAGCGCCCGTTGCCGCGCTGCTTGGGCCAAGAAGCGTTGGAAGACCGATTGGAAAGGCGCCTGGGCCGACAAGGTTTGCGCCCCATTTTGCAGAATCATAAAGTCCGACTCGCTTAAGAAAGGCAGCTCCGGCACATAGAAATCCACCCCAGGTAGGGTCCGACCGGTACAGATGACAATCTTAATGCCTGCCTCATGCGCCCGAGCCAGGGTGGCAATGTTGGTGGCACTAATTGTTTTCTTATTGGTCAGGAGGGTACCATCTAGGTCAATGGCGATTAAGCCAATGTCCTGAGCTAGTTCTTGCCCAGATTCTTTGCTGTCTTCCATTTGTTCGGCTGCCATTTGTTGGAACTCGTTAAGAGCAGGCGTCGCCGCTTGGCGTTTGGATTCGGCTTTTTCTGCCACTTGTTGGCACCAGGTCTTGTCCCATTGGGTGGCTAGGAAGTCTTCCACCTCTATTTCCTTTTCCTTGCGGACCATGAGAAGTCCATCGCCTAAGGGCAAGAGGCAGGCCCGTTGGTCTTGATCGGTCAAGACGGCTTGGAAGAGTTCATTGAGCTTGCGATGAATCTTGCGCACCCGCTTAGGACGCGTGTCTAGTGGATCCATAATGGTGCCCGCTTGCAGGACATCATCAATGAGCAGGACGCCCCCCATCTTAAGCAGACGCATACAGTAAGGATAGAACTCCAAGTACTTGGCCTTGGCGCTATCCATAAAAATCAGGTCATAGTGATTAGCCGGTAAGGTAGGCAGAATGTCAGCCGCATCCCCTTCTAGGACCGTCACCTTATCCGCCAGACCGGCCTGCTCAAAGTTAGACTTAGCCCGTTCAAACATGAGGGCATAGCGGTCAATCGTGGTTAGGTGGCCGTCAGATGTGAGGTGTTGAGCCATAAGACTAGCCGAAAAACCAATGGCGGTCCCGATTTCCAGGATTTGTTGCGGCTGGGTCGTGGCACAGAAAAAGTCCAAAAACTTGGCTGTTTCGTGAGGCACCACCGGAATCCCATTGGCATTAGCAAAGGCCTCCAACTGACCTACTACCCCTTCAAAAGGAACTTGCCCCTCCCGCATCAAGTCGATTACTTTCTGCATGACCACTGGCCGGTGCATCATCTCATTCAACATAGTCCTGTCTCCTTCTCCTGACTTATTCACTGTCTATTATAATGGAAAAGACTTAAAAGCAAAAGACCCAGCCCTTCTCATCAAACTTTTAGGCCTGGATTTGGTGCGAGAAGGAGCCTTTTGGGGTATTTATATAAGAAGGAGGAAGTGCTATGCACCATCAAGAGGCAAGATTTTATCAGCTGGTCAAGCAAAGAGGCCACTATCCCAGGAGGACGAAGCAGACCACCTGCGCCTTCTGACTGGCTTAGAGGGGAGGCGGGTCGCCCAGTGCCATTCAAGACCTGGGGCTGGCTGCCTTTACCTGACTGATTTATGGATTCCCTGGGTAAGGGCACGCAAATCGACGGGCTTTTTGCTGATGCCCCAGGGGCCTCTATTTAATAGAAATCAAAACATTATGGCGGGGCAGTTTCTCTATCAGGGATTTGCCTCCAGACTCAACGGGCGGCCTTATCAGCACGACTTACTGGGCAAGCAGCCTGAGCCCAGAGCTTGTTGCAGCAATTTCTAAGGAGCCAGCAATTAGACTGTCAGCTAGTGTCCAAGCTGATTTTTAGTCAGGACCATTTACAGGTCGAGGGCATAGATGCGGGTCAATATATGCTGTGGCCGCAGGCACTGGCCTGGCTTCAGGGACTGGCCGATCAGATGGCAGGTCAGCCTTGCAGTCGGCACCAGCAGCTGCTCTTGGATTTACTGAGCCCACTCCAACATGCCAGCCCCTATCGTCCGCGCCAACTGACTTCCATTGAGCGCCAAACTTTGCTAAGTGGCATTGGCTGTCCCCGTTGTTTGCGGCTGGGCATGACCTGCAGTCGTTATAAGGTCTCCTGCACGCATTGTGGGTTTAAGGAAGACAAGGCTGCCGCCTGTTTTCGTAGTTCCTGTGAGTGGGCCTTGTTAAATCATGACCTACCGCTGAGCCGCTCGGCAATTTCCAACTATATGGGGACCAAGCAATTGGACCGCACCCTGCAGCGTCAACTAGCTCAATACTTCCACCCGCTCCATAAAGGCCACCACGCTTGCTACCAAAATGATTACGCCACCGTTTATCGGTGCCTGTCACAGTATGATGGAGTCTAGTTTGTGAGCTGCGTCGCGTTGGAGGTCCAACGCGACATGGCGGGGCACAACATGACGATGGCGCGCTCTTCTTGCTCCCTTTTAGGGCTAGTTTTGGACCTTTGGGCTCGAGCCATGTCGTGTTGGAGGCCCAACGCGACATGGCGGGAGGCCCAATGCGACGTGGCGCACTGTTTGGCTCTTTTAAGCAGTTTTGCCGCCTTTTGAGGTAGAGCCACGTCGCGCTGGAGCCCAACGCGATATGGCAGGGGGCCCAATACGACGTGGCGCACTCTTTTTGCCCCTTTTGGGCTGTTTTGCTGCCTTTGAGGTGGAGCCACGTCGTGTTGGAGGCCCAACGCGACATGGTGGGGGCCAATGCGACGTGGCGCGCTTTTTTGGCTCACTTTTAGGCAGTTTTGGTGCCTTTGAGGCGGAGCCACGTCGTGCTGGAGGTCCAACGCGACATGGCGGGGGCCCAATACGACGTGGCGGGGCCTCCCACGCACAATCTTGCACCGCCTTTTTCTAGGCCTTTTAAAGCAAAAAAAGCCACCTCCGAACTAGGTCAGAGGTGGCGGGCTTTATGCTTATTTGGTTTCTTGTTTGCTTAATTTGTCAGCCAGGCCACTAGCGCGTAGGCCCCACTTGATGAGTTCGACTAGCACGATGATGCTGAAGGATACAGCGAGTACCAGGCCCCATTGTGGTAGGGTTGGCGCGGTCACATCGAAGAAGTCGTTGATGCCTGGAATGACGATAACACCTAGCAACATCGCAGCTGATAAGAGGCTGGCACCGTTGAGGAACTTGTTATCGAAGGCTTTCCCTGTGAAGAGAGAAGTGAAGACATACTTGACGTTGAAAGCATGGAAGAGTTGAATCAAACCCAAGGTCGCAAAGGCCATGGTTTCGGCCAAGTTTTCTTGGTGGTACCATTGACGAGCTAACCAGTAGATGAAGAGGGTCAGCGTACTTTCCAAGACCCCTTTGATAGAGGATACTTGGCAAGATGCCGTTAGACAAGAAGCTAGACTCCTTGGTCCGCGGCGGACGATTCATCACATCTGGCTCGGCCTTTTCCATGCCCAAAGCGATGGCTGGGAAGACGTCTGTCACTAAGTTTATCCATAAGATATGAACAGGTTGCAAGATGGTCCAACCTATTAAGGTGGCGACGAAGAGAGTAATAACCTCACCCAAGTTAGCTGACAAGAGATATTGGACAGCCTTCTGATGTTGAGCGAAGACCTTACGCCCTTCTTCAACCGCTACAACGATGGTTTTCGAAGTTATCGTCTGCTAGGACCATGTCAGAGGCACCCTTGGACACTTCGGTCCCGGTAATCCCCATGCCGACCCCGATATCTGCTTGCTTGAGGGAAGGCGCATCGTTAACCCCGTCCCCGGTCATGGACACGGTCTTACCTTTAGACTGCCAAGCCTTGATAATGCGCACCTTGTGCTCAGGCGATACGCGGGCGTAGACTGACAAGTCTTGCACACGCGCTTCTAATTCTTGATCAGAAATGGCATCCAGTTCGGCCCCGGCCACGACGTGATGGTGGTTGTCTCCCATTTGGATTCAAGATGCCCAGACGTTCCGCAATGGCTTGCGCGGTTTCGGCGTGGTCACCGGTAATCATGACGGTCCGCATGCCGGCCCCTTTGGCTACAGCAATGGCATCCGCAGCTTCTGACGCTCAGGGTCAATCATACCGACCAAACCAGCAAAGATTAAGTCACTGTTCCAAGTCCTCAGACTCGAACTTGCTAGGCAATTGATCAATAATCTTATAAGCTCCTGCCAAGACACGTAAGGCCTGACGCGCCATGCCTGTATTTTCGGTCAAGATAGCTTGACGATCAGCATCGGTCAAATCGGTCACCTGGCCGCCAAAGTCCTTATAGAAGGCAGCGTTTGAGCACTGGTCTGGCGCCCTTTGCTGGCTACTAGGTAGCGACCATCCGCCAGCGGGTGGACGGTGGTCATCAATTTACGGGTAGAGTCAAATGGAATCTCGCCCACCCGTGGAAAGCTAGCCAAGCGCTCAGCCAAAGGATAGCCCTTGTCTAAGGCAAACTTAACCATGGCAGTTTCAGTTGGATCCCCAATCAAGTTACCCTCGGCGTCCACTTCCGTGTCGTTAGCCAAAACAATGGAACGTAAGAGCGGTAAGTCCAGGTCTAAGTCTTCTGAAGCATTGTGGAGGACCCCATTATAGTAGGCTTTTTCAATGGTCATCTTATTATGGGTCAAGGTCCCCGTCTTATCAGAACAGATAATTTGGGTCCCACCCAAGGTCTCAACGGCAGGCAAGGTCCGAACCAAGGCCTTACGGTCGGCCATGGTTTGGGTCCCGATGGAGAGGATAATAGTTGAAATAGCTGGCAAGCCTTCAGGGATGGCAGCTACAGCCAAGGAAATAGACACTAAGAGCATGTCGGGAATCTGACGGCCACGCAACAAACCAACAATGAAGGTCACAGCCGCAATGACTAAGATCATAATAGTCAAGGTCTTACCCAAACGGTCTTGGTCGCGTTGCAATGGGGTCTTGGTTTTCTCAGCGCTGGCCAACATGCTGGCAATATGGCCGACCTCAGTATTCATCCCAGTAGCCGTTACGATGGCTAAGGCACGACCATAAGTCACGTTGGTGCTAGAGAAGACCATGTTATGGCGGTCCCCAATCCCGGCGCCCTCTTCTGAGATGACCTTGATGTCCTTATCAACTGGCACCGATTCCCCAGTCAAGGCAGCTTCTTCCACCTTGAGTGAGTTGGCTTCAATCAAACGCATATCCGCTGGCACAATATCCCCAGCTTCCAATAAGACGATATCGCCTGGGACCAAGTCATGAGATTTAACGGTCATGACATTGCCATCACGGCGAACACGGGCGTCAGGTGAGGCCATTTCCTTAAGAGCGTCAATGGCTTCTTCAGCCTTGGATTCTTGGACTACCCCCATAATGGCGTTAAGCACCACCACTAGGAGAATGATGACCGCGTCGTGCCACTCGTGGCTGGCCACGAAGGAGACTGCCGCCGCAATCAAGAGGATGATAATCATGAAGTCCTTGAATTGCTCAATAAACTTCTGCAAGAGGGTTGAATGAGCTTCGGCCTTGAGTTCATTTGGTCCGAACTCTTCCAAGCGTTGCGCAGCCACCGCAGATGTCAAGCCCGTCTCGACATTGCTTTCTAAGCTGTCAATGACGGCTTGCGCCTCTTGGTTATAGGCTGATAATTTTGTTGACATAGTAACCTCCTATTTGATCCATACCTTCATACTGGCTAGCCCAGCTGTAAAAAAAGACCTATGCCGCCACCCAACGAGTGAATCAGCATAAGTCTCACTATTTCAGTCAGTACCAGCAGCAAACGCTACATATTTGTTGATACCAACGAGCTAAGCTCTAGTTACTCCCTTATGAAGTCAATGGTTATATTACTCTTACTATTATAGAGATAAGCAGCAAAAAAAGCAAGAAAAAAACACTTGCTTTTTTGACTCTGACAAGAGCAGCGATCTTGACGATAGGGACCTGACGCGCTAGGATAGGAAATGAAGAAACGAGGAGGGATTGACATGACAAAGACAGGCAAAATCATTCGCGTAGTAGGGGCGGCCATTATCCAAGATGGCCAGGTCCTCTGCCTGCAACGCGGCCAGCAAATGAGCCTAGCCGGCCTCTGGGAATTCCCAGGCGGCAAGCTAGAAGCTGGCGAGACAGAAGCCCAAGCTCTGGCCCGGGAAATTAAGGAAGAACTGACCCTCGATATTGAAGTGGGCGACTGGGTGACAACGGCGGAACACGCCTACGAATTCGCCACAATTCAGCTGGCGGTCTACAAGGCCAAGATCCTATCTGGCAGTCTGACCCTGCTCGAGCACCAGGCTAGCCGTTGGGTCCAACCCCAAGACCTCATGAGCCTAGAATGGGCACCCGTCGATATCCCGGCGGCTCAACTGCTGGCCAAGAAGGCTCCTCCCTATAGACATAAACAAGACAAAGGCGACCAGGACCCAGTCCTAGTCGCCTTTATTTTAATGTCTGCGGAAATCTACAAAGTCATCATGCTGATGCATGTTGCTGTCGATGAAATAAATCAAGGTTTGCAGCTCATTGGTTAAGTCCACGTGCTGCATGCGAACATGACTTGGCACATCAAAACGCAATGGCGTGAAGTTGAGAATTCCTTTGATACCTGCTGCTACTAAACGTTCAACCGCTACAGGCGCCTCCTCTTGAGGCACTGTTAAGAGGGCAATTTCAATGCCTTGAGCCTCTAATTGCTCTTCCAACTCATCAATGGAATAAACTGGCACACCCGATTGAATGGTCCCAATCAATTTAGGGTCTACTTCGAAGGCTGCCCCAATCCGCACATTATTATTCTTGCGGAAGTTATAATGGAGGAGCGCATTCCCTAGATTCCCTACCCCGATCAGGGCCACAGAAGTCAGACGGTCTTGGTTCAGGGTCTTGGTGAAGAAGTCTAATAAGTAATCAACATCATATCCATAGCCCCGTTTACCCAAGGCGCCGAAGTATGAGAAGTCACGACGAATGGTCGCACTATCCACTTTCACCGCATCACTGAGTTCAGTAGACGAAATCCGCTTTTTGCCGGCATTCTGTAAGAATCGTAAGTAACGATGGTAAATTGGAAGCCGGTTCACAGTTGCTTTTGGTATTTCTCTACGCATTTGATCACTTCTTTCACATAAAAATATTTTGCTTATTCTCCGGTCGATATCTTTAGTATACCACCTTACTAGGTCAGACTCCATTATTTAGGGGTGAACTTAATACAATTATTATAGTTCAGTAATAATTGTCGTACTCTTGCCTTATCACGCTTTCATTTACGTGATAGCACGAACTTCTATAAGTGGTTTTTATGTGACGAAGGGAACGATGAGAGTCTTTCTCATAGAGCAAACCTTTTCACTTCGTCATTTTTCCTTAAATATTCAACCCCCATTATGGCCTTATGCTAGCCACAATGGGGGTTGTTTTATTCGCTCAGTGACAAACGAAAGCGAGACCAGTCGCCTCGAATATAGTCCAGAAGGCCTAGATCTGAGCTGGCCACCTGACCGACAATGGCCTGGCGGTCATCCGCTGGCAAGTCTGTCAGGCAAATTTCCAGTTCATTGGCATAGCTGCCATAGTTGGCTCGGCCCAGGACCAGATCCCCTCGCTGACGAGGCCCAGACTGGCCTACCACTTCTTGTCCACGCAAGGCTTGGCGGGTTTCTGAGGCCCGGATGACCCAATCGCTGGGATCCGGCCGGTTAGACCAGACTTGATCTAGCAAGGCTTGCGGAGCCTGGGCCTGCAAGTCTACCAGACCATCATTAAGACTGGCCAGGCGTCTCAATTGATCTTGGCTGACATCACAATCCCCTATGTAGACCCGGTCCACCTGGCATTGTGACAGGAGATAGAGGGCTGCCTGCTGACTTGGCCAATGGCGGGTCTGCTCGACTGTACAGAGACCATCAAAGTAAGGCCCCCTAGCCACCTGGCCACTGACAAAGGCCAGGCAGGGAATACCTAAGGCATGCAGTCTTTGGTTTTGAGCCAGGACATAGGCCTGGCTGAGGCCACTATAGACCTTGGGATAATAGTTATGGGCGGCCCAAACCCGGCCCAAATCGACCCCTGCTTGAGCTAGCTCTTCTAACAAGCTCCCCGTAAGGGTCGAAGCATTGAGGACCAGGTGACTGGACTGGCTGAGAACGGCCATTTGCTGAGGACTTAGTCCAGCATCCACCCGCAAGGAGCCAAAGCCCCAGGCTTGTAGGCGGTCCAGGCCATATCGATCCAGACTGGCTTCATTAATATCCGCCATGACCTGGACCCCATTTTCACGGCAGGCCGCCATAATCAGGTCAAGCTCAACCGACTTATAATGAGGAGTCAGGTTAAGGCTGGTAAAGGCGTGGCCAAAACCCTGCTGACTAAAGCGGTCAATCCGCGCCAGATTATCGTCTAGGGACTGATTACTATAGAAGGAAAAGCCGACTACCTGTCCTTTCATTGACTATCGCCACCATAGACTTGAGCAATCCGAGCTTCATCCACCCCGAAGAACCAGGTTAAGACAAAGCCACCTAGATAAGCGCCTAACATGGCGATAACATAGGAGATTTGTGTACCCGGCACCATAATCAGCAAGCCGAAGAGGCCGGATACCCCTTGGGAGACAGCCCCTAGATGGAAAAGGACTGCCAAGACACCCCCCAGCCCTGAACCCAAGCAGGCCGTAATAAAAGGTTTACCTAGTGGCAGGGTCACGGCATACATCATGGGTTCGCCAATCCCCAGGATGCCGACTGGCAAGGAGTCACGGGTCAATTGTCTCAGACGTTTGTTGCGTGATTTGAGGTAGAGGGCTAGACCAGCACCGACCTGACCGCCCCCTGCCATCATCAGAATTGGCAAGAGATAGTTAACCCCGGCCGTTGGACCTTGCGGATTATTCAACATGGTATGAATTGGCGTTAAGGCTTGATGGAGCCCCACAGAAACCAGCGGCAAGAAGCCAACAGACAGGATGAAGCCACCCAGGGCACCCAATTGGGTATAGAAATAATCTAGGCTAGTATAAATCCCGTCCGTAACCAGAGCTGCCAGCGGTTGAATGACAATGACCGATACTAGCACCCCGACTACGACGGTTAGGAGTGGCGTGAAGAAGGTGTCTAGCAAATCAGGCATGATACGGCGAATGGCCCGCTCTAGGTAGGCGAAGAAAAATCCCCATAAAGAGAGCTGCTAGGAGCCCACCGGCACCTGGCGAGAAGGCCTTATTGGTAATAGGCAGAAGGATAGGCGCATCTGCCACCTTAGCCAAGAGGGGCATGCTTGGAACTGCCACGGACAAGGCCCCAGCCATGCCACCCAGAACAGCACTACCCTTGAATTCTTTGGCTGCATTCATGCCCACATAAATTGGCAAGAAGGCGAAGAGGGCCCAGCCCATGGTCCGAATGGCTTGGAACCACCATTCGCCGGCCCAGGCATTCTGGTTGGAGACATTGATGACATTGGCAATCCCATTGATCATACCGGCTGCAATAATCCCCGGCAGCAAAGGAATGAAGATATTGGCAATCCGTTGCAAGAAGCGTTGCAGGGGTTTGTCATACTTAGCCTTTTGTTGAGCCTTATTAGTCTTAGCCACTTGATCGGCCGCCAGCTCTTCATAGCCCAGACTGAGGCCTGTTAATTGGGCAAAGGCTAATCCGACTTGGTTGACCTTGCCCGGCCCTAAGATAACTTGCACTTGGTCTTGGACAACTAAGCCCATGACCCCTTCCTCTTGCCTGAGGGCCTCTTGGTCCACTAAGGACAGATCACGCAGGGTCAGACGTAGACGTGTCATACAGGTTGCATTAGCTAGGACATTGTCCTTGCCTCCCACTAGGGATAGAATTCGACTTGCTAATTCATTCATGGTAGTACCTCCTTAAGTTAATCTTGCTTATTTACTGATTGCTGGCTGGCTTGGATAGCCTGGGCAATGTGGTCTTGATTATCAGCCAAGAAGGCTTGGGCGCCCGCCAAATCACAACCTGTTAAGGCCATCAGAATGGCGCATTTGACCTGACCCTGGGCTGCTTGATAATAGGTTGCTGCCTGCTCCAAGGATAGGTCCGCGGTGGCGGCAATAATACGGTGGGCACGGTCAATCAACTTCTGGTTGGTGGCCTGGACATCGACCATATAACCTTGGTAAACCTTGCCTAATTGAATCATAGCGGTGGTAGAAATCATATTGAGCACCAATTTTTGTGCCGTCCCCGCCTTAAGTCGGCTAGAGCCGGTAATAATTTCTGGTCCCACTAGGACTTCAATGGGGTAGTCGGCCCACTGGCTAATTTCAGCCGCCTCCACACAGGCTAGGCTGGCCGTCAAGGCTCCCTGCTCCTGGGCATAACGCAAACCGGCTAGGACATAGGGAGTGCGACCGGAGGCGGCGATACCGACTAGGGCATCTTTGTCAGACAGCTTAAGCGCGGCCAAGTCCTGGACGGCTGCCCCTTGATCATCTTCGGCCCCTTCAATGGCCTGGGACATAGCTTCGAGGCCACCCGCTATCAGGCCTTGGACCCGATCCGAACTGACGCCAAAGGTTGGGGGACATTCCGAGGCATCCAAGAGACCCAGCCGGCCTGAAGTCCCGGCCCCCATATAAAAGAGACGACCGCCTTGGGGCCATGACTGGCACCAAAGCTTCTATAAAGGCATTAATCTCTGGCAAGGCTTGCCTAACGGCTAGGGGAACGCCCTGGTCTTCTTGATTCATGCGTTGAGTGATTTCGGCTACTGACAGGGTCTCAATAGCCTGCGACAGGGGATTGGCTTGTTCAGTTGCTAACTTACCAAGTTCCATCTTCATCCCTCCTTCCTACAAGCTCATTATACTCCTTATGTAAGCGCATTACAATATGCTTTGGATATTTTTGGTACGACATTTCTTGTGCTATAACAATTATCTTCCTGTTCTATATTTGGAAAACAAAAATGCCACAAGACCCCTTGAACTCTAGAGGTCTTGTGGCAGCTTATTTGATAGATCGGAAACCAATATGGCTAGCCGTCACCAAGGCATCCGCCCCATTTCGGGCGCCTAGGCGATAGCGTTGGCAGTAGGAAGCGTGACAGAGGAAGGATCCGCCGCGAATAGCGTACTCCCCTTTCAAGTCCGCTAGACTTGGAAGCGGCTGAGCCTGCTTAAAGTCCTGCAAAAGTTGATAGCGGGGATTGGCGCACCATTCCCAGACATTGCCGATGACCTGATAGAGACCCCAGTCATTAGGGGCGTAGGTCTTGACCGGCGCCGTGCCTAGGTAGCCATCCGCCTGGCTATTCAAGCGAGGAAAGTCCCCCTGCCAGGTATTGGCGTGATAGATTCCATCGGCTTCTAGTTCCTGACCCCAAGGGAAGGTCGTGGTCCGCCCGGCCCGAGCCGCATACTCCCACTGAGCTTCAGTGGGCAAACTCACTCCCGCCCACTGGCAGTAGGCTAGGGCATCGGCCAAGGAGACATGGACCACCGGGTGGTCAGCCAAGGCGTCTGTGGCAAAGGGGCCCTCAGGCCCAAAAGGATGGAGCCAATCGGCGCCTGCCACTACCCGCCACCAAGGCGTACCCGGCACCCGCGGGGCCTTGGCTTGTAAGTCTTCAGACAGGAGGGCCTCAAAGACCAAGGAGCCTCCCGTCCGACTGGCAATGGTCTCATAGCCCGTCGCCGCCACAAATTCGGCAAATTCTTGGTTGGTAACAGGCGTAGTAGCCACAGAGAAGGCCGCTACTTGCATGGAGACGGCAGGTGCCTCATAGTCTTCTACAAAACCTTGTCCTAGGGGCGCCCCCATTTGGAAGTGCCCTGCTGGTAAATCAACCCATTCCATAATTAGACCTCCTGACGAGGATAACCCATGACATCCCCACGTCGGGCGGCTGCCAAGGTGGTCACTAGGGCTGAAAGGGGCCGCGTCACGAGGCGCCCATTCTCAACAAAGCCCTCTTCACGATTGGCTAGATAAGCAACCAGCTTCTGAGTCAACTCCAAGACTACGGGCGCAAAGTCGGCCTGGTCATAGAGGTTGACCTGCTCGTAAGGATCGGCCACATAGTCGAAGAGCTGATAGCGGTCCTGAACGGGATACCAGATTAACTTATAGCGCTCATTGAGGACAAATTGACTGGAATCTTGGCCTAGAACATGTTCACCATGGATATCGGTCCGCCAGCCATCAATTTGACCTAGCAAGAGCTGGCGTACGCTGCGCCCGTCTGTGGCCACTTGCTGGCCCAAGACCAGGTCTACCAAGGATGGGAAGATGTCTTGAATCTTAACCAGCTGCGGAATGGTGTGATGGTGGGCCGCAAGCAGATGGCCAGGGTCATAGATAAAGGAAGGAATTTGGATGCTGCCCTGATAAGGATAGCCTTTGCGGAAGAGGTCATGCTCCCCTAGTTGGTCGCCATGGTCAGAGACAAACCAGAAGAGGGTGTCCTGGGCATGGCCGAACTCTTCCAGGGCCGTCAGGAAGCGACTAATCTGATGGTCCAGATGGGTCACCAGGCCATAGTAGCCGGCCAGCAAGCGCCGTTGATCGTCGGGCTTGAGGCGCCCTTTCTTACTATCGATGCTAGGCACGGCATCCACCAGCTGCTCCCAGTCGCCTAAGTGGCGGTCCCATTCCTGCCCCAGAAGCTGATAATACATATCAAAATAATACTGAGGTGGATTAAAAGGCGAATGTGGCTTCTCAAAGGACAACTTGAGGAAGAAAGGCACGGTTGGATCCTTGGTCTTGAGGAATTCAATGGCTTCGGTCACCAGCCAGTTGGTTGGATGGAGGGCTTCCGCATAAGGCCAAGGCCGGGCCATCCAGGAATTACAATTAAGGCCGTCGTCCATGAGGTCGGCTTGCAGGCCCCAACTGGGCCTTGAGGAATTTGAGATAGTCACTAGACTGTTCAAAGGAAGCCCCATAAACTCCATCATAGTGGCGATCGACATGGAGGTAGCCGTCGTGCAGGGTCACATGGTCAAAGCCCAGACGCTTGCGGGCTGGATAGACGTGCATCTTGCCGATACATTGGGTTTGGTAGCCCGCATCCCGGAAGGTTTGGGGCAGGGTCTGGGTGAAGTTCCAAGGCATTTGGTCTTCGTAGCCCACCCGTCCCGAATTGGCCTGGTCCAAGCCCGTTAAGAGGGCCGCGCGAGCCGGCACACAGGACGGCACCGGCGAATAGGCATTGACGAAATTATAGCCTTGGCTGGCCATCATATCTAAGGTTGGGGTTGAGAGAAAATCAGGCCCCTGGTTAATTCCTAAGGCGTCAGCCCGCATTTGGTCGACGACAATAAGGACCACGTTGGGGCGTGGCTTGCTGTTGGTCATGGTAGTGGAGTCCCTCCTCGTTCGGTCGCATGATGGGCGACCTGTCTTCGCTTTCATTATACACCCTCTGGCATCAAATTGCCTATCTTCTACTAAAAAAGATGAGAATATTAACAAAAATTATAAAGCAGACCCAAACTCGAGCCTGTCTCTAGCTTAAGATTTCGGCCAAGCAAAAAGCCTGACTGAGAGTCAGGCTTTTATTTTAAGATTTTGCTTTTTTTAACTTGGCTTGCATATAAGCTTCCAAGTCACTGAGCGGCGCTAGGGATTGGTCCTTGGTCAGACGGAAAGAGCGACTTTCAAAGACTAAGATTAAATCCACGCTGACTAATTTACCCCGACTAGTCGTGCGATCCAAACGCACCTTGCGCAGGCTAGACCAGGGCAAAATATACTGCCGGCTGCCCAGCTCAATCCGAACCTTGTCCCCCAAATCTTCTATGGTAACGGTTCGCGTCCAGAGAAAATTATAAAAGGCATTGGCCAGGAAAAATAGGAGGAGCAGCAACACAACGAACAATAAGGGCGCATATTGATTATCACGCGGGTAGAAGTCCAAGTCCAACAAGAAATTGACAAGGTCCTTGATGCCTAGTTGTGCTAGACCTAGCAGCACTAGAATAGAGAGCAAGCGTTGGCCGACAAAACGACTGACCCTTAGCTTGACTTTATTCAGCAGATACTTGTTTTTACTTGTCATTTGGGCCTAGGCCTCCTTTTTGGGCTTGCTTCATGCCCTTTTCTAAATATTGAATCAGCCACTCTAGCTTAGCTACCTGGTCATCTGAGGTCAGGTAGAAGCTGCGACCATGAAATTTGAGGACTGCCGTCTTGCTGAAGATTCCACCATTACGTTTGGGCGCGACGAAAGTCTTGACACGACGCAGGCTGGTCCAGTCATAGCGATAGGACTTTTTGATTAATGAGTATTTCCAGACTTTGACCCCTGATTGTAGAGGGTGACTGAACGTTTCCATAGGCTATTGTAGAGCAACCAGCCCAGAATGACTGCCCCTAGGAAGAGCAAAAGAGCTGGCCAACTCCTAGGGTTCAAGTCGAATCTCTTGGCCAAGTCTAGACTCACAGGCGTCAAGATAGAGTAGATGAGAAGGAAGGATAGGGCCTTGGCGCCCCAAAAATAAGACACCCTGACAATCCAAGGTCATGACCAGGTCTTCTTGGCCCGGAGCCAGGCGCTTGGCTTTTAGCAATAATCAAATTGGTCTCCCTTTGGTCTAAATACTTCTGCAAGCCTTGAGCGAAATAGGATAGCTCTTGGCTGGCTTGGCCCCCAGGCATCGATGTAATAATAGCCATCGCCTTGAAAAAAAGAGTTCCAGCTTGATGCTACTGATCTCTCCGAAAGCGATCATAGAAGTGCTCAATTCTCATGTCCTCCAAATCTTGCCAATCAAAGCGCTGCTCTTTTTCCCAACGATAAAAGAAAACTTCTTGGCCCCAATCAATAATTCGCAAGTGTCGATGCAGAATTTTACGCTGGAGCCTATTCCCCTAGCCACATAATAGGAATGACAGAAAAATAAAGCAATCATCAGAATCATGATGGCAGAGCTCTGTTTTTCGACTTTCATCATCATCTCCAGCAGGAGCATAATCCAAATCGCCCTAAATAACACATCCCCTGGGATAATGATTAAGCTCACTCAGAAAACGTTGCTTCTGTTGAGGATTAAAGCGAACCTCCCCATCAAAAACCACAACACTTCCATCTTCACCTTGCATGGTCCCCATTCTATCACCTCGCTCCTTTCTTTCATTATAACTTAGCTCTGGGCACTTGAGAAGTCCAAGCTTTCTTAGAAAAAGGCAAACGAAAAAGGCCAGGAATACTCCCTGACCTTCAGCTTCTTTTGCATAGCTGGGCTTATCTCTGTACAAGATAAGTCTCTAAAGTTTGACCCAGCTCCATCAGAGCGCCCATGGTCTTATCGGATGAAGACAAGCGGTAGGTCCGATCCTCAAAGACCAAGACTAGGCTAACCACGACTAGGCGCAGTGATTTATTGCGAAGTTGGGATGGCTTGACACGGCGGAGCTCCCGCCAGTCATAGCAATCCACTCGGCTACCTACTTGCACCAAGACTTGAGTCCCCATGTCCACAATACGCACCGGCCGCTTCCAGATCCAATCATAGAGCCAGAAACCCAAGCCCAAGCATAGAAGTGCTGTAACTAGTACGTAGGCTAGGCTCCATTTCTGCAAGTCCCGATTCAATAGTCCCCAAGTGACTAGCCAATGTATGCCATAGGCAAATAAGAAGGCCATGAGGATGGCGATGACAACACCGCTATAGAAGCGTAGGCCAAATAGATAGCTGACCCGAAGCTTGCCTTCAAAGAGTAGCTTTTCCTCTCTATTCGAATTTCGATATTGCATCTTATCTCACCCTTCCTTGTCTTCTCATTATAACTTAGCAGGCAGGACTTGAGAAGTCTAATCCTACTTGGCAAGAATCACATGTGAAAAGGCCAGACACAAGGCCTGACCTACTACTTGAAATTGCTTATCTCTGCTTTAGATAAGACTGGAGGGCTTGACCTAGCTCGCTCAGGGCTACTAAGCTCTCATCCGATGAAGAGAAACGGTAGGTGCGCCCCTCAAAGACTAAGACTAGGTTATAGGTGCTGACCTGACCATGTCTAGCGTAGAAGCGATAGGCTCTGACCTTACGGAGGGCCTGCCAGTTATAGTAGTCTTGGTCACGGCCGACTTGCAGGCAGGCTTGGTCGCCTAAGTCCAAAATACGAACCTGTCGCTCCCAAAGCTTATTATGGAGCCAGTCACCCAGCATCCAAACCAGGATGCCCGAGATTATGAAGGAAGCCTCGCTCCAGCCTTTCAGGTCTTCTTGCCACAAGCCCACTGCCTCCAACAAATGTAGGCTGAGGATAAAACCACCGAACATGACCAGGGCCATGAGGAGGCCGCCTAAGAAGCGCACACCCAAGATATGGCTGACCCGAACCTTGCCTTCAAATAGTAAGTGATTGGCTTCGTCATTCTGTCTAACTTGCATGCTTTCACCCTTTCTAGTCCTTTCATTATAACTTAGCGAGGGGCCCTTGAAAAGCCTGGTTCCATTTGCCTAGCTGTCAAGGGGCTCAAATTTAATAAATTGTTAGCGACAAGTTAAGAAAGACTTAATAGTTGTTTCAAAAAGTCTTCAGTTTCACCCGCTATAGTAAGGTCATCAAATAAATCCAAGGAGTGATTTCCATGTCAACCAAACACACACTAACCAAACTCAGCCTTGTTGCCTTACTAAGTCTAGGTCTTGGGGCCGGCAGCTTATCCCAAGTGGTCTTAGCTGAGGAAAGCAGCGCAAGCTCTAGCCAAATGCCAGAAGATAAGCAAAAAGACGAAATGAATCAAGCCCTTGTCGGCCAATTGATGGGTCAAGGTAAACACAAGGTCATGGGCATGGCCAAGGTCACCGCTAAGGAAGTAGTGCTAACCGGCTTTTCAAGTGATGAAGCCCCTGACCTCAATGCCTACCTAACCAAGGATGGCGATGTAGAACATGGCCTTAAATTAGGCAAGGTCGATGCCAAGGGTGCCATCCAAGGCTACAAATTGGACAAAGTCGACCTCAGTCAATACAACACCCTCACCATCCACTGCGACAAAGTCAATGAAACCTTCGGTTCTGCTATGTTGACCAAGTTTTCTGACGGGGCCATGGACCAAGCCATGAACGTATGGGCGAACTCATGGGCGCCAATGGCAAGATGGTCATGGGTTCTGTTAGCATCGAGAAGAACCAACTCAAACTCAGCAACTTCAAGAGCGACAAGGCTCCTGACCTCCACGTTCTCCTTAGCAAAGACGGCAAATTAGAGACAGCCGTTGAAGTCGGTGCGGTAGACAGTGACATGATGGAACAAAGCTACGACCTGAATGGTTTGAAGGCAGACGGCTACAACAAGGTCTTAATCTACTGTGTTGAAGCGCATGAAGTCTTCGGTCAAGCTGACCTTAAATAAGCTTTCGAGCATCCCAACCACCTGAAGTCCTTTCAGGTGGTTGAAGTGCTTTAGGCTCAAGGCCTACAAGCGTCACTGACCCCTTCCCCTCTCAAGCTATGCTATAATGGCATTGCCCCTGCCTCTATCAGGTAGGTTTTGATTTCAGTCATTAATCGAAAGGAGGGTCCCTATGACCCACATCCTCCTAGTTGACGACGAGCCAGCCATCCTGGATATCGTCACCCGCTACTTAAGTAAGGAAGGCTATCAAGTCACAACCGCTACGAATGGCCAGGAAGCCTTAGACCACTACCGGGCTCAGGCCGTCGATCTGATTATCACGGACATTATGATGCCCCAAATGGACGGTTATGACTTCATTGATGCCGTCTTGCAATTACGCGAAGACCAGCCTTTTTATCTTCATCACGGCCAAGGATCAGGCGGTCGACCGCATCTATTCCCTGACCCTAGCCGACGACTATCTGACTAAAACCTTTTAGCCCACGGGAGCTCACCTTGCGGGTCAAGAATCTCTTGCGTCGCATCCAGCCCAAGCAAGCGGGGCAGTCGGTTTTGAGCTATGCGCCCTTTGCCATCGATGAAGGCCAGCATCGCGTCACGCTCTACGACCAGCCCTTGCAACTGTCACTTAAGGAATTCCAGCTCCTGGCCCTCTTCCTTAAAAATCCCGGCCGGGTCTTTGCTAAATCAGAACTCTTCCTCAAGATTTGGGAGACCGATTATATGGAAGATGCCAATACCCTTAATGTCCATATCCACTCCTTGCGCGATAAATTAGCTAAAGTTGCGGGCCAGCGTCCCTATCCTAAGATTGAGACGGTCTGGGGATTGGGCTACCGCTTAGGAGGTGACCCGTCATGAAGCTGCGTTCACTTGTTTTCCTGTCCTTTCTTACTTCCACACTCTTCGCCCTCCTGCTAGTTTGGTGGGGCCTGCAGCAAATGTTGGTCTCGCCTCATGTGGCCTATATCATCATTTGGATGACGCTAGGCGCTAATTTATTAGGTGCCTTGGTGGGCTTTGGCCTGCTCCACCCTAGTGTCAAAGCCCTCCAGCAACTAAGTAGAGATGTGAGACGAGTGGCCAATCAGGATTTCCAGCCCGTTCAGACCATTCCATCACCGGCTGAACTGGCCTCGCTGACGGCTAACATCAACCTCATGATCCAAGACCTCAACCAAAGTTTCCAGGCTCTCAGCCAGAGTGAGCAGGACAAGACCCAGCTCATGGCCAGCCTAGGTCACGATATCAAGACGCCGCTGACCGCGCTCCAACATCAAGTTGAAGCGCTAGAAGATCAGATGGTGTCAGAAGATGAAATGCAAGCTCTTTGGCAGGCCATGGCCCATCAAATCGACCGACTCAAGACCCTGACCCAGCAACTCATGGAGGTCGGCCTCATGGAAAAGCAAGGCAATCAGCAGGCTAGTCAAATCCAAGTCCAGACCCTCCAACTGGATGATTTTCTCATTCATTTGCTGACCAGCATCCAACCCCATTGTCAACAGAAGAAACAAGAACTTGAGGTCAAACTAGCGCCAGAGTTGGAGACCATCCAGACAGATGGTGACAAGCTATCCCGTATCCTCCTCAATCTCTTGGAGAACGCCAGCAAGTACTCACCAGAGCAGAGTCGCATTCAACTCCATATCCAAAAAGAAGGCCAAGGAATCGGCTTCCATATCATTGATCAAGGCATGGGCATACCCGCCCAGGACCTACCTCATATCTTTGACCGTCTCTACCGCGTCGAACAGTCCCGTAATCGGGAGACAGGTGGCGCTGGCCTGGGACTCTATATCAGCCAAACCCTGGCCCAACAATTGGGGGGCCAGATTGAGGTCACTAGTCAAGTCAAGCAAGGCAGCCACTTCAGCTTATGGCTCCCACTGAAAACATCGTAAAAAAGACCAGGCTTAGCCTGGTCTTTTCTTACTTTTATGGTCTAAATAGGCGATAGGCTCGCCAGGTCAAGTGGCTAGAGAGGCGGCTGACCGGCTCCCAAGTCAGCCATTTGAGTGAGACTAGCTGATAGGCGCCCTCTTGGGCGTAAGCAGCTAGTGAGCTCCACCCCTTAGGGTCTTCTAGGTCATTGTAGACAGCACCAGGTGGCAGGGGGCGGTTTTCTCCAGAAGACTCGGACTCCCGCTGCTGACGGGATTCGGTCTCATCGGAGGAAGACCCATCTTGCTGGCTAGAGCCAGATAGCTCACTGTCCACCTCAGCCCCCTCAGGCAGTCGGAAATCCGAGGCTTCTAATTGATTATAGCCAAAGAATTCAAATTGTCCCTGTACCTCACCCGACGGATCTAAGCAACGGTAATTGAGACTGGTCATTTGGAAGTCGTCCTTGCTGAAGCGGACTTCCATATAGTTATAGATATCTTCTACCGGAGTATCTTCAGGTACTAAGGTGATGCCCAAGGTCTTAGAGGTGAAATCCGACAATTTAAAGTCACGTTCTAGGACCGTGAGCCGATAATCATCCTGACCTTCTTCAAACTGGAAGTCGGCTTCATGGTCCAGTATCCAGTCTAGCATGAGGCGATAGTTAGGTCTCAGGCGAAAATCATTGGGCATCTGGATGGCAGACCATTTGTTAGTTCGTTCAGTATAGAGGTAATAGTTCTGGTTGCTGTCCCCTAGATAGTAGACCTCCATATGGTCAATGCCCCGACTATAATCCAAATAACCCTGGAGGACCTGACCAGTCTTGGCATCATAGCGGTAGGCCGCTTGATAATTAGAGTTGGCATTTTTATCCCCCGAAGAGCCTTTCAGGGCTACCGAGGTCAAATGATCGCGACTTTGGCGCACGGCTTTTAGGAGATCCGCCCGCGAGAATTGGTCGCCCTCTAGGCCCGACCATTCTTCTGAGGTCTCCCTAAGGCCCGAATGCTGGCTAGTAGACGATTCACTGCTACTTGTCGCCTGACTCTGGAAAGCGGGCAGACTGAGGGCCAAGCTATTGGCTAGCAGGCTAGAAACAAGTAAGTATTTGAGACTTTTCTTCACGTCACTTCCTCCTTCATCTCATCCATTGGACTGCTATCTTGTCTCCCTTATTATAACAAAGTAGCCCATAACAAACAAACCCCTCGGACCAGTCAAGACTAGGCCGAGGGCTTGCTTAATACTTAGTTGGCATCTTGGGCGACAATTTCTTGCACCCATTGGATGAAGTTCGCTGACGCGTCGCCGGTCCGTTCAGCTGTGGTATGACCTTGCCCCCATACCGTCGCAAAGTCCACTGATTTGACGGCCCCCATTAGCTTGGTTCTCCAGGGCTAGGGCCAGGTTGGTTTCGACCGTCAAGGCCGTGTCTCCTTGGCTAATGCCGGAACGAATCCGCCAGTGAGGTGCTAGTTTAGAGGTTTGGTAGCCAGAATAAGCGGACGTCAGATAGAACATTGGATTGTAGAGGTCCTGACGTTCTGCAATGGTCTTACCCAGACTATCGGTCTTAACCAAGTCAGACTCAAAATCCGTCACATACTGGCTGTTCCAGTCGGTCAAGCTCTCATACTTGGCCTGATTGTTCTTGAGCAGGCGGGCCACTAGCTGGTCAAAGTGAAGCTCATTGGCATCCGCTACCCCGAAGACCGCATTCTCCGCTTGGCTACGGCCCAAGTCATCGAAGGCAGGCACAGACTTGCTGGCCTTCTTAACATACTTGGCAAAATCCGCCAGGCTGGAAATCTTAGCGGTATTGGTAGCTGCATCATAAGTCACCCATTGGGTCTCAACATTCAAGCTATTAATATAGGCTTGAGCCGTCTCATAGGTGACAGATTCTGTCGTTTCACCCGGACCAGCGCCACCAGGAGCGCCTCCTCCGTCTGGCGCTTGACCCCCATCTGGGGCACCGCCGCCCCCTTGGCCAGGATCAAAACCGGCCATTTCCCCAGCACCACCGCTAGTATAAGGGAAGCTGGTATCGGCTAGGAAGTTATTGAGGGATTGGTTGATGACCCCTTCTAGATAAGTGGCATAGGAGCCTTGGGTATAAATCCCATCACTGGATTCTGTCAGGGTTAAGGCTTGGCCTTCATGTTTGAGGCCTAGCTGATTGATATAGTTGGCATATTCCTTAGCCAAGTCTTGGGATAAGGCCTGGGTAAAGGTACCCTCTGCCCGCGTATTGCTGTCAGCAAACTGACCCAGGTTCCATTCATAGGCAGCATCCGCATAATCCAAGCTGGTAATGGGACTCCAAGTCATAGTCCCATAAGGTGCATCGGAAATTGGGTTGCCTTCCTTGTCCTTCATGGCTGCCCCTAAGGCTTCCAAGTAAGGATTGTAGAGGGTCGAATCCCCACTCGCCCCTAGGATAGCAGACTGGAGCCCCACCGCCACTATGGCCAAAAACTCACAATCTTGTCGGTGTCACCTGGCAGAACATCCTTGTTATAACGAACATAACGGATAAGCGGCCTTAAGGTCGGTGACGCCCCATGGCGCACCGCCCACTACTTCTTGGCCCTGGCTATCGGTGGTGTTGTCGCGGCCACGAATACCAGGTTGCAAGTAAATCATCCCGGCTTGGGTATAGCTGGCAATGCCGTCAGCAAGCCAGGTTGGTGCCTGAGAGGCATTATAACCCGGCGTGTTAACCGGTAGGATATAAGGAGCCGTCGCAGCGGTAAATTGGCCGACTTGGGCGTCGGACTTGACGCTGGCAGTATAGGTCCCATCGCCATTGGCACTTGCCTCTAAATAGGCACCCGGCACATAAATACCCAGGGTCTCATAGTCCAAGGAAGCAGGGTTGGCGACATAGACCACTCCGACTTGCCAGTAGATATCATTGATTTCATCGTATTGCCAAGCCGCATTGTCAAAAGCCAAACTGTATTGGCCGACAGCGGTCGTTTCTTGGCTCGACGCTTCTTGATTATTGGCCCTTGGGCTAGCACAGGCGCTTGACTAGCCAAGAGATTGGCACTAAAGTAAGGTCAGGGCGCTTAGTTTCATTTTTCTCGATAGGGTCATATCATTCAGTCCTTTCACTTATTAAGGGCTGGAGAAAATAATGGGGGTAGTTAGTTTTCGCCTATCCAGCAAACCACTTCCTGGCGTGGCTTACGGCTACGGGGATGTTTAGGGTCCTTGAGACGGTAGCCTAGGGACAACATGCAGGCTACCCCTTCGCGCTCAGGGTCCAACCAGCCTTTGGCAGCCAATAGGGCATTGACATCGGTATAATTGAAGCCTTCGATTGCGCAAGAGTCGATGCCCAGCAAACTAGCACTGAACATCATATTGGCCATGGCGATATAGGTCTGCTTAGAAGTCCAATCGTGGAGGGCACGCGGCGTTTCCAGACCCATGCACTTGATTTGGAAGGTTTCATAGAGGGCAATCCGGCCTTCCAGATCTTGATCAGAAGTCAGGCCTCGACGAATGAGGCTCTCTCGTATGGAAGGACCGTCATAACGGGCATTCTTCTCTGCTAGGAGAATGACAAAGTGGCTGGCGGTGTCTAACTGCGGGTGGGCACCCCAAGATAGGGGTTTGAGCTCAGGCCGGATGGTTTGAATTTGGGCTCGATCTAGCACCAAAAAGCGCCAACCTTCCAGACCAACTGAAGATGGACTGAGCCAGGCAGCGTCCATTAAGAGCTCCATGTCTTGACGGGAAATATCGCGATTCTCATCATAGACCCGTACGGCTACCCGATGGTCCAGGGCTTGACGAATTTGTTCTTGAATAGCTTCTTGTGTCATAGGATTCATCCTCTCTAGGCTTTTGTTTTAGTATAGTCTACTGGTCCCCTTAAGTCTAGGCAAACGCCTGCTTTTGACCCTTACCCAACTAGCGCACGGGGCGGGACTTTGCTATACTAGAGGATGACAAAGGAGCGATATCAACCATGACATTTTCTAAGTTTTCTGACAGCAACTGGGCCAGCTGGGCCAAGATTCTAATCATTACTGCCCTGGCCTATGCCATCGAAAGCCTGGTGCCAGCCCTGGGGGCTTCCATGCTGGCCATTGTACTGGGCATGGCCCTGTCCGCCTGGCGGCCCCCTACCTCGACCAAGCCAGCCAAGCAAATTAGCGGCCAACTGCTCAAAATCGGCATTGTCTTTCTGGGCTTCGGCTTGTCCTTTGCCAAGCTACAAGCCGTGGGCCTCAAGGTCTACCTGGTCCTGATTCCAGTCGTGGCGGTAGCCCTCTTGAGCGCCCGCTACCCAGGGCTCGTTGGATGGGGATTGAGTCGCGTTCAGCCCTCTTAGTGGGCATGGGGACGGCTATTTGTGGTGGCTCGGCCATTGCCGCCGCTGCGCCTATTGTGGAGGCTGAGGACTCGGAGATTGCCTTCGCCATCACCACCATCTTCCTCTATAACACCCTGGCCCTCTTCCTCTTCCCTCTCTTAGGGGCTTGGTTGGGCTATGGCGACCAAAGCTTCGGCCTCTTTGCTGGGGCCGCCATTAACGATACCTCGTCGGTCGTGGCAGCTGGCTTCGCCTTTAGTGAGGCGGCCGGCACCACCGCCACCATCGTCAAAATGGCCCGTACCCTGCTGATTGTGCCGGTCTGCCTAGGCCTAGTTGGCGCCCGCTATCAGCAAGCAAGCGCCCAATTGGCTGACGGCCAAGAGACCAAGGTCGGCTTGTGGGTTCAAGCCCGTCGCCTCTTTCCTAGCTTCATCGCCTACTTCCTCTTGGCCGTCCTGGCTAGCTCCCTCCTGCCCCTGCCAACTTGGTTGCTGGTTGGCTTCAAAGTTACTGGCCCGCCTGACCATGATTGCAGCCCTAGCTGGGGTAGGCTTGGCCGTTGACCTCGAGACAACTGCGCCGGGCCGGTAGCCAGTCCATTATCTTAGGCGGCTTCTGCTGGGCCCTGGTCATTGCCACGGCTAGCCTAGCCATTCATTTCTTCTACTCTTAAGACAAGCAAGGAAAGGATGAGGGCCATGAAATATCGGGATAAAGTCGACCTCTTCTTAACCCTACTGGCCGGCCTGCCCCTCCTAGCCAGTGGCCTTTTCGGCCTTACTTATATCACCAGCCTCATGCTAAGTGACTATCAGCATGCCCTCTGGATTGCCCAGGCCATGTCAATCCTACTCATTTGGATTGGGGGCTACTTCTGCTATTATGCTTGGCGCAAGCGACGACGCATCCTGAGCGACTATGATCTCCTCTACCGCCACTATCCTGAACTGGCTGACGACTGGAGCCGTCTCAGCCAAGAGGCTCAGGCTGGAAATGCCGATTTGGGACTCTACTGCTACAAGGACCACCTGGTCATCACCGCCCAAGGTCTCTATATTTGCCCTCTCAAGCAAATCGCCGCCGTGGGCTACCAGGTGCAAAAGGTCCCAGTCAGTCGCCACCTCAAGGAAGCCCATCTCCTGTTCTACTGCCGCGACCTGGCTGGTCAGAAGGAAATGCGGGACCTAGGCCAGCGGACAGGCGACCGCGAGCGAGCCCTGTCTGATTTCTTAACCGACCTTAAGACGCTTGCGCCCCAGGTCCAAGATGTCAGTCCTAAAAATAAGCTCTATTAAAGAAAGAGCCCAGCTAAGCTGGACTCTTTTTCATATTATGACTTGTCAGCCAGGGCTGGCAGAACTGATACTACTTGGTGCTGACAGTCTACTGCAGCTTCAAGCGCCGCTAGAATGTCGGCCACCCGCTCCTGAGGACACAGGGTCAAAATGCTAGGCCCCGCCCCCGAAATGACAGTGGCATAGGCGCCCTTTTCAAGGGCCGTAGCCTTAACCACCGGGAACTCCGCAATTAAAGACTGACGGTAAGGTTCATGGAACTTGTCTTGCATCATGAGCTGACCCATGGTCGGATAATCGCCCTGCATCATGGCCATTAACATGACACTGGTCAGAGCATTCTGGCCAATGGAATCTGGCTTGGAATAGACCTCCGGCAAGACACTGCGGGCTGCTGCCGTCGACAATTCATAGGCTGGGGTGGAAATAATGACCCCGACCCCTTCCAAGTTGCCTACTTGATAGAAGAGTTGATCAGTCGCCGGCTCATAGTAGCCGACGAAGAGACCACCGGTGATGCAGGCTCCCACATTGTCGGGGTGGCCTTCCTTGGCACTGGCCAGCCGCACCTTATCAAAGGTCGACAAGCCCAAGTCAGCAAAAATCATTAGCTAGCTCAATGCCGGCCACAATGGCTGAGGCCGAGCTACCCATGCCATGGGTCAGAGGAATCTGACTCTTCATGGTCAGATGCAGGGGCGCCAAAGTCTTACCATAGCGGGCCGCCGTTTCCAGGGCCACTGCCACTACTAGGTTAGTCTCATCTGTGGGCAGGCCAGCCATAAAGTCGGTCTCAAAATCCACCTGCCAGCGCTCAGCCGGACGGGCGGTCACCCTTAGATAGCGGTCAACCGCAATCCCAATGGAGTCAAAGCCCGGTCCCAAGTTGGCACTAGAGGCAGGAAAATCCTTTTGCCATACCATGAATTCCGCCTCCTAGACCATGAGGTAGCGGGCTACCACAGTGGCATTGGCTTCTAACTTAGCCAAGAGCGCTGGGCTGATGGCCTCGGTCTTAATGGTCAAACCTGGCGCTTCAGCCAAGGTCAAGTAGCCGATTTCTAAGGTTTGGAGGACAGCGCGAACATGGCTAGCTGGTGCGTCAAAACGTAGGTAGTAGCAAGCCGGTGCTTCCTGGCTGACAATGGCCAATTCTTGGCTTGGCAAGACAGCCGGAATAAAGCCACGGTCGGCAATTTGCAAGATGTCCGACACTACGGCAGAAGCGGTCTCCAGACTACCGGCACCTGGCCCCCAGAACATGGTTTGGCCCACGGCATTGCCTTCTACATAGACAGCGTTGAAGGCTTCCGAGACACCAGATAAAGGATGGGCGTTTGGCAAGAGGACAGGCTCTACCCCGACTTGAATGCCGGCAGCTGTCTTGGTGCTCTTACCCAAGAGCTTCATGGTGTAGCCGGCTTGCGCCGCAATGGCGATATCGCTGGCATCTACTGTGTCAATGCCCTTGACGCTGACTTGGTGGAAAGTCCACACGGGTATCATAAGCTAGACGAGACAAGAGGGTAATTTTACGCGCCGCATCAAAACCGCCCACATCATTGGTTGGGTCGGCTTCGGCATAGCCCTTTTCTTGGGCCACAGACAGAGCGTGCTCATAGGTCCAGCCATCTTGGGTCATGTGGCTGAGCATGTAGTTAGTGGTCCCATTAAGAATCCCCATAACACCGGAGATTTGGTTGGCCGCCAAGCCCACTTGGACCCCGTTAATAATAGGAATCCCACCGGCTACGCTGGCTTTCATAGAGCAGGCTGACGCCCTTTTTCATTGGCTAGGGCTTGCAGCTCATCAATGTGAAGGGCAAGCAGATCCTTGTTGGCCGTGACCACATGACGGCCTTGGCTAAGGGACTGACGGATAACTTGATAGGCGAAGTCCACACCCCCCATGACTTCCACCACTAGGTCGATGTCCGCTTCATAAATATCTTCCACTCGGTCAGTGAAGACGGCTGATTCTAAGCCCAGACGGTCCACCTTGTCAGGATCCCGGGTTAGAACATGGGTGATGACTAGGTCTTCTTTGTATTTTGCTTGGAATTGGGCTTGGTTCTCAGCTAAGACCTTGACGACCCCGCCACCTACCGTACCAATACCACATAATGCGATTTTCATTCCTGCTCGCCTCCATTTCAATTCTACTCCTCTAAGTTTAGTGGGAATGGCCTGTTTTTTCAAGTAAATTTCATAAGAAAGTATATCGTTTGGGCAAAATATAGTGTATCATAGTAACTGTTAGGCTCTAGCGCCAATCTGATAGAAGGATGGATAGATATGATGATAGTAGCAAAATTCGAGGTTCCTCCCCTGGCCAACGCCGGCCAGATTAAGAAGGTAGCCGCCATCATCCAAGGCAAACCCAGAAATTAAAGCCGTCGTTGTCAGCGCCCCAGGCAAGCGTTTCGCTGAGGACATTAAGGTCACCGACCTGCTCATCGCCCTCTTCGACGCGGTGCAGGCAGTAGTTGGACAAATAGGACAAGTAGGCCACCAGGCGGAGGCCCTATTGCAGGCTGAGCCAGTGGCTCGGAAGCCCGTCAAAAGGTGCTGGACCGCTATGCCAGCATCCTAATCGAGTTGGGCCTGTCGACAGAGCTCTTGGCTTATTTTGAAGATATCCTAAATGGCTACATAGCCGATATCCAGGAGCCTGAGCGCCTGCTCGATGCCCTCAAGGCTTGCGGCGAAGACTTCAACGCCCAAGTAGTCAGCCACTACTTAGTTAGCCTGGGCCTTGACGCCCACTATGTGTCGCCTAAGGAAGCCGGCATTTTAGTGACGGACGAACCCTCTAATGCCCGCCTCTTTGACGAGTCCTACGCCCAAATCGCCAAACTGCGCGACCGAGCTGGCGTCCTCATTATTCCAGGCTTCTTCGGCTACTCCAAGGGTGGCGACATCGTGACCTTCTCCCGTGGGGGCTCCGATATTTCCGGGGCCATCATCGCCAACGGCCTAGGTGCCGACCTCTACGAGAACTACACCGATGAGTCCTTTATCTACTCCATGCATCCGGGCAAAATCGCACGGCCGCACCCTATTAAAGAGATTACCTATAGCGAAATGCGGGAGCTGTCCTATGCCGGCTTCGGGATTTTCCATGAGGAAGCCCTGGAACCTGTCTACCGCAATGATATTCCGGTCATGATTCGCAACACCAACCAACCTGAGATTAAAGGCACCAAGATTGTCTCCAAGAAGGAACTCGATCCTCGCTATCCGGTCACCGGGGTCAGCTCGGCGACCGGCTTTCACCGCCATTTCCATCAGCAAGTACCTGCTCAACCGGGAAATGGGCTTCATGCGCCGCGCCATCCGCTTCTTCGAGGAAGCCGGCGTGCCAGTCGAACACGTGCCTTCAGGCATCGACAGCATATCCCTGGTCATTCGCTCCGCTAATATCCAATCGCCAGAGCATTTGGCCGGCATCCTGGCTACCATTCAGGACAAGCTCAACCCAGACTCCATCCATGTGGAAGACGACCTCTGCATCTTCGCCATCGTCGGGGAAGCCATGCGGGAAAAATGTCGGGGTGGCAGCCGCAGCCAGCCGGACTTTCGCTGACAACCACATTAACATCCGCATGATCAGCCAAGGCGCATCCGAAATCAGCATGCTCTTCATGATCAAGGCCGAGGACGAAGACATCGCCCTCCAAGGCCTCTACCAAGCCTACTTCCCACGCGAAGCCCTAGCTACCCTAGCCGCTGCCGCCCAAGGAGAATAGGTCAGATAAATGACAAAAGTGCAGTTCAGAACCTGAACTGCACTTTTTGTCTGCTGGTTGGGTTGATTGGTTGGCGGCTCGCACAAATTTTTGGCGTAAATCAGCCTTTTTCCGGCCTAAAGCCTCGAGCCAGTGGACCACTTGACAGAGTGGACCACTGGCTCCCCAAATTTCGGCACAAACCCGCACTTTTCTGGGCCTAAAAGCCAGAGCTAGTGGTCCACTCGACGGAGTGGGCCACTGGCTCATCTAATTTCGGCGCAAACCGCCCTTTTTCCGGACTAAAGCCTTGAGCTAGTGGTCCACTCGACAAAGTGGACCACTGGCTCATCTAATTTCGGCGCAAACCGTCCTTTTTTCCAGTCAAGTCCAAAATCCTGTGTAAAAATATGTAGGCTGTCCTATAGCTTATTTGCGTTTGGTGAAGTTGACCAGGAAGGGGCGCGCATTGGCCTGCCAAGCATCGTTTAGATCAATGAGGATGGCGCCAATTAATCGCTCAGCAGAAGCGACATTAGGATAGACGCCAATGACCTTGTCTCGCCGTCTGATTTCACGGTTCAAACGTTCGACAGAATTGGTAGTCCGTAAATTGGGATGATAAATCTCAGGCTCCATCATAAACTGGACGGCATCTTCAAAGCCCTCGTCTAAAAACCTTTAAGGCCTTCTGATAGCGAGGATTGTCCGCGACAGTGGCCTCAAAAGCTTCCTTAAGCCGTCTTGCATGTTCGGCGGTGGGTGCCTGGAATATGGCCTTCAACTTAGCGCGTGCCTCGAAACTCCCTTTTCTAGGAATGGTCTCGACAATGTTGGACAAGAAATGAAAGACGCAACGTTGCCAAGGCACGCCAACAAAACAGTGCTGAATGGCTGCTCTGAGGCCAGAATGAGCGTCTGAAATAATCAGGGTGGGCTGGCTCAAACCACGGGCTCGCAGGGACTGAAGGAAGGTCAGCCAAGCCTCTTTGCTTTCTTCTTCTGACACCCAAAAGCCAATGATTTCGCGCTTGTTGGCCTCGTTAACGCCTTGCGCTAGGTAGACCGCCTTGGACACCACACGCCCCTCTTCGCGCACCTTAATGTAAAGAGCATCGAGGTAGAGGTAGCGAAAGTGACTGTGGGTCAGGGTCCGGTTTTTGAAGGCTTCAATCTCAGGATCTAGCCGCTTCATGACATCTGACACAAAGGACTTGGAGACCGTCTCGCCACACAATTCTTGAACAACCTTAGTAACTTTGCGTGTTGAGACACCGTTGACTACCATTTCCATCATGGAGAGCAGGAAGGCCTGTTCGTTGCGCTGATAGCGTTCAAAGAGCTCGGTTTTAAACTCGCCAGAACGCGTGCGTGGGACTTGTAATTTAAGGGTGCCAATGGATAAGGTCCATTGGCGTTCATAGTAACCGTTGCGATAGTCTTGGCGTTGGTCGGAGCGCTCATGGGGAGCGGCTTGGATGAACTGGTGGCGTTCTTCTTCCATGTAGGCATTGAAGACGGTAATGGCCAGCGACTTCATGAGCGTGTTCATGTCACTGTTTAAAAACTGCCTCTGTTAATTCTTCAAGTTTTAGGTTAATATTATAGTAAGTCATGGTAATCTCCTCTTTCAATGTTTTTCCGACAACTACATTGTACCAGAGATTACCTGGCTTTTTTCTTTTTACACAATTATAGGGACTTAATCCTTTTTCCGGCCTAAAGTCCCGAGCTAGTGGTCCACTCGACGGAGTGGTCCACTGGCTCCCCAAAAATTTCGCCGCAAACCGCACTTTTCTGGCCTAATGCTCGAGCCAGTGGTCCACTCGACGGAGTGGTCCACTGGCTCCCTCAAAAATTTCGCCGCAAACCGCCCTTTTCCTGGCAGGATACCAATCCCCTAGTCCATTACTAGCACCAGGGCTTGATAGGGCGCTAGCTTAAGGATTTGATTATCTGTTGAGTCTAGCTCCTCTAAATTATTGAGCAGGATACTTTGCCATTTTCGCCCTAGATCAAGGACTTGCTCCTGGTTTTGATAATTCAAGACAACCCAGAGACAATGCGTCTGATTAGAGCGTTCGAAAGCCATGAGATTCTTGACATCCCGGAAAAGCGGCACGAAACTTCCCGACACAATGACCTCTCCGTAAGTAGCGTCAGTTCTGAGTCGAATTAAGGTCTGATACCAATACCAGAGGGACTGCTTATCCTCTAGTTGGCTGGCCACATCCGTCAAGTTACCTTTCACGGCGCCCTGCAACCAAGGCTGGCCCGTCGTAAAACCGCCCCACTTTTCCTTATTCCATCTCAGCGGAATCCGGGCATTATCCCGAGAGTAGCGATTTAGTATCTCAAGCGCCTCCTGGTCCGTCAGCCCGTTAGCAAGGGCATTATGATATTCATTAATGGAACCAATATCGTCGACTTGCGCTAGGCTCTCGAATTGACGGTTTTCAGTCCCAATTTCTTGGCCTTGATAGATAAAAGGCAGGCCCCGGCGCATCATGAGCATGGTCGCCAATAGCTTTTTGCTGCTATCATTGATTTCCTGGCCTTGCAGATAGAAATTCACCCCGCGAGGTTCGTCATGATTCTCAATAATGGTCGCCCAGTAGCCTGCCGCTTGCGTTTTGGCTTGGGTCTGGAAAATGGCCTCCTTAATCATTTCAGCTGTTACCGGCTGATGAGCATACCAGCCTAGAGGGCTCTTGCCTAATTCTGTCTGACTAAAGTCAAAGATAGAAGAAAAGTAGCCCTGATCGCCCATAAATTCATGAATCTCTGTCTCCGACGCATCAAAGACCTCCCCTACCGTAAAGGCTTGATAGGGGCTCAAAACACTCCGCCTTAAGTTCATTCAGGAAGGGCTCAATAGGCTGGGCATCTTGCAGTGAACGCTGCACCGCCACTAGGCCATCTGGCCGATCGGCTGGATAAGATTGCCAAGTCAGATTCTTCTTAATATTAATAATGGCATCAATACGGAAGCCGGCAATGCCCCTTTTCCAGCCACCAATTGACCATCTGAAAGATTTCCTGACGCAAGCGCGGATTCTGCCAATTTAAGTCGGGCTGGGCCTTGTGGAAACTATGCAGGTAGTAGGTGTTGGTGCCTGACAGCTTTTCCCACACACTGCCGCCAAAGTAGCTACGCCAGTTATTGGGTGGGCCGTCCGGACTTTCCACAAAGTAAAAATAATCCGCATAGTGGCTGGATAGGTCCTTAAGCGCTGCCTGGAACCAGGGGTGCTGGTCCGAACAGTGGTTTACCACCAGGTCCATGACAATTTTAATGTCTCGTTTATCTGCTTGCGCAATCAATTCATCAAAAATCCTCCATAGTCCCAAAAAAATCGGGTCAATGGCATAGTAATCGGATATATCATAGCCTTGATCAACAAAAGGCGACTGATAAATAGGCGAGATCCAGATAATCCCAATTCCTAGCGACTGGAGATAGTCCAGTTTGTCAATAATACCGCGGATATCACCTATCCCGTCGCCATTACTGTCATTGAAACTCTTAGGGTAAATCTGATAGGCGACACGATTTTTGCCACCACTTGCTTTCAACCATACTTGTCACTCCTTACTTACAATGTCATCCCAATTGACCTTGGCTAGGTCCCTGGTAGACGACAAATGATAATCGGCTGGGACCTGCTCTAGCGATTGGCCAAGGGCAATCGCGGTCATACCGGCCGCCCGAATGGCCTCTAGTCCTGCTCTAGCATCCTCTACCCCGGCACACTTAGCTGGAGTCAGGCCAAGGGCAGCGGCTGCCTTAAGGTAAATTTCTGGGTCAGGCTTGCCCTTGCTCAAGCTTCTTGGATCTACCATGGCCTCAAAATAAGGCTTAAGGCCTAATTTTTTGATGATTAGCCCAGCATTTTGACTGGAAGAGGCTAGGCCGATTTTGATGCCCCGCTTTTGTAAGTCCTGGAGACAGTCGCCTATGCCTGGCAGTAGGTCTTGAGGGGTTAGGTTTTCAAGCGATGCCACATAGGCCCTGTTTTTCCTATCAGCCAAGGCTTGGCGCTCGGTCTCTGTGTAGTGATCATATAGTCCCGCCTCTTTTAGAATCAGCGTCAAAGTCTCCTGACGTCCCAGACCCTTTAAGCGCTCATTGAGCTCTAGCGTGATTTCCACGCCTAGGGAATCCCCTAGTGCCTTCCAGGCCAGGAAATGCAAATGCGCTGTGTCGGTAATAACACCATCTAAATCAAAAATGACCCCTTGAATCGCCATAAACTGTCCTCCCTATCTGGTTTGAAATTCTGGTCGGCATCTTAAGCCTTCTGCTAGGTTACAAGGGAACTTAGAGCTATCATTCACTCCGTCACCAGCAACTCAATAACAGGCTCCACAAGCTCCGGCTCTAGGCCTAGACCTTGGAGTTCCAACATCTTATAGGTCAGCGGCAGGTCCTTCTTGACCAGGGCCCAGATTTGATCCTTGGCCTGGTTTTCCATTTGGGCTTGCTCGATATAAGCGAAAATGACATCTAAACGCACCTGCTGCGAGTCTCGCGGCGTCTGCTTGAAGGAGAGGGTCACAGGCCCGTCCAATTTCAGCCTAAACCACCCTTTTTCCGGACTAAAGCCTTGAGCTAGTGGTCCACTCGACAAAGTGGACCACTAGCTCATCCATTTTCGGCGAAATCCGCACTTTTTCCGGACTAAAAGCCTGAGCTAGTGGTCTACTCGGCAAAGTGGACCACTGGCTCACGCCTTTCGGGGCAAAAAGCAGTCAAGTCCAAAAATCCTGTGTAAAAAAATCTGTAGGCTGTCCTATAGCTTATTTGCGTTTGGTGAAGTTGACCAGGAAGGGGCGTGCGTTAGCCTGCCAAGCATCGTTTAGATCAATGAGGATGGCGCCAATTAATCGCTCAGCAGAAGCGACATTAGGATAGACGCCAATGACCTTATCTCGCCGTCTGATTTCACGGTTTAAACGTTCGACAGAGTTGGTAGTCCGCAAATTGGGATGGTAAATCTCAGGCTCCAACATAAACTGTACGGCATCTTCAAAGCCCTCATCTAAAATCTTTAAGGCCTTCTGATAGCGAGGATTGTCCACGACAGAGGCCTCAAAAGCTTCCTTAAGCCGTCTTGCATGTTCGGCGGTGGGCGCCTGGAAAATGGCCTTCAACTTAGCGCGTGCCTCGAAACTCCCTTTTCTAGGAATGGTCTCGACAATGTTGGACAAGAAATGAAAGACGCAACGTTGCCAAGGGACGCCGACAAAACAGTGCTGGATGGCTGCTCTGAGGCCGGAATGAGCGTCTGAAATAATCAGGGTGGGCTGGCTCAAACCACGGGCTCGCAGGGACTGAAGGAAGGTCAGCCAAGCCTCTTTGCTTTCTTCTTCTGACACCCAAAAGCCGATAATTTCGCGCTTGTTGGCCTCGTTAACGCCTTGAGCTAGGTAGACCGCCTTGGACACCACGCGACCCTCTTCGCGCACCTTAATGTAAAGGGCATCGAGGTAGAGGTAGCGGAAGTGGCTGTGGGTCAGGGTCCGATTTTTAAAGGCTTCAATCTCAGGATCCAGTCGCTTCATAACATCTGACACAAAGGACTTGGAGACCGTCTCGCCACACAATTCTTGAACAATCTTAGTAACTTTGCGTGTTGAGACCCCATTGACCACCATCTCCATCATGGAGAGCAGGAAGGCCTGTTCGTTACGCTGATAACGTTCAAAGAGCTCGGTTTTAAACTCGCCAGAGCGCGTGCGTGGGACTTGTAATTTAAGGGTGCCGATGGATAAGGTCCATTGGCGTTCATAGTAGCCGTTGCGATAGTCTTGGCGCTGATCGGAGCGTTCATGGGGAGCGGCTTGGATGAATTGGTGGCGTTCTTCTTCCATGTAGGCATTAAAGACGGTAATGGCCAGAGACTTCATAAGTGTGTTCATATCACTGTTTAAAACTGCCTCTGTTAATTCTTCAAGTTTTAGGTTAATATTATAGAAGTCATGGTAATCTCCTCTTTCAATGTTTTTCCGACAACTACATTGTACCAGAGATTACCTGGCTTTTTTTCTTTTTACACAATTATAGGGACTTAATCTTTTTCCGGACTAAAAGCCCGAGCTAGTGGTCCACTCGACAGAGTGGACCACTGGCTCCCATATTTCGGCGCAAACCGCACTTTTCTGGCCTAAAAGCCCTGAGCTAGTGGTCCACTCGACGGAGTGGACCACTGGCTCCCCATATTTCGGCGCAAACCGCCCTTTTCTGGCCTAAAAAGCCTGAGCTAGTGGTCCACTCGACGGAGTGGACCACTGGCTCGGGGCGAGGGCTAAGGCTCCGTCACCAGCAACTCAATAACGGGCGCCACAAGCTCTGGCTCTAGGCCTAGGCCTTGGAGCTCCATCATCTTATAGGCGATCGGCATGTCCTTCTTAACCAGGGCCCAGATTTGGTCCTTGGCCTGGTTTTTCCATTTGGGCTTGCTCGATATAAGAGAAAAATGACATCTAAACGCACTTGCTGCGAGTCTCGCGGCGTCTGCTTGAAGGAGAGGGTCACAGGCCCGTTCGCTTCAAGGCGCACCAGGCTGTCGCTCTGGTCATTGTGGCTGACCTCAACTAGGCGACCCTGGCCAGCTAGCTCTAGGTCCGTCAAACAAGCTCCCACAAAGGTCAGCTCATAGGTCCGAAGCCCCGTTCCTTGAGGCGCCAACTTGAATGCTTTACCATCGACAAAGGTCAGCCCGGTCATAAGGAAGGCCGTGCCGTCAGCTACAGCTTCATCCTCTTCCACCAAGTCAAAGTGGCCATCGGCACCACTGTAAATTCGCAACTCCAGGACGCTTGGATTGGCTAGCGAATTGTTAGTTCCATCCTCCCCAGACAGGGGCAGGATGGCGCCCGCCTTGGCGAAGAGCCCCATGCGCTCTAGCGGCCGGTAAATCGACAAGCGCCGGCCCCCACTATAGCGCAAGCCAGTCTGGATATCATACCAGGTCCCTTCCGGCAACCAGCCATCAAAGCGAGAGCAGAGACTGCCCTTATGACGGGGCTGGGTCAGGGGCATGACCATGATTTGGCTACCAAAATAATATTGATTAGCCACCTCATAGGCCGCCTCCTCTTCCGGATGCTGATAATAGAGGGGCTCAATCAGGGGCTGAGCCTGATAGGCCGCCCGGTAGTTCATAGTATAGAGATAAGGCAGGAGCCGGTGGCGCAGGCGCAAGTAGTCCTTCATGCTGCTGGCATATGGCTCCGGATAGCGCCAGGGTTCTTTGCCTAGGAATTCTGAAGACGAACTATGCAGGCGCATAATAGGAGAAAAGACACCCAGCTGGTACCAGCGCAAGGCCAGTTCATTGTCGCGGTAACCGAAGATGTGGCCGCCGATATCATGACTCCACCAACCATAGCCGATATTGCTGGCCGTCGCCGTGAAATAAGGCTGGAAGTCCAGCGATTCCCAGGTCATGTGGCTGTCGCCCGAGAAGCCCACTGGATAGCGGTGGCTACCCGGTCCGGCATAACGCGAGAAGGTGATACCTTGAGGACCGCGGGCCTGGATATCGTGGTAGTGATAGTGGTTGAGCACCCAGAGGGGGTCCACACCCTTGACGGTCTGGCCCTGCTGCCAGTCAATCCACCAGAAGTCTACCCCCTGCTCTTCTTTTGGATGGTGCAGGTGTTTGAAATAGGCCTCCAGGAAGCGAGGTGAGGTCGGGTCAAAGACCACATATTCGCCGCCCTCCCAGTCTAGGGCCCAGCTCTTGGGCCATTTGATGGTACATGGACTCAAAAGGCCGCACCCCATCGGCCGGATGGACATTAAGGGTAATGCGCAGCCCATACTGGTGGAGCCAGGCCATAAAGCCCGCAGGGTCCGGGAAGAGCTCCTCATTCCAGGTGTAGCCGGTCCAGCCGCTGCCATATTGAGGTGGAACGGAGACCACATGCCAATCCATGTCAATGACCGCCACGGTAAAGGGTAGACCCTCGGCTTCAAAGCGCTCAATCAGCTGGCGATAGGTCACCTCGCTATAGCGATAGAAGCGACTCCACCAGTTGCCCAAGGTATACTTAGGCAGGAGGGGCTGGGGCCCGGTCAAACGATAGTAGTCGGCCAAGCAAGCCCGATAGTCATGGCCATAGCCAAAGTAATAGAAGTCTTGGCTGTCGCCTTGCTTGACCTGGTACCAACCATCCTGGGTCAGTTGCAGACTCCGGCTGTCATCCAGGACACTGAAGCCAAATCGGGACATAAGCCCCCGCTCCAGCGGCACCGCCCCATTGGCGTGGTCCAAGGTTTGGGCCGTCCCACCCAGATCCTGGATAGGGTCGCCATAATGCCAATCACTGTGGTAGATACTGAAGTAACCCCGCAACTTGAAGACCAGCCCCTCTCGAGAGAAGGCCTGCTTGTCGTATTGAATGAGAACATGGTCGGTGATAATTTCCAGGAGGTCCTCCCTGCTCCCTGAATCTCATAGTGAGGCACAGGAAAGTCCCGGTTCAAGACCGTCTGGGTCTGACCATCATAGAAGGTCCCCGTCGGACTATACTCGGCCCGAATCAGGCGGGAAGTCAGAATAGTGAAGCGATAATTTGGCCCCTGAATAATGGCCCCCGGCGCCGCCAAGGGCTGATAGTCTCCATAGACAGCTTTAATCATGGCTAGTACTCCCTTCTAAGGATAAATTCTTATTAATGAGGTTGGCGGGGATATATTGCTGGCGCTGGACGTCAGCCGTCTGACCTGACTGCAAGACACGGCTCAAGCTAGCCATGGCTTCTTCCCCCTTGTGGACCTGATTGAGGTCAATGGTGTTAACCTCGGTCGCCAAGTACTGAAGATAAGGAATGTTATCAAAACTCATGAGGCGCCGATCTGAATCCCACTGGCCTAGCAGGCTTTGGCTGACCTTGACTAATTCCATGGCCAAGACATCGGCGGTCACCATCAGGCCTCGGTAGTTGGACAGGTCCCGGATCAAGTCATCCAGCTTAGTGTTGAGGTAGAGGGGCAAATCCCCCTGGCCGCCAGCCGCCTGATAGGCCGCATTGGCCCCCGCATAACGGGCCTGTATAACCCCTACTTGGTCGGGGTCAAATTGATAGCTTAAGAAGGCTAAGTCCAAGCCCTGGCTACGGGCTAGCAATTCCACCCCGGCATAAGCTAGGTCATAGTCCTTGGAGTTGAGCAGCTGCACATGGTCAGCAGCCTCGACTAGGGCCTGGCCTGACGCCGTCAAATAGGTATCAATGAAGACCAAGGGCTCGCTGACGCTTTCTATCATAGCCGCTGCCATATGAGAATCACAGCCTACCACGATATGTCCCGCAAAGGCCCACTGGCGTCTGACTTGGTGGACGGCCTCTAGGCTCTCTATATTATGAAGCAGGATGTAGTAGTTCTCTTGCCTGGCAATGCGCTCAATCCCCTCTAGGAGGGAGGCCACAAAAGGGTCAGAATAATTAAAATCCCGTCCGCTACTGTAGAACAAGACACTAACCAGGCGCGAAGCCTTAGTCACTAAGGCTTTGGCATTGAGGTTGGGCGTGTATTGCAGCTCCTGGGCCAGGGCTTGAATCTGAGCCACCGTCTCCTGAGAAACCTTGTGGTGGCGGTCATTCAAGACATTGGATACGGTCGCGATACTGACATTAGCCGCTTGGGCAATGTCTTTTAGGGTTGCTTTTTTCATTGGGGTCGCCTCAAATCTGACGATTATTTGCTGGAACCTGTCGCAATCCCGGCAATAAATCGTTTTTGGAAAATAATATAGACAATGACAATCGGAATGATTGAAATAGTCGTGGCAGCAAAGAGGCCGCCGTAATCGGTGCCATACTGGCCATTGAATTGACGTAAGCCAACAGCCAAGAGTTGCTTGGACTTGGTGTTAATCATCAAGTAAGGCCAGAGGAAATCTTCCCAACTCCATAAGAATTGGAAGATGGCTAAACTGGAAATGGTGTTGCGTGACATAGGCAGGATTAGGCGATGGAAGATATAGAAATCCGAACCCCCATCGACTCTTGCCGCCTCAATCAACTCGTTGGAGATGCCTGAGATACTTTGTTTGAACATGAAGATCCCGAAGCCACTGACCATACTTGGGATAATCAGAGACTTATAGGAATCCAGCCAACCGAACTTGACCATCATCTCATATTTAGGAATAATAGTCACGGCCCATGGCAACATCATGGTACTCATGACTACCGCGAACAGCAAGGATTTGCCCTTGAAGGTGAACTTGGCGAAAATAAAGCCAAAGAGCGCGGAGGTGTAAATAATAATGGCCGTAATGGTCACCGAGATCATCAAGCTATTCCAGAACATGCCCATAAAATTGAATTTTTCCTGGATATTGGTGTAGTTGTTGAAGGTAGACATGCCTGGGAAGAGGCCCCCACCTAACTTGACAATCTCACTGTTGGGTGCAAAAGGAAGACACCAGCATCCAGATAAAGGGAATAATGGTGATAATGGCCAAAGCCGCCAAAATCAGATTCAAAAATCAGGCTTAAGATGCCTTTAGATTTCATTGTTGGTCACCTCCCATATCCATATAACGGAACATTAAGAGCGTCAGCACGGCAATGACGACGAAGAGAATGACCGCAATGGCCGAAGCCGTCCCAAAGTTATAGTTGACGAAGGCCTCATCAAAGATTAAGTAAGAAATAACAAAAGTCGAAGTCCCCGGTCCCCCTTCCGTCATAATCAGAATTTGAATATAGGTTTGGAAGTAGGAAATGAGGGAGGTAATGGTAACGAAGAGAGTCACTGGCTTGAGCAAGGGCAGCGTAATATTCTTGAAGGTCTGCCAGCCATTGGCCCCATCAATGCGACTAGCTTCATAGACTTCTTCCGGTAGGCCCATGAGCCCCGCTAGGAAGAGGACCGTCGCATAACCAAAATCTTTCCAGACGGTCATGATGATAATGGCAATCATGGCCCAGTTAGAGTTCTTGAGCCAGTTAATGTCCAGATGGAAAAAGCGATTAATAAGCCCAAACTGAGGATTAAACATCCACATCCAGACGAAGGAGACGGCCACCATGGGGGTGACAGTCGGCATATAGAAGAGCCCTTGGAAGAAGGTCCGCATCTTGGTCATGCGCGAGAAGAGCATGAGGGCCAAGGCCAAGCCCACTGCCAACCGCAAGACGGTCGAGATAAAAGTAAAGAACAAGGTATTAGTCAGCGACTTCCAAAAGAGCTTATCCCCTAATACGAAGCGATAGTTCTCCCAACCAATATAGTTGTACTTCTGGGTCAGCGGATTCCAGTCATGCAGACTCCCAGCAAAGGCCTTATAGATGGGATAGAAGAGGAAGACGGCAAAATAAACGATCAGGAAGAGGACCGACACATTACGAAAGTTGAGTTGTTTTTTCAGGATATTCATCATTTTAACTCCTTTTAACAACGAGAGTGAGTGAGTAGCTGACTACCCCCTCACTCTCAGATTGAGATGCTGCCTCATGCCGAGTGGCCTAGGGCAGATCTGCTATTCTTATTGATAAGCTGATTCTAGCGACTTGAAGGACTCATTGCGCATGTCGCGTTCCATTTGACGCTGCGCATTTTCTAAGGCTGAATCCAGATCCACGCCATTATAGAGCACTTCTTCGGCTGCCTTCTTGGCACTAGTTTCCATGGTAGCAGGGAATGGACCAGGCCAAATCAACTTTTTGATACGTGGCGCAATGACAGATAAGACAGGGTCTGACTTGAGTGATTGATCTTCTTGGACGCTATTCTTGGTTGGATAAGAAGCATAGGCTTTGGCTGCTTCTAATGAGTATTGGTCGTTAGCCAAGAGATACTTGAGGAAGTCTTGGGCCACTTTTCTTTGTTCTTCTGATTGGTTCTTGTTAATACCTGGGGTGCTTTCGCCATTGTAGCGGTCATAAGCAAAAGGCTGATCCTTGCTGAAGGTTGGAGTCGCGAAGACGCCATATTCCACATCTGGATACTTAGTCTTGAGCTCGTTAGCGAACCAGCCCCATTTGTAAACCATAGCAGATTGTTGGTTACCGAAACTTTGGGTATCGTCGGTCCCGAAGTCCTTGGAACCCACGCCATCTACTTCATAGAGGTCTACGAGGAACTTGAGGTTTTCTTTGGTTGTCTCATTGTTATAGTTAGGGGTGGTGCCATCTTCTTGGAAGAGCAAGGTCGCCTTTTGATAGTTGAGCCTTGGTAGAGGCCAGCATAGGAGCCATTCCAGTTGAAACCGGCTTGAACCAGGTTGTCGCCTTCCTTGATGGTTAATTTCTTAGCCACTTCACGGAACTCATCCCAGGTCTTAGGAATGTCCTTGTCCGTTAAACCGGCTGCTTGCCACATCTTCTTGTTATAGTAGATATTACCCGTATTCATGACAATATCGAGATAGTTGACTTTACCGTCCACAACATGAGGCTCTACCCCAGTGAAGTCTGCCTTGAGATCTTCGGTTGGAATATCATAAGCTTCCAGGTAGCTTGACAGCAACTTGTCTTGGGAGTTATGAATATTGAAAATGGCTGGGCCATCTGAACCTTGTAAGGCCAATGGCAACTTGGTCCAGTAATCATCCCAAGGATGGTTAACCACTTCAATTTTGACATTAGGATGTAACTTTTGGTAGGACTCCGCTAACTTGATAGCTGGGTCGCCGTCATTCCAGGTCCAATACTGAATGCTGATATCCTTGCCATCATTGACAGGCGCCTTGGTATCATATTGGACTTTCTGGCCGAGCGTGTCGTTAGCCTGCGCAGAGCTGAGGGGCACCACACTAGTAGCTAACAAAGCAGAAAAGGCCACAAGCAGTGACTTCATCAACGGTTTTTTCATAGGGAACAGTCCTTTCTTCTGGTTAGGTTAAACGTTTAACCTTTACTTGAGTGTAGCACTCGGGTCGGAGTTTGTCAAGCGCTTTCTTTTTTTGTTTTGGCGAAACCTCTGTTTTCTGGCTAAAAAGGGCAAGCTAATGGTTCACTCCGGAAAGTGGTCCACTAGCTCGCACGTAATCGATCCTTTTCCTCGGTTTCCCGGCTAAATCAATGGAGCCAGTGGTCCACTCTGGAGAGTGGACCACTAGCTCATGCGAAATCGGCGATTTCCCCGGGTTTCCGGCCAAATCAAAGAAGCCAGTGGTCCACTCTGGAAAGTGGACCACTAGCTGGCACGAAATCGAGGCTTTTCCCTGGTTTCTGGCAAAATCTGAGGAACCAGTGGTCCACTCCGGAGAGTGGACCACTGGCGCAAGAGCATACGGCTATTTTCCCAACACTAGTAATCTGACCGGCAGCAGCAACAAAGCTTTTCTCTCACAAATCTCTCTAGACAATTATTCTTAGAGTGCTATACTTAAGTTGAACAATAAAAGAAAGGAGGACACACCACAAATGGGCGCAGGAGACGTCTTTCAGCCGTATTAAGGTGGGGTCTAGCCAGGAAGCAAGTATCAAGAAATGCTAGCCAGCTTATGCCCCGCTCTTATTTTAGCTAATTTTGGTACCGCCTTCATTTAGGCAAGACCAACATTTCTAAGCCCCTTCGAAAGGTCCCTCACTCTAGCGCTCATCCGCCTCAAGTCCAGCCACTGGTGTCGTCAAGTCAGTCTGGCCCCGGACTTGGCCCTTATCAAACCCACAAGCTATTTAGGAGGAAAGATCATGGAAAACTCAAAATTCGTTGATAAATTTGCCGCCTTTGCCGGCAAGCTCGGTAACCAGATTCACCTCAAGACCCTGCGGGACGCCTTCGCCACCGTCATGCCCCTCTATATTCTGGCTGGGCTGGTCGTTCTGCTCAACAACACTGTCTTCAAATGGCTCTTCACCGGCGAAACCCTAACTAATTTCCAATACTGGGGCATCACCATCGCCAACGGGACCCTCAATATCTCCAGCTTAATCATCGCCGTCATGATTGGTTACTATCTGGCCCAGAACCGCAATTATAGCAACCCGCTAGCAACCGCCATGCTGTCACTAGTGGCACTCGTCGTCATGATGCCTAATACCGTGCAAGTAGCCGTCGACGGAAGTGAAGTCAAGTCAGCGGTCTCCGGCATCCTGCCCTTTGAAAATATCGGGACTGGCGCCATGTTTGCGGGGATTATTGTGGCCTTAGTCGCGACCGAACTCTTCATTCGCCTGACCAAAGTCAAAGCCCTGACCATCAACTTGGGCGACAATGTCCCACCTGCTGTCGGCAAATCCTTCGCCGTCTTACTACCTGTCATCCTGGTGATCTCCTTCTTCGGGTTAGTTTCTGCCCTACTCTTCAAGATGACGGGCATGAACCTAATTAACCTGATTACCACCTTCATTCAAGAACCGATTCGGCATATCGGGACCGGCCTCTGGGGTGCTATTATTATCTACTCACTGGGCAACATGCTCTGGCTCTTCGGGATTCACCAAGCCGTCATCTACAGTTCCATTCTTGAACCTCTCTTGCTGATTAACATTACGGACAATATTGCGGCCTACAACAGTGGCCAAGCCATCCCTCACATCATCAACCTGTCTCAAGTCCAATCCTTTGCCCTAATGGGGGGGAGTGGCTCCACCCTCTGCTTGCTGATTGCCACCTTCCTAGTAAGTAAGTCCGCCGTCAGCAAAAATGTCGCCAAACTAGCCTTGGGGCCTGGTATCTTCAACATTAACGAGCCCGTCCTATTCGGCTACCCAATCGTCTATAACATCTCCCTGGCCATTCCATTTATTGGCGTGCCAGCCCTTGGTATTCTGATTAGCTATCTGGCAACTTCCTTAGGCCTGATGGGACCATGTGTCATCCAAGTGCCTTGGACTACTCCAGTCTTCTTCAATGCCTTCCTAGCAACCGGTGGTGACTGGCGTGCGGTTGTCGTGCAGGCGGTCATTCTAGCTATCGGCGTCCTCTGCTACATCCCATTCATCAAGGTCAACGACCGCGTGTCGCTAGAAGCCTAAGTTAAGGAGTGTTTGATTATGAAGAAAATCCTACTGATTTGTAATGCCGGCATGTCGACCAGCATGCTAGTTAAGAAAATGCAGGAGAGCGCCCAGGAACAAGGCTTGGACCTGGAAGTCGAGGCCCAATCCCTGACCGAGGCTAAGAAACATTTGCAAGACTACCAGGTCATCTTGCTTGGCCCTCAAATCCGCTATGAACTAGCCAATGTGACGGCCGCCGCTAATGGCCTGCCGGTGGCTGCCATCGACATGCGCGACTACGGCATGATGAACGGCCCCAAGGTTCTGGCCCAAGCCCTGGAATTGCTAGGTGATTAAGATGACAGAAGAAATGGAAATGATCTGCTTCCAGCTCATTGCTAACAGCGGTGCGGCTAAGTCCGCCTACCTGGAAGCCCTGGAACTGGCTAAGACAGGTCAGAAGCAAGCAGCCCAAGCCAAGCTTGACGAGGCAGAAGAATGCTTCGTCCTAGCCCACCAGGTCCATAGCGAGCTCATTCAGAAGGAAGCTAGCGGCCAGCAAACTCCGGTCTCCCTGCTCCTTATGCACGCCGAGGACCAAATGGCCAGCGTGGAAGTCGTCCAACTCCTAGTCAGAGAACTCATGGCCGTCCACCAAGCTAAATAAGGATGACAAAAAGGGTGCCCCCGGTGGGGGCACCCTTTTTATGTGGGCTGAGTTTGTAGGTTGAGGTGTAAGGCGTGGAGCCAGTGGTCCACTAGCTCATGCGAAATCGGCATTTTCCCCTGGTTTCCGGCTAAATCAAAGGAGCCAATGGTCCACTCGAGAAAGTGGACCACTAGCTCATGCGAAATCGGCGATTTTCCCCTTTTCCAGCAAAATCTGAGGAGCCAGTGGTCCACTCGAGAAAGTGGACCACTAGCTCATGCGAAATCGGCGTTTTCACCCCTTTTCCGGCTAAATCAAAGAGCCAGTGGTCCACTCCGGAGAGTGGACCACTAGCTCATGCGAAATCGGGCTTTTTCCCGCGTTTCCGGCCAAATCTAAGGAGCCAGTGGTCCACTCTGGAAAGTGGGCCACTGGCTCGCACGTAATCGAGGCTTTTTCCGGTTTCCTGGATAAATCTGAGAAGCTAGGCTTGGGACTTTCGGAAGGAGCGCCACCAGCGCCAGACTAGGGCTAGGGAGAATAAGCCTATCAAGCAGAATAAGGTCGGTAGGACGACTTGTGGCACTAATAGGCTAGCTTGGAAGTTGGCGCTTCTGACTAGGGCGGAATTTAGCCAGTCAAAAATCACATGCGCCAATAGATGAATGACATAGAGGACTTCCAGAATGAGCACGGCAATGATTAGCCCTTGCGACTTGCGGGCAAAGCGCTCTGATAATAGGACAACTTGAATGGCGAAATAGACTACGAAGACTAGGATTGAATTGAGGCTGGTAGGCTTAAGCGAAGCCTGCATCTGTAGGAATCTCAGCAAAACGAGCCCAGCAAGTAGTAGGACTCTTGTGAGTAGGAAGAAGAATTTGTAGCGAGCACGTTGCTTGCGCGCCTGTTCTTGAATGGAAGAAAATTGGTCGGTCATGATATTACTCCTTTGTTAAGGTGGCTAGGGTGTACTCTAAAATCCTTACCGCTAACACCGCTTAAGTAATTACTAATCTGATTATAGCAAATCTTAGCACAAGAGGTAAATGGAGAGGTGCTTTATTAAGCGAGAAGTTGCTCTGGCATCCGCCGCGATGCCGTCACCGTCTACGATGAAGTCGCTTGAGCTAGTTACACCTATTGCCACTTGTCAAGGACTTTTTAATCAAAATCATCTTTTTTTTCATTCGATTTTCTCCTAAGCTCCCTCAGCATTATTCTTGTAAGTTTATCTTGCATTGTTTCAGTTGCATTTTCATCGAAATGGACAACAACCTCATAGGTGGTCTTTCCAATCTTTCTCTTTGTGCTAATGCCTTTTTTATCTGTGTTTTTCAGTTCTTCCATAAATTCTCCTTTCCTCGTTGAAATAAAAAAAGCGATTAGATTTTTTATTTTCTAATCGCTCTTACCAATATTTTGAAATTAGTTCTAAAACCAAGAAGCTCAATCATCTCTAAATTGAGGTTTCTCACTATTTTCATATGGATTATAATGATTGATGTTGCAGCCAAATTCTTTTTTAGTTTCTTGATTTTTATTCTCCTTTGTCCACTCAACCAACGATATACCATCAAATCCTTCTATTCTTCCATCATTCATCTTACTTTTGAAGTACCATTCAACAACTGTTTGATGTTCACTATGGAAAAACTGCTTTATATCCCACGCAAGCACTTTTCCTCTTGTATTCCACTCATTAAACCAATGCTTTTACAGTTGCTCGATTTTCATATTTAGGACACCAACTTTCAGTATAAACAACATCTTCCGCAAATATATCGTCTATTCCTAAATCTTGTTGTTTGAGCCACATATCAAACCATAAGCTAATGATCTTCTCTCGGTTTTTCATATTTATCACGCTCCTAATGCTCGGACTTATAAATCCATTTTTAGATAAATCCTATCTACTAATTGGACACCTTCTTCGTAAATCGGATGTTCATAATTATCTATAAAAAAAATTCTTGATGATATGAGAACGAATAAAGCCACATTTTTCATAAAAAGGGATGGTAGTCTGACTTTCTCCCGTTCCCACTTGCAATACGGAATATTCCCCTTTGTATTTCTCTATAATAAAATCAATGAAAGCCTGTCCGTATCCTTTTCTTTGATAATCCGGATGAATGGCGATATTTTTTTAATTTCGAGAGTATTATTCCCCACATTTAGGACAACACACCCGCCCTTTACTCCATTATCATATAAAACATACATTGTGCCATCTGCTATATATCTGTCGATCATATCTTCTTGTTCATCTGCCAATAATAAAAGCGATAAAAACCGCTTCTTATTTCCTACAACTTCTCTTATTTCTATCAATGTGAATACCTCTCAAATCAATGATGTTTTATTTCTCCTAAATTTTATTATACCAATAAATTCCAAGCCTTTCCATTTCCAAATACCATAAAGGAATATTTTTAGTAAACCCACTACAAAACGGTGGCAATCGTTTTAAGGCTCTTTTTCTCTCTCGGCTTATCCTTTTTACCTATTTTGCATTTAGAAACAAAATAGAGTGCTTGCACCGTCTTTTAAGCATATCTTAAAGATGATCTCCTATCATATATTCTTCAATCGTCGGAGCTTTGCTTCTATCATTTGTTTTCTTTCGCAATTCTTCCTCATCTTTCTCATACCAATGAAGCAAGGTTGCATAATGGTCTTGATAGGTTTTTACCACTGCTTTGCATATACCTTGATAGCTTTTCAATCATTGTATTTGTGTGGCTTTTTAACTTTTCCTTTAGTCTTTGATATTCTTCATCGCTTAAGTTGACATTATGAAATTCCCCGTAGGTTTTTTTGAGTTTGGGGGTGGGGGGCTTGTTCATGGGAGGAGCCAGTCCATTGTTCCGCCTATCTATGGACTGGCTACACGAGGCAAAAGCCCATTTCGAGGGTTTTCCGCACTTTATAACCGCCCCAGTCCATCGTTCTG